>JAABUP010000130.1_pt1 | contig 166932 bp, 256 predicted proteins | sample 5559201 | NCBI WGS metagenome assembly JAABUP01 (sample SAMN10711887, study PRJNA513373) | rock metagenome | isolation source: Antarctica rocks | place: Antarctica
GCCGCCCGCCCCCCGCCCGCCCGCCCCCCCCCCCCCCCCCCCCGGGCCGCCCCCCCCCCCCCCCCCCCCCCTTCAGGCGGGAACGTGTACAAATTGTCCAGGTGCGTCTACTTCTCGGAGCCCATGAACTTCATGCTGATCATCGTCAGCGGCTTGGTCAATCTTGACATGCTCAACTTCGGCTCCGGTAACGGTGGGGATGGCGGAAGCGCGAGCAGCGGGAGTGCGCTGGGAGGAGCTGGAGGCTGTCACTCGGGCTCAGGATCGGGCGGTCCAGTCCTACCCAGTCTAGTGATGTGCGTCGTGCTGATCATTTTCCCCAGGGACCGGGGGTTGGGCCAACGGCGGTAACGTCTACTCGACTGAGAACGGCGGCTTTTGTGAATCTCGACATGCTTAACGTCGATTCGGGCAATGCTGGCAATGGGGCTCAGCCGAACTCTGGTTCGGCCATCGGTGGGAGCGGCGGGCGGGTGCTGGGCGTAATTCATTCGTCCCACGATCTCGGTCCCTCTCGGTTTCGTCAGTACGACGATCAGCGATGAGATCGTGCCTCCCTGTGGGTCAGCAGCGTGGGAAGTGGGTCACAATGACAGCTCTGCATTGCATTTCAAGATACCAACCTTTCTGACTCTTTCAAATGTCCGACATTTGTATGCGATGCCTAATGACGATGACGATGACGGATGGTGATGATGAAGACGAATGACGATGACGAGGTCGAATGATGATCTGATGCAGGAAACGCATTGAACGATGTAGCCCTTTCAGATATGCGGTAGGAGTAGATTAAGTCGATGCTCGATTCGAGGTAGAGCAGCATTATTTGTTGGGAGTCCCGGGGTCGTTGAGGAGATCAGAAAGGGGAATCTTCGGCGCGGCTTGCACGTGTGCCGACGCTTTCGGCGAGCTCGATCGGCCAGCGTCCCTGGCCTGAGCGGGGGATTGGGCGCGAGTGTGGCGGGATGGGAAGCATCCCCCTTCGGACGAAAAGGTGATGGCGTAGGAGGTGGCTGGCGAGTCGGCGACTTGACTGACGGCGGTGGCACCGACGTTACGTTGGCTAATACGTGTGGCACGAGGAATGGGAGCCTTCTTGGCGGGACGCTGCGGGCGAGTCGACGAGGATGTCGTCGACGAGGTGAGCAACAAGGAGCCCGAAGATTCGGACGTGCGGCGCCTCTTGGGGGAAGTAGAACCCTTCTTCGACTCCGGGGCGGTTGCTTCACCTCGGTACCAGTGGTCGAGGCGGGGATGGAGTTTAGCGTGAGCCACGTCCGTTCCCCCCGGAAGGTCCATTATGGCGAGGAGGTCGGGGTGGAAGACGAAGTCCTCGATGAGGCTGGCTCGCGAAGCTCCGCCAGAACTCCTGCTGTCCTCGGTGGTGAATAGCGATCGAACTGCAGAATAAGTTGTCAGCTATGATCACCAATCGGTTAAACCATGATCGGTACTGGAACCATCAGAGAAGGGATGGAGTTGGAGTGGGATGCATTGGGGATGAGGGATGGGTAATAATCGAGCTGAGGATGGATAGTAAACGGTCGGAGGCGGAAGAGGCTGGATGCCGGATGGACGGAATGAGGATGATGAGTCGGCATGGGATGTCAAGGTGAGCAGGACTTACGGTCCGCCGGGATATGCTGCTTCGACTTCAACTGCTGATGATGCGAAGACACCTGTTTCCTGTCCCATGGCCTGTTCGTGCAGATCGTGAGGATGGCGGCGATGACTTCGTTACGGGCGAGGGGGTGCCCGAAGAACCGAATCCTCTTCCTGTCCATGGGGACGACGTGCACTACCACTGACGAATGTAAGCCTTACTGACAGTAAGCTTATGGGACTTACCAGCAAGGTAGACCGCTTCTGCTCGCTCACACCAGGTCGCTTGCTCCTTGCAAGAGGTCGTTGGCGAAGCAGGTGACGATTGACGAGTTTGGTCGACGAGTAGCTCCGATTCCTCTTTCCAACGAGCGCCAGTCGGGGCGGTGGCGAAATCCATGAGGAGCAAGGCGTCTCCGAGTTCCGCGTTGTAGACTACCGGTCGCCAGGATTTCGGGTTGGGGCTGTAACCCTTGACGAGCTGAAATGCTTGAGAGGGAGTGTATCTCATCGTGATTGAGTGATTGGATGGCTAAGATGTTGGAAGCTGGTTCGAAGAAGGCATGAGCTGATCCTTCTGATTCCTCGGTTTAAGGGTCTCTCACATTCCCATTCCAATCCGCCTGACCTTACCCTATCCGCTGTACAGGAAAGGCCGAAGAAGAGGCGAGCGAGTGCTGACACTAATGAATAACAAAGGAAAAATCACCCGGCCAGGCTCGCCTCGCTTCTCGAGGTCAACTGAATAGAAGTTCAGGGTCGAGCGCTTGTCTATAAGCGGGTTATTGACGAAATTTCGTGGCCCGAATCGCAATGTCTGTCGATCACAGGAGACAGATCCCGAAAGATTTCGAAAGGGGCCGATTGGGTCAGTTGTGATATACAGTACAAATTCGATTTTACAACAAGCACAATCCCATGCAAGAGAATGAGGAGAACAGACGAGAAGACAAGAGGGAATGGAAAGACGAGGAAAGATTGATAACATGAGAGGAACGGATTGGGTGAGTGATCCAGGACGAGAAATGTCTCAGAATTCATCCTTGTGTGCGAAGACCATTCCTCGGGTCGGCGGGAAAGGCAAATTAGGAGGTACGAAGCGTTGATGCCACGCGAGATTTCTGTCGGAATATGGTTTATCGCGTAACATCTTGGCTGTGAGGTCGAAGGCCAAGACTTTAGATCGATCAAACGGGAGATCCCCCAAGAGTAAGGAAGAAAGGATTGTGATGGATCCCGCTGCCTTTTGGTCCAAAGAAAGTCCTGAAAGCCCTTGATTCCATTCACGTGCTGCCGGGAGAAATCCGAAAATTGTTGGAAGGGTTATTGCTCGTGTCGTCGGTCATATTGAGGCAGCCGAGACAAGCAACCGTTGAAGTGTGTCACTTATGAACTCCGGGCCTGGGCGCAGCCATGGGGGACTCCGACAAAGCGCACGACATCGCCCAAATGGATAGCAGCGAGCCCCCTCCCACCAGCGAGCAGCCAGCCGCAACCATCGACGGCCTCTTTGGGACAGCTGAGGCCGAAGGAGATGATGTTTTCGCTCAGCTGGTTGAAGTGGAAGGAGATGGTCACGAGCAGGAGCAGACTCAGCCAGACTTGGTTCAAGAGCCGTACTCTGAGACCCACCCTCCGGATGTACCGAAGGAAGCGATGCTCGACACTTTCCAGCCTCAGAAAGGCGTGAAGGATTACAGCGACCTGCTCGCCGACTTTGAAGCCGAGAGCGACCCTCCAGGCCAGATTCAAGACCAGTCCGTTGATCAGTCCGACGCTTACAATCACTCGGCAATTCTTCCATCCGAGGCGGAAACAGATAATGCAGCGGATCTGCTTGGTCTCGGACAGCAGGATGAAGGGGATCTGGTCGGGGATCAGCCAAAAGAGACTGGACATCAGGTTACAGCTGCCCATCAACCATCTCCCCTTCCCGCTCCAGCCCTTCTGCTACAAGAGCAGTCTGACGAGCCCTCCCCAATAGACGATCTGATTGCTCAACACGACACTATCCCTCAGGAACCGACAGCCGAGTCGATGCCGGCTGAATCGCCTGTTCCCAACCTATCAATCGAGCATTCCCAGCATGATCCCGGCCTGGCCGGAGTAACGGACAAGGCGGCCAGTGACATCTCGATGCAGAGCCTCTTCTCGAACGCGAGCGATTGGTTGGCAGATACCACCATGGACGACTCGTTCCAGGTCAACGGGGAGCATGAAAGACATACAGTCTTCGCCGAGGACAAACTGGATCGAGCAGAGGATCCGCAGGAGGTGGCGCCTTTCGAGGTTCCGCAAGGGTGGTATGACGAGCAGGGAAACTGGCAGTGGTACACCGACGAGGAGAAAGAGCAGGTCAGGTTGACAATGCTCGGTGCAGGAGGCTCGATGGGCGAGGAAGCGAAGATAGGGCGGCCAGATGAGCATCAACATGGTGAGCTAGTCGTTTCACTGCTTTCGAGCTCGTCTACCACAGGTTCTCCACTAGGGACCGGAAACTGATGCTGTTCTATAGATTATCAGGCAGAGGTTCCGTACAGCCCGGCAGTGTATACTGGCATCTCGGAGAACTTAGCACGACGAACCCCGCAGCCGGAGCAACTCGCAGTCATCCCCGAACCACTTCCTTTCGACCCCTATGGCCTGCAATCAATTCAGTCGCCGGTCAGCTCCAGCTCTGCGTCCTACGGCGGATTCAGCGGACCGAGCTCCGCATACATTGATCGTCCATCTTCTTATGCTGCGCCGGTACCAATACAGCCTTCACCTCAACCCACCCAGCCGTACGACCCATACGCACCCGCCCCTCAGCCATACGCCTCGCAGTACGCCACACAACAATCTGTCCCTGGCTTCGTTCCAGCTCGAGCCGGTCCATCCGACCCTCCGCCGGCCGCCGCGGCCAAGCCTGCTCCTCCGAAACGAATGGTCTCAAACGCGTATGACCCGCCTTTCCTCAAACCGCAAAAAAGCTTTGCGCGGTCAGCATCCGCTATTTCTATGGTCGCTCCTGCCTTTGCTGCGCCTTCGAATTCCATTTCATCAGCTCAGATTGCACAACCTGCGGCCCCTCCTGTCGGACCACCTCGGCGGCCCACAACGGGACAGAGACCGCCCAGCCCTGGTCCTTCATACACTGCGAACCCACAAACCGGACAAGCGAGACGCGGATCGTCGGCTTCCATCGCTGGTTCCAGTACTGGACCAAACAACAGCTACGGTCCATCCCTGTCTCCAACGCAAGATAAATACGAGAGATCGGCAGAAACGAATCGGTACAGCTCTGCATCAGATCTACCACAAGCTTCACACAGACCGTCATTCTCTGGCTCTACCCGGGGTGGGCCCCAACGGACGGCATCGTATGCTGCCTTCGATCCCCCATTCCGTCCCGCAAGCACATCCGGTCGACCGCCCCACATGACTCCTGCTGCGCGGACCCACACGCCTCCGATACTCGCTTTCTCGCCCCCATTGGATGACCATGGTTATGCACGGCCTCAGTCTCCCGTGAGGGCCCCTCCCCGAAACGCGTCACCGATGTTCGAGGCTCGGCCGCCTTTAAGGGCTTTGAATCAGCCTGACCTCAGTTCGCGTCCTGTTGATCGTCGTGGCTTCGGGCCGCCTTCGTCGAGAGACGAAGGAATGGGTTATGACCAACCACAAGATGCATTTCGGCCTGAACATCAGAGTCAAACGTCACGAGTACCCCGCGAAGAGCCCGAGGCGGACAGCTCTGCTTATGGCCGATCAGCGAATCACGAGCTGCAGCCAAGAGACAGAGGCTACGAGGACTTTCGCCCTCCACCGACCGATGAGTATCAACGCTCGCCGCATCGAATGCCCTACGAACACCCAGCTACAGATCTCCTTCCCGATCAATCATCGACAATGTCCGGCCTGGGCCTGGATCAGATCGTTTCCCCACCGCAATCCCTTCCGCTCCGACCACCCTACGATCAGTATGCCTCCAACAATAATGGTTACGATGCCTCCGCGAGCTATCCGCCTTATGAGAACCTGCCTCCGACGTCTCAGGTCATCCCTCTATCGGATCACGGGCAATCTTATGTACCAGAGTCATCCTACGCAGCAAACCCCTACGTCCCTACGTCTTCGTACGAGCCGACTTCATACCCCCTCCCGTCATCCTATGAGCCGGCAACATACGCCCCGTCTACGCAACCCAACGGCGAGCCATACGGTCAAATAACATTCCCAAGCTACATCAATGAGTGCGGCGCCTCCCCACCAGAACCAGGATACTCCCAATCCACTTCCGTGCAAGACGATACCTATATCCCTCAGCTAGTCTTGGAGCAGCGACCGGTGAGCGAGGATCCTCTTGGCCGAAGCACTACGGCTGCGCGGAACATACCTCTGGCTGTCTTCGGCTTCGGCGGGATTCTTGTCACCGCATTTCCGGCTACTGCGGAGGACAGCGCATTAGGTCACTCTCGGAGCCCGTCGTACGGTTATGCGTCCGGCAGGGGTCAGCTCTGGTTGCGTAAAGTTCCAGACATCGTCGAGGACGGAGCCCTCAACGCAGACAGCGCAAAGTTTCCCGGCCCGCTAGTGCTGGATCCTTCGTTGCCTAAAGGTGCAGCCGGAGACAAGAAAAAACGCGAGGAGATCATGGCGTATCTCATCTTGCGGGCGGAAGAGATCGAGAAAGGTTTGCCGTATCTCAAGTCCTCGGCTAGTCGAGCAAGAAGGGAGGAGGAAGGGAAACTTGTCCTGTTCAGACTTTTAGCGGCGATGATCATCGGCGATGGCAAGCTATCGGGGAGGCGAGTGATCTCTGGCTGTCGATAGGGACTATTGACGTTCTCTCAGCCCCAGAGTCGATGATGCCGTCCGATCTGCCCTCCAGAACCCATCACTCGGACCTGACCCCTCGTCACTTTCAGCCCGGAAGCCAAACTCGCCAACCAACACATATGGTTCCCTCTATCCGCCTGCACCATCTCGGACCGCTGCACCGGCTACTGCATCTCCTGGTCAGCTAGCGCAACTGTCCGCTATGCTGCTGAACGGCGATAAGCGTGAGGCTACGCAATATGCGGCTAGTGCAGGCCTTTGGTCGCACGCCTTGGTCATCTCAAGCTGCGTCGACCAGGAGCTCTGGAAGGAAATCGTCTCTCGTTTCGCTTCGGCCGAATTGGAAGGTGGTGTACCTGGAACTTCGGCGATGAAGGCTTCGTATGCGCTCTTCTCCGGCCTGACATTGACCTCTGGTGAGCTAGTCCAGACTATGAAATGGTAGTCGAGACTGACTCAAAATAGTGGATGATCTCTTGGCTGCCGCAAGTATCACTGATGACCCCTCATCTGATCATTGGCGCGAGGTCATCAGCGCGGTGGTGTTCAATGGAAAGCCCGCTGAGCTGAGTTGCCTGGACGAGCTGAGCGACCGTCTGATGGAAGCTGGTTTGGTCAACGCGGCGTATGCCTGGTGCGTAAAGAAATCTGTGCGTGTGGCTTCAGCTGATAAATTGGAAGCTCTCTTCTCTCCCCGTCATCCCCGTTCGCCGACCACACGCCCGCTGCTTTCGACCGGACAATTTCTTTCACCCGCAATCCGCGAGATGAAGACGCCGCGATCTTTGCAGAAATTGCCGAATATGCTCGCAGCCTGGTTCTTCTGCCAAAAGGTCAAGAAGCGGTATTTCCCGGTCTGCCACAGCTCTTACCGTATAAGTTGCATCGTGCCTGGCGAGCAGCAGAGCTCGGCGATACTGATCAGGCGCAACGGTAAGTGACTGAGTACTGGCGAGATTCAGTCCTGACGCCTCACAGATACTGTTCCGCCATTGAAGCCGCGTCGAAGCCTATCAAGAATGGGCCGCCACTTATGCCTCGCGCTTTCCTGGCGAGCCTGGAAGACTTGCTCGAACGGCTTACTGGCACCCCGTCAGCCAACCCGGCCAATATCTTCGGAGGTCGAAAACCCGCGAAGCCCGGCTTCGACAAACTCGGCTCATGGATCGAGGGACGACTGACGAAATTTATCGCTGGAGAGGAAGACGCGAATTCGGCACCCGCCAAGCCAGCAGCTGCTCCTCCTGCGAAAGGCTCTTCTCAAGCACCGGTCGGACCCTTCTCGCACTTCAGCACCATCTCTCCTGGAGCGTCTGGACAGGTCTCGCGTGCAACATCGATCGCAGACTTCCACAACCAAAACGGTCACCTGGATGTTCAGCCAGACTCGAGACGCACTTCGCCTAGAGTACTCTCCCAGGCACAATTTGGGGCCGAGCATACTCGCGAGCCGTCTTCATCGTCTTCCTCATACGGGGAACAGTGCGCGTCGCAAGATGGAGCGCCTTCGGGCTTCGCACCATGGGGACTGAGTCGAAACCCATCGCAAATTTATGCCGACCGGCTCGACGATGATACGCCACAGGGCGAACCTAGCGAGGATCACGGGTTGCTCAACCCGATGGCCCATCTCAGCCTAGCTAGTGGAAGGGATGGCCCGTCACCCAGCTCGTATGAGCCAAAGCGGCCATCTGGAGGAGATGACGACGAGGACCTCGGATTCGGTAATACCTCGTTGTCCCGGAGCCGGACGCCGAGACCATCCGGAGAGGCTGGAGCGGAAGATAGGCCCGGTACTGCTGAAACGAAGACTGGTGACGGTCAAAAGTCCAAAGCAGGTGCCGCTATAGATGCTTCCCCGAGCAAGGGTAATTCCCCGCTCTCATGCGCGATTGATGCCGGGCTGACTGATTGCAGCTGAAGGGAAAGGTTCTTGGCTCGGACGGTGGTGGGGTAAGAAAGAAGGCGAACCTTCCGGACCCATCAGAGCCAAGCTCGGGGAGGAGAGCTCGATGGTATTCGACAAAGACCTGAAGCGATGGGTCGTCAAGGGAGTAAGCCCGACTGGCTGACAATGGAAATATCTCGCTGATCTTACCAGGCCAAGGGCGATGCAGCTATTCCTGCGCCTCCTCCAGCTCCGCCTCGATTCAGTACCGCCTCGCCATCCCAGCTGATGCGCCCCGAGTCAAATCCCTCACGCGCGATGTCATCTACTCCTCCGCCAAGTCAGCTCGCTCGGAATAGCGTGCCGCCGTCAGGGCCGCCTGGAGGTGTGCTCCGAACTTCAAATGTGACAGCGAGCTTCGCAGAGACTGCAGACGGCGGTATCAAGCGGATGAAATCGAGCCTTGCAGACTCGCTCACTCCGGATTCCTCCAGCTCCGGCGCAGCACCAGCCCCTCCTCCGCTTGGCAGTCAGACATCAACGGCAGCCTCCCTAGACGACCTACTCTCGCGACCGCCTTCGAAACGGCCGTCTTCGGCGGCTGCGAAGAAGGGTGCCAAGAACCGATATGTCGATATCTTGAAACTTGGGACGGAAGGATCATAATGATGAGATGCACGATGACAATGCATTAATGCTAGCATGCTACGTGAAATATTGAATCATGATATTGCGACGACTACTTCCTCGATCGCTTTCTGGCCCTATGCTGATTCTGATCCATTTTCCGCTTCAAGCTCTGGACCAGTGAATCCAAATTCCTCTCACCTCCAGTCGCGTGAGCTGTGGGTACAGGCCTCATGCTCTCTGCCGGCCGCTTTCTCCCCTCAGCTTCTCGTAATCTCGCACGTTCGGATAGCATTGCTTTCATCGCCTTGGTCTTTGTGAAGCTATCATCATCCTCAACGTCAGTCTCGCTTCATCGCAGGCGGGAAGAACAATGCACTGAGGATTTGACGGATCAATGGCGAACTCCGGCTCCTCATGCAGAGCTTTGAACCGCGAATCCTTGACATCAATCCTCCAATCCGTCGGACCAAGCTCGACCTCTCGCTCAAACTCCGGCCCCTTTGGCCCTTTGCCCGGACGTTTCCGCTTCCGTTTCTTCCCCTCTGCCTGTTCGGCTTTGATGATATCCTTGATCGAGAAGTGCTCTATCCCATTGTCATCCCCCGAATCATCAAGCACAATCTTTCTGGCGGGCGCGGCGGCAGGCTTCGGACGCTCCTCATCCGATTCTGACTCCTCGCCAAAGAAGTCGTCCCCGTTGACTTTGGTCGATGATGGTGCCGGCTCATCCTCTTTGGTCGCGCGCTTCAATTCCATCTTCTCCTTCTTCCGCGCCTTCCGCTCCTTCATTCGCATCTGGTACTCCTCAAGGGTCGTGAGATTTCCGTCGTCTTCTCCTTCGCCCGCTTTGGAAACGCTCAGTCCAGGTCGGAAGGTGATCTCCATATCCCCATTGTTAAATTTACCTCCCGTCTTCGTGGCAAGCTCGTCCTGTCGGGATGATCCAGCTTTGCCCCAGACGTCGTCGTCCTCTTCTCCCCCAGCGAAGAGCAGATCGCGCAGTTTTTGGGTGCGTTCTTTGGCAGCCCGCTTATCGCTCTTCCCCCTGAGCTTGCCGTTGGTCGGTGCAGCTGCCGTATCGAGCTGCGGCACCAAATCGTCCTCATCCTCTTCCTCGCTGCCTGATGAAGCGACAAATGCCTTGAAGTCCTGCTCTTCGATCTCCTCCCGAGTCAAATTCCGACGAGTGACCTTGATCCGATTCGGATCATCTTGATCCCAGGTCAACTTGACCTTCGAATGTCGCAGCGCATCCGTTACGAAGTCGTTGCCTTTATATCCAGTGAGCTCTGTCGTCGCCTCATCCTTGACTTCATCGTCCGCGAAATCCATGTTATCCGGCACGTAGCTCAGGTCCATCATGTTCGCCGTCCGCTCAAATTCTGTGCCATTGCACTCTTCCATGACGTGCCGGGCAGCGGAGATGGTCGAGAATGTCGCGATCGCATAGTAGTACCGAAGACGCTCGAGCTGGTATTGCCTTAGTTGGTCCATGTCGATATCCCCCTCCCCGGCTTGAGAGGAGATGTCAGAGACGATCTCAAGGCCATCGATCTCCTTCGCTGTATGGACTGTTCTGTTGGCTCTGCGATCTCCGTCACCATCATCCTGGAGGTCGTCATCGCCTTCCTCCTCGGAATGTCCGCTGTCATCCTCGTCCTCCGCTCTCGATTCATCCTCATCATTTTCGTCGAGACTCTCATCCTCCGTACCATCTTCCAGATCAGAAGCCTCGTCTTCCGCGTCCTCCTCGCCCTCTAGATACTGCTGCTTCACCAATCCTTCTTTCCGCCTATCCTTCTTCCCCCGTCCCATCTTCCCAGCAAAGATCCCCCCCGCAGGCCCCTCCGCTTCCTCCTTCTCCATCCTCGCCTTCCCAAACTCGCTCGGAAATATCCGAACATTCAGCAGCCTCCTGTCGAGAGCTCCAGCGGTCTTGAGAAACGAGTTGAATGCCGCGAAGAGATCGCCGGCGCGAAGGTTGTCCCAATCAAGATTGACTGCTGCTATCCGCTCCGTCGGCTTAGCTGCCTCCGCTTCCTCCTCGGACTCGTCTATTTCGGGGGGAAGTGCAGGAGCCTCGTCTTCTGACAAGTCGATCTCGAGGTGACTGTCGTTGCTTTCGCTCTCGCTCTCTTCATCTGAGCCGAATTTCGGGAGCCGCTTCTTAGTCACGCCCAGCTCAAGCTCGTCCTGCTCGATATCAGACTCTTCATCTTCTCCTCCATCTTCGGAGCCCGACGACGAGAGCGCCCCTTCGCCTCGAGCATAGTCTACGAATCCCACGTCTTTCGAGGACGAAGCGGTAGGCGAAGGTGACCGCATTCGGTAGAACCGCTTCAGCTGATCAGCGTGATGACTCGCCTTGACCGGTCGTCCGCGCTTATCCACTGGAGTCGCATCAGGATTTCCATCAGCTCCCTCAGTTGTATAGGGATCGATACTAACCCTGTTTAGCCGTGCCCTTCCCCCCAAACTCCTCGCCTTCAAGGACGTCCCGGAACCGCTCATCGATTTCTACCCTCAGATTCTTCTGCTTCGACCGGCGGAAGCGTGGGTCTGTCTGTAGCCGGGCGAAGCGGGCATCCGGGGCAGGTGACATGGTGCGAGATGGATATCCTGACAACAACGGTGGTCGAAAAAAGTCTGGAGGAACATTGTGATAAGTCCCTTGTCACGTGTTTACCAGTCTCCGTATCGGTAGCGTTGGCACTTTCGGTTGCGTACATGATACAACCTTTACCAATCCTTTACTATGCATCCCATATCTACCTTCTGCCTCAAGATCCAACCATCCTGCCCGAGCGTTGGACGAAAAGGACGGTTCTTGCTGGCGTTCCGGTCTTGACGATCTAATCACCTACCCCTTCCCGCCCCATGATGAGAATTGCCAACACATAGAGTCAAGCTCGGAGACCCTAGTCGCCGTTCGCGGTGCCGGTCAATGCCGAGGACTGGCCTGTTTGACAGTTGCTGAGGGATCTTCTTCCGGTTTTGTAGCTCTTTCATCCACCCGTTCACTTTTTGGTTCTCGTCACCTTTAGCAATCTGTGTCACCTACCGACGAATCCTTCATTCAGCTTTTGCCCTTCTTCGTATTCCTTAGTATCGTTGTCTCCTCATTCTCAGCACATGGCGTCATTTCAAATGTGATCTACATGCTTGCTGCCTACTACCCAAATTGTCCATAAAGGTCCGATGCCCTGCTCCAAACTACGGCGAAATCGTAAACGGCGCCGAAACCCAAGCCTCGTAATCCGACTCTTGCATCCGATCACCAGTGATGCCAAGCGCGCGAAGGAGGACTGCAGAAAGGCGGTCGTCAGCTGGAAACAGGAGAGGTGTACGGGAGAGGCACATTTGTAAGTCCCGTTGGGGATGGTCGTGCCGTTTGAAAAGGTCGGCGAGGTCAGCGCGTATGTCCCGTAATCATTCCCTTGACCGTCGGCATCGTCGGTGCTACCCAAACGATTCAGCGTTTCCCTACTACAGGGATGACGGACACTCACTTGCGGGGGATGTAGTCCGCCTCGTAGAGATTACCGATGATGGGTACCTTGTTGAAGGTGTTGCTGCCCCTCGAAGTGCACCCGGGTCCGGTATAATGCGTGAGCTGGCAGAAGAGGTTGAGGAGACTAGGGAGCCCGCTCGAGGGGTTCTGACCGGTAGACTGTGTGCGTCGTGTCTCCAGGACCGCACGCTTCATTCTCGCTAGCTCCTCAGTCATTTCGACGGAACGCTTGCGGCTGTTGTAATTGGGCGTGAATCCGAGGGTAGCGTTCGCGCCGATCAGGTCGATGAGGAAGATCGGCGTACCGCCGACAAGCCTACATTCTGTCAGCCAACTTCTGCGGATGGACAACAGGCCGATTTACCGGTAGAGAACTGTGGGGTAGTCGCCGTTCTGGAAGCTATACGAGACGGTACCGCTTTGAACGTTACCCTGGCTATCGAGGATGGTTGGCGAGTTGATCCCGAGATAGTATGCGGTAGGATCGATGATCGGCAGGTTCTTCATCTTCGCTGCAACACCCATGTAGGGGACTTGAACATTATTGCTCCCACCAGCGATCTGGATCCAGCCGGAGTAGACAGGAAAGGTTGTCGCGTCCAGGCCCGTGGGCGCTGTGAATTTCAGGACGACGACGTTGGTCTGACCGGGCCGAAGTTTGAAGGAGGTTTGGGAGAACCATACGGACGCCGCGTTCGCTACCTGAGGTACGGGCTCGTCATTCGATTGGTTCAGCCCCTGTCATTCTCAGCGCTTGGCATTATTTGCGCAGCATTTCGGCTCACAGATTGGAAGGCCAAGGCAGTACCGGCCGGCACATTGCTGAGCTTGTAAGAGACCGTCGAAGATCCTGAGTTGTAAACGGTAATGTACTGGAGAGACTGGAAGTATGCCGTATCATTCAGGAGCAGCTCCGTCGGACTGACGACCGTGGCCGCATTGATGGCGTCGTAGATCTGGATCTTGCCTGCGCCCTGTGCCGCAACGGACTCAAGGGTACTATCGGAGACGGAAACCGGAAGTTGAGTAGCGGAGAACTCGAACGCCTCTCGTACGGTCTTGGGCGAGACGTTGACAGCTCCCTTGGCATTCAGGTAGAGAGCGGCAGCACCCGCAGCGAATGCACATGCTTGGGAAGTTCCCTCTGTCAGAGACCAATTCCCAAGAGCGGTCGGAAGGATGCTGATGATGTTTGTTCCAGGAGCAAGTACAGACGCGGCCATGTACAGGTCATTGCTAGGGCCGATCTCGGAGAAAAATGAGGTCGTGTTTCCGGTATAGATATTCGGCAAGGTGGTCGGGGCGAAGGAAAACGTAACGGTAGTATTGGCGCCGGAAGCTATCTGCTGGAGGAGATAATTGCCATCGTTGTCGCTGATAAACGCAAACTTTATACCGAACGAGAAGGTCTGGTAGAGCGGTACGGCGCCAGGGGTGTTTACGGCGAACATCATCGTTGCACCTTGGTTGAATAGGTTCTGCGCCTTTTGCTGAAGCGAGCATCCGCCACGACGCACGACGACAAGGTAACCGGCCAGATTAGGAGTACCAGCGGGGATCGTGCATGCGTCGTTGGTCACGGAGGGATCGGTCGTGAGGGCGTAAAGCGGATAAGTTCCGGAGGTGAAGGCCTTCCAGTTGAGATAGGTGATCGGGCCATATCCAGTAGAGACGGTGGCGTTCTGAGCGGGGTACACCGCATTCTCGGCGCTACCGACACTGATCACGCCCATCCCGTCGGCTGGGCTTGCCGCATAAAACGCTCCGACTTGACCCTCGTTACCAGAAGAAGCGACTGCGCCCGATCAGTCTCTCAGCAAGGTGTGGCTGTCACTCACCGGCAACTAAGCCTTTGGCGACAAGTCGACTGATGACGACGCTCAGTGCTGATTCTGTCCAACCAGAAGTCTCCCCTAAACATCTTAGCGGGACTCTCGCTTAGCAGGGGCGACTCACCAAGGCTAAGGTTGATCACATCCATGTTATCGGTGTACGCTCGCAGTGCACCTTGGATGACAATATCGTCCGTTGTCGCGCCACTACATGAGAACACCCTGTACATGTATAGGCTCGCCTCAGAAGCGACTCCCGGAACTCCGTATTCGTTATCGTTCGCGCCGATGATGCCGGCCATCGTTGTACCATGACCATTGCAGCCGTCGAATGGGTCATTGTCCGGAACCGGGTTGTTCGTTCCATCATAGTTGTCGCCGACGAAATCATACCCTCCGGCGATCTTGCAACCGCTCCCGAAACATCCGCCAAGAGGAGTACGGGTGTAGTCGACACCTGTGTCGACTATACCGATCTTTATGCCTTTACCCTTGTTGCCACTTGCCTGTACACGGTCCGCCTGGATCTGGTTATTGGCGGAAAAGCCCGAGCTCGGGGTAGACTTGGCGATGGATTTTGAGGTAGAAGTGGTAGTTTTGGTGGTGCAAGTCTGCTTATTTCCGGACCCAGTGCAGGTAGTGGTTGTAGCGACATTGGCAGAACTAGTGGTATTTGGTGGACATACCGCGGTCCACTGCAAGTTCGCAGGGGCCACAGCTTTTGCCGGGGCGGTTATGAGGTGGACAGGCAAGATGTTCTGAAAGGAATCGAGTCAACGCAGTCCCCAACGGCCGGTTACACATCTCACGAGCACGCCGGAGGTAGACGCAAGTGAGACAAGATCCTGGATGGTATGAGTCAGCAGTCAAGAAAGCTATTCAGTTCTCATACAACCCACAGCTTGGGAATGGAGGGAAAGCGAAGCACCGATGAATACGTCCGTCGAGTACTCCTGATGTATGATAAAGGATACTCTCCTCTCCGCGAGCTCATTGTAGATCGCCTCATGGGCCTAGAAGGCTCTCGTTAGTCCTAATCGAGAGACGAGGGAAAGGAAACTGACAGAAGCGGCACGCTTTAGACCGGAAGACTGGAGGTGGGCGGAGGAGTCGAACTCGACGATGTACCGACCAGGAACGACCGTTCTAAGGGATCAAGTGTGAGCATTGCGCAGTTAGGTAGTGATCAGGTACATCGGCAAGGCCTCCTTGCCCTTGCCCTGATAGACCGCGAAGGACCTGAAGAAAGTAACGCGGACTCACGAAGAACCAGCTGTGACCCGGCTGACGCTGGAGAGAGTGAAATTGGACGCGTTTACGAGGTGAGCGAAAGAAAGAGTCGCGAGGGTCAGGTAGATGTATGTGTTGAACACCATTGTGAGAAGGAAATCAGGGACTTGGCTGAATGAATGTTGTAGTGGTCAAAACCGAAAGGAACGAATTGAACAGAGCGTGATGTCGGGCTGGTCCCGATGATGGGAAAGAGGTGTTGCTAAAGAGCGTCGACGTCGAGGCAGGAGAGGGATCGCTTATGAAAAGTCTACAACACAGCCAGCTGTTTGATCCATTTATACATAATGTCACCAAAAGATGAGACGCGCTCCATGCTATTGATCGTTCCTGAGATCTCCCGACAGGACTTATCGGAGAATAAACGCTGGGAGACTCTCCTTTTCCAGCGAGACCGGGAGGCGCTTTGCCAAGCGGTGACGGTCTGTCCAATGGATGGATGTTAGGCCCTATCCATTCATCCGGTTTTCATGGAGTCGGACCGAGACGAGGCATGACGGGATACGGGAGCTCACGTTGCCGACTGATCCCGCTCGAGGGGGACGTATGGGTTCTCGCATGCCAAGCTACCTGAGATGTTTTGAAATGCCGGATGTTTGGATACTGCCGAGAGTCATGGCGTAAATGGTGGATCGACGGTGTAGCTAATGGCACGATGAAAGCACACATATAGACAATCATAACGGCACTCTTGCCAATCATCGGACTTGACTCGCCGAAACTCGATGAAGGCGACGACGAGCTGCAACGCCTGGAGCGCCGCAAGCTTCTGTCGTGAAGTCTCAATGTTATCACAATCTCCAAAGACTTTCGTAAAGTCCTCCTTGAACGTGTCCGAGGACAAGACCCAAGGTTGTCTGATGGTCGCTTTCCGCGAGCGTTCCTTACATTGTTTCTAAAGACGCGAAAGGACACTTCTATTTATAGGCCAAAAATGCTGCACTCCAGCAACCTCGGTCTTCTGTACAGCTACATGTAGCGCGGGAACGGGAAACGAGCGGATACTCAGAGGATACTCCGGCCAAAGCGTGGCGATGGAAATTTAACAAAGACAGCCGTCGAAAGATGCCACGAACAAGCCGAAGCGTATAATTCCGCGGGTAAATTCCCAAGATGCCTTCTATCGTTTCGCAGTGAACCCTCAAAAGTCTGATCCATTCTCACCGGGCCTTCGGGCTCAGCCTCTACCTCCAGCATGACAGCTCTCCTCCCCCCTAACCTTCTCAAACTCTTCGCTCCTCGTCCTCACCCACCTTTCCTCAAACCGCCCTCCAAAGACGAGCGGAACCGCGGACCCAACCGTCTCGGTGGACTAGCCCATCTCGCCCAGCAAATCCGCGAGGAAGCCGAGGACGCCGAGGTCAAGCGCGGAATAGCGGAGCAGCCCGCGACCGTACCTGAGGTGAATGGGAATAGGGAGGATGGGGAGGTGAAGGATGAACTTATGAATCATGATGGCGAGAATGGTGAGGAGGTCGAGGGGAAGAAGAAGAAGAAGGATGAGAAAGGGAAGGGGAAGAGAAAGGATAAGATTGCGGAGTTGGGGGTGGTGGGGCAAGAGGCGATCAATATGAGACGAGAGGCGAGGAAGGTCAGGCAGGAGGAGTACAAGAAGAACGCGGACAAGAACTGTGAGATTCCTTCGACTTCCTTCATATCCGCAAATGAGACTGACTGACTGGTGTCCCGTCTCGCAGACCGACCACAAGATGACGAGAATGCATCTGGCGATCCCTACAAAACGCTGTTTATCTCGAGATTGGTCAGTCAGCGTTGCGCCGAGCTACAAGCCAGGGGCTCGAGCGCTGCCAGGTTGCCGGGCTGACGCTTCCACAGTCCAAGAAAGCCACTGAAGCCGATTTGCGCCGGGAGTTTGAGATGTACGGGGCCATCGAGCGGGTGCGCATCGTCCGTGATCGCAAGGGACGGTCCAACAGCTACGCTTTCATCGTGTATGAGCGAGAACGAGATATGAAAGGCGAGTCGCTTATTCTGCTCCATGTCTCTCCGCTGACGTCCCACAGCCGCATACAAAGACGCTGAAGGCATCCCTATTCACCACAAGAAGATCCTCGTCGACGTTGAGCGAGGTCGGACCGTCAAAGGCTGGAAGCCTCGAAAGCTAGGCGGCGGGCTCGGCGGTCGTCCAAAGCCGGTCGACCCGGAGAAAGCAGTCGAAGCTCCCCCACCACAATTTGGGGGACGGGGAGGATTCCGAGGTGGATTCAGGGGCGGACTGCCTGGAGGGGATCGAGGGGGGTTCAGAGGAGGATTCCAAGGCGGCGGAGGCGGCTTCCGGGGACGAGGCGGGGGTTTTGGCGGGGATCGCGGTGGTTTCGGAGATCGCGGTGGATTTGGCGGGGGACGAGGAGGTTTCGGTGGTGATCGTGGCGGTTACGGAGGAGGTGAAAGGGGTGGATTTGGTGGGAGAGGCGGGTTTCAGGGCGGTGGAGGAGACCAAGGTTATGGTGGTGGTGGAGGATTTGGTGGACGGGGAGGATATGGGGGAGGTGCACCTGCTGGACCTCCTGGAGGTGGTTACGGTGGCGGTGGCGGGTAAGCAGTGTCTTCTCTAGCCAGGCAGAAGCTAATGATGTACAGCGGCCCTCCTGGCGGCGGCTTCAACTCTGGTCCACCTCAAAGCAACGGCTACTCCCAAGGAACCCCTAAACGAGACTTCGATGGCGGCGGAGGTGGTGGCAGTGCTGGTGGGTACAGTGGCGGTGGTAGTGTTGGAGGATACGAGGACCGCGATCCGAAGCGGATGCGCTACTGATCGCATCGATGCGAGGACTGCTTGAGGTAAGGTATGTAACGGTTGGTCATGAAAATGAACGTGCTTTGTGACCACGGTAGGTATGGTAGGTGCTCTCCTCTGCTCCACTGCAGGGAGGGGGCCAGAGCATCAGCAATCTAACGGGTCTTCCTGTCTCGTGAGTATCGTAGGTGATCCTCTTGTCCGCTGCAAGGCATCCGACTCCGATTCAGCCTTTGACCTGCTTTCTGGTGCTCATTCTTGTGCTCGTCGGGCTGCACAAACAGGTGGGTATCGTGAGTCGTCCCAGTAGCGTGCAAGGAGCCTTCCGCACGAGTTTGGAGCCGTAGCGCGAATCTTACGATCAATGAGGTTGTGTCCTGAGGGTAACTCATTCGCGGTTTGGTGTACTCAACTCGTCTCCTCCACTCTCTGCATTGATGTCATCCCATATAGGGACCTCGTCCATGCTGTTTACATAAGGCCACTAGGCCTTCTTAGGGCATTCATTGCAAGCACCTTGACTTGCTAAGTTTGTGAATTCAGAGACGTTTTCAATGCTCAGCCGTACTGAAGCACTGATGACTTGCAACGATACTTGACCACGTGGCCGGGCGACTGTCGGTCGCGCGTAGCTCTATTGCGCCAGAACTAGCTGTGTTGTTACAGATTGATTGGACAATGCCAAGTCTTGTCTAACAATACCACACACAGCACCAAATGCAAAGGATGACTCCCAGAAATCAAACCCAGATTTCAAGATCGTTTGCAATTCAGCCGAAAGGCAAGTTTGATCCCGTTTGATCCCGTTTCGCGTTCGCTCTGAGTATTTGATTCCGTTTCTGGCCCTTCGGCCAAATTGCGACCAGCTCCCAAACAGCTTGAACCAGCTCGAAGAGTGGTTTTGATGCATGAAGCTAACTTCTGGGCCCCATACCTTTGTACCTGGTACAGTGTTCGAAGTTGTGCGAGAATCCCGAGGCACCTAGGAAAAGAAGAAGCATAATTAAGTAAATTAACAGCATGATTAAATGTATTTGCGTCGGGCGCGCGGATTTCAGCGTTGACATTTTGCGAGTGGACTCAAAGTCAACCTCAGGTAACCTGGAGATGGCGACGGAGTTTGATGATGTGTGAGCTCGCAACCATCGCATGAATACTCGCCATTCGGCGGGGATTTGGGAGGCTTATTCGCTCATGATTGATTGTGACAGGCTCACAAATCAGCCCGTCGTCATCGACAATGTACCTCCTTCACCCTTATAAGTAGACACCGCTGACAACTAGAAGGGCTCTGGGACCATCAAGGCTGGCTTCGCTGGAGAAGAACAACCGTCCTGCTATATCCCCTCCTTGTCCGTCATCCCCCTTGCTCTTTTTCCTCCTGTACTGACTCAACCGGTCTCTTAGTGTCGGCCGACCGAAACATCCACGAGTCATGGCAGGAGCGATCCAGGACAACCTCTTCATCGGCCGTCGAGCACAGGAACTCCGAGGTCTACTCAAGATAAAATATCCTATGGAGCATGGGGTGGTGACGGATTGGGACGATATGGAGCGGATATGGGGATGGGTCTATGGCGAGGGTCTGAAAGCTTTGAGCGAGGAGGTGAGGAGGCAAACAATTCAGTCTGGAAGTAGCTTATGGGAATAGCATCCGGTGCTGTTGACAGAAGCGCCCTTAAATCCCAGGCAGAACAGGGATGTGGCCGCTCAGATCTTCTTTGAGACTTTCAATGTCCCGGCATTCTTCACCAGCGTACAAGCCGTACTCAGTCTGTAAGTGAGGTCGCGCTGCACATCAGCTGGTTTACGCCTACTGAACTACTCGGAGACTCTCGCTCAAGTCGTCCCAGGTATTCTTCCGGCCGAACGACCGGTATCGTCCTCGATTCCGGCGACGGGGTGACCCATGCTGTTCCCGTCTTCGAGGGGTTCTCGATGCCTCATGCCATCCGGCGAATAGATCTAGCCGGCCGGTGAGTCGTCACGGGTCCGGACCTACAGCCAGCCTGTCTGACGTAAACTCGACGACCCTCGTCGACTCCGTAGCGACATCACAGATCACCTACAGCTGCTCCTCCGAAAATCAGGCTATTATCTGCATACTTCCGCCGAGAAAGAGGTCGTCCGGACTATAAAGGAGAAGACATGCTACCTCGCGCTCAACCCAGCTAAGGAGGAGAAGGATAATGGTGGCGCCTGGGAGGAGTTCCGGTTGCCGGATGGGAAAGTCATGCAGGTGTGCCAGCCTTTTGACGTATTGGAGGGAATCAGACCTGATGGGGAGATAGTTGGGAGTGGAGCGGTTTTTGGCGCCGGAGATACTGTTCAATCCGGAGCTGATAGGGCAGGAATATCCGGGCGTCCATCAGGTATAGTGCATTGCAGAAGCGTAAGAGAAGGAACTCATCGCAATACATATTCAGATGATTGTCGATTCCATCAACCGGACCGACCTCGACCTGCGGAAATCGCTGTTTGGCAACATCGTCCTCTCAGGCGGATCGACATTATGTACCGGTAAGTCGGATTCCTTCCTCCACCAGCATACGCTGGTGGGGCGTAGATCATATTCCGGCTGACATTCCGCATCTGTCATCTTAGGCTTTGGGGACCGATTATTGAATGAAGTGAAGAAGCTTGCTCTGAAGGACGTAAAGTTGAAGATCTATGCTCCCCCAGAACGAAAGGTGTGCACGAGTCAATCCTTGACTCAAGCCCGGCTGAGGCTGTGGGTAGTACTCCACATGGATAGGAGGATCCATCTTAGCCGGCCTGAGCACATTCAAGAAGGTAAGCTGTCGAAGCTTTGGGAGCGCTTAACCATATCTCAGCTGACGCATTTCAATCGCAGATGTGGGTGGCAGCAGACGAGTACAAAGAAGACCCGGATATCATCCATAAGAAAGCATTCTAGGACCAATCCGTGCTGGCCAAGGAGATGGGAGAGGTATACCAGGCGGAACGATTCCTGAAATCAGATACCCAAATGTATCGCATACCTGTTCGCAGCTGGTGCGCTCGTGACACTGTCTCCCACAGGAGAGCAAGGATGATCTGACTCGTTTTCTCCCCTGGTGTCACCGACAACAGCTGACGAAAGTTATCAAGAACGAGCAATCTGCGATGTGCAAAACGGGATACTCATCCTGGCGAGGTACGCGAAGCTGTCCTGTTGCACACCGAATATCTTGAGATGCCTTCTTCACCATTGGGTGCAGCCAATATGTCTATTGTGATATTGTGTTATTGCCATTACATTCCATGATATCCCTGGTCGGTCCGAAAACAGGGGTCGACAAGAAGCAGCGGTACCAATAACAGGAGAACTGCCCTACAATCTTACTACCGTTCAGTTGTGGAAAGGACGTTTCATTGCAGGCTGTAAAGAGTACAGAGGTGAATCATGCAGGATATAGCATATGATGGTCAAGCCGAACGGATACAAACAAGCAAGAACAGAAGGCAACTTTCCCCACATCCCTATCACTCCAAACTGTTCTCCACATCCGCCGCGTCGTCGCCCTCCATCGCCGAGAAATTGAGGAAGGCGTTAGGTCGATGGCAGGCCGCCCAGAAGCCTTCGGGCTTGTCCAAAGTCATTGTGTATGGCATCTTCTCCGTCCAGCTTTGCGTCAATCCCACGCCATAATTCCACACGCCTCCCTCGGGCACCATTGTCATCCCGAGAATCCGGTCGGACAAAAGGAGCTGGACTCTGTTCGTCATCGATGGCGTGAAGCCTTGGTGCTGGCCCGTAACGTCCTGGTTCTTCCGACCCCACTCGAAGCCCGCGACAGTGAGCTCCCAAGCATTGAGCGACGCAGACCCAGGAGTGAATGCGCAGGTTACACAGATGGACTGCGGTCCCCACTCCGGATGTACTGCCATGACTTTCGCCTGAGTGGTCACGTCGGCGGGAGATAGGTGGTTTAATTCTTGTGACTGAGTTTTGATCCAGCCCAAAGGCTCGAGGTCTTTCAGCAGGAAGTCGTGCTTCGGCAGGGCCGCGGGGAGCTCGATAGTGTTGTTGTTGCCGCGTTGAGGAATCCACGCAACCGCTTTGATCTCCTTCACCTGTCGGTTGTCGGCCGGTGACGAGCCGTACAGGTACGCGACCACCTGCGTCCGGAGATCGGCATTCACGATGAAAGTCTTTAGGACATTTTTCGGGATCACGTAGGTGAAGCTGCCAGCATCGTCCTTGACATCGTCGTTGCCTACAAAGATGTGGTTGACACGCAGCGCCAAATTGGTCGCGCTGATCGCTCGAACACGCCAGTCGGACTTGGATGAGAACGCTGCTGTTTCATATTGAGTAGTCGTTACAACTTGTATTTCGTCGCCGTGAATATTGGTCGTCTTCGTCTGTAGTGCAGTGACCTGAGCGGCTGCGTCGGTCGATTTCTCTATCTCAGCCATCTGTTGGCGCTGGGCCGAAGGAGCAGAGATCTCCATCCCTAAGATGACGTCACGGATCTCGCTTGCGGTCAAAGAGGCCACATTGACACTGTTGCGCTTTCCGAAGTCGGCAAGGATGAGATCCTTGAGAGCAGTTTCGCACGCCATCCATTGATCGTCACTCAATGTAGGGAATATATCTGGAAGACATTAGCTAACGTCCAAGACGGATGAGACTTACGGTAGGATTCGGTGATGGTATTCCGGTCTGGACGCAATATGATCTTTGATTTCTCGTTGTTCACATGCAGGGCACGCAGGAGGAGGATGAGACGGGAGAAAGCTGTGTAGCTCGAGATGCTCTTGAGCCAATCGTCGTAGAGATTGAAAAGTACCATCTGCGGTTGGCTGGCCCTCTAGCGAAAAAATCGAATTAGCATCGAGACAGTGCCACTCCTTAACGGCTCACCAGAATCAGATCACCGAACTTCTCCAGCTTCATCGCGGCCTGGAAAGGCAGCTGCAGCTCGCTACCCTTGATGACGATGTTCGGGAAATCCAGCAAATGCACCTCCAGCGGATCGAGCATACCCTTACGGGTGACAATGACCTGCTTCGGCTGCTCCTCGACGGGTAAGGATCGGATCAACGCAGCGACCTCTTCGGCAGTCTTCCATTTGGCAAGCTGACCCAATCGCTTCTGTCCCGCCCACACCGAGGTATGAATGATCTTGAGGAACAGTTGACCGGTACGAGGGTTGAAGATGAAGATCGCTCCATTGATCGGCTTGGTCGTCAAATTGCCTTCGAATGTCTTGTGGATCGTGACCCGGTATACATTGGTGTCGTCAACAAACCAGATAATCTGATTCGAGAACAACTCGGAATAGTTGGACGAGTTGAGGTACGGCTCGGTCGGCTCCGACGAGTATAGCTGAAGACCCTTGCGGATACGCTCGCGAAGTACATATAGTGCTGGGTTGGCCTTCATGATCTTCGCCATCGCCTGCTGTAGCAGAGGCTTCATTCCCGGATAGTACACCCCGTATGCGCTGTACAGGTTATACGCAAGGTCCAGAGCGATCAGGACACCGGTCGGCGATGGGTAGATCGATTGACTATCCGAAGAGTAGTCTAGGTATTTGGCTCGGGCGTATCTTTCGATGTCGTGAGAGTCGAAATCGCCCCAACGAAGCTGAACGTCGATCCAGTACTTGTTTGAGGTGGTATTATCGAGCACGTCCTTGTTATCCGTTAACAATGACGGTCGAGAGATCTGCCACTTGTAGCTGGAGAAAAGGAGGATGTCGGACGCGGAGGAATTCATCTTATACGATTTTCTGGGATGAATCGTCTCCTTCTGGACCGTCTCGATCTGGAGTGCCTCAAGTTCTTGGTCGAAAACCTGGCAAAGATCCATGACAACGGACTCGTGGATCTTCTGCCATAGATGCGCGCGGAAGATCTGGATCAAGCTGATCTTGAGAGTCGGAATCTTGCCGTGCATGAAGACGCCAGTGAGGTCCAACTGGACTTGGAAACCGACCTGAAAGAAAACCATCAGTCAGGTCTCGACTTGTCACGACCGTCATCCCGACATGAGAGGAGAGGGAGCGAGCGGTTTGCGCAAAGGGGCGCAGCCGTTTGTAGACGGGGAGCCCCGTTTTCCGGGGCCCCCGCCCCGCTTCTCCCCTCCTCCGGAAGGTTTCCTCCCATCCAAAGATAGATGCAAAGGGTCTCACTCACATATACATTGGCGCGGTTGATCGTAGGGGACCACCACATCGTGAATCGTCGATTCGGAATTTGGTTCAACCCGGATCGTTGAGCATTTGTCAATTTCTTGTACTTCATTGACCTGTGGCTGATCAGCAGGGCGCTGACCAGGGGATATAGGCGCTAACTCTTCGAATCCGCTAGCTTTCTCCCAGAACAAGCCTTCCCAAGTTGGGAAAGCTGTTCCCTTGAAGAGAGAATGCTCCAGGATGCCTTCAACTCCCCCTAAAGCGCTGATCACGTCGACACGATAGTTATTGAGTTGCCAGAGCTTTCCATCATGTCGTTGATTGGTCCACCAGAATGGGTTCGCCCTGAGACTGCGTAGCGGTGTCAACAGGCGTTTGTCATGAGGGAACATGCTCACCGATGAAACTGCTGGAAGTGGGTCCTAACACGCCAGCCTTTGTCATACGCCAGCGTATGTCGATCCTTTTGGAAGCTGAAGGGGAAGGTAGTCAGTCGTATGGTATATGATCAATGTGACAATACGCACAGGGTGTTGATACGCGGAATTCCGCGGTCCCAGCTACTCTCTAGGTCCTCCAGCGTCAACCTTCGGTTGCTTGCTGTCGCCTCCTTCCGCTTCATTGCATACTCCGACCATACTCTCGCAGAGTCAAGGAATTCTGCCTCCCAAGGCTGAAGGTACCGGTACAGGTTCGGGATGAGCTGATCCTCCTCGTGGGTCATTCCGGATCGGAAATGGGTGATCCCGCCACTGTCCGTCTGCTTCGACCAGCGAAGATCCGACTGAGGGATAAGGACGAAGCCCATAGACAGCATACCCAGACCACCAAGCTCCTTCGGGGAATAGAAGACCGCCGGTGGGAATCGCGAGGGCATCTTCGAATTCAACCCAATCTTCACTCGAGTTTGAACTTTGTTCTCCGCCTTGACAAGCGAGTCGAGCAGCTCGTTGGTGTGCACGACAGCCTCGCGGTAGTAAGTCATAAGACCAATAAGGGCGGTATTCCACTTATTTATGATCTTGGAGAAAGTGGCCGAACCAGATGACATGAGAACTTGTCGGATTCGATTGTTGAAATCCTGAATCCCCTGATCGGAAACGCGCAGGAACGCCTGAGCAGTGCGTTCCTTGGTCGACTCTTGCGTGAGATTCCACACACCGTCCTTTAACGAATACTGCTCGCCACTTTGCGTCCGGATGCGCGGAAGAATGCGGACCTCGAAACCGTTCATCGAGAAGAGGAGTTGCGGGTTGTCTTTCGAGTACACGGATACGAAAGTTTCGTCCCACTCAATAGTGGTCAGTGATCTCGGGAGCGAGCTTTTGGTGTTCCAAAATACTGCGCGACCCAGGTTGACATCGTGCTTGATGAGACGCATCCGGCAATCACGAGGCCAGCACCGCTTGTTGTTGTAACCAATGACCTAACCACCAAACGTCAGCTCACTAAGAAAAGACGCTCGATTTCGTTATACTGACGTTCTCGTTGTTCGGGTCAGGCTGGACAGACAAGTATCGCTGGATCAGGTCTCGAGACTCATCCGCGGAGAAGCGGAAGAGGACATGTATCCTGTCAACGTATCGAGTGTAAAAGCGAATCGGATGGCGCTGTTCTGTCGCCTGGTCACGGAACTGCAAGAACCCGTTCGGCATCGCAGGTGGTCCGGCCATTTCACTCGCTCGTTGCAAGCCTAGGATGAGGAGATCCAAGACCAAGCCGTAGTACTGGAAGACGAAGGACGAGAATTGCAATCCTCGGATCATACCGTATGCGTTGACGTGTGACATGTCCTTGAACGTCAAGGTCTTTACAGTGACAAAGTCAGCGACTTCTGCGTATGAGAGGGGCTGTCGGTACACTTACTGTATTGTTCTTCGCCGTGATGTAGTCCGCCAAATTATGGTCGAGAATGAGACGGAGAAGACGGTTGAGGAGAGTAAGATCCATCTTCTCGAACACACGAGATAGAACGGTCTCCATCATCACAACACACTCGCCTTCCGTCGTGTCCCAGATGTCGGTCAGATTGTTGATGCCTTGACACCACTTGTATACGAGAAGCGGCGGTGGCTCAGAATCGGCTGGCTTTATCCACGCCGGGAAAAGATGACGTTTATCGGCTTCGTAATGGAGATATTGATCGAGGAAAGCGTCGCTTAAAGGAAAGAAAAACGTATGTCAGCAAATGGGATACTGTTGCGCGCGTGAAGAGACTCACGTGATCTTTTCGACCGGTTCGATGTCGTAACAAGGAATGAGCTTGTCGTACGTGTCGAAGAACTCGATACCGGCCTCCTTGAACGCTCGCTGTGTCAGGAGAAGTCGCTTGATACGCGACAAGCACTCGTGCGGGTTGTCGTAAGCCTGCTCGACCAAAGCCAATTCTTCCCGCTGAGACTGATTTAGGCGCCCATGCACGCTGTACGCCTCCTTCAATTTCTCCAAAGCGAGTACGAGCAGCTTCGTGTCGTGCTTGTACGAGAGTGGTGGGAAAGGGATCGGGGAGAACTTGCGACTCTCGAGCCAGTGAACCGTCGATGTGTAGATGGCGACGGCCTCCTCGGATGAGATGTAGGGTCCGTCCTTCAAGTAACCGTTCTGTCTTTCTTGCTCCGCCTTGAGGTAAAGACGAGTAAGACGACCGAGATTCTTCCGGACTACGGCCTTGTCGACTGTGGCGCCTCGGCGGATACGTTCTCGGTTGTAGTGCGCCACCGAGGTCCACCAATCTGACTTGGACTTGATGTATCGGAGAATGATATTCTCAATGGCTGCTGGCATCCCTGGTACCTTCCAAGGTATGTTGGCCTTCCAGCATCGCCACGCCTCGGAGAGATGCTGCAGAATGGTCTTCGCCTTGTTCTGCTTGATCGATTCCGGCATCAGATCTAAAATGTCGTGCATTACAGCCGCTCGCAATTCGAGATCGAAATGCGACTCGACTCGTTGCTTGGTGACCGTCTTCGCCACACCTTTCGAATTCCTCCCCTCGAATTGCCTCGCCAGCAGATTCCCCAACCATCTCTCGAGTAGTGGCACGATCCCGCGCATGAAGAAAAGCCAGACCCTCCAACCCGGCGCCCAGAAACCCACACCTGGACCCTTTCCGACAGGCCCGGTGTTGAATCGCGAATAGATCAGGTGTTTCAGATCTTTGCACATACGAATTTGACGCATGAGCTTATATTTATAACGATACATGCCGGTGAGCTGGCCGACATGGGCGAACATGTACTGCAGACCGTCCGCGAGCTGGAAAGCGTCGACGTTTCCGAGGCGGAATTGCACGTGGGCGTCGACGATGAGCTTCGTGAGGCGGAGAATCTCTCGGCACAGATGGAAAGCATTGCCGAACCTCGACTTCTTCCGTTCCTTGGTCGTGAGAGTCTTGATCGGTTTCAAATTCATGTTGTAGTCGAGGTGGAGGTAATTGAGATTCTTCCGATGGATAAGGAGGTTTAACATGTTGTAGCCCTGACGGCAAACCTGTAAACCCGCCTCAACCCAATCGAGAGTTGTCTGCTGGAAAAATTTGGTGTTCTTCAGGCTGCGGAAAAGATTTCGCTTCGCCATCGCCTTTGGGGGTCTGTGGTGTAAGGCGTTAAGCACGTAGATCTTGAGCTGAAAGCACGACGTCAGCGGGTGTCGATCTGGAGGTGGAAGGACAAACCAGCTTCTGATAAGACACCCGGACTTTGACCGGCTGGTCAGGTGGGCAGTGCTCCATGTAGAAATTCTTGACCATCGGGATATCCTGCGCGCGCCGTGTGCGTCCACTGCGACGGTTGTAGGGGTAAGGCGCCCAGAACAACGCGATCGCGTCGGCCGTGCTCTCATTGCTGAGATCTTGCCTCTCGAGGAAAGGCTCCAGCTGATCCGGCAGCTCAAATTCATCGTCTTCCTCGTTACCAAAGCCGAAGATGGCATCTTCATGCGAGACAAGAGGTGTGTGCGCTTCTTGTACGACACGCTGGGATATCGGGTTGATGAGGGGGTCGAAGTAGAACGCGGGCAGATCGGGATCATCCGTCTTGATGTATACGTTCTTCGGCTCGTGGTATGTGCTGATGTGGACTGATCGCGGAAGGGAGTTGTACAGATGGGGGAAGGCAACTTTGTATTCGGATCGGATGATGCCACGAATAATGACCTTGTTGATGTCATTAAATTCGTTCCAGTCCTCGTCAAACGTCTCCGTATCCCGGAACAAAGGCTCGAACTTCGGTCCTCCAGGCAACGCGATGTTCAGCGCCTTGGCCGTGAAGAAGCTCTTCTTGTCGAAGAGATAGAATGCGTTGTCATCCGAATAGTCCGACAGAAGCTGCCGCCCAATCCGGTACAAGTTCGCCATTTGAGGGAGAGTGAGCTGGAAGAACCGATAGCTCGATCCGTTGACCTGAGGAGTATCGATGAGAGGCTTAGGATCATAGAACCAGTCTATTATTGCCTGATCGTCCTCCTCGTCCATCTCCAGCTGGATCGCTTCCAGGGGTTCGACATCCAGCACATTGTCTCCGTAGTCCATCGGAGGCTCCTCATCGTCGAATGGCGGGAATCGCATTCGCTTGAAGTGTCGTCGATCTCGCTTCTCTCGACGCATCGCGAGCCACATCGACGCCCATTGAGCGTGGTACTGAAACAGTGTCAGGCCGAAACATCACATCGAACGAATCAATTACGACTGGCTCAATGACCTTGGGCACCTCATTCACGAAGGTGATCGCACCCGAAATGTGGTACAGCACAGGGACTTCGCGTACTTGCTTCGAAATCACATAAGATCAGTGATGCCCTCTCGATGAGATCCGCCGGACGCACCTCCCAGGGACAAGGGATGTTCTCCAGCAGCTTCATGACAGCGTGCGGCACATACTTCAGCGCACCAAGATGCACGCGCTTGTCATTCCGGAACTTCCGGTTCGACATGTCGCCATGATCCTTGATGATCTTCCGGATATGCTCGGCAGGAAGTTCCTATAGAGAAGACCACAATCAGTAAAACGCCCTACGTTCTCCTGTCTTCCATCCGCCATAGCATACGATATCTCGCTCTGTGGCGATCGATACGCGGACTCACCGCTTTACCGAAGTCCACGCCTGCACCACCACCCCTTCGTCTCTTCTCATTGAACCTCCTCTTCTGCCCAGTTCTCCACTTCCTACTCTTCTTCTCAATCTCCTCCGGGCTCAATTGGCCGAAAAAGTCCCCATCCATCCTGCTGTCGCCGTTGGGCTGATGCGAGCCCAAAGCGGCACCGAAGCCTGGCGGGTACGACATGGCGAACACCTCCTTGAAAGAAAGGCGAGGGGAATGATCAACGAGTTGGGAAAAATTGGTGGCAAGGACGATCGCGAGGATTTCGGAGTTTTCGCATAACGAGGACGCTGTGGCACTGTATGGAACGGTTGAGCGGGGAACTCCCGGCCAAATTCTGCAGTGCGTATTCGTCCAACAAATACTCAAGCACAACATTTGACATGTCCCCTCTTCCTATCTACGGTGATAGGCCATGCGTCCTTCTCACCGTGAGTCATTGGCTGTAGCACCCTCGAGCTCGGAATACACTGATGCTCAAATTAATTCCCTCCGAACAGAATGATGATGGTCCCCCTTGCGCTTCCTCTCCAAACATCTTCGGCTTCTATAAGCTCCTTCGAGATCACTTAGGATGGGACGTCAAGGTCGTCATCCCCGATTGTCAGAAGTCATGGTAAGTCTCCGTCGCTTCGGACGATCTTGAGCTGAGCTGCCTGGAGGGTTGGCAAGGCGTATGCGATCAGCGATGTCATCACGGCGAGCTACTTCTATCCTCGAGGTAAATGCTAAGCGAAGGGCTGAATGATCCAGCAGCTGCTGAATCTGGGGGCCGATCGACGTCCTTCGCTGACAGCTTGGGTGTGCAGGTCCTGACGGTCTTACCGGAGATATCTCTCCGGTATCTAGACCGCTGCGAGATGGCGAGACCATGGAATGGATCCTCATTTCGGGAGTGAATTGGGGCAAACCATCTGACGAAATTAAAGCTGACCAGCTTCCTACGGACTCCTGCATCATGTACGAATATAGCCCTACATAACCTCTACCCCGGAGAGATCGACCTAGTCATCTCTGGTCCCAACCGTAAAGTCCTGACTGCGACACTCCTCCAAAGCTGACCTTCCATAGACGGTCGAAACTCCTCCACTGCCTTTGCTCTGTCCTCCGGAACCCTCGGAGCCGCCCTCGCCGGGGCCCTCTCCGTCCCCGTCCCCGGCCCCTCCGCATCCACCCCTTCACTCCACACCGACCACATCCCCTGTATCGCAGTATCATACGGCGTCGTGACTCGACCCCTGACATCACGGACTATGGAACTTGCGCACGAGGTAGCTGTAGACGTGTGTCGGAGACTGTGGGAGGACTGGGGATACGAGGGAGGATCGAGTTCGAAGCGCCCGGTACAGGTGTATACTGTGAACGTACCGCTCATTGAGGATGCTTTGGCGCGGGAGAAGAGGAAGGTGTGCTGGACGAGGATGTGGAGGAATTCGTATGGACAGCTGTTCAAACCCACGAAGCAGTGAGTGCGGTCCTGCTGTGAATACTGCGGTCGGTCGGGCGAGGGGCATTTCCTACAGATCCTAGGCGTCATGCTGAAGCCAGCTACGAAGCCTGCAACCTGGAGCATGTGGCGCCAGGCAGGACCGCGTGTTGATTTCTGGCGGAGACTCTTCTTCGAAACCTGACCGATAGCCTAAAATTCTATCATGAGGGTCCCACAACAACCTGGAGCTGATGATCTTCTCAGCTCGAATACCTCATTCGACCCGGGCGACGACCGGAATCGCCCATCCAAATCCGTCCCACCACAGAAGTCCACCACCACAACAGCCGGACCTGGTGCCCTCCCCATTACCGATCCAGCCTCAACAGTCGCCTCCGAAGATATGTCGAGCAGACAGCTGAAGTTCCACTTCTCACCCAATATGAACCCATTGCTTTTCCCGGCGGCGGAGGATCTGCCGGAGGGGACGGATGCTTGGGCATTTGCAAAAGGGTACACGAGCGTTACACCACTCAGAGCGGAATACGCCGGACTGGGAGAGGGCGGGTGTGGGTTTGGGAGCGAGCAGGGGAAGGGGGAGATAGAGGGACAATTGTGGGCATAATGATTGGAGTGTTCCCGGGCATGCACTGTTCGGTCAAAATGCTTCACATAGCCCGACTATGTGTCCTCGTCTTCAAGCTGTTCTTCTTCGTCTGGATCCTTCCCTTCTTCGATCGACCGCCCAGGGAACAGGAAGTATTTCTGCACCAAGAATATTACGTCAAATATCAGAGACAACAGCGCCAAACCCAACTTCGCCGGATTCGCGATGATCCCCGATGGGTCATGCTCGATGAAGACCGAAGATACGACGAGCTGTGCGAAGGAGAGGACGGATCCAGCCAAGTCCTGCGTAGCTCGTCAGCTCGCTAGCATCGTCACGGAGGAAAACTCACCAAGAGGATCTGCCCGACTGCGAAGCCTTCCACACTCCGTATTCTCCAATTGAGGAGGACCTGGGGCACGTACTTGATGACAGAGATAATCAGCTTCATGGACGAAGCGAAGTACAGCCAATCGAGCAATTCCGTCTTCCCGATCCACACCAGCGATGCCGATACCAGTGAAGCGATGACGATACCGGCAAGAGCGATTTGGCAAGGAACCGAAGGCGTCGCCGGGCTAATCGGAGTCGTGATATCCAACTTGCTCCCCCCTTCCGCAGAAGGGAGGAGACGATTCCTCTCCTCCCCCGTCTCATGAGCAGCCTTTGTCCGGCGAGCATACCAGAATACCTGAGAAAGTGTGACGAGGGAGATGAGCATCGCGTGCATCGAGAATGCTAGGTCGGCATCGGCAACTTGGGGCGCGTGGCCATCGTGTCGGGCTTCGTACTGTCGTCGGGCTGAGGGGGAGAATCTGATACCCCAGTTCCAGATTGTGAGGGCTAGGAAGCCGAGGGGGTTGACGTAGACGAAGTCGGGGGAGAGGCCGATGGTGCTGAGACGACATCATATGTCAGCTGGACCCCTCTCGGCGAATATGCGACCTCCCAAGGGAGATGGGAGACCGGATGGATTGCTCGATAAAGCTCACGTTTTGCGTTGGAAATTGAGGAGGATCTGGGGGTAGAAGGAGAATGACCAAGCGGAAAAGTATGCCACGCCCCAGACCGCAACGACAGCGTTGGCGAAGGGGTGTGAGTGGTCAGCCATCGTCTCTAGTGTTCTAAGGGTGAATGATAGGAGAACGAAAGCCGGCAGACAAGCTGGAATCTCCCGTAAACAGCGGCGTTAATCGATAGCGGCGATACCCGTCAGACAAAGGGGGAGGAGGCAATACCAGCATATGGGATCGATCCAAGCCTGTCCGCAATGCGCGGCATGATTCAACAAGCGGTTGGGTTGGCCTGGAAGATAATGCAAGGTCGTACTGCTCTCATGCACCGTGGCCATATCCTGATGCACGAAACCTGTCATAATCATCCGTCAAGGTCTATAAGCGGCATCGCTCCTTCCTCCGCCTTCTCTAAAACCTCTCTATGCAGGGTATCCACAAGATTCTTTCCTTTCCGCACGTAACATAGCAATGCAGGGTTGGCATCGCTGCCTGTCCGATCCTGCAGGACCTCGGTCTCGGGTACCTCGGTGACAGTCTCGTCGTTATATTTGAAAAACCGGTCGCCTAGCGAGCCATTAGAAGGTGTTTGATAGCTTCGAACCGGGAAATGATTCACCATGATCGGGTAAATGGGCCTGGTACGTCCAATAATGACCCGCACCGCTCGTCTTCCCTGACGAGAGATGCTCAGCTCAATAGACTGCAGACAACGAAGTGATTTGACTCACCTCTGTGCATGAAGACAGACACCAGCTCATACTCGTACTCCCTCTCTCCCTCCCACAGCGCGTCGACTTGGCGTTTCAAGGCCGGTAGCTGGTCCTCAAGACCGTTAATCTCAACCGTCACCTCCTCGCCCTCGGTCTGGAGCGCATCGAGAAAGTCGGAAGAGATGTCCATGTCAAGCTCGTTTGGCAGTTGCGAGAGTGATTCGCGGACGTGTTGGAAGGTCATAGGAATAGGCATAGGCTGAAATCCGATCAGCAAAAACGATCGCAATCAGAGACGAGGCTAGCCTTGTGATTCTTGAGCTGATGAAGGCGCGTGCGCATTCTGACCATTTCGCGGGTGAGCTCGATCGACTCGTCGCGCTTGTCCCGATCGACATTCACGAGGAAGCGATCCATGGCAAGTGTTTGTCCAAACGCGATATGTGTGTTCGTCTTACTTTCATGTCCCGTTGCAACGTCGTACTGCGATCTCTAGATAGCTCATCAGCCGGTTCACCAACACGCACCGAGCTCGAACTTACCCGCATCTGAATATACAGCATCGGTGGGAACTCATCCATAAGATCCATCATGTACCCCTTCTTGCCCTCATATTCGATGTCCGCTCCGTGGAGGTACAGCTCCGCGAGGCAATCGCTCAGGTCCTTGCCCTCCTCCTCGACGCCTATGATCGGGTGGACAAAGACCGACTCGACAGGCGTTTGGCCTTCTACCTCGCCAGCCTGCGATTCGTACGAAATTTGCTGGCGATACTTGCAGGAGAATAGTGATCGAATCAGATTGTCGCTCTCTACTCCTTCGACTGCTGAGGCAGGATCAAAGGCAAGCTCGAGCTGGGTGAGGACATTGATTAGAACTTCCGCCGAATCTTGTTGTAAGCCTAAGACTGGTCAGCACCAGACGAATTGGAATGCGGCACGACGTACCGAATCGAAGTCCGGATGCCAAAGTGTCCTTTCGAGCGGGTAGAGGAGGTCGTGGCGGCAAAGGAGGAGGCTTCTTCGGAGAAGGTCGTGAATGATCTTCGGAGATAGCCGGCTCTTCGGTGGTAGTCCAATCCGGGTCCTTCTCCTCGATTGGCGACTTCAGCTCAAGGCCAGCTATCTCTGTCGCTGCTGAAGGGGACTCCGCTTTCTCTCGGTCAGGCTTCGGCACCAGTTCGGAGTCGTCGCTCGCTTTGTCCACCTCCATTGGCGTTTCCATTCCGCTTCTATCCTCAAGGTCCCCGCCCTTCTGCCGCGCTCGATCTTCGGAAGAGCGCGACGAGTCGTCCCGATCCTGACTGGCGCGCTTGCCGAGGATAGATCGCGAGCGCTCTCGGTCCTCCGGTGTGGGCGATGGAGGAAGGGATATGTCGGTATGTTCTGGAGAAAGGTCTGGAGTGGCAATACGAGTCGAAGATGGTGAAGGCATGTTCGGGATTGAATCGAGGGGCGGAATGACGCTGACTTGAGGTTCAACGATTTGATCGACCTCGGGACGGGTTATGGCGAGATACGCAAGCTCCTCGTCTGGCCGGACCGCTGGGTCTTCGGACTTGTACAGCTGGAGGAAGAGTACGCGTAGCCTTCGAACAACTTCGACACGTCAGCATACAACGGATGAGCTTGAGGGAGCTCACGTCGACGTGAGCGCTCCACCTCGCGCTTATGAGGAGTTTTCGAGCCGAGCAAATCCTGCTCGAAGGACAAAACGGCGTCTCGCAGAGGCTTGACGGAGTACAGATACTGCGTCAACCGTCAGCGCCTTATACTATCGCAAAAGCTTTAACGCGCCTGCAGGATCGAGTTGAGATAGCAAGTATTGCTGTTTTTCCGTCAGATTATTCAAGGCAGTTCGTGCCTGTTGCTTACCCGATGTTCTGCAATCCAACAGGAATGTCCTTCCGGGCAGGCGCGTCTGGTTCTACGGCACATCATCAGCATACCGTCTAGGCATATTTCTTGACGCACGTCTAGACCCTGTCTCAAGAAAACTCTTGATGCCTGGTCGCTCTTCGCCTTGCGCATTAGCGATGATGTCGAGGCACATGCGGTAGTGTTCTGTTTTGCCTGGATACTCGCCCACCTGGATCGCATCAGCCACGAATGGCCTTCATACGAGTAATGCCCACGGCCATCTCGTACTGCCTGAAAGTGCTATCAGCTTGTCGATGCATCAGACGTAAAGTTGGCTCACATGATCAAGCCATCATCGATCGAGTTCCGAGGTGCACTCAAAGCCGCATAGGCCTCATCGACTGACAGATGGGTCTGCCCGGACCGGCCCAAGCGCCTCATGACCTCCGAGTTCCTCTCTCGTCCAATAAGCGTCAGTGCTTGCGCGATCTCAGGCCGCTCCGCAGGGCTGCTTGACGCCTGCACAGCTTTCTTGTGCAAATCGAGGATATAGGATTCAGGTGCTTCGGCCGCCTCGACTCCGATGAGATCAACCTGTTCTTGTGTAAATCCTATCCGGGCGTATGCCGCTTGAATATCGCCTGCTGGTTGTCAGCTTCGTGCAACTCGTGAAGGAGCGAAAGAATCACCGGAGGTATATCGGTCAAGTGATCGCTCTGTTGCCACTTTCATCTGAAGTCTCTCCTTTCCTGGAAAGGGGGCTCTCGCAAGGGTGTCCAGTGCCTCGAGATGCCGCGGCAAGGACGAAGCGTCGCAAGCGATTTGCAGGTCGTAAGCCTCCTCGATGGTGGCCGGCTCATCTGCTGGAGTGATGCCCAGCGCGTGACAGCCTGCGCGAAACTCATCGCGAGCGGGATTGTACGCTACCTGTAAGCACTGATACAATGTTATGGCTCACATTTTGGGACTCGCTCGAGGCCGACGACTTGGTACATTGCATCCCGCAATGTCTGCACTTGGATATGGCTCGGACCAAGCGGCGGCAAGGCTGTCATTATCAGCTTACGCGGAGTCTTTGCACACACCGTTCCGCTGCTGGTATGATAGGAGACCTAGTGACATCTCCACCCACGTCCGTAGCATGTAGCGGTCCATCTGCTGAACCTCGGCTTGGCTGACCTTGTCGCTCCTCTGCAAAGGGCCGACGCGAAGGGCGTCTTCCTCTTGCCGACAGCCAAAGCCAATCTGAAACAGCAGGTTCGACCTGGATAAATCCAGTCAAAACGGCTTGATTGCAGCATTAGGGAAATGTACGAAGTTACACTAGCACCGATCTTGCTCTGGAAGCGTTTGTTATCGAGTTTGACCCATCCTCGTTGAGCTTTGAACAGCGCATTAGCCAGCAGTCTGCGAGAATTGTCAGTAAATCCGATCTCGATGCAATTCACTGACGTTGAGATGAGAGTTAAAGCCTCATTTACGCTTTGATTCCCGTCCATTCCAGGACCAGGATTCGTTGTCTTCTCGGATATGAATGCATTGACAAGGCCGACCGGTAGTTGACCAGGCACCGGTCCCGCGTCGACGAGCATCCACTGATCGGAAGAGCAGCTGACAGACAAGCGAGGAGGATCTGAAGGGGACGTGAAGGTGGCCCAAGAAGGATCATCCGGATCGATACCGACGGTAAGGTGGGGGAAAGCGTTGATGTCCGGATCGACCGGTATACGTTCTATTCGCTCTTCTTCCGTCGGCTCCAAGAGGGTCGTGAACTCGTGCATATGATGATGAGTCTCCTCAGCCATCATCTTTGACGTCTTGATATCGTTGAACCGAGACCACTCTCGCATTCGCTCGCTGCGATGTCTGTCCAGCTCTGCGGTATCGGGGTAGATGTCCTTCAAGCGGACGATCTCTTCCCATTCCTCCATGGGTGCTAGTCGGGGCAGCTCGCCTTGACCCGCAACGATCCTCACCCATGTCCAGCATGTCGGACAGAAGTACCATTCATGATGACCTCCCTCTCCGCCAGGACAGGCGTCCCAAATATCGGCGACGGTGGAGATATGCTCGTAGTCTGGTAATGAAGGTAATGAGGCGAATGTCGTGACTGACGGTGTAGGACTGGGAGGGGGAGGTACAGCGTCTGGCTCGGTCGGTTTCGTAGGTCTAGGTGATATCGGTTGCTCATACATCGACACGGAGGCTGTGTGGGCCTTCTTGGGTGGCGGAGGAGTCGGGAGGTCAAAGCCGACGGGCTGGAACAGGTCGTGCTTGTGCGCTATCTGCAACCATCGTCTCGGTAAGATCCCTGGTCCGATCTGAGGCCTCTCTGGCGATACTCCGGGCTCATCAATGTGCATCATGTTGTACTTCTGCAGATTCGCTTGCCAAGCATCGACATTTCCCGCCGCTGGACCAGGCTTGAGGCCAAGGGGAGAAGAGTCGGGAGATGGCATATCGTCATCGCTGATTGGATGCTCTGCGATGATGCCGGCGACCTGACCCGGGGGCAGCTCTTCGGGCGGCTCAAACACCGCCTCTGGCGGTCGGTAGGGTGCATGAGGTGTATCCATATCCACTTCCGTCATGGTAGACGCTGTCTCAATGGATGCCGTACGCGGAGGCGTATGGATGTCGACGGGAGAGTCCGCCACTCCTCGGATGGCTAGGATGGGACTGGTTGGATGTGCGGGTTGGGAAGCATAGTACTTGGTCCGGGATGACCCTACCTGATCGCGCGGGTTTCCGTTTGCAGTACGAGTCGAGTCGGCAGATCGTGGTCGCTGAGGTTTAGGTAATGGAGGGGTCCGAGGTGGTAACGACGGACTGGTCGTGGGAGACTGAACAGATCGACTGTGCTGGCTGTTGAGTGAGGCTGAACGGGAGGGATTCCGGGAGGACTTTGATTGCTCCGCAGCCTTGACAGTCTTTGGAGGGTCGGCTGTCATGCCGCTGAGATTGTCAATGTCCAAGCAAAGATCACGAAAGCGGACCAATCACTCAGCAGACACCACTCCTCCTTTAAATCGATAAGCAAGATAGCCCAACCCCTTCGACACAGTCTTGGCGAGCTTTGAAGTTGGATAAACCTTCGTTACAGTAGTACTAGCGATTTCCGACGCCTTTCCGACTTGCTTTACGCGCAAGAGTGCTCAATGTATCCACGTCTTTACCGCCCGACATTTTTCCGAGTATCAGCTTCCAAAGAGCGCGCGAAGAAGATCATCCTCATTTTATATCCTGTTGTGTCTCCCTGTTGTCTCGCCAAGCAATAATACGATAAAACTCCCATCTTCCCCGTCCTCTACGTGGTCACCCGATTTGAGTCGTCCAACTTTCATCCAGGGATGTCGAAACGAGGTGCAGAGTCACAGAAGACAAAAGACGGCGAGTCCTCTGAAGAGGAGTCTGAAATCGATGTTGGTGCCTATCCATATCAAATCATCAGTACCTGACAAGTGCGGTGGTAGCCCAGCGCGAGGGAAACTCCTCTGGCTCCTGTTCAAGGTCGAGTGTGAGCTTCGACTGTCTAGGCGAAGATTACGTTCTAACTTTCCTTGCAGAATCCGAGGTTTACCTAAACGCGGGACTGCAGGAACACCTTCATCAGCCGTAAGCCTCTTCCGATGTATCATCTTCACCAGCTCAATTTGACGCCCGATAGCCCGCCGCCTCTGCAACAGCAGTCAAACCACTTGGCAGCGGGTTTGCTTTCGGTTCATCCACCACTTCCACCCCCTCGTTCTCTCTCCGCTCGGCAGCCGCTCCCAGTACGACCAATCCGACCACCCCCACTTTTGGCTTTCCTCCATCGACAAATCCTCCGCCGGCGACCGCCTCAGCTGACGCACCCACTGCATCCCCCTTCGACGGCTTTACATTTGCCAAACCGTCAGCCCCCACGACCGATGCGTCGGGTCCGTTTGATCGGTCCCGTTTTGGTGCCGGACCGACTGATTCGCTATCGACTCAAAGGCCAGACGTGGAGGCAGCACAATCGGCTCCGAAGATGGCGTTCTCAGCTTTCAGTTTCTCCGCGATGCCCGCAGAGCCTTCTGCATCCGCTGAGTCTACTGCTTTGCGGGACACTTCGGCAAGAAATCCGACTGGAGGATCTGGCGCCACCGCCAGATTCCCGACCCCTCCTCCAGAGCCAAAGACTACGTCGCAGCAACTCGCAACACCGGCTTCGAGCTTCAACAGCTCCTCAATCCCGGCTGCGCTTACTCCTCTTCCCGCTTTCAATCCGCAGAACGGTCCGTTGCCCACTCTTCCTTCCCCGCCCCCAGAGAATGAAGTCTCCTACTACACCTTCCTCCGAGGCCTGAACACCTCCTTCGTATCCTTCCTGTCCCAATCTATCGACTCCGACCCCTTCCTAGATCTCACACAATGCCTTCCTGGCCTTCTTCATCAATATGAGTTGCATCTCGAGGAAGCAGCAGCGAAGGCTGGAAAGGGACCGCAGGGGACGAAGCCCGCTCCTATTGCACAGGCGAGCATATCACGGCCACCCGATAATACGGTGAAGCCTCCCGCGCCATCCAGCGTCGGTTCGTTCACCCTTTTGAAAGCCTCGACACCGTCAGCCTTGCCCAGTAGCGGCGGCTTCGTTCCCACACTCCCAGCCGCGGGATCCTCGAGCTCGCCATTCTCGTTTGGCGCCTTCGGTGCTACGAAGCTTGCAGAAACTGCTGCACCCCCAAAAGTTGCTGTAGCTCCGGCTGCCAAGAAGCCTTCGGCAGAAGTTATGGAGCTGATTGACGAGGTTATGGCCGAGAGACCTGAAGAAGAGAAAGCCCCAGACGCACCGAGACCGTTTAGCTTCACCACCCCAACACCGACTAGCACTCCAGAGCCTAAGAAATCCACCCCACTATTCTCTTTCGCCCCTTCCGGTCCCCTGCACAAGACCACACCAGAGAGCAAGACCTTTTACCCGTCGGCAAACGTCGAAGCAGCTTCTCCCCCTCCTGGACTCGGCAAGTTCGGCCCAGGTGGATCGACCCCGCAACTGACATTCGGCGGAGCGAAGCCGTCGGGTTCTGGTACACTTGCAACAAAACCGTCGTTCGGAGCGTCGCAAACAGGCTTCAGCTTTGGTTCATCATCGTCCAGCCCAGTTTTCTCTATAGGCGCTGATTCATCCGGAGAGACGAGCAAATCAGCGGCGCCGAGTTTCAGTTTCGGTGTCAAGCCAGCCAACTCCGCTCCAAACCCCACCACATTCGCCTTCTCCTTCGGTACCAACCCTTCTACCAGTGCCCCTAAGTCTACGGCACCAGCCTTCTCATTCGGCTCCACTACCCCTCCCTTCGCCTTTGGGACCCCCTCCTCTGCCGGTCCATCCGAAGCCCCTTCCGCCGACGAGTCAGCCGACGCCACGCCCGAACCAATAGAACCGAGCAAGAATCTCGCGGAGTCAGTCGGGGCAGGCGAGGAAGGAGAGGATACCGTCATCGAGCAGCGGGGAAAGCTGTATCACCTGGAAGAGGGCAAGTTTGGGTTGGTTGGATTGGGGCAGTTTAAGGTGAAGCGCGCAAAGAAGGGGGAGAGTGGAAAGCGGAAACGAAGGCTACTGATGCGGACAGATGGCGGTGGGAATGTCGTGCTGGTATGTGGGATCGCTTTGACTTGGAGTTCGATGAGCTGATGACAGTACTCAGAACATGGCATTGCCAAAGACCTTCAATCCCAGCGTGGAAGGCGCGACTATCCGGTTCCTCGGCTTCGACCTGAATGGGAAACCTAGAACGTACATGTTGAGAGTGAAGACGGGGCAGTCTGCGACGGATCTGGTGGAGGCGATGCTCAAGGAGGTGGAGGCGGCCAACAAGGAGTGACGCCCTCCATCGTGACATCAGGATATGATCTTCGAAACCATCTGTTGAGCTGCTCTGCGTGGAGTGTGTTAGCCAGTGAGTTGAGAGATGTCATCAGATACAATCGTTACCAATGAGCCCAGGATACCTACGAGACGACATGGACCACGCGCTCCTTTCGGGCGGAGGACCGAGTCACAGTATTGCCGTAAGGAAAGGCTTCAGAGGCTTTGGTCCGCATCCATCTGGAGAGCTCTGATGTGGCGGACGGTGTCAATCTCGTACGGCACTACTGATTTGTAAGGTGGGGAAGCATTTTGAGAATCTCGAGCTGCAGCGTATGGAATGAGCTGCCTGGTAGGTAGGGAATCAGGAGATGTCATAAGATGCAATCGTAGCAACAACATGGTAGGCTGGGGAATGTCTACTGAACGACTGGGGACTGAGCGACGGAACTGCTATTAGGCGAGCGATTTAACTGTAAGGGAGGCATGTGAGGAAGAGTGGAATGGAGAGGGTGGTAATGAATGATGCTACAGGAAGAAGTCGAGAGGCCCCCAAAGAGCCCAAAAGCCGATCGACACGGCGCCTACGAGTCCATCCGTACCATCACGTCCAAAGGATCACTCCCCATGGCTGCGAAGAGCACTGCGTCTCGCCCTCTCTGGACTGCCAGAGGCTGTGTGACGGGCCTTGGGGCTGCGGGCTTGACAGGCCATGTTCCAGGCCGGGGTCGATTTGGTACGTTATATGGTGCGGTCGCTGAGCGGCTCGGCGTGGTCTGAGGTGGAGGGACGGGTCTCTTTGGTTGGGGCGCAGGGAGGTTTAGCGGTTGTGGGTGGGTGCCGTTTTGTAACATCCGGAGACCGTATTGCCCGTGTTCTCCAGAGTTGAGATAGTGGTACTGCCCCATATCAGCGACTGCAATAAATTGAGGGAGGTGCAGTGTACCTTTAGCCCATTCATCTGGCGATATCGTTTCATGCAGCCTGCTCGGACGGCGCAGACGAATGGCCGGCTACGCTCTTCCGCTTGCTCTACAGACACGCCTAGGTCGACTGCATCCACGATAGCAAAGTCGCATTGACTACCACGCAATCAGCCGAGTACCCCTTAAGAAGCACGTATCGCTCACCCTCTTTGTTGATGGTACTTCAGCCCGTTGCTCTGTCGATACGCCTTGTTGCACCCAGGATTCGGACATCGCCAAGGCTTGTGAGAGGTGAAAAGACTCGGCTGCGGCATCGCGGGTTCCAGCTGCGCCTTACTTGCATCGTCCGTATAGCTCGTGTCCTCCGATTCTCTCCTCCCTGAAACGGCTGGCGTAGTAGGAATGCCCAAGGACGCGACGGCAGAGGCAAAGAGGACGCCCGGCGCGACCGCCATAGGTGCCGCTGATCTGTCACCTGGCATCTGATCCTTCTTGCCTGCTACAACCTCGTTGAAAGCGCGATCGAATCGTCGTTGCTGAGCAGGCGGTCGGGGCATGTTGGTACCGAAGAAGCCACCTCTTGTCGGTCCGAGCTTTGGTGCGACGAAGACGGGTGAAGGCTGCGCGGAGGTGGTAGGAGTAGCAAGAGAGCCTTCAGGCGGTGACGATGACGCGGACAGGGGATTTGCGGCGTTCATTGAGGATTCAGCATCGTGTGGAGATGTGAGGACGTCCGAGATCTGGAGTGATGGCATGAGAAAACACGGTTGCTCGTTGGGAGTGGGCGGTTTGCTGCTTGATGCGGAAGTGGACGGTGGAAGGGGATAATTCGGCACGACACCAGGTGAAAGGCTTGAACGTGTCGATCCAGTTCCCGAAGGAACTCTCTCGTCGATCATCGACAGCCCTGTATCCAGCTCCTCGAACTCCAGATCCATCGCATGTGTCATCGGCGAGAAGCCGGTGTCGTTTGGCATATCCGGGTCAGAGAACGGATGTGCGTCCTCCACATGCTCCAGTAGTGCGTGGAGGCCCTCATGTGTTTGTTCACAACATTGATAGCCTTTCGTCAACTCCGCATCGGATTGGCTCGCCATGAGGTTTGTGACCTTCGACTTGGAGTAGGAGGTGCCGAAGGACATGGGTTGGAACGCCATCGATGCGAGAGATGTGCTCAGGGTATTGAGATTCTCCCGACCTGCGACGGCGGCGGCGTAGGATCGGCGTTGGAAGGATGAAGACATTGCAGAAGGGGGAAGTCCGAAGGCGGAGGCGGAGGCGGCGAAGGAAGAGGGTTCCATGGTGATCGAGGTGGAAAGGACCTGAGATGGGGAGTCCATGCTACATCAGATCAGCTGGGTGTATGAGCTGGAGACGTGGTGACGCACCCATCTCCGTAGAATCTCGCTCCGTAGCTGCCTGCTCCATTCCCCCACTTTACGCTACGTGGCCGATTCTCGAAAGAGAGCCCGCCACCATTTGTAAAGCTCATCCCGATCATCGGGCCGTAAGAGGAAGGTGTTCGATAGGAAGAGGAAGCGACGGCGAGGTTATTGGCAGCTGCCTTTGACCTTGTCGAACGCCCTGGCACGGGCTGAGGTGGTGGTGATGGCATTGACATCACGAGGGAAGGAAAAGATGATGATGCGTGCGTTTGGTATGCTCGGAATGAGCTGGTATGATCTCGGTGGCAGGAGGTTGTTGCAGGGCCGACAACATGAGCCGACCCTTAGTCGACTCGGAAGTGAACGGTAGGGACCAATCGGAGCCGAGGTGGCAATGGTCGTGTGCCCGATGATCGTGCTGATTCAATGATGCAGCGCGGAAGATGCGGCTTTTTTTTCAGGCTGATACAGCTGAAAAACACTATATGGATGATGTTGTGGGAAAATGGGAAGTTGGAAGGATGGGGGAAGGGTGTGCAGCGTGATTCACCTACCCACGCATCCACTACTTTGGTTCAACAACTCTTTAACCCTGAGTGCACGGTTGAAATTGAAACGGCGCTCGGCCGCTTCAACCCTGATTTAGGTACAAGGTGCGCCCTGATGATTCTAGCCGCCGGCGAGTCATCGTCCGGTACGCTCACGGGATGATTCCCGTAGGCACTGTAGGACTTTAGTGTGCACTCCTGGAGCTGTCGCAAGCTCCAGGTCCCAAACATGGTCGGCTTTTTTACTTGCCATGCCAAGTGATCGGGCCACTGATTGTTAAATGTCGGGTGCAAATCTCTTTCCGAACTGCCGTATCTTCACTTTCGTTTAGAGCTCGAGGGAGGTGACTATCCCCATGTATTATCTGTGATAACGGGAATCGAGAGTTGCCTATCGATGAGTAGTGATCGAGCCCAGTCTGGTAGGAGACAGTCACAATAGCGAAATCGGTGATCAAGGTGTGTTGACAGGCCAAGTGCGACGGATTTCACTCGTTACAGATGATCGTCTTCAGCCTCACAACGAGATCCACCTGTCCAGTGTGTACCCGCAATGCCCTGTCTCGTGTCATTCCCCCTCGCCGGATCCCAACACAGGCCACACCCTCAACATCATCTCCTCAACGACCACCTCGATCTCGGCGTTACCTCCGACCCCTATCCGCCACCCTTCTCCTTCTCCCACCTCTCTTCTTCTTCTTCCGCCCCTCTTCACCACCCACACTCTCCCCACAAATCTACTCCGACCATCCATGTTCCTCGACTGAGAGGATATCACCTCAAAATGCCTTACTCACCATCCCGATCCCACCTCCTTCACTCCCACTTTTTGGAAATCAAACCCGAGACGGTACAACGGTCGGAAGGGAGAAGGGGGGAGAGGTGACGATCCATCATGTGATGATCAAGAGCCCGGATCTACAGATCGAAAGACCATATACGCCCATCAACGATGTTGTCGCCGACGGCGAGCTGAAGTTGGTGGTCAAGGCGGTGAAGGGAGGAGAGGTTGGGCGGTACGTCCACTCAGCTCTCTTTCTCAATCCTGATGGAGTCCAGGCTGGTGCACTCGCTCAAAGCGGGTGACGATGTCGGTATAAGAGGACCGATCCCGACCCTCTCTCTCCTCCCTGCGGCATACGATAAGATCATCATGGTCCGTCTCACACCCTTGCTTCATCCTTCACTGAATGGATGCGATCAGGTATCCACCGGAACAGGCATCGTGCCTTTCCTGCAATTCCTCTCGAAGCTCCCCTCCTTGTCCCCCCAGAAACCGTCTCCACACCTACATCTCATCCACGCCCTCCCGAAACCCGATCGAGAAGATTGGGTGACCACGTCCGACATCCTTCCTCGGCTGGAGCGTAAGCTTGGATCTGCATTGACGGTGGATCGGATACCGCCCGGACCGATTGGGAGGGAGGTGATGGAGAGTGCGCTGGCGGGCTCGAAGGGGCAGGGGGTGATGGTGCTGGTCTGTCTGCCTCCTGCGTGGGTTCCGTCAAATCAGCTAGTGGGGTGTAAGCTGATGAGTCATGTGATAGACTGTTTAGACCTCTCTGTGGACCGATGACGGCCACTCTCGACCAAGGCGAAGTCACTGGCGTTCTCCGCGATCTCGGTCTCACGAATCAAAGCGTATGGAAACTGGATTGAATGATGTTTGCAAGCCTGCTATGCCTTGCATTGAAGTATGATTCCCTTCTTGGGTATGCATAATGCAAGATATGTATGATGCAGGACTATCGATGAAGAGTGTACAAAAGACCTGGTTTCGCGTGTCACACATCACAGCCTCTCATACGCCTCTCGTAATCCCTCGACTCCCTCCAATCGCTCACTTCTCAGTCCCCCATCACTCTGACGGGCCAACAAAGGACAGACGCTCATCTCCGTCCACCCCTCCCAAATCTTCTCCACACCCCGCACTACCACCGGCTCATCAATCACCAGCAAGAAGATCGCGTCAAATCCGCCTGCCCCGGGTACCCCTCCACCCAAAACGCCCGGAGAGGAGGAGCATGCGTCGAGGAGCCGAGTCTGAGACTCAGGCTCAATAGGAACCGAGGAGAGAGTTGACATGTGTTGCAAGTACGATCGAATGAGCTACGTTGCATCAGCTTCGCATAGGCAGGCGGTGGCTGAAGACGCACGTTGAGGGAGGCGCGAATCCTCACAAGCAGCTGGGAGACAGGGCGGGACAAATCGAGCTCGTCTGGTGGCAGTAGTGAGGCCTCCGTCAAGATCGTGCCGTAGTCTGAATCCTCCTCGTGACCGCAAAGCTCTTGGAGCAGCTCTGCAAGCGCGTCATTCGCCTTGCCCAGATCCGTCCACAACTCCAGGGCTACTTCTGTTTCCTGCTGGTGCCAAGCAAGGACCTTGCCGATGAAACTGGGCGTATCGGTCCCCGCGTCCACGTCGGCCAGCATGAGCCGGAGTCCTCGCGGTAATCGGAATGGTGTGACATCTTGATCCCAAGCTTTCGGATCCAGAGTTGCGAGCAGACCGCTTGAGTGGTTGATAGATGTCGCAGGTGTTTCTAGGAGAGGGGTCAAAAGGGAAGGGGAGAATCGGCGGTACATGTGTGTACCATAGACGGCGGAGGAAATATCGAAACCTGAGCCGACCTTCCCCTGAGCAAGGCAGTGTGCGTACTGGGCGAGGGAATGAACAAGATCGAGTCCTGAGCCATCCTTTGGCGGTGGCTGTTCGGAGTGATGTAGGGCTTCTGACTGAGAGGGCGACGGTAGGATGATGAGGTCGAGATAGGAGAGCAGGGCGGCTACGAGAGAGGTAACGAGTGAGGCGGAGGAGCCGAGTCCAGTTTTGTTGATTTGGTGGATAGGTCGAGGTAAGGGGCAGAAGGGTGGGAGGGAGGACAAGGATGATAGCAGTTGGGGAAGATCTTGCTCGGCAAGCTGTGACACGGATCAGCTCGTCCACTAGGGAAGTGAGGACCGTACCTGCTCACGTTGGGAGTAAAAGTCATTGTCCGCAAAAACTTTGATCTCCAACATGCCTCCGTCTCCGCGTATTCTCCTCAATAGCTCCATCCCTGCATCCTTGGGATCCTTCGCAGTCTCGTGAATGATCTCCCAAGCCAGCTCTAGTGTCTTTGCCAAAGTGATTTCCACAAACTTGTTCTTCCCAGTTACCGATTCGGGCTCGAGTCGCATACCTCCGTCCTCGAAAGTGAGGATGTAATTCCATGTCGAAGATATCGAAGGAAACTGCCCAGCTCGTACCGTAATTCTCGTGGATTCCGATGACGATGAATATTGTATCGGTTCGAGAGATCGGTCCGACACGCAGCAGTAGAATCGACTAGAAGTGGCCACCACTAGTCCTGTATATAGACGATCGAGGACGAGGTAACCTCCAGCAAGGAGAACCTTCCCAGGCGCGGAGATGACCGTGACTTGAGCAATCTGTGATGGGCGAGCAACAGCCGCCAGATCCGTTTGTGGAACAACCAAGTCACTGAATCGCTGCCATCAACTTACCGCAATAAACTGAGGCAGCGACATACCTCTCGATCACGGGAGGTGCGATCTGGGGCTCAAAGAACCCAACTTTCTCCCCGCACTTCTCATCGAAGGGAGCGAACTCCTCATCGCGCTTCTCGTCAAAGGAGGAAAACTCCTTCTCCGCGATGCTTCCTTCGTATGGTTGACTGATGCCTGAGCTTGGCCCAGGCAGGATCGTGGGCGAGATCTGGGCGATGCGCTCCAGATACTGCTCGGAAGTCTGCGGAACATCAGAGAAGACGACCATTACAGAGGTGACTTACCTCGAGGTTCTGGCCGGCCGAGATAGCTTTCAAGATCTGCGACGAAGCTCGGTCATGTAGCTGGCGCCGAAGAGCACGTTGGAAGAAGGAAGACACGACATCCAGCGGCCATTCTGGCGGTACAAGGGCTAGCACCTGTTCAGGCCAGCCATATCAGCTTTATAATTTGCCATACTGCATAAAGCTCACGTCGAGGACATCCAGGTGCACGGCTTGAGCATTTAGCAGTTCAGCAGTCTGTTTCGCCGTCGTCGCCCTTATGTTCGTCAGTCTGACCTTGACCTCGAGCAAGAGTACTCACCCGTCACGCATATAGACACCCAGCAATTCTAGCACAAGGTCCTTCTGTGTCTTCGCATCGACTGCCGCTTTCTTCCGCCGTCCTACTTCCCCAAGAGTCGCACATCCTGCAAGTTCCGGCACCAGTCGAGCTACCATTCTCGCCACTTTCGGAGGGATGATCTCGCCACCTAGCGTGCAGTATGTCTGGGCCGAAAGGGAGTCACCTATCTCCCGCGCCAGAAGATGCAGAGCTTGGCGATTACGTCCAAGCTAGGGACAAATCAGCTATCGACCTCGAATCCACTTCAGTAACATACGCGACCCAGTACGATAGCAAGTTCAGGCTTGAGCGCTGGAATGTCTTCGAGACGTGTTGCAGCCGCTTGCAGATCCAAGAAAGGTGACCCTTGGAGGAAGAGCATGAGCTTGAGCCGGAGCTGCTTGATAGGCGTATTAGGAGCGATGTCGGCGAGGAAGACACAGAACGGCTGCGGAACGACCTGCAAGCGGTACTCGGCGTCTGCGATGGGTCAGTCATACTCGTTGGTATTTGTTTATGATTCACCCAGCTCCTCAAGGTGATATTTGACGCCATCGTCCTGCACTGCTTCCGCAGCCTCGTCGAGCAGTCTCGCCAATAACGCTTCGTGCAGTTGTCGGTTTGGGCTCTTCTTTATCACCACTACATGCTCAAGATACCGATTGGCTGCGTTTTCGTTGATGGCACGGAGCTCATCGACGAGCGCCACATCGTTCAGCTTGACTCCGGTCTTCACATTCTGCGCCATCAAGATCTACGCCGGTCTCGTTCAGCTTCCTTTATAGCAGGGAAACAGTAAACATACTGCCAAGCCCTTGTCGGCGTCTCGGGTAACGAGCCAAAGGATGTACCTCTTGAACAACTCAGGGTCTTTCACGGATTCAAGCTGTTGAGCGATCTCCTCAACCGGATCATCGCACAACGGGTCATGGGTAGGACTCTCCGCAATCCTTCTCTATGTCAATTTTATCCTAGAGGATCAGAAAGCGATGACTGACTCCTGCAGCAGTGCCAGTACCCGATCCACCCGACCCTGCTGCCCCATGACAGTAGAGAGGACATAAGGTCGTTGAGTTAGGAATGGCTCGAGCTCGCTCAGGACCACATCGTTCGGTCCAGCGAGTAGTGAAAGGAGCTCGTTCGTTGTGCCAGCATCTGCGAGAAGCTTCGATAACGTGGTGTCTATCACCTGAAGCGACGATAGGTCAGAATGAGACGTAAGCTTGCGGGGATGGAGAGACATACAATGTCAATCTTCCTCGAGTCGACGCCCCGCGATCCCCCGCCTTTCCGCCGCGAAGCTCTCGTCTTTCTCAGAAAGTCCGTCAACATCGCCTTTGCTTCCTCATAAAGCTGACTGCTACGCTCAGTCGAGGTTGGGGCGACTTGCGAGTCTGCCGTGGTGGCGGACCCCTGACTGCGCTCTATATAGCTATCGACTGCAGAGACCCTTGTCAGCAATAGTGTGATCAGATTCGGACCACTCACTTGCGCCATCAAGCGTAGGCATCTCTGAGAAGATCTCCTTCAAGCCTTCGTACACCTCGACCTCCTCAGCTGAGCCGAGGACTTTCCCCCGAAAGGTCGTATACAGCCGCACAACGAGGCGTGGATCGATCTTCCCTCGCGAGAAATAGTCACCAGCCTTCTCGAACACCGCTTCGAGAAAGAGGTGAGAAGCAAGAAAAAGGTGCAAGAGTCGTAAAGTCGCTTGATGTGCGACCTGACGCGATCTCAGCTTAGCTTCAGCACTAACTACCAAAACCCACCTTGTCGCCGTCTATTTCTCCTCGGCGACCTTTCCGCCTTTCCTCGTCGACCAAGGCCATTGCTTCATCCATCCTTCGGCCCGCACACAGCTTGTCCAGCCGTGTGATGATCGGTGTGGGGGAAAAGGATTGTATCCCATTCGGACCTATGATCAGGGTTTCGGCTACAGTCGTCGAGAATGGTCCCCTAGCCGTCGGAGCTGTCGCCTGAAGGAGAGACGAGCCTCGAGTTGGCGTAATTGGTTGACGTTTGAACGGTGGAGGGGAGGAAGGTGGAGTGAGTCCGGAGCCCGAGGGAGGTTCTTCGGCCGCAGGGGAAAGCTCCTCGACTGATGACGGCAAGTCCATCGATGTCAAGTCGACTTCGAGCTTTGGCGGGAAATCCTTAATCGGGCTGACAACCGTTGATGCAAGAGTCCCACCCAGCAGAAGCATCCGCGTCATGCGCATCCGCTCGTCCCTAACGATATCCCGTATTGAGATACCGTAAGGTGAGTAGCTGAGGCCGAAAGCGCGGAGCGTCTGGTCGACGGTCACAACCTGTGCAGGCTTCTCGAGGTCACTGAGATGGTGGACGACGATGGTTTGATTCCGGAGGAGAGCGATGATATATCCAGACTCAACAGCTGCAAGGGGCGGTTCAGACTTTGCGTTCCAGAATAAATGTGACTCACCGATGGTCACCGGATGCTGGGGCCACTCCATCGTCCCCCGTACGGGATCCCCCTGACCGTTCAAGAATACGCCCATGGTGGTCGCACCGGTATAGCTTGTGACGAGGAACTCGTTCTCTCCGGGTACAACCACAACGTTAGGATTCGGCTCGAACTCGAGAACCGATGCGTCGATTTGCGAAAATGGAAGAACCTCAGTGAGCGAGGCGTCCGAGAGGTCTATGATACTGTACGTGTTGGAGGATGGTATCGCGGCGCACAGGTAAGTCGAGAACAGAGCGTGATGCGAAGGAGCGGATGGAAGGGGTATCTCCTGCTCCTTGATGAAACGCAGGACTGGGTGACAGTAGCGCAACGCACCTTCGTGGCCGTTAAGCGGGACCCCAAGCGATAAATACCCATGCCCTTTCGGCGGACCACGACAATCGTCATCTCTCCTGACTTGTCTTCTGAGCCGGGTCTGTTCCAGTCGAGCTCGTCATCGTTCAGGATCACAGATATGACGCCACGTAGAGGAGTCATCACGGTCGATGGGACGGGTTTGAGCGACGGAAGATTCAGAGGGTGTAGTGTGCCGTCTGACACGCATGGGGATTCATTCAGTAGCAGTTGCACCTGTTGATCACAAGACTCACCGGACAGGATAAGCGCCCTCGATAGCTTCGGCAGTAGGATGATCTTGCTGACTGGTCTCCTGGGAAAGAGGGTATGTTTATGCCTCAAGGTCCATCCGTTCGCCTGAGTCGACCTGGATCAGCGACATTACGTCTTGATCAATGAGATCTCATACCTTGGTGCTGACACCATCGCACACCCACCAAGCTACCACGCCATCCGACCCGCCAATATACAAATTCGGTCCATACCCCTCGACACACCTCACTTCGGCTACCCGTTCACTGACGCCATTGAACACACCTCGTTCTGGCGATGAAGAGTTCGGAAAGACTACATTTTGCGCTGAAGAGGGGGATGCGGCAGCTGAAGCGACAGCGGCTGCTCGACGACCTGCAGCTGCTGCTATCGAGGTGGCGGAGGAGAGGAGGTTGGCGGATGGAGGTGGGGATGATACATTGGTGCTTCTGGGGGATGTTGGACCTGTGTGCAAGGTCAGCGAGGCAGTTGTACACACCTGGAAAGGACTGACCTGGAGCGGATAGGTCGAGGAGGTCTTTGGACTGGTAGATGTCGGAGAGTACGGGCTGGATATGGAAGGGAGGTATATCAGGAGGTTCTGACATGCCGCGAGAACTATCAGGTCATTGGGTCGTGCGGGCCATAGAGGGGTGCGCTCCTTCCATGTTGAAGAAGGGGTTCAAAGCAATATAGTCAGGACATCTCGTCGTGCTGAAATAACTCCGAGCTTTCCCCGAGCATCATTATTATTCTCCGCCACCATTTTGCCCAGAATTCTAACTTCGGACAGTCTCTCAGATATCGATCTGATCCATCTCAAATGCCTCACTCGCCGTCACCCGGCTACCGTGCAGACCGAGAGCTTGATCACGATCGCGATCGTAAGGGGTCGAGCTCCCGACGTGAGCGGGACCGAGATGACCACAAGGATCGGTCTCGGCGGGATGATCGTGACCGGGACAGGCGGAAGGATAGGGATGGATATGGCGAGGAGCGTAGGGAGAGGAAGAGGGATCGTAGTCGGAGTCGAGAGAGGGATCGAGGTGTGAAGAAGGAGAGGAGGAATCGAGAGTGCGCTCAGATATGACGCGGGAGTGGTTTAGGCTGACTGTCGATAGGTCAAAGAGCCCTTCGCCTTCTGACAAGCAGAAGCGGCGAGATGCTAAATCTGCCGCGAGGGCGACCGTGAAGCGCGAGGCTGAGCTTGAGCAAGCACGAGCGCTCGCTGAACTCTCGATGTACTCCGCCACCGACAACCCGTTTCACGACGCGAACCTTGGCGAGGCGTTTGTGTGGAACAAGAAGCGCGAGAAGGAAAAAAAGGCGGGTATGTCTGCGGAAGAGATAGTTTGGAAGGATGCTCGGCGGAGACTGGAGGCCAAGGAGGAGTTAGAGCGGTTGAACCAGAAACGGGCAGCGAGGGAGGTGGAGATGGCATTGAGGGATGAGGAGGAGCAGAGGATGAAGAGGTTGGCGGAAGACGCACAAATGGCGGAGTGGATCGCCAAGGAGGACGACTTCCAGCTAGAACAGTCACGCCGACGAGCAGGGATCAGACTGAGGGAACAAAGAGCGAAGGCGATTGACTTCCTTGCGATCAACCTGAGATTCGCGGACGCTACGGCGCTAGGGAGACATACGTCTGCGATAGGGTCCCTGGCGAATCCAAGGAAACATGAGGTCGAGAGGGAGGAAGAGGAGGAGGGTTGGGGTTGGGCGGATGCTGGCTTCGAGTTTGAGATTGATGAGCCGTGGAAGATCTTCGAGGTGAGCGGGCGTCGACTTCAATTGGCATGGAGCTGATCTACGGCAGAATCTCAACCTCGAGGATTGCGTGGAGCTGGAGCAAGACATCAAGATGTACCTCTCACTCGAGAAGTCACCGATAAACATCGAGTTCTGGGAGGTGACTTTCTTTGCTCACGTCCCTTTTCAGGCTGATCCTTCGGTAGGCAATGATGGAAATCTGCCAACATCATCTCGAATCACTGCGAGACTCGGAGCGCATAGACGGCGGTCGACTGTATGACCGAGATGTCGACGATGCCGCTGGCAAGATCGTCTCCGGCCTGAGTCTGCAAAGACTTGTGGAACTCCAGAGCAAGACGAACGCGATGCTGCGAAGTGGCCAACCTGTGGATGGGGAGTTCTGGGATCTCGTGCTTAAGAAGATCCAGGTGGAGAAGGCAGTCGTGAGTACACCCCCACTCAGGAATAACCTCTGGCTAATGTGTGTTTCAGGCCAAGCTGAACTCGATACACGAGGTCGTCCTGATGAACCGTCTCGAGCAATTCAAGAAGCGACAACGCGAAGATGCCGCCAAATTGCAAGCCGAACTGGGTGGAGTGCTCGTCAACCGCAAAGCTGATGCCGACAATTTCGGTGGTGACATGCATGCGGAAGTCGGCGAGGCTGAGGACGCGGATGATGAGGCAGACGAGGATGATTATGTGGAGGAGTACGACCCGGACATGAGCCCGGCACCTGTGGACTTGCGGACGATGATGCTGGAGGAGAGGAGATTGCCGATTGTCGATGAGGAGGATGAGCTCCGGGCACTGGTACGTGCTTCCCTGAATGCCCCACGAAGCTGATGACTCGGATAGTTTGCTGCGCGTCACGCCATCGCTGAATCCTCCTTCATCCCGAAACATCAAGTCCGACCATCCGCCACGACCGCGCAAAGCGTCGCTCGCCCCTCTGCCGCCGACCTCGAAGCCGAGCGGATATACCGCGAAGAGGCGGATCGGGAGGCAAAGGAGCTCGGTACTGACGAGTCCGAAGAAGAATTTGGTGATCTCGATGAAGGACCAGTCGTACCTGGTACATACGACTGGAGTGATCGGTACAGACCAAGGAAGCCAAGGTTCTTCAACCGTGTGCATACGGGCTTCGAGTGGAGCAAGTATAACCAGACGCACTACGAGTTCGTCACAATCATCGGAGTGCGATACTTATGTGCTGATGCGAATCTGATAGCACGGACAACCCGCCGCCAAAGGTTGTGCAAGGATACAAGTTCAATATCTTCTACCCGGATCTCATGTACGCAGCTCGCACTGGCCAGTGATCCCTTTGCTGAGATAACCACAGCGACAAGACCAAGGCACCCACTTATTACATGAAATTGATCCCGGACGATCCCGATACCCATATGATCGTCTTCACCGCTGGACCGCCTTACGAAGACATTGCGTTCCGGATCGTCAGGCGACCGTGGGAGTACTCGCATAGGAAGGGGTTCAGGAGTATGTTTGATCGGGGTGTGCTGCAACGTGAGTCTCTACTAGACGGGATCCAGCAAGACCAGCTGATAAGGGAATCAGTATACTTCAACTTCGGACGGGCATTCTATCGGAAGTGAGGGCCGTCTTGCTGTAGCAATATCCGCGAATCTGTCGACTTGTCTGGGCATGCATATTTTCCCCACAGCTCCGGTATAAATTTGTGCTGGACATCGTCACGTCCGTCTGGATGTCCACATCCCCCGATCACGCCATGACACCTTCCCTATCACGAGACGCGAGTCATATTACCCCGCCTTGGTATGGTCGTGCTGAATATGGGTCTCGGTCGCCTAAACGCCCACATCCACGCCCCTTCCCACCGCGAACCCCTAAACAATCTGGGATCTTATCTGAGCATGCATGTCGTGTCACTCGTCTTGGTATGATTGTGCAGGATATGACTCCACCCGCCTGACTGCTCACCCCCTCCCCCATCACGCCGCGACCCCCTCCCACTCATGAACGGCATGAGCATTCGCCCCACCCCTCTTCTGCGCCTTAATCTCATCCCTCCTCTCCTTCCTAGTCAACTTCTCCCTTCCATTCCCATGTACAGGTGCCTGTCCCGGTTCGTCCGACCACGCTGCGATCTCGTATACGGTTGCACGCTGTTCGGATTGGAGGATGGTGGTGAGGTAGTGTTGCCGTCGGAGACGTTGGCGGACTCGGATCCATGAGGAGATCTAGTCGAGCCGCGAATGGTGCGAGAAGAAGTCAAGAAAACGATGAATCAGCATTGTGAATGCGTGAGTAGGGAGTGGAGCCCACTTTGAAGAAGAGGACAAGAGCGGTGAGGACGAGCACGATGATACCCAGCGCTACGGCGGTACGGACGATCTTGCTCGTATCATACGAGTAGGCGGGGATAAAGCTTGTCGTGGCGGAGGGTGAGGAGGAGGTATTGGATGTCGCATCGTCAGGTATGGTGAGGGATGGCATGGCGAGGTGCTCGAGGTGGATTCTCGGCTACAAATACATTGTTTTGGTGTCGTCGTTGGATTCATAGGCGGAAATCCTCCCAAAGGGTACTTGTAATAGGTCCTCCCTGTAGTCGCCCAAATCCGGTTTCCGCCCGGTTTTGCCCCCCACAACCCCCCCCCCCCCCTCCCTTCAACCTCATCTCCGGTAATCCGCCCCTCCCAACCTAAAAGGACCAGAACATAAAGCATCTCTTGCATGACCACCAACCGTTCACATCCGCCTTGAGTCTTCACCATCATGTCATTGCGACCAAGCTCCCTGCTCCGTCCCTTCGTTCTCTCCCGACTACCCGCCACGTTTCTCGCTGGACGACGATTCGCGAGCCACAAGTCGGCGGCGTACAATGAGCCCTCGGGATATCTTTTCGGTGAGAAGGTGTGTACCTCTCACATGAAGTTCTTGGGCATGTAGCTAATAGAGCCCTTCGTAGCCTCCGCCCAAGGGACAGAAGCGGAAGTGGGAGGACTGGGAGTGAGTCTGCTCCGACTTCGTGGACGCCTGGCGGCCTTACCGGTCGAGCGGGTGTCGAGGCGGAAGCTGATGATCGTTTTGCATTTAGATTGATATACTACGTTGGGATGTTTGGGACGCTGGGTGTGGCGACGGTGGTGTACATCTACAAGCCTGATACGAGGTGGGTCTGATCCATTCCCTACCTAAGTGATTGATGACCATGTACCTATCTTCTTCTCCGTCTGCTTTGCTATCTCCGCCTCGCTTCGATCTCTGTCTACCCGCCTGGTCAACTACGGTTGATGTGCTAAATTACAGTATCCAAACGTGGGCTCTTGAGGAGGCGAAGCGGAGGATGGAGGCCCGTGGGGACTTGCCGAAGTACAAGCCTTCAGGCCAATAGGGTCGACATTTCGCGGCGCTGTGTATGGGCAGAGGCTGGGTAGCTTGGGTGCTGGGAGCTAGATGCATCTTCTTCTCGTTTGGTTTGAATTGCTATATCGCTTCACAGGTGGTCGACCAAAGGCATTTGCTCTACACTTTCTGCTCGGTTTTGTTTCTCAACCTCTTATTTAAATCCGTAAAACCGTTGATAGAGCATGGCCTCTCATCGTCGCCAACAAGACCATCCTCGCAAGCACCGTCGAGTAGATCAAAGCGGCCAAACCCCTCAAATCCCGCCCTCAGCCTATGTGACAGCGTACGAAGCGCCACTCGTCTACGATCGCGTTGACCTGGCCGAAGCGGTCACTCGCAGGGATGACGGTGGCCAGGGAGAAGCCATTGGGTCTGGAAGCGGAGCGAGGGGATCTTTGATCAAGTGGTCTGGAGAGCGCGAGGGAGAGGAAGAGATTTGGTTGGATCGGTAGGTCGATTTTCTGAATGCCAGATGTTCTTTCATCGGCCTGGTTGTCGTCGTTTGTTCTCGCTTGGACTTCTTTTCATACGTCAATACTCAACTGCTGAAGCATAATTCCGACTGCTCGCTGTTTGGATCACTTGGCTTGAACATGGTCACCGCGCGAAAAGTGGGTCAGGATGGTCGCAATCAAGCATACCGGAGAACGTCTTTCTGGACGTGGGGGATCCGGACGGCGGTGTTAGTCATCGTTGTAGGGGGATGTACATGGCTCAACAGCATCAACGTGAGTCCCTGAGTCCTCTTTCTCACCTCGCTCCACACCATGTGCTTCTTTCAAGCTGTCAGATCTCGCAGGAACGCTTCTACATCCTCACCCCCGCGTCTCTCCACTCCTCCGTGCTCAAATCCCTCTCCCTCGCAGCCTCCTCCCAAACCTCCGCACCCGCCAACACCTCCATCATCATCTCCACCCTCCTCACACAGCTCATCGAGGATCATCCCGAAGCGTCATTCGCGACCGATTTCCAGAACCCGCGAGATTGGGTTTTAAACAACGCTGGTGGGGCTATGGGGAGCATCTTCATCATCCATGCCAGCATCACCGAGTAGATCCACCCTGACCTTGTCTATTGAGACTGAAGGACGGCAGGTACCTCATCATCTTTGGGACGGCTGTCGGAACGGAGGGACATACCGGCCGACATACAGCCGACGACTACTTCCATGTCCTCACTGGACAACAGACGGCGTATGCGGCAGGCGCGTTGGTGCGGGAAGTGTACAACCCTGGTGACGTACATCATCTGCCGAGAGGGACGGTCAAGCAATACGCTATGGCGCCGGAGAGCTGGGCTCTGGAGTATGCAAGAGGTAAGTCTGCCTCGTTTCGGAGTGGAGATGTGCAGCTGATTCTTGTGCAGGATGGATCCCTCTGATGCTACCGTTCGGATACGCCGATAGCCTGTTCTCGACGCTGGACTTCCCCACAATGTATCACACCGCGAGGATAACGGGGCGGGAGATGATCAAGAACTTGCTGAAGGGCAAGATATAAATGCTGCATGACATGGATATATGCATAGGTACGTATGGGTGGGGCTTCGCCAAGTGGCGCCAAGTGCTAACGCTGTCCAGAATATTGTTTTCTTGCGGGCGTCATCTGATTCGCTGGCCTGTACCGTTGTGCGTTGTTCCCGCTCCCTTTTCCGGCCAGGATTGAGCTAATAGGAGCTTCAGACTCCAACGGGACACCTCCAGCCTGTTTCCCTCTCGTTCACCCAGGCTTCTTTCATCCTCGTGTCGTGAATGACCTCGCGACGTTTTCCGCTTTCCCATTTTTTGTCGCATGAGTCCCGTGTCTGCTTGCACACGCTGACGCTTCTTTCGGAAGACACGACGTTCTTCATCTCCTTCCCTCCTTGCCCACGGTACCACCAAGGTCTCCGCCATCTCCAGCGCAGTCGTCGTCATCGTGGGACGATCTCCCGTCCGACCTTGAGGACACGTTCTTTCTGTCCGGCGGTGAGGAAGTTGAGGAGTATGAGCAGAAGAAGAAGAGGCGGTGGATGGAAGCGCTGAGGGAGGATCGCTTGAGAGAACGAGACAGGGAGGATGCGTCGCGCGAGCTGCAGAAGGAGGTTGAGGCGGGAAGGGGGAAAGGTAGTGGACGGGGCGGAGATGATGAGGTTGTGAGTTTGCCCTACGCTGTAAAGCTGGCCATCGGTCTCGAGTTCCAACCGTTGCATTGTAGCCGCCACCAGCTATATTGACCCTCATGTCCCACACCGCTTTCTCCCTCTCCAGCTCCCCAAACCCTCGGCTCCTGGAAATGCGCATCATGACCCATCATGCCAATGACGATCGATTTGCCTTCCTTCGAGGTCGATACAAGAGCATATGGCTGCAGACCAAGGAGGAAGCGCGCAAAAGCAAGTCGAGACCGAAGGAGGAGAAAGCGATGGGAGCGCTTGTGGGCGGATATGAGAGCAGTGATGAGGACGACGAAGACAACGAGCCCGAAGATTTGCCGCCAACCCCTCCTCCGGACGATGGCTTCCCTCATGAACCTCCTCTGCCGGACTCAGGACCTTCGAAGTCGGATGAGCAAGGAGCCGAGACGAAAGTGGCGGATGACGAGGTGGATGAAGAGGAGAAAAAGCGAGAGAGGCGACGGAGAGCTGAGGAGTGGAAGAGAAAGCGGGCAAAAGGGAAGGAGGTAGACGATGCTGGTTGACGTTTGCCTTGTGCACAGTGGGACTACATGCCATACAGTGAAGCCCCCATTACTGCTTAGCAGCGCGAATAAATCTGGCCACAACAGGATAGGCCCCGCTTACGTAACTTAATCAAAGGGAGGCTTTCGGACGAAAGCCATCGTGGGAACGTCTTGCTTTTTCACTGAGCGTGGGAGTTCTCCCTCCACTCTAGACATCCAGTACCATGGCAGAAGACAATCAGCCAGAGGATTATCACTCCTCAACACCACTCGATCTCCTCCTCAACGCCATCTCGGGCTCTGGAGACTATCACTACCCTACCCAGGATGAGCAGGCTATCGAGGATCATGACGGAGAGAATGATGAGCCCCAATTCAGTCTGCGAGGTTTATTAGCAGCAAGTCGAGCTGGGGTGAGCTGATTCTCTTTGAGGTATAGACTCCACTCATTTGCACAGGCTGTGAAGTCGGGAAAGCGAGATTATGGAAGCGATGATGAGGAGACTGCGTCGCGTCAAGCGAGGATCGCGAGGACCCTTACCTCCCACCTCATCTCCTCCTCACAAGCGGGTCCATCCAGCTATGGGAACGGTATACGGTGGAATGCCGACACCTCCCCAGCTTTCTCAACTGTCGAAGTGTGGTATCCCAGAACGGGACAGAAAAGTTATGGCAAGGAACGGAGGTAAGAATGCGCTTAATCCTGAAGATCCGCTGATAGGCTCCGACAGAATGCTCCATCCCCCTCCCATGCTTCGCGTGACCGGTCCTCTTTTCCCCGTCCTCACAAACGCTACACTATTCTCCATCCTACCTCCCGACATCTCTCCACTTACGCAGCGGCCCATGTCCACCCAAACACATGTCATTCCGCTCGCCGAACCCCTTCTCACGACGACTTCACAGCGACCCGGTCGACAACGGAACCTCGAGCGGGAGGAGGCAAAGAGGCAGCTTCGAGAAGCTGCCGCAAAGTCCGGTTTTGGCGCCTCATTACCTCACGAGCGGCGACGTCCGTTGGCAAGAGAACGAGAGGTTCTTGGCGAAGGGTTGGCGTTCTCAGGCTTGTGGGTCGGGGAGGAGGTCGGGAAGGCGAAGGAGTTTAGGCTTCAACTGAGTCTGGGACGACCTGGTGTCGAGGAAGAGCAAGAGGTGGGACAGACGCAAACTCCAGGTCCGGAAGAAGTAGCGCGTATGCTTGATCCTGAAATTCAAGAACAAGCTTCGATCGATGGGTTACCCGACCTGGAGGGCGAGATAACACCGCATGACGAGACGACACTGGTCGAACATCTCAACACGTCTGCCGACTTGGCGCCTTTAGACTCTACTCCAATGGCAATACTACCGGAGATAAAGCCGGCCTTCCAACCTTGGGCCACCTTCCTTTCCGAACCACTCACCGTCGTCTCCAAGCCATCGCAAAAAACAGCTAAAGCGCGGTCCTTGGCGAGCTGTCTCTCCCAGCGAGACTCTGTCGCCCTCTGGGTACGTATAAATGGTCAAACAGTCCGGACGAAGTATATGAAGCTCGAGCCATTTGGAACACCACAACTTACCGCGAAGACGGGCAAGTGGACCCCCTTCCGCTTCGATGTGATCCATCGCGCTGTTCCGCCACCAACACAGGCGAAGCCGGTGAAAATCAGCTCGAAGGTGAACGGAGAGGATGAGGTTGCGGAAGTTTTGACCTATGGATCACTAGTGGTACTGGTGGACCTTCAGAGCGGGGTGCGATCGGAGGCCGTGAAGCTGGTCAGGGTGGAGAGGAATGAGGCAGTCGTTGGCGCGGATGAGGGGCACCCAGTCAGCGAGCTTCAGCGGGTCGGATTCGTACGAGAAGAACCCGATCATCAAGAGGCGATGGGTCGAGGCAGGTGGTATCTCAGTGCTCCTGGTGCGAGGCTGGGAGGAGGCGAGCTGCTCGATCCGTCGGCAAAGGGCAGGAATGCGTCAAGAAGATCGGCAAAGTTAACGGCCGTCGTGGCAGACACCGAAGAGTCTAGAGCGCCTGAGACCCTCGGTGGAGTGGAAAAGGACAGCCACCCGGCTGCGTCAGGATCAGTCACGCAAGTGCGGCCGGCGAAGAAGCGCAAGACGTCACGCAACGCGCTTGCGATGGCCACCCTTGCCGAGGATGAGGATCATAGCTCGGCCTCCATATTGAGCTGGAAGCAGGCGGAACGCGAAGAGCGGGAGATCGTAACGGACGACGGGAAGGTAACATTAACCCAGAATGTGGTTGTCGAGATGGTCGAGGACTTCATGTGCTGGGTGATCGGCGGCGTCTGTGAGTGACTGTCTGTGGTGTCATTAAGAGCTTATCCTTGTAGCATCATTCTCCTACAGCTTCTTCGACAGTATGGCCGACTCTGGCGCACTTCCGACCTCGCCGATTGATCCCATCCCACGCATCCTAGCGGACCCCGTCTTCCATGCCGATACGAACACGCTTGACCTTGTCATATCCGACCTCCACACCCCAGATCCGCTCGAGGTGTACCTTGGCCCCATCGGTCCCCTAGGCGTCTCTACATGGCAATCGACCGCACCAGCCGGCAACAGCGTCTCTTCGTCCGAGTATCCCGCTACTCCTCTCGACGACGTCGCAAAGACTGGTGAGAGGGTGATGAGCGCCTTCCCGTCGTCGGTACAACATGTGATCGTGCTCGTGGAGATGCCAAATCCGGAACAGATCATCCGCACGATGCAGGAATGTGTCGCGGCAGAGGGCCCTTCCAACAGCGAACAGGCAGATTCGCGCGATGACGCGGCAATTCAAGAATCGACTCCTTGGCTCCGCGGCACGGAGGAGCATAAGCTTGAGGTCGAGGAGCTCACCATCCAGGAGGCGCTGAGGAATGCGGAGAATGGGTCTACCGACGGCTACTGCCTTACGAGTCTCCCACTCGACGGAGGAAACGACATCATCATCGATCCGACGCTTCAAATGGAAGACGAACAGCGACAAAGGGTACAGCTTGAAGTCGATGGGAAGCCAGCAACGCAGTCTCATTCGAAAGATAGACATCCTCCGCTGATCGCATTGACCCGGCGTCGAGTGCGCGAGAGCTGCCACGAGATGGTGCCGCTCCCGCTACTGCTTGTGAGGCGGAGTGATGGTGTGGGCTTCGGGACTGGACGGAGCGTGGCTGCAGAACGGCTTGGCGTAGGTAAGGTTTCTAGGAGCGGTAGTGCGAGATGGGGTGAGTGTTCTCTTCACATAGGTTTGCAGCAGCTCATAGACGATAAGGATTGCGAGTGATCGAGTCATGACGGGGTTGCATTTATTATACTTGCCGCATGCATACAGCTTCATGCCGGTCTATCCGTTGCTACTCGTGAAGGTCATCACATTAACACATCTCTGAACACCGACGATCCCGCCAGCCCGCCACTCGGCAGACCCACGTTGAACCTCACCCCATCACCTTGAGCCGAGCATCCATCATCCCAATCAATCTCGGTACACTGCAGTTTCCCATTCGTGATCGAGAGCGAGAAACTCAGATCGGTCAACAGTTGAGTCGGGTCGGCGAACGTCACTACCAGCGTCTGCGTGCCATCTCCGTTCAGCCTAGTCGCGAAGAGGAACACCGAGGGTTGCGAGACTTTGAAAGTGAAGTCCCCGCTCGATCCCCATCCGATCGCCGAGAGCGGTACTGTCGCGTTAAGCCCGCTTCCTGGCCAAAAGACCAAAGAAAGTCTTTCCCCGCCGGCGGCACCGAGCGTACCGTTGATCTCGATGGAGGTTGTTATAAGCCCTGCGAGTTCCTCTGCGAGCCGACCGCGAGTGAACGATGGAAAGAAGGCGTAAGAGTACGATTTCGTATCGAGTGGGATGGTCGTGTATGCGGAGAAGATGGGGACGGTGGTGTTCCCTATCGTCGAGGTGGAGATGGCGGACCAATTACCCGTACGACTCGACTCGGATAGAGTGAGATTGAATGGCGTGGCATACGAGAGGTAAGCATTGCCACCGTAGTACAGGGATCTCCCGATCATCTCGGTGGTGCTAGCCGCGTCGATAGATTTGCCGTCCACATACACGCCACTCTGATCGGCCAGGCGTTGATCAAGCACCGTAATGACTGGCGCGTCGGACGAGGTATTGGTGACGACTTTTGAAATGGTGATGAATACGCTATCGTCCAGGAAGAACCAGACCTTGCGATAACTCAGACTGGCGTCATGAGGATCCACATAATCCTCCACACTCGTCCCCACCCACCCATCGCTCACCACCCCCACAAACGACTGCTTGCCCGTCACCCCGGCGTACGAAGAATTCAGTTTCGGTTGATCCAGCAGGACCGTCGTCCCCGGGATGAGGTTCCAATCCCATGCGTCCTGGATATCCCGGTACTCGTACCCATTTACGTACGAGAAGAGGGTGCCTTGGCCCAGGTGATAGCCGTAGGGATTGGCAGAGTTGGCGTATTCGGTATTGCGCGAGCGGTTCGAGATCATCTTGTTGATCAGAATGAAGTTCTCCCTCCGATGAACCTGGTCATTCGGGTTATCCAACTACACAATTCCGCACAGCGAGTTAGGCGACCCACCATATAGTCTGATGCCCAGAACCCCTTGTTACCAGCAAGTCTGTCCGTCCCATTCGACTCGAGCCTTCGGATCGTGTCGTTCAGATTGTCGGAACCGGTGAAATCAAAAGTAGCCGTGGCGAGCTTGGTTACGTTGAAATTGATATCCGCGTTCGCCTGGAGGTCGGTAGTCGGGAACGCGATGAAACGGCCAATCACGTTCTGAGCAGTATCAGTGCAATGCCAATTGAGTGATTCGCGGGACGACTGGCCAGATCCCAATGCTCTTGCCTCGTCTGCTCATCGACGCAGATCATCCACTCGTCACCCATCCCTAGCGTCGCGAGGGCCTCGCGCGTGGACGCGTTCGCAGCGTACTTTGTCCCCTTCGCCTCTCCTTCGAGCTGGATGAACGCGTTCAGCTGAGACTCCGTCAGCGACCTGCTCTTCGAGGGAACATTTGACTAGTACTGGCGAGGTCTTTGCCGTAGTTCCCATTGTACAGAGTGCCAGCATGCTGGAGGAACGAGCCGTCGCGATGAATCCCATCTTCAGCTGGATCATCCGAGAACTTGCATCTCCATCAGCGGGACTCGGCGGCAAAAGCTCCAGTGGACAGACAGTCACGACGGCCATGGCGCGGCCGAGTGCATCCTCAAGGACCGTCGCGTTTTTCGTATAGAGCGCGAACGAGGCTGAATTCTGCATAACCTGATGGGAGTTTCAGCTGATGTGAAAGCCTCATTCGGGACTGCTCTGACATTTATCGTCTGCCATACATGATGAGCGTCGCTCGCAAGTCCCAGGTATGATCACCCACATTCGCAGCCGCCAAGTACCCCAAGCCATTGATGAAATCGTCCCGCAGAGCGTATGCCCGGTAAGGGATATCGTAACACCCCTTCATCTCCGCGGCCGTCAAATTCGCCGAGTCGAGCAGGAGACAAACGGTCGACACGAGTTGCGGGATGAGGATTATCTGGTCAAACCAATTCTGCCTGACCTTCAGCGCTGATTGCAAAGGGCTTGCTTGGTGGACAGACGGTATTCCAAAGCCCCGGCGTCCCGCAGGGACAGGAAGCGTTTCTACGCCCGTCAGCTCGTATCTAGCCCGGTCAGGGACTTACGTGAGCCCTCCCTCTGCAATACATGCCATCGAGGTGAAGTCACGGGCGAACCACCAATATGCGCCTTTCAACGCTCCATCCAGAACCTACGGTGACGCTGTATAATTCCCTGGAGAGATGGGGTTGAGCCCGGACCATGCTGAGGCGAAGGCGATGATCCGGTTCCAGTGTTCCTGTATTGGCCAGTTTGCCCGTTCTAGCAATGTGATCATCAGCTAGGTCAAACCCGTCATATGGAACGTACGAGCATCACAGCCAGATGTGTAGTCTACATCGGTCCAAGTGCCAATGGGTGACTGGGTCATGAGCCATGTCGGAATGCTCGCTATGTCGCTCGACCCCATAGTCTGAGCAAGATCAGATTTGCGACGCGATGAGATCAAGTCGAAGTCAGTCTGTTGAGCCAAGATGAGCTCGAGGCTTAGAAGGGCGACTTGTGCGAGTCGCATGGACGAGGGCATGGTCTCAGCTTGTGAAAGCGACTGTTGCGCGAGTTACACCTCTCCTCGAGGCATGGAGAACGGTCCGGCGTTCCGAGGTATGCAAGCTAGGGCTTGGCGTGTAAATTCTGAACATGTCCTCATCAAGCATGATAATGGTATCTTCGCGCGAGGATTGATGTCCCACTAGTTCCCCTCACGGTGATGGCGCAATTCAAGCCGCACGGACTGAGACCATCTGCTAATGTGCCGCAACAAGGACTGTACAGATCATCATGACCTGGAGCTAAGCGCCTCTCAGCCTGACCAGACACCACTCCACCAAACTCCCCAGATCATCCCCGCAAAAGCCGAGACACTCATTCCAGTCTGGGCATTTCCGCCCCCTAGCAGAACTACCAAGCACCAAGGCCATCCGACTAGTCTGTCGAGAATCGTACCGAGCAGCTTGTACAGTAGGAGCTGTTCCCATGGGGTCGGAGGTGGGTACTTCTGATGTGGCGAAGGTGGTGGCGGTAAAATAGGAGCGAGATGCGTTGCTGGTGCGGAGTGGATAATCTCGGGGAGGGAGAAGATAGCATGAACAGGCTTGTGGTCGGAGAGGACGATTTCGGGAGTGCTAGAGAAGTGGGTGATCTGAGTGGTGGACTCTGGCGAGCCAGAGGGTGTTGGCGTGAGTGTAACTTGTGGGGAGAAGAGGTGAGGTGGGTCTGTGTGAGAAGCGAAGAGAATCCGATCCGTGTAGCCTGGTATCCGTTTCCTGCGAGGTTGTCAGCCAGGCCGTAAGAAGTCGTACATACCGGCTGTAACCTTCCACGTGCCCGACGATCCGCTTATAGGTCGGAGCAAATCTCGACAAGTCCCCTTCTCGCATCCCCCCGAAGACTCGACCCTCCCTTTGCTCTCGCCTCAGCGTGTCGATCTCGACCAGCTCTAATCGCTCTTTCTCCAAAGCGATGACATCGTCGCTAGGTTTCTCCGGAGATGGGTAGCCGCTCGCTGGGACTTGTGAGAGGCGATAATTGAGATCTCCCAAGATGAAGAGGTGGGATGTGTCGAAGACTTGGGCCGGCTGAGCAAGCGGGTCGGACGAGCGGAAGATCAGCGAGGACAGGATATTCCGATATTGAGCATTGCGTCGAGGAATGTTGTGGTCGTGCGCCTCGAGGTGACAGCAAACGAATCTACCACATCAGCTAGTCTCTCAAGCATATATGCTCACGTCAAGACCTCCCATCCACCTTCCTTCTCCCCTCGCCTAAACGGCAATCTCACCCCCACGGCTCCCTTATTCCCCATGCCTCCCCAAAACAAACCCAATGTAGCTCTCAGTGGCTTGCCTAGCCTTCCCGCCGTTGTCGCCTCACGCGCGAAGACCCAGAGCGCATTGCCACCATGCGAGACGCGGGATACGAGGTTATACTTCTCGGACGCCTTGGTTTGGGAAAGCGATTTTGCGTGGGAAGATAGGAGAGATTGAATGCGGTCGGTGAGGGCAAGGAGGACGGGTTGCGACAGGCCCGCGACTACGATTCAGCTAGATCTCCTCGGGCAGGACTCACGGGCCAGATGCACTGGAAGCAATTCCTGTACCGCGATAGCATAGAGGTCCGGGATGATCCCCTCGGGCACTTCGGGATCTCTCGCAGTTTGGTGCAAGACAGGTAGCAACCATCCGGTCAGGTCTTGCGTCTGAGCTTTGGATCCCTGTAGACCCGCATTCCAGGTGGTCAGGAATAACGTGAGGGGCGCCATGGTCCTGGAAAATCCGGTGGATGTTGAGAAGTCAAAGGAGCAGAGTAGCGGTTTGGAGTGTAAAAGTACTGATGACGTAAGCGGGATATCTTGGTCGCGTGGCATCCACCGGATCGTTGAACGCCTGTCAAACCGCGTCTTCTCCCTGCCGTATTGGAGAATGAGGCACGCCATACATCATGAGCGGCCACTACAACCTCAAGGGTACGTACGAGAATGGTGATATGGCTTCATGCTTATGGTGTACCTCGCTTCTCAGCCCTTATCAAGGCCATCCGCTCATGCAAGGTATGTTCGCCGTCGGACTTCGCTCGCCCAGCTGACACTGTCAGACCCTGGCCGATGAGCGTTCCGTCATCCAGAAGGAGTCCGCAGCCATACGAGTCAGCCCTTATACTGTGCACTGCCGGGCCAGTATCGCTGAACCAGAATTTAGACGTCCTTCAAGGAAGAAGATTCTTTTGCACGGCATAACAATATCGCTAAACTCCTCTACATTCACATGCTCGGCTATCCTGCACACTTCGGACAGATCGAATGCCTCAAGCTTGTCGCGAGCCCCCGCTTTAGCGATAAACGACTAGGTTATCTCGGGATAATGCTGTTGCTGGACGAGAATCAGGAGGTTTTGACGCTCGTCACAAATTCGCTGAAAAAGTGAGTCCACCTCAAATTCCAAGCTGATAGCTGTAGTGATATGAATCACTCGAATATGTATGCCGTCGGCTTGGCGTTATGCACGTTCGCAAATATCAGCTCGGAGGAGATGTCGAGGGATCTGGCGAATGAGATCGAAAAGCTTTTGGGGAGTAGCAACACCTACATCCGGAAAAAGGTGAGCCCCGCTTGACTTTCTGTACTGACGTCAGGCCGCCCTCTGCGCACTGCGAGTGATCCGACGTGTACCTGATCTCATGGACCACTTTACGAGCAAGTCGAAATCCCTGCTTCAGGATCGGAATCATGGGGTCCTTTTGGCTGGGATCACCCTCGTAACGGAGATGTGCGCGATGGATGAGGCCGTTTGCGAGGAGTTCCGAAAGGTGTGTGGAGCGACTCAGCACAGGCCTGACCTTGTTCTAGGCGACTGGATTGCTGGTCAAGCATCTGAAATCGCTTGCAACCACCGGCTTCAGCCCAGAGCATGACGTAGGCGGCATCACCGACCCATTCCTGCAGACGAAGGTTTTACGGTTATTGAGACTGCTGGGACGAGGAGATGCGGCGGCAAGCGAGACGATGAACGACATCCTGGCTCAGGTAGGCTACAATCTCACATGATGGCATTGGGTAGTCTTGCTGACGTTGGAAAGGTGGCTACCAATACCGACTCCACAAAGAACGTCGGCAATTCGATTCTTTACGAGACGGTCTTGACGGTCCTCGAGATCGAGGCGGACAGCGGATTGCGGGTCATGGCGATCAATATACTCGGGAAGTTCTTGACAAATCGAGACAATAACATTAGGTGAATCAGCTTCGTCTGGTCCAGTAGCCTCGTCTGACCCCCCCAGATACGTCGCTCTCAACACCCTTAACAAGGTCGTTTCAATGGACACCAATGCTGTGCAGAGACATCGAAACACGGTTCTGGACTGCTTGCGAGACGGCGACATCTCCATCCGGCGGCGAGCTCTCGAGTTATCTTACGCATTGGTGAACGAGAGCAACGTCCGCGTCATGACGAGGGAGTTGCTTTCATTCCTAGAGGTGGCGGACAACGAGTTCAAGCTGGGAATGACGACGCAGATCACTGTGGCAGCTGAGCGATTCGCACCGAACAAGCGGTGGCAGATCGACACGATGCTGAGGGTTCTCACGCTTGTGAGTGCGAGCTCCTTACCATTGGGCTGATGTCAGGCGGGCAACTATGTCAGAGAAGAGATCCTATCCTCCTTCATTCGCCTCGTCTGCCATACTCCGGAGCTCCAGTACTACACCGCTCAAAGACTGTATTCTGCACTATCCGGCGACTTGTCGCAAGACTCGCTTACGCTTGCGGCGGTGTGGGTTATCGGCGAGTTTGGCGATGTTGTCCTCATGGGTGGTACGATCGATGACGGTGAGGAGGCCAAGCAGGTGAGTCATCAAGGTATAAGGATACTGCTCTAACGCTCCGACAGGTATCGGACGCAGATATCGTCGACCTTTTCGAACTTGTCCTAAACTCACCATATGTCAACACCCTCATCCGCCAATTCGTGCTCATCTCAGCGAGTAAGCTGTCTGCAAGGTTCGCTGAGATGGGTACTCCCATGTCTGCGACTCAGCAGGACCGAATCGCTGTGATGCTTGAGGGTTTCTCGTCAAATCTCGAACTGGAGATTCAGCAGCGAGCGGTCGAATTCGGAAGCCTGTTGTCAAGAAATGACATCAAAGCAGGAGTATTAGAGCGAATGCCGCCGCCGGAGATCAGAGCTACCATGATGGGAACTGGTGAGTACTGTGGGAGGAGATGATGCATGCTGATATTTCGCAGTGAGCGAGAGAAAGCCGGTCGGCTCGACACGGACAGACAAAGACACAGTTGTCGACCTGATCGGGGATGACTCATCCGCTCCTACACCGGTCAATGGCGTCTCACTCAACGGCCCTTCCACCCAGGATCTCCTTGCCGATATCTTCGGATCTGGAGAACCCGAGCCGTCATCCTCTGCTCCTGCCCCGGCGGCCCGCCAATCAGCCGCATCAGATATCATGAACCTTTTCAACACCTCACCTCCACCCACATCACCGCCTGCCGGAGTCACACCTTCATCGTCAAACTCGCTCTTTGACCTCGCCACACCTACCGCGTCTGTTTCCACACCATCCGCCCCGCCAGTAACATCCGCTCAGCCTCCCAGACCACAACTTCAGACTTACACAGCTTACGACCAAAACGGGCTTAAGATCACGCTCACGCCGAAGGTCTCGCCAACCCAGACAGGAATGGTTCAGATCCTTGCACGATTTAACTCAACTGTGCAAGCTGAGGGAGTGAACTTCCAGGTTGCAGTCCCGAAGGTCGGTCTCTTCTTCTCTGTCTGGCTATCCCTGCTGATAAGTCTGTAGACTCAGCAGCTACAGATGCAGGCAATGTCCAATTCATGCGTTAGTCCTGGAGCGACTGAGACACAGCAGATGCGGATCATTGCGCCTCCAGGAGTAAGGGTACCCCTCGCTTGAAGGCCTTGTTTCTGATTCACCTCACAGGCTCAAATACGATTGCGGATGCGGATCATGTTTTCAACTGGCGGGCAGAATATATCGGATCAGCAGGACTTCGCTGGCTTCCCTGTGGAGCTGACGATCGGGAAATAGAGGCACCAACCATCATCACGAGATACCCCTGCTAGTCATATGCCACAATTTGCCAAGAGTAGCCCGCTCTCATACCGGGGTATCGTGTCTTCATGAGTATAAATCTGTTTGTCGTCACTAGCTCTAGTCCCATTCTCCCTCGACCTGCTCAATCCAGCAACGCCTCCCCCATCATACCCAGCAGACTTCCACCCTCTGACTCCGCGTTGTTCGCTTCTGCCTGACTCGCGGCCACCTGCTGCTTCAGCACCTCGGCTTCCAACTTCGCCACGTCAGCCGGGTTGGGTGCAGAAGGATCGATAAGGGGTCGGATAGCCGCGCTGAGTTCGGCAGGCTTGATGCCCAGAGCGTTAGCGAGGTTGTAAATCTGACTCTGGACTTCGTCCCCAGACTTCGCAGGCTTGCCACTGCCCCCTCGCTATGGACCGTCAGATTCGCTAATGACTAGAGGGCTTGACGTACAGCAGGAGTCGAACTGGAAGACGCGGCACTGGCAGAAATGCTCGAAGCGATATCCGCGACCCCGCTTCCGGTAGCCTTGTGATGATGACCCGAGATCAGTGCCCAGTACCCGCCGAGCTCAGCCGCCCGGACCGTGAATCGCCAAAGGTAGAACGCTACGACGGCGAGCAGTCCCAGGACCATATATGTGAGGCTATGGCCCATATTCAGCTAGGACCGTAACTGCAGACAAAGAGAAGTCGACTTCGACGTACAATCTGTTCATGGACATGTCCGCGAAACGGTGGTTCATGATTGGCTTGTTACGCGGGACTTTCTTGTTGGGGTTCGCGCTCAGAGACGCGCTGGGGTTCGTCAGTCTTTGAATGATAGACGGTTAGAGGGAGTAGCTACGGGTTGTCGGTATTGTCGACCTTTGAGTCCTCTGCGGTGTCGACCATCTTGGCGGAACGTTGTCGGGTGGAGGAGGCTTCGGGGGTCGACATGGTCCGCAAGTCAATTTTTGGAGTAGGAGATTGAGTGGTTCGTGCGGGAAAGACACGGCGAAACAAGTGACGTGTAAATAGGGACAGATGTATCAGGTTCTCAGGGAATGCCGGCCGGATTCCGGAATCGCAACCCCTTCGCATCATCCTCCGAACCATTGCAACAGCTATCACCGATCGGATTGTGCATTCCTACACTCGCCTAGGCGATCGGCAAGATGCCAGACGACCTTTCGATCCTGGACCAGCTCGAGGAATGGCTCGAGGCGCAGGTCCCCCCAGATCTACACGACTTACCGTTCAAGATGCTCGAGACGATGGAACGCGTCACCAATGAGATTTGTGAGCTTCTCCCTCACTATCATCTACATCTGCTTCTGCTGATGGCGTCTAGTCGATTCGCTCAATATGCACGGACCTCCGTCCATCTCTATCCCCTTTCCCCCGTTCAGCGGCAAGGAGATAGTCCCTCCCCCTCCACCGCCGCCGCCCCTGTCACTCCAGGTCTCGCTGTACAACAAGGCAGACAGGTTCTGCAGAGGTCACCCTTATGTGACTGGTGCTCTCGCGGTATCGCTCGGCCTCGGACTTGGCACCGTTGTTCGGTCCTACCGATACAAGCAGGGACGAATGTTCTTACAGCGCTCAATCGGCACAAGGGGTGTTGTACAGGATGGTATGCTCAAGGAGGCTGTCGGTAGGTCCCAAGCATTTGGTGACGTCGTTGCTGAAATCCATCAGTCCTCCTGTCGCCAAGCCCGATGCCGCCATTGCTTTGGTCACTCGCGGTCACCCTTCTCAAGGCGGGATACATCGTTATCGTCGCGGTCCCTCAAATTGAGGATGCGGAGCAGCTTGAGCGACGCCTCACGCTAGACGAAAAATCGGCTCTTCGGGTGCTCATCTACGACCCTGAAGACGTGAGAATCTACCCGATCTTCCCCGCTGACACTACCAGTCCAGCACGTTCCCGCTCTTCCACAGATCGCTCCTTGCGACACAGCGTCTCCGCTTCCCCGTGCCTGGGAATGGCAGCCGCAGTGTGGGCATCGCGGACCGCGTGCACGCAGAGTACGACAATCTCCCGCACATTCACGCCTTCATATCGCTCTACGCGCTCAACCCTTCGCCGCCGACTCAGCCTGGTGCACTACCCGCTTTGCCGACGCTTCTCGCCGCGACGGGACAAACCCCACCGAAGCTCATCACGCTCTACCCCTCGGGCTCGATGATCTCGACGCCGGATTCCTTCGCCAGCCAGCTGCTTACCAGTAACCATCTGCTGCTGCAGCGCAACCTGGTCGCATCGACCAGTGGAAGCTTCGTCTCGATCTTCATCGGTCATCTCCAGCTTCCGCCCCTAGCTCAGTCAATGAGTGACTTCCGGACTAATGGCCATGCCATGAGGTTCAGAGAGCGAGTGCACCAAGCCACCAGGACTGGCAAGCTCCAGGTCATCAGAGACTACGTCGTTGGCGGGCTCGGAGCGGCTTGGACCAATATTTCCGGGTTCTGCGGGATCGGTTTCGCGGCTCAGGACTACGCAAACTTCGAGAGAACCATTCTGCGCGCTCTCAGATCACGCAGGCGAAGCGTCCACGCAACCGGTCAATATTCCTGGCTCCCTCTGTTCATTCGCAACGTTCACCCGCACCGACTTAATCGCGTCCTCGCGATGCTCCCAACCATGCCCGGGGCGACTGGTCCGCTCAGCGCGGCCGTCCAGGGGCAACCCGCACCTCGCAAGACCCTGGCTTCGGTCGGGTCAGCAACGAGCTCCACTTCGAGCAGCGATCATGAGGGAGGAGAGGACCTGGTCAGTTCCCGACACACGGTGACAAGCGATGAGGGTGTCAGTGTAGGGAGTGGTAATGGAATGGACGCGAGCTGGGTCGGAGTGGAGGCTGGCAATTGAGATGAGGTTTGGTCACGGAAGGAGATTTTGTTGTTAGTATCCTTTGAGGCTGTGATTTACCAAAGCCCCGTATGAATAGTGACCGTAGCGAAATGCAAAATCGGTATTGATACTTGAGACTAAATCGTGATTGACATGCACATATAAAGACAGCGGTTTCGGTAGACCTCGGACCTGATTTTTAGACACTCAGAAGTGGGACCCACCAAAGGAGAGGAGCCCGGCCCGGTAGTAGAGTTAGCCGGGGGAACGACACCATCCGGTCCGGTGACGCCTCGCTATCGACCATCTTTCACGCCAGCTACAACCCTCCATAATTCAGACAACTCAGCCAAAATGGCCGTTCCAGCCTCCCGCTCGTCCATCATCCGCCTCCTCTCCCTGACAGCCAATCAAGGCTGTCGGGGTTGTGGCCGAACTCACTCCGCCGCGCACCATCGAACCCCACCACCTCTCGCTCAAGGCCACCTTCATCCGCACAGTCTCGGTCTCCGTGGTATGGCCACGCCCATCGGTGCTGTACACAGTGGTCCTCCACCGGGCGAGGGGGACTACGCCTTCGAAGTCCGCTCTTTCCCCTTCGAGCTGTGTAGAGCTGATGAGTGCAGATGGCGGCGTCGAACCTCCGTTTCGGAGCGCACGCGACTCGCGAAGTCGGCATGGATTTCACCAATATGATCTCCCAGCTTCCCGCGTCCGAAAGGTCGCAAGCCAAGATCGGGGTGTTTACGGATCCCAATGTCGCGAAGCTGGATGTTATGAAGGTCGTTGAGGAGAGTTTGCTCAAGGAGGGGTTGAATTACGTGGTTTGGGATAAGGTGTCTGTCGAGCCGACGGATAGCAGCTGGCAGGTAAGTGACTAGCTCATGGATAGGTTACAACCAGTCCTGAATGATGGTGCTCCAAAAAGGACGCCATCGACTTTGCGAGGTCCTCCCATATTACCCATTTCCTGGCAGTTGGAGGAGGGTCATCGATGGATACCGCAAAAGCTGCGAACCTTTTTGTGAACTACCCCGAGGCGGATATATACGAATTCATCAATGCGCCGATCGGGAAGGGGAGACCGATCGAGAAGAAGCTTAGCCCGTTGGTTGCGAGTGCGTCGCTTCTTGATTTTCAGGACCCATTGCTGACGGTTTGAACAGTCCCGACAACTGCTGTGGGTCTCCTTTCAGGCATGGGGAACATCTTTCTGACCGACCATGACATAGGGAACTGGCTCGGAGACCACCGGAACGGCGATCCTCGATATCCCTTCCCGGCAATTCAAGACTGGTATCGCCTCACGAGCGCTCAAGCCGACTTTGGGTATCGTTGATCTCCTCAACACCGCGTCATGCCCGTCGGAAGTGGCCGTTGCTGCAGGCCTTGACGTACTATTCCATTCGCTTGAAAGTGAGCAAGGAGGGGGTGCGCTGTAGAGCACGACTGACGACCGGGGCAGGCTGGACAGCGGTACCGTACTATGAGCGAACTCCCAGACCCTCGAACCCCATACTCCGTCGTGAGCTTTGCCTTCCGACGGAAGGACAGCTGATTGGTGTCTCAAAGCGGCGTACCAGGGGTCCAATCCGATCTCGGATATTTTCTCGAAGTGGGCGCTGGAGACCACGGTCAAGTACTTACCCCGAATCGCTCGTGATGCCCAGGGCGACGAAGAGGCAAGGGCGCAGATGCTGTGAGTCTACATTGACTGACGGTACTGATAAACCTAGTCTCGCTGCGTCGACCGCTGGTATTGGCTTCGGTAACGCTGGGGTCCATATCTGCGTAAGCTGCCTTCCATCTGATGGAGCATAGAGCTGATCCTAATCCCTGCAGCATGCCTTTTCCTACCCTATCTCCTCCTTGAACAAAGGTCGCCCGAAAGACAAGCAATATCACCATCCCTCGTACAGCCCCAAGATCCCACTCATCCCCCACGGCGTGGCAGTCTCGCTTACCGCGCCTTCGGTCTTCCGCTTCACCGCTCCATCAGCCCCGGCGCGACACCGAGACGCGCTCTCATTGTTCGTCGGGAAGGAACGGCTACACGAGGTTGACCGAGTTAGGGATGAGGATCTGGGGCCCGCATTGAGTGAGGAGATCCAGAGGTTCTTGGAGAAAGTGGGTGTACCAAGGGGACTGAGTAAGGTCGGCTACCAGTCGGGTGATGTCGCCAAGGTGAGTTTGGCTCCTGGACTTTCGGTCAGGGGTGCTGAGGACAGGATTCAGCTCGTCGAGGGATGCTTGCCGCAACGAAGGGTATTGGACCTGGCGCCGGTGCTTTCGAAAGATAACAAGGAGGAGGAAAGGGCGCAGCTGACGGGGATCATCGAGGAGTCTATGACTTGGTGATCTCAAGCTCAAGAATCGGAACCGCATGCATTATCACTAGTTCACCACAAAACTTACCATTCCCAAGTCAAGGCAGAGAAGGATACCAGACACAATCTTGTCTGCCACCTAAATTCACGGAACCTCCTATTCTCGTCAAGACATTATTGCGTCCAGACATTTTCACCTCGAACCCATTTCTGCCAATCTACTGAAAACAAGGAGCAGTATGGCTTCATCGACAGGCGCCAACGGGTCTGCCCAATCGGCGCCGCCAGCGGCGAGATCTCCGGCCATCCTACCTGGGCCACCTCTCGGACGTCCACCCACGTCGAACGGACTGTCCCGACATGGTCCTCCCGGTCCTCCCCCTGGGTCCGTACTCTCCATCTCGGCGCATCCCCCGCTGACCTGCACTACAGAGCTCCACCCGGACAGCAACATGTCCCCGCATACGCCTATCCACCCCGACCACCGCCTATGATGCCGCACTTCCCCGCTCCCCTCCCACCAGGATGGAGTGAGCATACCGGTACGTCCACCACCCTGGTCCAAAGCTAACATACAGCTCCTGATGGGTTCACGCAATACTACTACAACTCTACTACAAAAGACTCGACCTACATCCGCCCCACCTTCCCCGGACCATTCCCGTCTTTCCCACCCGCCGCTGCTCCCCCCCATCAAACGGCGTCAGGCCCAGCCGGCGGGAGAAAGAAGAAGGAGAAACCGAAAGAGAAAGTCGTGATACCTGGGACTGGCTGGACGAGGGTGACTACGAATGAGGGGAACGTGTTTTATTTCGAGAAGGAGTCGAAGCGGTCGGAATGGAGTGTCCCGGAGGAGATTAGGGAGGAGGTTGCTGTTCTTCAAGCTGAGGAGGAGGTGAGGCGGGTGGAGGCTGAGAGGGAGGAGAAGGAGAGGGCGGAGGTTGAGAGGATGGAGCGGTTGAAAGAGCGGGAGAGGTTACGTGAGGAGGTCGAGGAGGAAAGGAAGAGGAAAGCTGTAGAGAGGGAACGGAAGCGGAAGGAACGAGAGGAGGATGGGGAGGAGGAGGAGGAACCGGATGCCAAGGTCTCGAAGACGGATGGAGAAGGTGATGGAGAGTTTGGACCGCAGAACGAGGAAGATGAGGAGGCGTGGATGAAGGCTGTGGCTGCGGAGTTTGCGGATGCGGATAAGGCTTTGAAAGCGGAACAGAAGCGGGATAAGGAGAATCTGGAGAAGGAGGAGGAAGAGGCTGCGAAGAAGGTTTTCGCGGTGCCGGAGAAGGTCAATGTGACTCTCGAAGAGGGGAGGGCGCTCTTCAAGGTGAGGAAAGATCCTGCATTCTTTGGACCGCGTTGACTTTGACACGCTGCAGGCTCTTTTGATTGAGAAAGATATCTCGCCTTTCGCACCTTGGGATCAATCACTCCCGCTCTTTATCAACGATCCCCGCTACATCCTCCTCTCATCCACCAAGGACCGTCGCGAGGTGTACGAGGAGTACTGCCGGGATATCGGCCGAGCTCGTCGGCTCAACAAACCGACCACCCTCGTCGACAGCAAGAAGGTCGATCCCGAGAAGGATTACAAAACGCTATTACGCGAGGCTGTGACTAGTACGCGGATGAGATGGGACGATTTCCGGAAGCAGTGGAAGAAGGATCGCCGGGTTTACAGCTTTGGACGGGATGATCGGGATCGCGAGAAGGTGTTCAAGGTGCATCTTCGGGAACTTGGCGAGAGGAAACGAGCGGATGCGCAACGCGCAGAACAAGATTTCGCTGACCTCCTCAAGGAGACCGAGGGGATCACGTCGAGCTCGGATTGGTCAGAGGTCAAACGTGGCATCTCAACCGACCCGCGGTATGACGCAGTCGGATCTTCGTCCCTGCGAGGAGAATCTTTTGCAGGGTACACTCGACAGCTTGCGTCGACGAGTGCACAACCTGAGTCAGCGGAAGAGGCCGCTGAGAGCAGGGTGAGGGATAGGAAGGCCAAGGAGGAGGCGAGTCTGAGGGAGAGACAGGCAAAGATTATGGAGGTACAGCAGCAAGTGACGAAGGATATGAGCAAGAGTCGCGCCGGTGCAGGGAGAGAAGAGGCGGAGAGGCTATTTGGAAGTCTCCTTGTGGATCAGGTTCGAGATCATAAGGTGGGTCTTCTGCGTATCCGTGAAATCGGTCGTGACACGACGTAGATCCCTTGGTCCGAAGCTGCGCGGTTCCTCGAGGCAGATGCTCGCTTCCATCATCCCTCGCTCAATCCCTTCGACAAGCAGCGTCTCTTCAATGCCCACATTGGGCGGATCGGGAACAAGCGGTCCAACGCTCTTCACCAGCTCTTCGCTACCCACGCACCGAGTCTCGATACAAGATACGAGGACGTATACCCGAAACTCGTCGATGATTCGGTGGTCAAGCGACTCGCTCTCGACTCCGATGCCCTAGAGGATCGATTCAATGCGTGGCGACGAGCGACGGAGCAAGATGCTCGGCGCGAATTTGACATCATGCTAGGCGAGAACAGCTTTGTGGAGTTTTGGGGACGGATGAGGAAGAAGACTGTGGACGAAGAGGCGAGGGCGGTAAGGGAGGATGAGAGGGGGGAAGGGGAGGGTATGGGGGATGGTGGAGCTGCGGATTTGACGGTGTTGGCGAAACAGATCGATTTGGAGGAGATCAAGTCGGTGCTCCGAGTGAGCTGGGCCAGATCCGTTTGGACAGCCTGCTGATCTTTTACAGAGGGATAAGCGATATCGACAGTTTGATCACAATGCTGCTGTGCGCGAGAAATGGCTGAGAGTGGGTATCTCGCTGTAGTCGCTGTGCCCCGCTGATCAGAGCCGAAGGATTACCTGCGAAACCTGGAAGCTGCTTCTGGATCTAAGACAATCCACACTGTCGGTCAAGAAAGATGATCATCACATTATGCATTGTACCAGCATGCATGGTATGGACAGTGCAGGATATATGCAGATCGAGAATGGAGCAATCAAGATGACTGATATGCGTGGATAAGACGTTAGAAGGGATGATTCGCGCGGGGAAGCATTCCAGATCAAAAGCCGAGCGGTAGGGGTCGGGCCCCACTATAAGCCATCAACCGGTCCGAGTCGAACAGATCGGTGTTGTACTTCGCCCACCGCTCCATCGGGGTCGGTCGTTGCGGAGTCAAGGCCGGTAAAGCTCTCCAAGGTGGTCTCGATGGAACTTTGGGCGAAATCGGAAGCGGTGGCGGAGAGTCAGGAGGAAGTGGAGGAGAGTCAGGAGGAAGTGGAAGAGAGTCATGAGGAAGTGGAGGAAGGGCATTTGAGGAATCGGGAGGGAGCGGAGGTCCAGGATCATCGGGTGGCGGCGGCTGTAGCGGGATATCGGGCTCCAGTGACATGTCACTCGGGGCGGGGCTGAGGTGGGGCTTCCCATTGATCGCGGGCTTCGCTGGTGAAAAGGGCGTGATTGAGCTCGTTGACGCAGCAGGCGAGCCGAGGTTACCGCCGAAGATTTGAAGAAGATCATTGTCGTCCTCCAAATCAAGTGAGTCGTCGTGTTCGGGCTCCAGTCGGATCCGTCGACGGACCTCCTCCATAGGGCCTACAGTAACCGTCAGCTTCCGCTGATTGGGTAGAAATGCAAGATCACTTCTCCCAGCTATCCATCCTGGAGGATAGCCCCACTTCATCATCCCCCATAACCAAGGCCACTCCCCCCTCCGCCGTTTCACCTTCATCTCCTCTATCGCCTCTTCGTCCTCGTCATCATCAACAAACCACACCGCTTCCGCCAGCTTCTCGCTAATCCGACCTGGTTGGTAGCGATCAAGCAATTCCTCTCGCCGAGCTTTCTCTTGCGCGCTCGATCCGCTCGATGGGAGGTAAGGAGCTGCATGTTCTGGCATGGCATCGTGCATTGCATAATTTTTTTTTCGTGACGCATCGATCCGGACTCGATTTCGCGGGAGTGAACAATTACCGATAGTATGACCGGGTGAGCGGCAGTTCCAGCAAAGCTGCCTAGGCACGATCAGTTTGCCCCGAGGTTAACCAGTGACAAGCTGACCGTGGACGAGATGGACCAGATAGAGAAGGACCGGGTCCCGCGTCACCATCATACAATACCTCCTTGTCGCCTTCGACCCACGCTCGTCGGGGTTGATAGTCCAGCGTCCATCCGCCCTTGTCCTCATGGCCATCTCGTACACCAGCAAAATCGACGATCTCCACTTGACAGCCCGGTCGCTCCTCGCTGAAATTGCTGAACGTCCTCTCGAGCAGAGCTGCGTACTTGTCGCCTTCTTCAACCGGTATTTCCTCGCCGTACAGCCTCGCGAACTCGGAGTTGAGGAGGAAGAACGCGGTCCCGACTGGACGACGCCATGGCGGAAACCTCAATGGAGAGTCCGAAGGGAAGACTTCCCCCTCTTCTGGAGGTGTCTCGATAGTATGCGGGTTGTCATTATCGGACAGAATGTGGCGTCGCTCCGGAGCCGAAAATGACTTCAAGACCGATCGGTACGGCTTGAATTCCCCTCCTCCGTCTTCCTCTCGGCCAGCCGGCTCGCTAGCCATTCCTCCAGCGAGCGCTGGATGCCCGCGCGATCGATCTTGTGCTTCTGAATCCGCTTGTCTTCGAGATGCAAAACGGGCTGCCCGACTCTATTCAGATTTGAGGATTTCAAGATGATGATTACCCACTATATCGTACTGGTATAATCTGCGCCAACGCTTCGCCTCGTTCACATCTATATCAGGAGAAGGAGATTGGATATTGAAGAGGGTAAGGTTGAATGGGATATCTCGCCGGATAGAGGCCAGCTCTTCCTTGGCGACCTTTGAAGCAACTATCATCCGCTAATCAAGGATCGGAGAGGAGGCAAACTGACCTCACATAGAGAACACTCGATGCCGCCAGTAAAGAGGGTCAGGCGAGGTAGAGGTAATCGTGGAGGCATCCGAATTTCCCTTCAAGCTGCCTTTGCGAGTCTGAACCTCTCTCGAGGTTGCAAGCGAAAGTATAGAATTGGCATCCTGCTTACGTAAGTCAAACCCAGAAATAATCACGTGATCGACCCACGTGGACTATTCGGCCTCTCGTCAACTTACTTTCTCGACCTCCTTTCCTCTCCATCTTCAAAGCCGTCCTATCTCATGCTCAGCGCTTCCTCTTCTCATTAAAATACTCTTGATGATAGATTGTCTCTCGTGACATGTATCTACGCATCGATCAGCACCTTCTCAGCTAATTCCCACACCCGGTCGAATCAGCCATACTTATTATTTATCGTCTGTTGTGCCATCCCTACACGTATAACAAGCCCCACGCGAAACACCACGCAGATCCTCCATCTTCCCGCCTTCTCTGAATTCCCGGCCTTCACTTCCGACATCCCGTTCTGTCCCAAAAAACCGCCTTAGCATGGCGGACAAAGGGAAGGGACAGGCTATAGTCGAGGTGGAAGATGACTCGGACGATGAATTGGCCTACTTCACGGCCAAGAAGCGTACCTATACTCGACCCATGAGTGAGCTCCCTGCTCAAGTGTTTTAACCGGCTGACGGGCACCCAGCTCCTCCCCGGCTCTCCCCTCCCAAGAACAAGTTGTCGGATGTTAGCGAGGATGATTCTGACGAGAACGGAGAGCGTCCAAAGAAGAAGAAGCGGAAGAAGAAGCGCAGTGCTCCCAAGCTGCCAGATTGGACAAGGCAGAGCTCCACCGAGATTGTCCGGAAGAGGTCGGTCGGGAGAAGCAGTACCAAAGAGAGGTGGAAGGGTGATGCGATGTGAGTGATTGAAAAAGGGTCTCAAGGGCTCCTCCAGCGTGGAAAGGCTATCAAACTGAAGTCGAGCAGAGCGATTAACGATTCCTGCGACGTCGGCAAGGGCAAAGCCTCGACAGCCAGGGCTCGTATCCAGCTCACTCCTCCACCTGAACTGTCAGAGGAACGGAAAGCAGAGCTCAGGGCAGCGATGGAGTGCGTGTTGCATCATCTCTTACCGCCCTGCACGCTGATAGCACGACAGCCGGTACTTCGCGCCTGCCCCGGTCGACCCTGTGGAGGGGAACGATCAGACTCTCCTCTCGGATCCAATCACGCCCTCCTCTTTATCCGCATCAAGCGATACTATCATCATCACCGTACGGATGGTAGCAGATCCCCAAAGGACGGCCGCAGGAGCTAGCGCGAATGCTGTAAAGGCATATGAGCGGGGGCGGCAGATCAATCTGCGGAGAGTGAGTCTTTGTCCTCCTACTGGAGTGCGCCACTGAACCTGACCTGCAGGAGCAGCCTCTATCTGTTGTCTATCATTTTCTCGCTGGGCAGCTCGGTAAACAACCGGACGATATCGTACTGGTATACAATGGACAGAAGATCTACTCGACCAGCGTCACGCCCAAATCGCTTCTAATGGCTGGCTCGGTAGAATTAGGTGGGCCAAACAAACCTCACTCAAGGCTGAAGGTTGATCCTCTTTCTAGCCGGATACGAAAGCGGGCATTGGGATCGGCTGCAAAAGGAGAAGCAGCGAGAACGTCAGCTCCTCCTGGCCGATGGGTCGCCTTCTAGAGAGCTAGACGGTTCCGCTTCCCCCGATCCAGAACCGGTCGAGCCGATCCTCGAACCTTTCCACCAAACGAAACTGCGACTCAGCCTCCGAGGTAAATGGGGAGAACACAAGATGAATGCGGATGAAGGGGTGACAGCGGCGGTGATGGTGAAGTGGTACTGCTTGAAGGCCGGGCTGGACCCCTCGTCGGCGGAGAAGCTGAGGCTGCAAATTGATGGGGAATTGGTGAGGCCTGAGACCGCTGTGCGGGACATGGAGGTTGAGGATAAGGATCAGGTTGATATCCTTTAGTTGTCGCATACGATTCACACATGCATGCGGGTTTTCGTGTATAATCGCTTGAGACCAATCCTGTATGCACCAAAGCTACGAACATGAGAAAATCAGACGCGTGGTGGACGCGTCAATGACTTCATCGGAATCGCTGAAAGCCGAGGTTCACTCCTTCCTTTCTCTTGGCCATCGCAAATTTCCAATCTCTCGAAAGGAAAGATGATAGCATGAGCATCACCAATGGAGAAACAGCAATATGAGGTAGCGAAGCTTGGTGAGTTCTGTATGGAATGGTGCAGAGACAGTGCTGGAGCTGATCGACAGCGGAGATCGGCGTCATGCCTTCCCTTGACCCTCCCGAGCCATCCCAGGCCGACACATCCGCCTTATCCACGAGCGTCCCTGCCAACCCAGCTCGTTCCATCTATGCGTTTTGGTCGAATGGTGGAGGCCCTTCACAATCAATTCCAGCTTCAGCGCCAGCAAAGCCTAGAAAGCGTCGAAAAGCCTACAGTTCGGACACTCAGGCTAAGCTGCTGGGACTCAATGGAGCAGCCTGGAGTATCGGGAAAGGGGAGGATGGAGCGATTCTGTCTGGAGTGTCCGAGGCGGGCTTAGTCGGGGGGAAGGGCAGGAGGACTGGAGGGGAGGAAGCGGAGAGGAAGGAGATGGCCAAGAGGGCCAGACAGGGTGCTGCTGCTGTGGAGAAGGCAGCAAGGAGGATTGGGCCTCTGAGCGGGGAGGAGGGACCAGCAAGTGGAAGCAATGGTATTTCAGGAGAGGCTTCCGCTATCCCAAGTGAGTATTGACTTCTTCAGCAATGTGCCTGGAATGCTGATTGCCCGATCACAGATCTACCTACCAATGGCGCCTCCAGTCCCTCACCGGGCAAACGAAAACGAGGCCGTCCTCGGAAGATCAGACAGCCGACCACCTCTCCACCCTCCCTGCCATCTCCCGATCAAGCCGGCCTTTCAAACGGCCACCCCTCCTCGTCCACCGATGTGATCGTTACAGGCCATCGTCTCAACCCCAATCTCCCTTCGCACCCCTACTTCTCTAGGACTGTATCCAGCTCGTCCAAAGGCGCGTCCTATGATCCGATCGATGTCGAGAGTCCGGTGCGGGCCGGACCGAGGAAGCTGATCTTCGCTAGCGATCAAAAAGCAGCCCACTCGTTCTTCGCTGCTCCCCACGAGGTGATCGCTCCCGTCGAGGTTGCAGTCAAGGGGAAAGCGGCGAAAGTGTATGCCTTCTTCGAAGCGAGTGATGCGAAGGCGGACAGTCAGGGAAGGATCAGGGATGGCTGGGGCAGGGGTCTCAAGGAAGGAGGGGAATGGGCGGCGCCTTGGACTGGAGGGATATGGCCGAGCCATGAGGGAGTCTCCGGACCTTCGAGCGTTTCTCACTGCTTGAAAAAGGCCACAAAGCACAGCAAAATACGTTCACGAAGCGATAGCAGCGGCAAGGACTACTGGGAGGGTATCTTTCGGCAGGCTTTGTTGCTAAGTAGAAATGGGGTCTCGAACTCCCCTCACCGTTCGGCCCAAAGCCTCCCTCCTCTTTGCGCACAACATCCCGCCTGGACTTCCCTGAGACACAAGACCGGCAGCGTAAATCGCGATAGCTGGTGTGAGCGCTATCGACCTCATCGAGCGGAAGAGGTTCTTGGCAATGAAATCGAAGCGACGTATCTGCGCGACTGGCTGCGGGCGCTTCAGGTGGGGAGGGGGCGAAAGGTCGTCCGGAAGCTCAAGCGACCTAAGCGGCAGCTCTTCGATGAGAGGGTCACCGACGATATAGGTCTGTTCGGCGATGCGGACGAAGAGGAGGATGAAGACGAGTTACCAGAAGCATTCGAGGAACCGGAGCTACCGCTTGGCGAGAGGCCGAACGGGTACCCGCCATTGGCGACGCGGCTTACGAACACGATCCTCCTTACTGGGCCACATGGATCTGGTAAGTCGGCGGCAGTATATGCTGCTGCGACCGAGCTCGGATGGGAGGTATTCGAAGTGTATCCCGGGATCGGGAAGAGAACCGGGGCGAACCTGATGACTTTGGTTGGGGATGTGGGGAAGAACCATATGGTGGTGAAAGGTGGATTGAAGGAAGAAACAGACAGGAACGGAGCGAAAAGGACTTTCTTTGACAAGGCTAAGGAAGGGGAAGCCGACCTTGCGAACGGAATCCAAGGGTCCACAACGGGTCTCGCAGCGGTTGGGCCAGACGACAAGAAAGGAAGCGACGAGGCGGAAGTCCGACAATCTCTCATTCTGATTGACGAGGTGGACATCTTGTTTGCCGAGGAGAATACCTTTTGGCCGGCAGTGTTGGCGCTCATCGCGGAGTCACGCCGCCCTGTTGTCCTGACATGCAATGGTGAGCGCCTCTGCCAACGTCTGATCCAGTCTGATGGTATGAAGATCCGCAATTAGTGCCTCGTGTACAATTGCCATTGCAGACGATCCTGCACTTTCAACCTCTACCGCCTCACCTCGCGATACCCTATCTCGAGGCGATCGCAAGTCGCGAAGGCTGTTTGGACATGAGTGCTCTTCCCATTCTGTACGCCGAGAGCACCTTCCATGGACTGGACATCGGTGATCACCCGCTTCCGCCGAACGGGCATGAGCCCGTGCCGCATTTCGGTCTCCGACGGGCGATCACTCAAATGCAGTTTGACCGCGGTACTCTGTCTGCACCGGACGACTTGAAGGTGGATTCGCGTGAGAAGAACTTAGGTGGTCTGCAGCGTCAGCTCGACGTAATTTCATTCGTAGATGCGTCAATCGCACCCAGGACGTGGGCCGTAATGGATGTCAGCGAGATTTGCATCGACTCGAAGTTTCGCTGACGGGCCGTGTAGATCAATGAGATTGATCGATACAACGCAACCATGGATGACGAGCTTGCGATCTCCGCACTTCTCAAGCCGGAGCTTGACGACTTTCGGCCAACCCTCCCGGCGCATGATCGGGCGAGCGATATTTCGGGAGAGCTCGTCCGCCTTTCTGGAGGATCCGTATCGCCCCAGGGGAATCTCCAGATGGCAAGGTGAGCTCGGCGTGTTGTTCTGAGTTATTGCTGATCTCCCGTCAGAATCGAGCACATCCGGTCGCTTCTCCCCGCGCTGGACCCCCTCATCCCGCTTTCATCCTACCTTCTCCCCCACCAGTCCGTGTTTACGGACTACATACCGGTCATTCAACAAATCGTCGAGGCAGATGACACCCTGGAAGCAGCCGAGGAAGCGGAGCTAGCTTTGGGAGGGAATAGGGTGAACCGGAAGACAGGCAGACCAAGGCGTCTCAACGCAGGAGTCATGGGTATGGAGGGGTGCGAGAGGTACATTGACGCGGGAGCAGGAGCGCTGTGCGCGTTGAGGGCATCGGTGTTGCATTATTGACGGTGCATATTGAGAATCATGACAAGCAATGTGATCGGTGCCTGGTGATAGCTAGTACCGGCTGTTCGGCCCTCCCCGCTCCACTACTCAAGGAAAAGGTGAATCGCCACCGGCTGACTACCCGCGGAATCATTTCGGTTTTATTTTGTCAAAATCCGCCTTTCGCTCGCACGTCAAACCACCTCCTCCACACTGGGCTTTTGATTTCCTCAAGGCATCAAAGGGACTTTTGGCGGTATATACAAGCAGACACCATCAACAATCAATCGACTCGACTATAAGATTTATCAAAACTCAATTCCGACCACGAGCGATTTGAACCGGCTACTATTCGGCCCATCTTGAAAGCGCTTTGTTATTAAGTCTCGACATTTTCTTGGATCAAGGGAGAGAAGACTATAGTACGATAGACAGCTCTTGGAGACAGGTCACTAGGGACGCATACGGTGAGCCGAGTCAGGAAGCTCTTTATCGCTTGAGGTGTTTCCCATACTTTTTCAACCGTCGTATTAACCTCATCCCTGCTCAAATTCCAAGTCAGGCCTCCATCACTGTATTCTCGTGCGAAGCGGATCGGGGGGTCGTACGGCGTTGCCGCGGTTGTCCTCATTCAGCTGGCTCTGCAGTGTCATGTTTCATTCTAAAATCATTCATGACCCTCGACTCCCAGCCATTCTTTTGCGCATTTTCCCGCTTCGCTTACACGCGTGATTTCTCTCCGCTTCGAACCTTTGATCCTTTCTCCCTTTGTATCCTTCGTGTCTTCCACTTACCTCGGACTCCTAGCACATACTTCATCACCGGGCTATCACCATTTTCACTCCCACCCCGTCCCCTCCCGTCACCGGTTTATCACCTCATTCAATAGCCTTGTCCAAGTCGTCGCCGTCCTCCGCTACTTCAACTGGCACGACCTCGAAGCTCAGACAGCTTCTTCCCAAACCCGCGCCGAGAGAGTGCTCCGATCCCGGTGTCCCGGCCGCCAAGATGCAGCAGACGGCACCGGGCAGGAAGGGCAAGCTCCCTTGGCGCACCGCAGCGGGATCAGATACAGGCCCGTTCACCGTGGATGCTGGAGGCGGCCAGAGTTCAAGGGCATCCGGCAACGCGAGGGGACCAGACCGGCCGCCATCTGCATCGTCGTTACGACGTTCAAACCCGCCCACACCCGTCATGTCGCCGTCCGTGATGATTCATCACACCTTTCCTTATCCTCCGAACCCAGTCCAGCCCTACCACATGCCGACTGGTCCGCGAAGTCAAGAAGGGTCCATATACGGAAACGTCGACCATTCGTCCATCGCCACAACACCCAATCCCATGACACCCGTCGATCCTGCAAGCGGTCTCAGCTCGAATGGAGGAAGGCACTGGGCTGGACCGATGGCTCAGGCAACGACTCCTGCAGCACAGTATGCGGCGGCTCAACGGAATCTGACTATACCGCAGATCTCCACCACCCCGATCGAAGCGCCTCCTGCGTCATGGCGTGTAGACGCTTCTCCGAATTTCATTCCATCCTATGACTGGAACAATGTGCAGCCTTCGCTGCCCTGGGATGCTCAACATCGGCAGCAGCTTGGTGCTAGTGGAGCGTTGGACGAATCCCTTGATCCCTCCATTTTCTCCAGTCTGGCTGAGTTGATCGAGCAGGGTCAGTCCAAGGCGACCGATGACCGAGGGCATTTCGACTTCATGGGGTCCCTCGAAGCTCCCATGGCACCATTAGAACAACCCTTAGAATCGCCGGCCCATCAGTCAGGCTTCCGTGAGAGACTTTCAGACCTGCGGCATCGCCAATCGAACCCCTTCCATGCGGACGGCGCGACACTACCGCTTGGCGGTGCCTCAAAGTCAGTTCATCGCAGGAACGGACCTGTTTTGGCGGATTCAGCCCCGATCGCCGCGTCGCCTTCAGCACCGCAGCATATGTCACTTGACTTCAAGCAAGCTTCTGGACGACGTCCGCATAAGTCGGTGCCGGGATCAACTTCTCTTTGGCCCTTGCCCGACCGAGCGATGGCATACGGGCAGACGCAAGGATCAGTGTCAGGTCTCGGCAGTCCCGCAGAGGTATGTGGACCTGCTTCCGAAATCTTTATCAGACTCACAGATCCCTAGATGGCCGCTGGTTCGTTTCCGCTCTCGCAGAATGGTTCCGGTCGTATAGCGGACCCGCCACCTTCCTCTCATGCTTTACACAATACCGCTGCTCCCCCGCATGCGTCCAACAGAATCGCGACAGATCTCCCGGTTTCTCCCTCACGGGCTACGTCCCAGGTGTACGACAATCAGACTGTACAGCCTGCCGGCTGGCCGTCCGAATTGAGCTTGTCAAGTCTGCCACCTCTGCCTCCGGGACTTGAAGTTGACCATCTCGTCCAATTCGGCAGTGTTGGACTTGAGATGGCTATTCGCATGGGGATGGGTATCGGAATGGGCCTCGGACAGCAAGCTCAACAACAGCAGGTGCAGACCCAGAATCCGGTCTGGACCCGAAACCTCGTCTCCACGCCCTCATCGCACCACACCTCCTCTCCAGAAACCTCGATCCCTCAAAGTGGCTCGCGTAAGCAGAATGTCGTTCGCGATATCCTGAATGATGATTTTCTCGTGGGTCGAGCCCCTACCACACCTATCACGACACCTCCAGCAAGGAGTGCGGGAGGCGTCGCGTCGTTCCCGACGTCGCGCAGACCCTCGGGAGATGTAATCGCCCACAACATGCAGGAAGCCAGTTCCCCCGAAGAGATGGCAAAGAACGACCCACTGGCTACGCAAATCTGGAAGGCATATGCGAGGGGACGGAAAATCCTGCCCAACGGGCAAAGGATGGAGAACCTGACTTGGCGCATGATGCACCTCACCTTGAAGAAGCAGGAGGAAATGGCCACCGTCAAGGAAGAACCGAAGTCCAGCTCATCTACGCCCGTGGACGGAGAACAGCGGGGAAGATCGAAAGGGAAATCGAGAGTCGTAGGATTCCAGAAGGACGACTCCCCTCAACCCGAGTAAGTTCAGCATGTCATGCAAAGATCGGTCTGATAGAGCAACAGACCTATGGACCTGGATTGGAGAACAAAAACAAAGAGCCGTTCCCGATCTCGCATGGAGATGGATTGGCGCGCGGAATCGCGCTCTCGTTCCCGCTCAGCTTTTGCCGGTGGCAATAATTTGCTCACCAAGGGATCCGAGGCTCATGCGCATAGCCTTTTGGCCCAAGGAGAGGCATCGGCTTTCGCCCATGCGGGACAGAGTATGCCACCGGTTCCGACTCAGTGGTTGCATTCGGTAGCCGACTTCTCGCAATCGCAGCCGGCAGTGATCTTGGAGTCCGAAGCCGAAACCTCTGCGCCTCGCAGACCCGGAGCGAAAGACAGCATCATTGGAAATGAGGGGTCTTTCACCCTTGACCGAGCCGTCCGAGCTGCTGGGGCTTACGACATGTTGGCTAACTCTGCACCAGCTCATGACCAGTACGGCACGATGCAGCACTCAGCCGTGCCGCTCGCAAACGGAATCGATGTCAACAGGGGCAAGGCGCAAGGTCTTCCGGGCATTGCCGGTCCAGGCTTGTATTCCGAGACGAAGGAGAACTTCCACCCTCAATACGGCTATCTGCCTCGACGTGTGCGGAAGACCAGCTTTGATCACACCGTTCGACCAGATGAGAGCCAGAATATGCCCCCGCCTGCCAACCCTCGCAAGCGCCAAGCCGACACGTCCCCGCATGGAGGGCTAAATGACCCCTTGTCTGACGGAAACGCCGGCTTCCCTTCGACGAGCTTCACGTTCAATTATCCTCAAGCCTACGATAACTTCTTTGACCTTGCCGCGGCGAGCTCGACTACCCCTGCGCCTTCGTCCAATCCTGTATCCCCCGCAAATCCTGAAGTCAAAGGTGATATCGGCAGCGAATGGACATCGCAGCCTGGCACGGCTGCAGCTTCGGCTTACGGCTCTCCCGCAGCATACAGTCTTGAATCGTCCATGCAGATGCCGACGATGGCGCAAACGACCAGTGACAACCCATTCGACTTTCAACAGCTCATGCATCTGTATCTCAACGCCAATGCCGCCGCCAGTCCGTTCACCCATATCAATCCAAGCCAAGTACTCGGGGCTGTCCCAGGAGCCGAATTCGCCTCGAGTGACGTTTCTCCAGAGAATGCTGCAACGACGACTCCAGCTGGAAGCATACGGCCCTTACCTAAAGCTGTCGGCGGCAAGACCGCAGAACGTCGAAGCCTTCCGCCTCCCCCGGCGCGTTCGAATTCATCACCCAATCTTCCGACATTGAAATTGTTGCCCATGACTCCTGCGAGAGCTCACGGCCGAAATATTTCGACGAGTGTAGCACCGGTCAATAAGGGCTCCGGAAGTAGATCGGGTCCAGGCACGCCTAATAGCGAGAGCGCGTCAGACGGTATGGCGGGTTCGATCCTCTTGACGGGTGACAGCTCTACGATCTGTACGAATTGCCACACGACCAACACACCGCTTTGGAGGAGGGATCCAGAGGGTCAGCCGTTGTGCAACGCTTGTGGACTGTTCTACGTGAGCAGACTATGCTCCTTCGTAGACCCCAAATTGACGAGAGAATTAGAAACTGCATGGTGTGGTACGACCTCTTTCATTGAAGACAGATGTAATCAAGAAAAGGTGGATGCTTTCTCGTGATGCTTGGTTCATTGCTGACATGCCTTAGGAACCGTGCTCAAGCCCCATCAAAGGAGAATGGTCCTCCTCGCAAGCCTGGCGTTAACCCTAGCGCCAAGCCTCCCATCGCCAATCCCCGCTCTAAACCGAACTCTCCCACATCCCTCGCTATATCATCTGACACTATTGGTGGTCCCAAGAAGCAGCGACGAGCCACCGATGCGGCCGTCATTCTTCCATCCCAGTCTGCCCTACTTTCCATGACCTCGACTTGACAGTTATTTTCCACCGTATAATCCAATCTTCGTTCGCATCTTCTTCTCTTGGCTAGATTTGGGCTTCAAGATTAAGATTCATAGATTCATAGACGCGTTGTATTTCGCGCTTAGCATGCGCGCTCATCATGCGTTGTATCAGGCTCAAATGCACTAGACTCGTTGGTTCCGCCTGGCTTCTGCGGTGACTGCGGACCTGCTGTACTGACGACTAAGTGCTATCGATGTAACCAAATCATGTGCGCATTGGCATCACTCGTAGCATAAGCAACGAGCCACATCGATCGCCCGCTCCGAGCCTAGTATAGCAGCCATGCCGCCCTTGATTCGTGGAGGCGTTAGGGAGCTCAGACATCGAATCGGCTTCGCATGCCTCAGAACGATGATTACGTCATAACGTCACGCTTCCCAGGATCCATCGAAACAGCCCTGCATCACATCAACCTCTTCCCCGGTCTCTCCTTCGTCGCGAAACTCCGTCGACCCGCACCCCTATCTCGTCCTACGGCCTGCTCGACCCACGCCAAACCCACCAACGCGAACCGCGCGAAGAAGAAAATCGGGAGTTTCGGTTCGAGTTTCCACTCGGTCGGTCCGGCCGAGGCGAAGAAGGGGTTGTTGAGGTTGTGTCCACCTTCTTTCGGTGATGATGGGAGGGAGGAGTACGGGGAGGGGGTGGTAGGGAGAAGTGAGGAGCGGGAGGTCGGTGGTCGGGATTGTAGGGCTTGGATGACGCACTGAACGAGTATCAGCTTAGGAACCAGTATGCTCAGGGACCAGCATAAGGGGGACCCACGAAAGGGTAGATGAGCGCGAAGACTGCCATGTTGACGAGCGGAGGGCCGAAGGAGGATAATGCTGTAGCTGGCAAACCTGCAGATACGCTTCAGTAACGGGTTGTGCAAAGGCCGAACCAAACATACCGAAACCAATCATGTAAGTCGTCCTTTCCTGCATGAACGTGACCCGATGGTCTAGAGGCCACTGTTTGGAACTGAAAGTCGTCCTATCATGACCTCAGCCTGCGACTCGACTAAGTGCAAGTATACTCACTCGAAGCAGTAGAAGGAGTTGATGATGCACATATAGGTGAGGACTGCTGGTCTTCCAAGAACAGGAATGAGCTCAAGGAGACGAGTGACAAGGGTGAAATCGCTGATCAAGAGGAGGCGAGTGAGGGAGTTGAACACCCATGCTGAGGGACTAGAACTTATGGTCGTTGTGGATGTCGAGGGCGTCGAGGGTTGATGTCGATAGCTAAGACAATTCATCAGCCTCTTCCACGAGATTCTTGCTCTTCACTGACGCAGGATGCAGGAGCATTTGAGCTCTTCGGGAGATGTCAGGCGCCCAAGAAGCCTTCTCTTGTCAGCTGCAATGTTTTCTCGGACGCGTGGACGCACATTGATCCAGAAGCAGACCACAAAGACGGGCCAGCTCAACAGCACGATATACCACATTCCGATCTCCTTGGTCCGGGGAGAGGTCGGGAAGAGGGGCGAGAAGATCAGAGGGGACAGCGAGAGAAGTAGAAGGGACAGGAGGTTGATCAACCTGAGCATCAGATCAGTCACGGCTTCTGGCGCAGGAGCTGCTGGGCTAACGTGGATTTGATGACGAGTGTTCGGAGCTCGCGATCTCTAAGATGGATGGCAGGTCAGCAGCTGTATTCCAGATCAGGCGGTTCTGGCGTATACAGCGTACCAAGACTCACCCCCAGACCAGACTCCAGCTCTTATCCAACTTGCCCGCATCCGCTAATCCTCTCCTCATCTTGTCAAGTCCACCTCTGAGCACGTCCACAACCTTCCCTCCATTCCCATAATCGCTCTTCTCCCCAGCAAGTCCATCCATCCCGAATCCCCCTCCACCACCTCCACCGAGATCATACGTCCCTCCGAGATTAGGATAACTCGGCAACCCGCCCAGACCTATGTAGGACGGTGAAGCTGGGGGAAGATTGTAGCGTGCTTTCAGACCAGATGAGGATGTCGAGTAAAGGCTGGAAGATTGGCGCCGCAGAGGAGTGTAGGCTTTGTTCTTGACGGGAGGGGGAGAGGATATTGACATGCTCGCGGGAGGAGGCGCGGTATGGACGGGTGGAGGATTGGACACGGAGGTGTTGGTGGTGCGTCGGTGTAGCATTCTGAAGTGTGACCGCTCGAGCTCACTCGCAAGGAGGAAAATATGACGTGAGACCGCAAGTCCCACAACATGGAGGAATTACGACGCGTAGTCCGCAGGCAATGATCATTTGAGAGGAACTCTTTGAAGCAAATCACGTGATATCCCCCCTCTGTTTTGGACACGGCGCTTGATTCAGCGGTGAATCGACCCGTTCAAACATGTGGCGCTCTGATCGAGGCGGTGAACCGACTCTGAAACGCCGTTCCGCGTCCCTATTAATAGGAAGCCCTTCAATAACGCCGTTCGGAGATGTGGCATGCAGCCAATAGGGAAATTCGGGAGCCACCTTTTCTAAACCCCGATTAACGCCGGCGGCAATGGGCGCCAAGCTTGCGTTCTGTTTTCCCTTTCGTGATCCGCATCTCTGGGCTTTCGTCGATTCTGTCAATTCACCTCCTTATTATACCACTCTCCTCTTGGGTTTTCGTGACTTTGAGCTGGATCTTATCCTTCCGCCTGCCTGCTTTGTAGATCAGTAACAGTCAAATACCTACGAGGCCGCCTTTCCTTGTCAAAATGACAAGTTCCACGCTTCACCTTGGCACCAACAATGCCTACGCGTCCGGCTCGAGCTTCCAGGCGAAGTCAAAGCGCAAGTACGCTATCGAAGATAGCGAAGATGACTTTGACATGCATGTGACCGTGGTAATATCTTCTTGCGGGTCGCATCCTCCTTGAGCCCGCTGATTGAACGAGGCAGGTGCGGGTCCATTCTCCGCCTTTGAAGCGTCGGACCACCTTCCCTCCGCCGGATCTGATGACCGACCACTCGAATTCCGCATCTGACGAGGACCAAACAATGGACATGGACGAGGATGCCGACCAGGATATGGAATCGCTTATTTTCGAAACCCACGCTTTCGACCGAGGAGGTGAAATCGATTATGGATTGATACGCAGAGGCGGTTTCGGCTTTGGTCCTGGTGCGGAGGAGGACGAGCCTGTTGAAAGCATTAGCCGTGGGCGACGAGATCACTCGAGCAAGTACCTTCATCGCGGTCAGAAAATGTCATTTATCAGGTTTCCGTCAGAATATTACCCGTCAGTCTCGGTATACCCATCTCTTACCCCTCACCCGCACCCAAGCCACTTCACAAACCTGCCACCATACACCTCTCGCACGGCGAGTTCCGCCTCTTCACTGCCCTTAGCCCACAATCGTCCGGCCTCACCTTGGTCCGCTCAGCCCTACTCCACCACCCTTCGAGCGCCAATCCCAATCCGCGGTCTGCTTCAACCAGCCCTCGCCACTCCTGTCTCCGCCGACGCGAGCGACATAGAGAAGGCGAGGGCTCAACATGGTTCTCAATGCAAGAGCATCCCGAAGCTCGTGATGAGCCTGCATCCTGATCCGATCACCGGGGAGAAGTCGATGTGGAGTATCTGTGGGGATTGCGGGGCGTGTGAGAAGGCTGCGTAGGGATGAACGGGCCTCGCTCGAAGGGTGAAGCCGAGGCGCTCGTCTTTGTAAAAGGAGCCTATTCAGGTTGCTGTATGTTTACCGCTAGTTGTGCATAAGTCGAGTACCGCATGTAATATGTGTCCGTGTCTTGAAGCGATCATGACTCTGAAGCAACCCTGATTAGCCTGTGTCTTGACTGTTCCAGGAGAAGTGCCCACCGTCCAAGTCCTCTGCCCGCTTCCTCTTCCGTCTTTCCCCTTCTCCCAGAGGCTCGGGATCCGTAGGATCATCCCCGACATCCTCTCCATCGCGCATCATCCCATCCTCGAGTCCCGCCAAGAAAGCCTCCGCGTCTCCCCAATCTCCGTCCCCAACTCCCTCTCCAGCCGCATCATCATCGCCTACATCAAGCTCCTCTTCCTCTTCCTCTTCCTCTTCCTCTTCCTCTTCCTCTTCCTCTTCCCCCTCCTGCTCCTCCTCGTCATTCTCGGCATGACCGGGAACCACCTTTTCCGCCTCCCCATTGACAAACCGAAACCGACTCGCCATCCCCACCCTCTCCTTCTGCTCTAGCTGCTCCTGCTGTTCCTCCACAGCCCTCCTCGCCTGCTCCTGTGCGGCCCCCGCGGCGGACGTGCTGGGCAGCTGACGTTGAGATGACGGTATGGAGGCGGTGATGAACCGTTTCGCAGAGGCTTGGTTGATGGTACGTGTCCTCTCTGCTCGGCACCCTGTCTTCAGTCCGAGAAACCGGAAGATGGAGAAGGACATACTTTGTTCGGGCTGCTCGATCGCCTTAATCTTGGCGTAATAACCCTTGATCCGGTTCTACCGATCTCATGTGAATCACTAGAAGATGAAAGCTGGTAGGGGAAGACGCACCAGCTCGGAGGTGACCTCATGTTCGGCCGGATCCAAACCCTGCATCTTCAAATAGACTTTCACCCATCAGCCCCCTCCTGACCAGAGAAAACTGAGCAAAAATACCCCATACGAGATCGTTAATGGCGTACGCGAGCAGGATATCCATCTTTGCGCGGTCCAACGTGGTGAGGGACTCGAGTGTCTCGGGCCATGGTCGGTTGTGCAGTGAGGAGAGGGCGGATTCGAGGCTACTCATGGAGGCGGTGAGGGAGGAGAGGGTGGTGATGGGGTCGACGGTGGAGTCCGACATTCTGAGTCTGCTCAGGTAGTCGTATATGTCGTTGAGGAGCTGAGAAACAGGTCGGGGAAAGCGGATTCTGAAACCTGAGCTGAGCACGTGATCTTTACAGCCGAACCTCTAGAAACCCCCCTCTTGGATTTCCATTCCTGACCCATAGCGAGGTCCATCCCGTCTCCCCTTTCTCCCAGGATGTCGGACACAGACTACGTCCTTCTCGAATCCGCAGACCGATACACTTTTGTCGTCCCCCGTAAAGTCGCGTGCGCAAGCGGGGTCCTGAAATCGATGCTCGACGAGGAGGGCGAGTGCTCCTTCCCCTTACAGTAGACGCCCCACTGATAACTCGATCAGCTGCATTCTCGGAAGCGCAAAAAGGTGTCTGCAAGATCCAACAACGGTTCGTCCCCTGCAGATAAACGCCCTTGTACAGATGAAGACCGGCTAGAGACTGACTGAAGGGTACAGCGGTGTGATCCTCCTCAAAGTCCTCGAATACCTGGCGTACAAGGTACAATATGCAGAGTTCAATACTGAGGACATCATCGATGACTTTTCGGAACAGATCGATCCGTACATCGCGCTCGAGCTGTACGTCTCTCCGAGTTCACTTGTGCTTCCCTCGAGCTGATCAAGATAGGTTGACCGCGGCGGACTTTCTAGATACTTGATACAGTGGGGGCTCAGGAACGATATGTGATGAGATGATGACCTGCATGAAATACCCTTGCTGGGAAATCTACTCGAGTCGAAGAGCTCTACTCGAGACTAGAGCGTGATTATCGCAGTCGGCGTCATCCGCATCGAAGCGGCCTTATCGCTGTTAATTTTTTCCCCAATGCAGCGCAGCGCAGTTCGGAATGGTGCTCAAGTCTGGTGGAAGGAGACTTGAGCAGCTCATCAAGCGCGTATGCAGCAGATAGCCGAAGCATGATGTCATAAGATACAATCGTCAACAAATCCCAATGCGAGAACCTCAAACAAAATCCGCCACTCCAACAACGTGACAACGTGAATGCTTGCAACGACAGCTGAAGACAGATGACTTGTGGGATATACTGAACGAAACGATGCAAGAGCCAATGAACGACACATCCGTAACTGAGAACCGAATCCGTCGAGATGAGGTGGGGTAATCGATGAATGCGTATCCCTCACAGCCATGAACCACTGGCCGACGCTTCCGGATGATGAACCATGTACCCTTGACCAAAGTCCTGAGGAGCATACACGTCGTGACGATGAACGAAATGCGGAGCACCATAGTGCTTGTTCGGCATCGTCGCGTAATGTTGCGTGACGACGGCCGAAATGACGCCATAGTCCGTATTGGGAAAGACGCCACCCGATTGGCCATGGGCGGGTGTGATAGGGGTGAGGGGAGGGATGGTCATGGGCATGGGGATAGAGCCCGGTTCGCCAGAATCGGACATGTCAGGTGAGATGGTCATGCCGGACATGGAAGTCGTAAACGGGGCGAGCGAGGTTTCAGAGCGTTGGCGAGAATGGGTACCGTTGCTGGACGTAGAGGGCGAGTGAACGGGTGAGTATGCCTCGCCGATGATCGGGGTGATCCCAAAGGCTGAGGCGGCAAGGCTCGTAGGGCGGGAGCGACGATTGCCTACCTGAGTCGAACTGGAGCGGACGAGTTGGGCGGGACGACGAGGAGAGGGACTGGAGCCGTGATACGAATTTTGCCGCTGCAGATTGAGCGGAGAGGGTCGTACCAGCCGCATCGCCTTACCAGAAGACGGCGACTGCATACCAGGCTCACCCACGAGCTGAGGCGACGACTGGGATCTTTGCCGAGATCCCGGCGTCATGTCGAGGTTGGAGAGATCAGGCTCTGATTTGATCTGCATCATGCGATTTGGGGTATCCATTGGCACAAAATTTGGGCTCGGCTGGTATATCTCCTGACTGCTTGAGTCGGAGGACGATAGCGTCGCGGCAGACTGCGAGCGGGAAAGCACCGCCGAACCGTTCATCGGGGACATCATGGGGTAGGGCTGGTTTGTATACGGGTAGTAGCCATAGCCGACGTGCATGGGTGCCGTCGTAGGCTTGCCAGCAGCCTTTCGACGGTCCTTGAACTGCCAAAATCAGGCTGGTTCGCTGAGCATTTCATGAAACACACCTTGTCCAGCCATTTGGCAGAAGCCTTGAAACGCTCCAAGGGGAAACCGATCTCCCTCGCGATAGCTTTGGCCTTGTCACGAGCAACATTGTCCCTAACATCCAGACCGTTGGCGATCTGCTGACTCCACCAGTCGTCCATTCGCTGCTCAATGGCTGGGAAACGGCCCCCAACGGCCTTGAGTGGTTTCGGAATTGCCGGTAACTGGACCTCCTGAGGTTGCGTCCAGCGGTGGGCTGACAAAATAATCTTGCTGATGGTACTCCGGTCGACACTGGAAGACATCAGCTTGATTCATCGCGTCATTTACCACTCACCCATATTGCCTCGCAATATCCTCCTGCCTAAGGGAGCTGTTCGCGCGATGAAGCTCAACGATGTTGCGTTTGTCCTCGAAAGTCAGCTTGACCTTCGGTCGAGCTTGTCGGAGCTCGGATGAAGTCGAGCCTGAGCGAGCGATAGACGCGGCAGACGACGACACGCTTTCGGTTGGCGAGCCGTTTCGACTACGAGGGCGAGGTCCAGGAAAGTCGTATGGCTGAAGTGGTTGCGTGTAGTACTGGCCGGGTGGTGGATAGATTTGCCCGCCTAATCCAGGCTGCATGTTGACGTACTGTGGCATGGTGACGAATCCCGACGGGTCATGAGGCGAGCCGTTCGAGTAGGCGTAAGACTGTGGAGGCTGAGGCTGAGGCTGAGGATAGAACGCCTGTGATGGATCGATGAGTTGATGCTGTTCTGAGACGGATTCGGGAAACGCCATCATGTTGGGTTGATTGCTGAAAGTGCGGAAAGGAGACATGAGAGTTCGATGTGATTGGGATGATGCTCGAATCGTCTCGTCGCCATGCACGTTGGGTCGACAAGGAAGTGAGGAAGGTTGGATGGGATGTTGCTTATCTGATATGACCGGTGTTCTGTCGTCCTCCATCCTCAAAGCGGAAGGCGTAGAATGGTCAATCGGGGCCATGGGCATGTACCCGTTTTCGGCGGAATAGTCGCCATATGCGTAGGCAAATGTCTCGTCAATCGATGCGGGAGGGGCAGAGGCGCTGCCATGCATGTCGTATGTCAGATCGTGAAGACATGCTGAACCGTGAGGAGAGTTGGGAGAGGTGTGATTGTACGCGTCGTGATTGAGATACGCTGATGGAGAGGTGAAGTCGAGCATGGAGGTCTGTTGCAACGCATGTCGGGTGGGCGTGAGGGAGGAGGGAGATGAGAGCTGGTCGGGTGGAGATGTGTAGTCTGATGCTGTATGAGTCGTCATGATGTATGCAATGCTGAGGGAAGTCAGCGAGCTGGCAGGGATTGCGAGAAGGGGAATGTGGTTTCTTGAACCTGGACTCACCTCAACACACGACCAGCCTAAACCGCAGAAGTGTCGAGATCTGACTGCTTTGTTCGCAACATGGGTTCGAACCTGTCACGAGAGAGCGTTATCAACTGCAGTTTGGGTCGAAAGGTGGTGAGCGCACTATTGCAGATGAACCTATCGTCGAGTAGGCGCACCAGTGTAGTCACGCAGCAGCTGGAGTGGAGTCAGTGGCCTGCTCGTACTTCCTGCTCGAGAAGAGCACATGGCCACCCAGCCAGCATAGACCGGACAGAGGAAAGAGGCCAAAACTCACCTCGTCCTTTGACCCTGGCTGTTGAGCTCGTGACCCTGATCACCGAGAGCTCCCAAGGTGGCAACAACTTCTTAATCTAGTTCTCGTCGCGCTTGACGATTATAAGGAGATCCAAGGAAGCAGAAAGATAATTGTCTATGAAGGAACGATCCCCATCGAAAGTACGTCCGGGAGCGGCTCCGGGTGGGACTGGGACTGCGTAAAGCCAAAGCCTCAAGTCTGAGTGATTTGGGACCATCCGATGGGATGTTTCAGGGAATCCAAATACGCCCGTAGAGGCGTACTTTTTCAAAACTAAGCAAGCCCGACCCTTGAGAACGCTAATCGTATGGTATTCGTACCTGTCCGGGGACGCGTGACAAAGGCTTCTGCCACGTAAAATCAGTACCCTGTCCGTACCCGTTTTGCGGAACACCTTTCAGGCAATCTGGGAACGTGCTTCAGGCTTCTCACGCTCGGCATTCGGGATTCTACATGAAACGTCATGATACCGCGTCGTGATCTGCACACCGCCCTTCAGCACCAGCCCGAACCCCCGAAACTGAGAGCTCAAACAGGATCCGTAACGTGTATCATATATCAGCAAGGTCCCATTTCATTCCACAGGCCCAGTCTTTGCGGAACGACTTCTAGATCCACAGGCCGAGCACGCCATGACAATCTCGTGGGACTCCGGTTGCATCGGACGGGGAGTGATAAACCGTCCGTCACACCAGCCATTTGTTTCTCACCACTCGGAGACGGAACCTTCACAAGCCGGAAATTCGCTACCACCCGAACACCCACGATTAATCCATTTCAGCGGAAGGCTTCAAAGGCCACGTTTTCAAAAGCAGCGTTACGACTTCGTAAGGTTGAGGGTTGTAACCGCTACTATGATAAATCAGGGAGAGCCTCGGCGGGTACAATTTCAGTTTCCGAAAATCACGTTTCGGAAAAGATCAAATCATACGCGCCGTGAGAAGAATTTCGGAGGTTGTCAATGCCGAGAAATGACGTCAGGATCCGATTAGGTATATCCCTTTCCAACGGCTGAACAAAGCCGAGCCAATCGGAAGCCACGAGAGTCGAGGACAAGGAGGCACAAAATAGCCAGGTCACCTCGGGTGGGCTTTAGCGACGTTCTCCTGAGTTACAAGCTAGTAACTAGTGCGGCTATAGATTGACTCTCCCACACGCTAGCGATGATCGAGATCGGCTTACGACGTATTGGATATCGAGGTCAATTCTGGCTTTTCGTCCCGAGAAAACCCTCGACCGCGTGTCCAACATCACACCATTATGATGCGACGCGAGATGCGTCACCAAGCTAAACTGCCCCGGCCGGGTGCTTGTCACATTCACTGAAATCGGGACATGCGGATGTGATAGGCATAGAAGCATTGGTTGACATGCGCTACGAGCAAAGGACGATATGGACTGGTTCTGAAGAAGCGCAAAAATCGGTACATAGGTCAATAAGCGAAGGAATCGAAGGGTAGCTGCGGATCCCATGGGTCTCTAGGTAACGAATCAAGGCGTCAAGTATCGGTCAAGGCTCAATGATAAGCGCTGATAGCGGCGAGATACGTCTTTCCCGACTCGCTACATTGACTTTCAACATAGAGCCCACCTGAGCTTGATGGGAGAACTCACCTGAGCTGCCCATCCTTCATCATCGGCCAAACATCCCCCAAGCCCGCGCCATTCGAGTACGCGTACCCGGCTACTCTGGAATCGGACTCGAAAATACCCGACAGCCCCCATTAGCTCCCGGAAGAAGGGTCTCGAACGAGCTCACCTCGGTGATCCACATCGGTTTCCCATAGGTATTCCAATAATGGTCGAGGTCGGCATGAATCCCGTCCGCCGAGTTCTTGTTGATGTGCAGTTTGGTGGTCTCCCATTGCCGCGAGATTTGCTGCGAGAAGGGGATGAGCCAAGTCTCGGCGGCTTGATGGCACATGGAGGGGAAGGATAGGAGGGAGCCGGCCGCGCCGTGCGGTGCGATGAGGATGTGCCAGATCCCGGCGGCTGGATGGACCCCATCAGTTAAGGATCTTACTGATAAGAGAACCCGACGAACCGGTGCCAACATCGATACATGCGCTCCTGACGCAGTGCAATCCGGCTCTTCGAATCCCAAGAATAAGGCGGACTCCCAGTTCATCGCCTCGAAATCGCTCATCCGAGAGGAGTCGGTACCATCCACCGTGCCGGCTCCCCATAGCATTGGGACCGTTATAGGTGTCCCAGAGTGTCCCCAAGGATTGGCCGACCAATCTAAACATCCCCGTCAATACCTTGGCTGATCAGTCCTCAAGAGAAGGACGCATCATACCACCACCCGATATGGTCCTTACAAAATCGTACGCGTCCCCAGCATGGGACGACGATCCGAGCGATACCGACAACCGAGATCCTACTGACGGTATCAACCGATGAATTACAGGCGCACTCGAGCCAGACGTCGGACATGCGGATCCGTCGGTTGACATGTGGTACGAGTGACATTTCTGAGGGGCTCGCCTGGATACAGGTCGGCAGCTTTCGCTCCAGGAGATCATCGCCTCCTTGGCGGGGTTCTCGCCGGCTTGCTCGAAAGCTATGCGGCGGTGCCGCTCATGCTGGGGGGAATGACGGTCATGTTTGCCTATTGATGGTAGAGCGATAGATGGCAAGAGAACCAGCAAAGCGAGGAGATTGGACGAGGTGATCATGGTGGTCTTCCGATTTGGCGCCGTGATTATCGATAGCAATTTAGTCGTTTCTCAAGAAAGCAACCATGCCAAGCGAGAACAGGCTTCGAGCGACCGCTTGTAGATTTAATTACTTTGCGGATTCCCAAAAGGACTGGGTGCACTCATGTCAGCCCAGGATTGGAAGCGTTTCCGGAAAGGGCTGGAGGGGCGAAACAGCTGGAGCTCGATGAGTGATGGGACGAGGCTCTGACGGACCCATTTGGAAGCCGGAACTACCTCTCAGCTTGACTAGATTTGCGATGTTTCGGACACTGGTGAACGGGTGAGCGGGTGATCAGTACTCGAAAAAAGGATGCGGATGCTATGCTATGATCACCCAGCACCCAGTCTCATCGTGCTGGAATCCGTTATCCTCCTCGAACCTCCGCCTCCTGGAATCGCTGCCTCCCTAGATCCACCTCAAAAGACTCAACGCGCCATCTGTGCCTCTTGGTGGGACACTACGAACCCCGGTAGAGTTAAACGTGCTTCGACAGGACATACAGTACCGTCCAGGAATCTCGATTGTTTGGTTCCAGGCACGCCTGCCAGCGGAAAGTATTGAATATAGCGTACCCCTCCTCCGCCTAGCAGCCAAATTCGAATCATTCATCAAGTTCCTCCATCTACTATGCGGCCTTATCCTGTCCGGTACTGGCCCTGGCCAACAGCTCCTAAGCGCCTCTCGTGACACCGCTGCTCAAGTCCGACGGAGGCATCCGCCCCATTGCGGTAGGGGAGATTATTTATCGCACATGGGCGAAAGCTATGCATACTCCATGCCAACTTCCGCCCCGACCAGCTCTCCCCGTGTCAGGCCGGCTCCAAAGGAGGGGTCGAGCCAGTCATCCTCTCAGCCCAGCTCGCGATGGAAAACGGCCTATCGCGAAGATATTCTCATGTCACGTCACTCGATTTCTCCAACGCCTTCAGTCGCGAGATCTCGCTCGAGGCCTGCGCGACTGGTGCCCCTCGCTGTACTTTGTGGGACCAGTGGGCGTACGGAGCTCGAACAAACCTGGTCATAAAGGACCCGTCCCTCCCCTATCGCACCCTGTCCTCCGCTCAAGGCATCCGCCAGGGTGACCCACTCGGCCCGCTGTTCTTCTCCCTGGCCGTAAGACGATCTCTGGAAGCATTTGCAGCCAGCCTCGGACCCGACCACCTCATGCTGGCATATCTAGACGACATCTACATCCTCGGCCCCGACGACTCAGCCCTGTCAGCTACGCAGGTTGTCTTCCACTCCAGCTCGTCACTGACTCTCAATGCCGGGAAGAGCCGATGCTATCCGCTGGCTGACGTCCGCCTACGGGGCCTCCCCATCCTCGGCAGCTGTATCGGCCCAACCGAAGCCCGACACGAACTCCTCCAAAGCAAGGTGGTTCGGCTAGTCCCACAGCTGGACCAACTGGGCAAGCTCCCCCGCCAACACGCCCTCCTCTGCCTGCGACTATCCCTGCAGCAACGCCTCCGCCATCTCCTCCGCACCCTACCTTCTTCCGACATCCTCGCAACTTGGCAAACGCTCGACGAAATCATCTGGAACGATTTTCGGCGGATACGTGGGGGACCAACCCTTCCAGCCGAGCTGTGCCAGCGCGATGACACCCTCATCTCGCTACCAGTGCGGTACGGAGGATAAGGCATGAATTCTCACGCGTTCGTGGCCCCTTTGGCGTGGAAGGCGTCCTCGGACTCCGCTCTGTCCATCCTCTGCACACTGTCCCCCAATTTCGAAGTCCCGTCGGAAATCCGCTCTCAACACGAGCTGTGCAATGAAGCCCACAAATCTCCAGTATACTCGCTTCTCCTACCGCTTTCACTGCTCGAGCGCGCCGTGTTTCTAGACAACGCCTCCCCCCTTGGACGAAGCTGGTTGGCCACCCTTCCGACCCAGCCACTTCTCCGCTTACCAGCTTCGAGGTAGCGGCGAACTTGATGATCCGATCCCTCATCCCTGGGATGCATGCCAGTTGCCCCCGGTGCAGGCAGCCGTTCTCCATTGGCCACCACGAGATTTGCGAGAAGGTCTACCGCTGCTTGCATGTTAGCCGCCACGACCAGGTCAAATTGGGGCTTGCCGCAGCCCTGAAGGCAGTCCCGGACATCACAGTGGAAGTGGAGCCCAGAGTCCCCCTGAGCGACTTGATCCCCGGCAGCAGCAACCCCCAACGACGGAACGACATCCGTCTCACCGGATCCGCGGCTTCGGGGATGACCTCTGCCGATTTCGACATCACCATCACCTCCCTCTGCGGTAATGTGGCAGTAAAACGCCTTACCTCCCCAAGGCACGACGATCCGCTCGAGAACGTCCATCAGAACGTGCAGAAGCGGATCGACGACTGGCTCGACCCACGGCGGGCCGTAAAGTTCCAAAGCCTTAGGCTTTCCACAGCCTCCTCCACGAATCTTATCCCCCTCGTCTTCAGCTCTGGAGGCTGCACTGACTCTGCCACGGCTACCACCCTTCAAGATTGGAAGCGCCTCATCGCACCTAGCTCTTACGGATACATGCAGAGTAGGATATCGGTAGGATTGGCGCGAGCCAGAGGTCTGGCATTCGTAGAGTGGTCATCGATCTGCCACCGTGTGTACCCCAGTCTATTACCGATTACGCAAGCAAGCTCTCTGGGATGTCTCACCTTCGGGTGTTTAGTGCAATGGTTTGAACGCCTATAGGAAATCCGAGTCCAATCCCGGGATATCCAGCTTTTGATAAGGTCTTCCGTTCGAATACCAACAGGAAAAATCTTGGTGTCGTCGATACAAAGTGTCGAGCGCCGCGCTCGAGCAAGAGTCGTAGACCTGGAATGAATGCATTGCGAATGGCTATGTCGACTCCTAAGGGCTATGTGTGTTTGTCTATGGTCTCACTTTCTCAGTACACCAGAGGAGCTCTCCTCGTCCAGCTCGTCATACGTATCGCTACCACCCGCCAAGGACTCCTCGCTCACAGTCGCTGCCCTTTGATAAGCCACGCCAAGGGACGTCTCAGTCCTGCTTGACGACGATGAAGATCCTCTAGCCATGGCGGAGGATTCTGCAGCGTGTGTTTTGGTAGGCGGGGCAGGCTTCTGGGGGTTAAGGTTGTCTCGGTAAGGATCGGGATCGAGGGCATTTGGCAAGCCCTGGTTGAACAACGGTGTCAGACATGCATGGAGCGTGTCTTCCTAGAGCAACTCACCGAAAGGGATCCCGCATCTGGCACGCGGTCGATGGGCGAACGATGCCGGTCGGTGTAGCCTGACTTGACCCGGTTGTTGGACGTGGACTCCCTGTCGCAGGAGTCAGCTCCTTGACTCCGGATGATCAGATCTCTCGAGCATCGAAGCGCCGGAAACTGCATATCCCGAGCGCGACCATTGCTTGCGTATGACTTACCGGATCTCAGCCCGCAAATCCTCGATGCTCCACCAATTCATGCTGCCAAACACCACATTCCTCCGCCAGAACGACGAGCCGGGTAGCGAAGTATCAACCGGACCGAGCATCGCATGAGCGTGTAGGTGACGATGAGGTGATTGCGGGTCCTCTGGTTGTGTGTCAGTCTGTACCAGAGAATGGCGTGGCGGAGGACATGCTCGTGACGCTGCCGACGAAGCCGACCCGCAGATCCCCACTTTGACCACCGCTATCCCGTTCGACGTCGGTCGAGCTGCCAGATGGACTCGACGATGGCAGTTTGAGAAGCCGGTGTGAGGTCTCGAGGATAAGGGAGAGCAGCGGCACATCGGCAGGACCCTGACGATACGGTGTAAGCCCGATGCGCGGACCAGACAGCATTATCGATGCTGGATGGAGCTCGGGATGGACTTACAAAGTCATACACCGACTCCAGATGCCGGTTGAGCACCACGATTAGATGTCGTCCACCACTACACAACCTCTCCTTCCCCCTCGCAGGGTATACCGTGATCTCTGCATCCTGGTATAGGATCTCTCGTCCCGTCACCGTGGTCTTCCCGCCATCAGCTCCTGTCGGTACTGGTTGAGGATATCGCGCTATCGCGTAGGGATTGAAGAAAGCGGTGTCTGGATTCGGTGAAGGCAAGGGTGAGGCTGAGGGCGATAGATCCTGCGCTGAGGGCGATAGCTCCTGCGGGGCCATGGTCGATGAGGCTTGTGCGACGATGCTACAGAGGACACATCCGGGATGGCGCGCGCTCGCTGATGACGATGAAGGGGTAGGGTATGCTAGATCGGTTATCCTGCGAGCTGACGTGGATGATCGAGGGGTGGCATCATCGTATGAGGAGGAAGGCTGAAGGGAGGCTGTGCAGGTCTTGTATGCTGTTTGACTGGGTCGTGATGATGCGGATGGTGATGGAGGTGATTGAGTGGACATGTCGACGTTTCGACGTTTCCTGATGGCTGATTGAGACGAAACCAACGACCAACGACTGGCTGATTCGATGGAGGTTCGGAAATCATTCAAGAAAGCAGTGAAAGGAGGCCGCAGAGCTCATGTCGAGACCTTTGGAGATTGCAGCACACTGCAGTCGATCTTCCAGCCTCGTTCGATCTCTCCAGCCTCCTTCCGATCCGCGGCGCAGCTGGTTTTAGGCGAGATATGGTTCTAAGTTCCTGGCGGAGGATGACTCACGTGGCTGCTCTTTGGCTGCTAAACCGATCTGTATAGCGAGACGAGATCATTTCAGCACCTCCTCTGACCAAATTGGGCCAACGATGATCCGCAACAAGTCCCGCCCGACGTTCTCGAGCGCCGAGCTCGAGTTGCAGCTCTCTCAAGTTCGCTACACCTTCCCCTTTAGCTTGGAGTAGCTGATCCTCGCAGGTCACCCTCGACCCCTCCTCGTCCACGTCCGAGAACCTCGAAGCGCTAGCTCCTCTGGTCAACTCTATTCAAGAAAGCGATAGCGAGCAGCTCTACCTCCGGAGTCTCGATACCTTTGTGGAAGAGAAGGAGAGGGAGATTGAGAAGATATGTGAGGGCAATTACGAGGTATGATCCACGTTACCGACTATCAAGAGGAAGCTGATGGCAGTGGTATAGGACCTTGTGTCCTCGGTCTCGACTCTCTTGTCGATACGACAGGGGACTATCCACTTGCGGAGACGGATCGGTGAGCTCGACGGACAGATGGGAGATGTCGGTCGAGGATTGGGGGAGAAGGTCCACGCTCCCTATCACGAGATGACCCTTTGAGCTTACCGCCTTGCCGCACTAATAGAAACGAGCGCTGCTAGAGCAAAAGAAGGTCGCAAGGAATATGGATGATGCTATCGAAACGCTACAGGCGTGTTTGCGATTGCTGGACCTCGTTCATCGAGTGGGCGAGATGATACGAGAAGGAAATTACTGGGGAGCTCTCCGGGTGGGTCTGCAACAGCTTCCTATGTATCAAAGGCTAACGATCGCAACAGTCTTTAGAAGACCTTCTCCATTTGCCGCCTCCATCGATATCACAAACCCCTTTCTACGCCCACCTTCTTTCCTCTCTCCCCTCGCTTAGGCTATCAGTCAAAGATGCGGTCACAGCCTCCACCAAATCCTGGCTTTTCGACGTCCGAGAGAGCGGAGCGAAGGTCGGTAAACTCGCTCTCGAGCAGATGGGTAATCGGATCAAGAAGTGGAGGACGATGCGGGAGAAGGAAGGTGGAGTGCGGTTGGCTAGGGTTGGAGGGGCCTTGGAGCTGATGAACAACGAGCGGGTCGAGTGTGGGTATTATTTGGTAAGACAGCGATGGTTCGTAATGCTGACAGTGTCTTATAGTTGACGCATTAGATAACGATGAGATACAAGTCGACTTCCGACCTTTGTATCAGTGCATACATATCTACGAGGCTTTGGATTGTAAGCCGGAGCTACAGCGGAATTACCAGGAAGACCGGAAGGTGCGTCTGCCTTTATTCGCGGGCAGTGCTTGTGCTGATGATCATCTTGCAGACCCAAGCCACTTTGATTCTCGCCTCTCGTCTCTCAACCACCCCCGAAACGCTGCTCAACATCCTGCCTCTCCTCATGCAGGAGCTCGTCGGCTTCTTCATGATCGAAGCGCATGTTTTGCGCACCATGCCAGACTTCCGATCACAACGAGATGTCGATGAGCTATGGGATGAGATGTGCAGACGAATAGTGGAGGTCATGGGGCAGGGCCTGAAGGGATGTGGGCAGCCACATGTGTTCTTGGAGAGTAAGACGAATGTGCTGCTTTTCGTACAGACACTCGAGGTGAGCGAATCGGTCGGTCGAGGAAGAGGACTGATCAAGCAGGGATATGGATACAATATCACCGAGCTGAATGGACTATTGATCACGCTGTTCGAGAGATACTCGAAGCTGCTCTTGCGGAAGTTCAGCGCAGACTTCGATGAGGCAAGTCACATGCTCGCCTGGGGACAGATAGCTGACCTGTGGATGCAGATTGTCTCCAATGATGACAATCAGCCGATGTGGGTGAATGATCAGGATGAGTTCGATCAGGTGTCCGGGGTGTGCTGGCTCGCCACAGGAGAGGCGGAGTCTCTAGCAATGTGAGGCGAATGACTGCTGAATGGCGGGACACTTACTGACGTTTACATGTTGTAGGCAAGGCTTCCCCCAGTCAATGCCGTTCTCTCAGACATACCCAATGTGCTGCATCAATATCCGCAATTTCGTCGACCAATTTTATCAATTCACCGATGGCGTCGCGCAGCAACATCTCGACATCGATGGGGTCTTGCGGAAGGTAGGATTACTTTTGATAGACTTGTTGTGAACCGCAACTTATGAGTGATAGTCTCTGGACGATCTTTTGACCGATCATGTCAGCGCACAGATCGGCAAGCGATTACAGGGGATGTCGAATCTCTCACAGATAGCTCAAATTGTGGTCAACTTGGAGCATTTCAGCACTGCGTGCGACGAGCTAGAGGGAGTCTTGATGAATCTGAGGTAAATTACTTCGCTGCTGGCAAGACGTCCTGGCTGACATTACCACCAAGGGCTTCGCAGCGGGGCGGTCCGGTCCATCTGTTCTCATGCCAATCATTCGCCAAAACCCTGGCGACCGCGGAAGGCCGAATCGATACGGTCATCGCTTCCAAGCTGGAATCCTTCTTCGAACTCGCCGAGTACAACTGGATGCCCGCACGGCCACAGTCTACCACGTCCGACCCCAGCACCTACGTCTTTGAGATGATCACCTTCCTCACTGCCTATGTCGATTCGGTACTTATCGGACTGAATGAGGCGATCAAGACGAGGGCGTATCAGACTGCGCTCACTAGGATCAACAAGTGGATGATGGTGAGTTGCCATTCCGTCCTGAGCTGACGAAATAGGACACACTGTGCGGGAAGGCGGTAACCAGGTTCAACGAGATGGCCCTAAGGAGCGTTCTGGCTGACGTCAACTTCGTCGAGGCAGAGATCAAGCGGCTCGGGAAGTCTGAGCTGGACCACGTTTTCGATGAAGTTAAGCTGGTGAGCTGCGTCGCCCCCTTGATTACCCAGGCTGAAAAATGGTCTTCAGACTATCAATATCGTGCTCTCCGATGCGGTCTCGGCATATATGGAAACCTCGATCCGCCAGATGTCATACGCCGCAGTCAGGCCGATCCGACTCGCAGTCATCCTCGTGAAGTTGGGTAAAGGTGCAGCGGCGGCTGGTGGACCGGCAGCGATGGGCCAGTCGGATCGGAGACGGAGAGAGGCGGATGAGGTTGCGAAGCTGGCTAACAAGTGATCGAGAGATGCACGCTGGCATGCCGCTCGAAAGTCCTCGGGAAGTCCGTCTCTTCTGTCGATGGGATGCGTGAACCTAGCTCTCCTTGAAAAGGTGACTGCATTCAGCGCAGATACGAGCAATCCTCATGGTGCACTTCCTTGAAAGAGGGGCAGTCACAAGGGAGCTTCCTGAAAATTCAGCGATAACGGCGGTTGAAAATCGAACAGGCACGATCTATAGCATCCGCACGACGGAGGAACTCCCTAGCAGGTGGCATCATCCATCTTAGAACCGAGCTTCATGATCACCCGACGACTCGCAACTACCGTCTCAGCCGGTAGCTCATCACCACGCAAGATCGTCCTCATCGGCGCTGGCTTCCTTGGTGAATACCCTGAACGGTTGAAATCTCATCAAAGCTGATCATCACCAGGCTCATACGTCGCCCGAGCACTAATCGCCGATCCACTCAACCGAGTGATCCTCGTCTCTCGGAACCCCAAGCCCCGTTCGCGGTCTCACCTACACTTCCCTCGACCCCACGCTCACAAGCCGCAGTATACGACAGTCTCTCTCATCTCGGCTCACAAATCCTCCCACCCCAATCCGCAGACATCACCTCCCCCGACTCCACCTCCCTCCTCTCCGTCCTCAACGGCGCTTCGGCAGTGGTCAACCTCGCCGGTGTACTCGTCGCTTCCCCCAAGACATTTTACGAGGTCCAGGAGAAAGGGGCGGAGAATGTCGTTAGGGCGGCGAAGGAGGCCGGGGTGGGACGATGTGTGATGGTCAGCGCTATTGGGGCGGATGTGAATGGGCCGACGCCTTCGTGAGTAAACGAAGAGTGAGCTGAGGTCTGGGTTTGGTGCTGATGGAGGTGGATGTAGTCAGAGGACGAAAGCTGGGGGGGAGAGGGCGTTTTTGGAGGTCGAGCCGACGTCGACGATCATTAGACCGTCGATTGTTTTCGGACCTGGTGACTCTTTCTTCTCGGTCAGTCACAGCTTCTTCTTCTCTTTATTTGTCGCCGGGCGGGACTGATCCGGCGCAGCGATTCGGAGTACTGGCAAAGTACCTCCCTTTCCTACCCGTCTTCGGCGGGGGTGTCGTCCGCTTCCAGTACGTTCATCTCCTATCAAAGCTCTCTGAATAGCGTTTGAGGGGCTCGCAGACCCGTTTATGCCGGCGATATCGCTCGAGCCATCGAGATCTGCTGCCGAGGCGATCCAAAGGTGGTCGCGCAAGTTGGCGGGAAGATCATCGAAGCAGGCGGGCCGGAGAGTGAGTCCCCCCTTCCTCGTCACAACTCGAACCGTTCGACATCACATCTGCTGATCGGACCAGTCTTCACTTATCGAGAGATCATGCAGCTCGTCCTCCGCTACTCCGGCCTTCAAGGACGGCGTGCTATCATCTCTCTCCCGTACTGGCTAGGCATGATCCAGGGGTTCTTCCTCGAGAGGCTGCCAGAGAGCATATTCACCGTCACTCGTGATCAGGTACGGCCTCCCTCTCCTTCCTCAATCCTCAATCCGCGATGACCGGCTGATGGAGTTGCCAGATCCGACAATTGCGGAACGACAATATCGTCTCCATCTCCCCCGTCCCACCACTAAACTCCCTCAACTTCGCCTCCCTTCTCACAGTTTTCCCCTCGTCCCTACCCACTTCTGCGCCCCCAAGTCAGGCGGGGCTGACGAGCGTGCATACGGTCCTCCCGACGTATATGGGTCCGCAGGCTAGTGTGGAGAAGGGGAAGAGGACGCATGGACGGGGATCGGTCGTGACGAAGGGTTTCGATCCGGTGCAGCAGATGAATATCGAGAAGTGAGGTAGAGCCTGGTTGGGTTGGTGTACAATATGTAACATGCATTGTGCATACGAAGTCTAGTATCGCTAAGTATCGGCTGATGAAATTCACAGACTACCCACTCCTCATGTCGGGCGTACAGATAGCGGATTCTCTCCAAACCCGATTTCGACCAGTTCCGCAAAGAGTCTTCATGGGTGCGTGCCTGCTGATCCGACTGGATTTTCCCGGAGAGCCCATCATCGACATTCAGCCGCACTTCCAGCTCGCTCCGACGACCAAGTCAGTCTTGCCTATCAATGCCACGGATGACGTACCGTATCCTCTGGCTCAGCTCCCACATCATACTGACCATACTGTCGTCCCCCTGATTCGGCTCGTCTTTCGGTGAATCGTATACGATTCGGCACAAGGGTAGAAGGTCCAACGGAGAATGGCGATCTCAGCTAGCAGCCGGTCGTATCGTGAAGTCGCGTGGCTCAGTGGGCCTAACAAAGGTGGACTGTCTAGCCGGCTATACTTCAGCAGGAACGTTTCCTCAGTGTGCGATAGTAACGAACGGATCCCTGTCTTTCCCGTTTGTAAGACCCAAGCCTCGTCGAGGTCATCGCCTTTGGGATGAAGCACTGTCCCACGCGCCCACTCCGCCAACGGCGAATCGGTCTTGCTGTTGACGAGAGCTTGATCCGAGACTGGACGGCAAGTCTTCCAAGCTGGATGCCGTTCCGTGGATTGCTAGTGTCGAGGTGTACAAACGACGTCGGGGATGAAGGCGAGAGAAAGTCAGATAGCTGGTTGAGAAGGGCGATCTTCTCCCCGATCATCTCTGCTCCTGTAGCTGAGTCATGTCAGAGCCATCTACGGCGAATGGACAGGCAAGGACCTACTCGCAGAGCTCGGTGTCGACCTGTGATGGTCGGCAGCCTGCCCTTCGGGACCTGCAGTACGAGGGCGATCACACCCAGCATCAAGCTGACCCATAGCAACGGGTGAGGCGGAGTGAATGTCCATGGTCCGAGCTTTACTGTCCTTCTCTGAGGAGCTGATGTATTGAGAGATGGAGATGGCTTTGGGGGCAGCGGTATCGGCTGCGGGACAGTCGGTAGATCGAAGATATCGGGGACATCCGACTGGGACTTTTGCGCGGAGGGCCAGGCTTTGGCCAAGCGCACTACGGGTATTTTGACCTCGATGACTGGTCGCTCCTCAGCGGATCGCATAGGAGGTGAACAGCGTGCTTCCGGGAGACGCCTCTCGGTCATAACAGTCATTTTGGTCTTCTTCCTTGAGACCGAAGGTGAAGGTGGGGAATCTTGTACGTCTGGATTCTGCGTCTCGATCGCGTGGGCCAGATCGAATTGGGGAGGCGGAGGCTTGGCCCGGTACGTCTCGTCCATCGTCTGAGAAGCGCTGCGAAGGAGATGCAGCGAGTAGGACGGAATGAGCACATGGAAGCCCCAGGTGTGTATCTCCTGAATCGCGACTGCCTCGTCTCATGCTGACCGGCTGACCGAGGCGCTTATGATGTCAGTACCCCCCTGTCGCACAACGAGATCGTCCCGCTGACACGGAGGGATCAGCGGAGCCTTGGTGATCAGCATGTTTGCGCTGGGGTCCGATTTTCCCAGGAACTGAAGTAGTTCAGCCGAGCATATTACAATGTTTCATCTCCATTCTCGAGATTCCAGCAAAGATATACGGCCAACGAAGTTTTCATTGTAAAGGTACGACGGGTGCACTCGTCTCGGGCGCGAGAAGGAGTTTAGGGAAGTTGAGAGCGATGACACCGGCGAGTGACATTCTATATAGCAGTCGTCAGCAAGTCACTTCGAGCGAGCGATCAGAGCAGATCGGTAGGCTCAAGCAAGCGACCACTCACCCAAGGGTAATCAACGGAGACGTCTGGTCTTTCGGCGCCCGGAGGGGTTGTTGGTTGACGTATCCGATCACAGACGATATCATCGATCCCCATACAACCCTATGAACGTAACGATCAGCTCTCATTGGGATCATGCAAAAAAAGCATCAACGGGGAAAGAGGCTTACAAGGGGTTCTTGAGGAACATTCCGGCTCCGGCTCCCATCATCGATGTTTGGCTAAACCAGTCCTTCTGTTCTTCCCATTCTTTGGTAAAGGGGAGGTGAAAGGGGTAGAGTCTAGCGGAAAAAGTAGGATTAGCACGTCACTCTCAAGGTAACTCTTCCGCAGATAGAAAAGGGCCGTGTCTATGACTCGTGGACACTCACTTCTCTGATCGTGGGTCAGACTTGTCGTAGACCGAAGCGGTGATTGACATCTTGACGGAAACGAGATTTGATCGAGCGATGGTAGGGATGGACGTGAAGGCGGACACAGCGATCAGCTGAGCTCAGCAAAGCAGAGAAGTGGAGGAATGGGATGTAGTGAAAACTGATCCAGACAACCATTTCACTAACCCTGTCCCGGCGGGGAAGAGGCCGAGCTACGGCAGCGTCACGTGGCCATTTCGGAAATCAAACCTTGACACCTTGGCATAGACCCCTTGGAAGAGGGCGAATTGTTCCTCTTTCTTTCATCGAGTCTCTCCTTTCCAGAGATATCTCGTCCTACTCATGGTTCCATAGCAGCAACAGAATTTTCGCAGCCCTTCCTGGTCATAGAATATGGACATCCAGTATCCACCTCAAAGGTGGAATTCCTCAGCCCGTCTCCCTCGGGAGACACGTCAAGTAATGGAAGTGAGCTTGTCACGTCAGCACAGCTCCTCGCGAGCAATTGAGCGGTAAGGCGTATTATGCGATCTGATAGATACGAGATGCGTCGTGAAGCCCAGCTCATCATCCCAAACCTATACCTTGGCCCTTTCCAAGCCTCTATCAACCTCCAGCGCATGAAGGCATCAGGAATCACCCATGTGTGAGTTCCAGCTCGTCTTCTCAGCATCTCGACAGAGATGTCTATCTATGGGGGGGGAATGGAGCTGACGTAGTTCAGCTTGTGTATATGTGACCGGAAAGAGTCGGCTCTCATCCATCCTCGGTTCCCGACCGAGTTCACCTACATGAGCCTCGATATTTCCGACAACATGGTCAGTCGACTTGACCTCAGAGGATGGGGGTATGATGGCTGACGGGTGTTTCAGGACCAAAACCTCATCTCCATCTTCGATCAATGCAGGACATTTATCGACAAGGCGCTCTCATCCGGAGGCACGCTACTCGCGCACTGCAACGGTCCGTCCAGCTCCTTCGGCGATCTTGAGCCTAAGCCGAATTGACCTTCATTGAACAGGAGGAATCGCTTCCGCTCAGCGATAACAATTGGCTACTTGATGAGCAGTTTCAATTGGAACTTCGCAGATACCCTTGCCTTCGTTCAAAGCAAGCGGTTTTGCATCAGCCCCAGCTCCGTGAGTCTTCCCCTCCCGTGGTACGTGCCGTCAAAAGGCATTGACGTCAGTAGTTCCAGATCCAGCTGAAGGAGTATGAGCCGATATACATCGCCCAGCAGATTGTCGCGCAACTGGGCCTTCTTTGACCTGGAACAAACAGACGCAGTATGGTGCAAGACGAGTGAGCCAGCAACTTCTGCCTCACCAGGCGAGCTGATGTTGGGACCATGAACAGACTTGGCGAAGAAGACTATCGACGAAAACCTCCGCCACAGCCGGGCTTCGCTGTGAATGTCCAGGACTGATGACGACGACGACGACGAGATGAGCGATACCCGGCATGTTGTATACTTGGGTTCCCGTCGCATAGCAATGTAGCCATTCTCATTCTCTTCCTAATGTAAACGATTTTGCGTTCGGTGTGAGTAATCCAGTCGGGAGCGATTGACTTCGCTGAAATGTCGTTGCGTAGCGCGTGCATATGACCTCATAAACCCCAAAATGATAGTTCTTGGCCTAAATCGTTTCTTTGACCCACTCATGAAGTATCAGATCCAGCCTCCCCTCCTGACCGCTCGACTCTTCACACTGGAAGTCTCCGTCCACAATGTCTCCTCGCCCACCACTCTAACCGCTACCGAATCACTGATACTCCTCGGGATCCTACTCTGGTCTTTGCCATCCAATGCCAAGCCGATCGCCATGTGCGTTGTCTCGCTCACGTCTGTCTCAACCGAAGGCGACCTGATGACCGGTCCAAGACTACGTAGCGGGCTGCGGGCGGGTACAGGAAGGGTATTGACAAGCTCCCGCGAAGGAGTCAGCGGACACTGCGCCGGGGTGGAGGGTACAGAGCCCTGCGGACTGAGACGACTCGATGAGCGGCGAGGGATTTTTGGCGGAGTCGACGGCATGCCAGATTCGCTAGAGCTTTGGGAGGCGAGTGAGGGCCGACGACCCCATGGGACGGGTCTCGACGGTTGGGTGTTGAAAGAGGTGAATGATGAGGCGCGACTCATCAAGGGAGTCGCCGTGCGCGGGAGGAGAGGTGGGAGAAATTCGTCTGCAGAGCTCGAGGGTGACGTCGGCGATTTCTTTCGGGGAGACGTGTCTCGATGAGGGAGGCAGACGAGTTCCGCGTTGTTCTCGCCGAAATCGCGCTGCATTGCAATGGACTTCTTGCGCAGAAGTCGAATCGCCATCCCAGGCTCCCACTTCTCCTGTCTGGTCTCCGTCTCGGTCTCTACGTTCTCGACGCTCCCAACCTGCTTCTTCGAACCCTCATTCGATTCCGATCCAGTTCGGGTTCTTCCAGCCGTCGTCCGCTCAACTTCACCCCCAAAGAAAGCTCCCCCGCCCGTCCGACTCCTCCATCCCGCAGCACCTGCACTGGGTAACGTCGCGCTTGGAGGCGGAGAAGCCGAGCGTGAATGAAGGGCGAGCCATACTTCGCGGGATCGCCAAGGCTGGTCTGGGTCGGCAGGCTCGGAGGTGGGTATGGAGGCTGAGAAGGAATGAGAGCGGCGGTGGTGGGTATGCGCGGCTTGTGAGGATGCGGGGTCGAGCTGAGGGGCGGATGTGGGGCCTTCGGCAGTACATGAGAGGAGTACAAAGGAGAATGGGGTAGATGGCCGGACGTTGGGTAGTGGAGGTAACTGAGGGGGCATTAGTCTTCAACGCATGATCAAAGCCAAATGGCATCCTCACCGGCTGCTGCTTGTCGCACGGTTGGTCAGGCATCGTGCGAGATGAGGATGACGGCTTGAGATGTTTCAGAGACCGCTTGTACAGCAGAGGCATCCTGGATGAGTGAACGATATTGATGATAGGTGAACAAAGGAATGGGCAGTCAGTACCAAGAAACGCAAGCGTCCTTCCCAACCCCTTTTACCTGGCCATCACAGCGAAGGCCCGCCTTTCACCGAGAAGATTTTCATCCCGACGGACCTTCAGCACCCCAGGAGTTTTGATTCCCTCTGAAACGCGAGGGGGGTTTCGACGTGACCGTTCCTGAAATATCGGAGGTCAGAGCGCCCCGGTTCCTGGAGATGATTTCGGCAGAAGAACTTTTATGCGATCCTTGCCTGATGAAAGGCAGTCTGCAGGTGATGCATGACTATGAAGGATATGCAAGTTCTACATGATGCAGTGTCCTTAACGTGGCAGGTGATGCGAGATGATCACGAGGGAATCCGTCTCGACGCCTACGAGGACGGACAGATCTAGATCCAGGCGAAGGCCATGAGGCTCGCGGCGACGGCAAGGAGACCCGAGCTGACGTCAAGGACGGGCATGGCAGCGGAAGCTGAAGAAGATGCGGAGGAGACCGACGCCGAAGCCGAGGCGGATTTGGACGCGGAGGCTGAGCCGGAAGCGGACGAAGCGGGGGACTTCGCCTGGCTAGTCGCAGATGACCTGTCCGGGATTAGCCCCGAGCTCGACTTGTGTGGAGCACGACCCACATGAGGGAGGAGGCGTCGCTGGCGACGGACATCGTGGCGGAGGAGGCGGCTGCGGACGCGCTGGTTGCTGCTGAGGCGGCGGCGGCGACGCGGCCCGCACCGGCTACCAAGGTGGAGGTCGAGCTCGTCATGGTGGCACTCGAAGAAATGGCGGAGGCAGAGGTCATTCTAGAGCGCGATTGATGTCAGTTTGCCGGATATTCTGAAGGCAGAGTGAAGCTCACGCTGACGACATCATCGACGTGGAGGCGGTCAGACAGTCCGTGCTCGAGCCCGCCTCTGTGCTGGATCAGATCGGATCATGAGGCGGATGACCGGATACTAACGGACAGTCACCGCCTGGTCATAGTTGATGGTTCCGGTTGAGTCGGTGACTTTGAGGGATATCGACGTGCCAGAAGCGATGTTGACAGTCCAGGTGAGGGATGTGCCGGTCTGCATTCCAAAGTCCATGCTGTATGTCAGATCCCAAAGTCAGCGACTCTCATGCTGGAACTTCTCCGACGTACATGGCAGCGGCGGAGGACTGGCCACCAGGGATTGCCGCGAGGTAATACGGCCCTGTTTCCGATCAGCTGGAGGATAATGAAAGCGGCACCGAGCATACCGGCACCACCTGACCAAGAGAGAAGGACGGGTTGACACTCGATGAGCGAGGCGGGAGTTTGGATCATGAGTTGAGCCATGCCGGTGCTAGCGGCGACGAGAGCGATGAGAGACTTGGTGAACATGTTGGCGACGAGTGAAGTGTGTGTGAGTGGTGGGAGTTGAGTGGGAGTTGAGTGAGAGTGATGGATGTCGAAGCTGAACGAACGAATGTGGTCAGATGCTGTGCAATGCAATGAAAGACTGAGATTTAAGAGGCAGGAAGGAGTGAAGGAGGAGAGACGTGTTGTTAGGCGAAATTAGAAAGGGTTTCGTCGGCACGGTGAAGGGTGATTATTGTCAGGGTAAGTTGTTGGATAATTCCTCTTTTGAATCTGACACATGCTCGATCCAGGGCTATTAAATAGCTGGAAATCTCAGCCCTGAACGTTTGAGGGTGAGGCTTGGGCCGGGGAACCGCGCCGGTGTTTCTGGAGCTGAGGCCACCAAGAGGACTGGGATAAATCGGATAAAACGGCTTAGGATAATCTCAAAATCAATTCATCGCTTCCGGAGCACCTTCCTCTTCGTGACCACTCGTCGCTTGTTCACTGCTGCACGAGCTTGCTGCGGTTTGAAATGGTCAGTCGATGAGTCTCAACAGATCCTCAATAGAATCGTGCTGATTAAGCTTTCGTCCCCCTGTAGGATTTCTCAACTGCCAACGTCCCCATCTCCCGCGAGACCTGGGCTCCGCGTTCACCCCCTCGCAACGTGGGCCCACCTCCTTCAGTAGGCTACGGTGCTCCTCCGCCAACTGATCCCTATGCCAATCGTCGACCGCCAATGTCATCGAGGGATATCCCGATGGATGGAAGGAATGATTATGGACGAGATGAGAGTAGCAGGTGAGTTGCGTGATCGCTGCTGGGTCAGGGGTATCGCGAGGAGACCGAGGGGGATCTGGGTGATCTTCCGGGGGAGAGCATGGTAAAGGAGGAAGATCGCCTCCTCCGTGATGCTGCGGATCCTTTGTGCTGAGAGCTCCGAAAGGAGCGTTAGTTGACGCGAGATCTCTCTGTTCGCTACCAATCTACCTGCTATCCACCCCTTAACTCGAATCATCACTTGATAACGATACCCACTCTTGAACACATCCCTCGAAATGTCCTACGCCGCCTACTACCGTCGCTCAATCTCTCCGCGTTCCATCCCCAGAGAGGCCGCATATCCCCCTCCTCGCCGCCCTCCAACTGCTCCAGCCCGCGTCGAGCCCAATTCGGTGCTCGGTGTCTTCGGCCTGTCCATCCGCACTCGCGAAGCTGATCTCGAGGACGAGTTCACGAGGTATGGCGATGTCGTCAAGGTCGTCATTGTGTACGATCAAAGGGCAAGTGCTGAGATTGAAATTGCCAGGCAGAGCTGACAAGAGGTACGATCAGACCGATCGTTCCCGCGGATTCGGCTTTATCACTATGAGGACCACTGAAGATGCAGCGAGAGCCATAGAGAAGCTCAACGGGCTCGTGCTGCATGGGAGAGCGATTCGTGTCGATTACTCTGCCACCCAGAAACCGCATAACCCGACGCCTGGCGAGTATATGGGTGCGAAGAGGCCCGGCTGTGAGTGCTCCCCTTTCATACATCAAGCCTCTCAATTGATAAGCATCAGACGAGGATCGCTACGAACCACGCCGGGATGACAGGAGCCACGACGATAGGGGACATTCTGATAGGTACGACGATAGGCGAGGTCACGATGATCGCGACCGTTACCGCGACAGGTGAGAGGCTATACATTAATCTCGCACAGCTCTGACGTGCCTGACAGTCGCCGCCGCGATATTGACCCGTATGGTGGCCGTAGCAAGCGCGATGACACATACGACAGGAGGAGGTCACCTAGGTGAGTATAAGCAGGTCAAGCATAAACATAGCCTTGACGTTCCAAAAGCCCCCGCAGGAGCCGCTACTCCGCCTCTCCCGATCGCCGCGCACCTCCGCCTCCGCGTGACTACGATGCCGTCCCGGCCGAAGCCTCTAGGTACTGAGCAAGGAAGTTGAAGATATCAAATAGCCAAGACAAGTCTCCTGTACATTTGCAAGAAAAGAATGAAAAATCCGTCGCAAGACCTAAAGCAGCAGCAGTGTGCGAGCCGAGTATGCAAGGCTGTAGATCATGAAGATGGGAAGGTACCTAGAACGCTGCCATATCAATGTGAATGTCAATATCAATACTAACAAGGGCTCAACAGGTTGGCCACCAGGAATGTTGAATCTGGTGAAGTGGGGCGTTTGCTCACAGCTGTATTTATCCGTGCATGCGGACTTGACCGATCACTCAATCCTGCCTCATCTGACCGGGTTCCCACCGTCAATTTTCGTAGTCATCTGAATTAACAGAGCTCGTAGCGAAATGCATATAGTAACATCAGAACTGCACCCTCCGCTTTCTCGCTGTATACTTTGAATCTCGTGGCACTCTGCACCAGGACCATCAGCCATGAGACCACATCGCAGAGAATGGTGCACTCACCCCTCTTTGCCCCTTGTCCGATACAGCTCCTTCTTCTTCAATATCCAATCCTTCGCCTTGACATCCTTCCTCCCCTTCTTCCCCTTCCGCCTATCATCCACCTTCTCCTTCCTCCGTCTCCGTTCATTTCTCACCCCCTCCCTCTGCCTCGCCGTCTCCTCCACTCCTGTAGGAATCTTCTCCCCTTCGATCCCCCTCGGCACTTCCTGTTGTCCCACCATCAAGCACAAATACATCTTCCTAGCCTTCTTCGAGTTCGGGTAATCCACTACCAGTCCCCCGCCGAACCCGGCTCGTTGCGCTGATTGGGTGATGAGTTGAACCTGATCGTCGGAGGAGGGGTAAAATTGGAAGACTGCACGGGAAGGGTTGCGGAGGGCGGAATGGAGGGTCGTGAAGAAGCGGGCAAGACGTTGCGGTGGGGAGTGGGAGGATGTGTCGGCGTTGAGAAGCCATTGGAGCACCGAGATGCTAGTCTGTCTCAGCATCTTCCAGAACATGTAGTGGGAAGGGCTATGCACCTGATGGCACCATCAAATGTTCCGGGTCGGAAGCCGAATCCCTGTCCTATATCATGCAAGAACAGATCCCCATCGACCTCCCTCTCCAGCGCCACCTCTGCCCAATCAGTTCTGCTCAAGGAAACAGCGTCGGGAGGACATACCAAGCATGCTAGGCGCGATGTCCATCCCTACCCAGACATGTCCCTCTTCATCCAGGATCTCCCCGCTCAGTCCACTCCCACAGCCTATATCGAGGATGAAAGCGGATGGCACGGGAAGGGCTAGGAGCTCGAGTGCGCGGTGGGTCATTTGGGATTGGATGGATTGGATGCGGGAGCTGTGACGATGCAAAGATCAGCACCAAGAACAAAAGGAATTGTGACGAGGATGATACTTGGAAGTGTATTTCTGGGCTTCGGTGTCGCCGTAGAACTGCTTGTATGTTAGCAGCGGAACTTGAGGGGGAGAAAGGGAGACGGACGATCTCGGGTGGAGAGATCTCTTCGGGCCGTGACATTGTGTTCAAGCTTTAAATTTCTTGGAAGTAAAGCGGAATATCTGACATTCAACGTTGAGATGGAGCCGCGAGCTAAATTTTGCTGCCCAAGGCGAAGAATTCGGGCTCTGCCGCCAAAATCAAGAAAGCTTGCGGGCACGTGCTGAAGTAGATAACACGTGGCGAAATCGAGGAACTCTTTTGATCAGATTTCAGTCAAAGTTCAGTCATAGAAGAGAAGGGACTGAAGGGGCAGTGAGATTTGATTTGGCCAATGGCGGCCGTAGCTAGCCATCAATTGCTCTTTCATCTCAGCTTACCGCTCGATGATCATGCCATTCCCGAGGTCATTCCGGATCTGCCGGACATCAAACCAAGATTCGTACTGCCATTGCTCGACGAGCATGCCTCCGGAACGGAAAAGTTATTGGGCAGTCTGCGAAGGGCTCTGATGTCCCCCGCGGACGTTTATGGCGTTCCAAAGGGATTTGACGGGGAAGCAGGGAAAACAGACATCGTGGAGAAAGTACGGGTGGAGCAAGGGGAGGAGAATTTAATGATTTGGGAGGAAGCAGCTCGAGAGAATGAAGCGGGACCTAGTAGACGGCCAACCTTTACGGTCAGTCAGACGCGTAACTCGTCACACTGAAGGCTGATGCCACAAAGGCTCTAAGCAGCTGGGACGATATCGAGGGCCAGGACCCGACCAAATACACAGGCTCGACTTTTCTTTCCGAGACGTCGCCTGTCGCGTTTGATGCCTTCATCACAACGTGAATACCAAGAGTGTCTCTTATCCGGGTCGAGCTGAAGTCTGCTGCTTACTAGCTCCGAACGTCCTTTCAGTCTCCCGCTACTGAAGGAAAGTGGTGTACTTATCTCGCAAGACTCGAGACACCTGCTCGATCTCGTGATGAGAGCCACGCTGGGGACAACCACGAACGATGCTCTGCGATGGGACAAACAGGAGAATCGATTTATATATGGGCAAGAAGGGGGGCGGCCTGTGGCGGTGGAACGGGTTACCGCGAGGTTGTAAGCTGATTCACCAGTTATGGCGATCATGCTAAATGATATGGTCAGATCAGTTGGGAGCTTCCTTCTTATCGGTACAGCTTTGCGGCGGTTGGAGATTATGGTAGATGCGCAAAGTTCTACGTAGGTGTTTCTGATTAGGTTGGCCAAAGGTACTGATTATGCCGCAGACCTTTGACACCCACGCATCATGCCCTGTTCCACGCGGTCTCGACCTATCTGATATCCATCAAGTATCGTCTCAGCGCGGCCATCGGTGACTGCGCATCAGAGCAGATCGCGAGCTGGAATAGGTGGACTTCTGCACTCAAGGATATCCACGGATTAGCGGAGATGCTATGCGAGATGATGTGTTGGGTGCGTATGACATCATTCCTTCGCTTTCGATGCTGAGACACCCCGAAGCCAATAAATGAAGCAAGAGCCCAGGCCTTACCGTCTCATGCCTCGACCCTCCTCACACATATCTACGGTCACCTCCTGGCGCATCTCTCCACCGCTCCGCCTCGACAACAGCGGAGTCAAACCGTCCTCGCGCTAGCGTACCTACTCAGCCGCGCTTCGACCCCATTCATGACGTTATTGCATCAATGGGTCGGCCTGTCCGACTCTTCATCGATCGATGAAGACACAGATCCCGAATCCCAACCCTGGGCGGATCTAGGTATCTCCCGGACATTGTCCAACCGACAGCCTGAGAGCGAGGCAGACGGTGTGAGGTGGCACTACGATGTTTCAGCGAAGAGGATGCCAGGCTTCATACCGACGGAAGCGAGGCGGACCTTGTTCGAGGCCGGGAGAAGTCTCAGACTCCTGAGAGATGCTTCTGCGAATCAGCATCCTTCGTGTGGAAGTGATTGGGGGATTGATGCCCAGTGGGTCTGGGGCGAAGAGAGATCAAGCAGGTAAATCTCTTCCTCAGTCACGGGACTCCGGCTGAGGGCTTGCCGCAGAAGCTCTCCTGCCCTGCAGGCTCATACTCGCCGTGTTCGCCGGGAGATCGAATACTGGCGGAGGAAAGTGAGGGAACGAGGTCGACCCTTCTCAGTTTCGAGTTCGAGGCTTCGCGGTCCACCGACGAAGGAACGGAGACAGCTACCCTCCGACTTCATTCAGCGGGCAATCTCAGCTACCCCGGAGGAGCAATCTCCCGCAGTAATCGCTGACTCAAATGCGATGTGGTCCCTCTTCGGACAGGCCGGAACCCACTTGGAATCGACCTCGAAGTCTGCATTATGGGCTTCGACTCCTTTGGCCGAACTGCATGATTTCATCAGCCACTTCTCCGATCCGTCTCACCCGCTTCTTCCACTTGACACCCCGACTTTGCCTATGTATATCTCGACTCACCTCCTAGGACCGCTTCTTGCCCACTCGACGCTGGTTGCCACCTCGCTGGTATCGCTCTTTCTCGATGATTTACGTTTCCTGGATCACCTTGACGTGCTCCGCGCTTTCTGGCTGGGCGGTGATATCGGCTTCAGCCAGAAAGTCAATGGTGCATTATTCGGGAAGGATGGAGCCGGTGCTGGTGAAGCTCTCGGTCTTGGCCGCCGAGCACGCACAAGAGTCCGTCTAGGACTCGGTGGGACCGATGCGGGTGTCGGAGATGAAGACTGGGGTATCGGCCTCGGCTTAGGACTGAGTGAACGCCAAAGATGGCCAGCCGGCGGGGCCGAGCTGGCTTACGCTTTGAGGACGACTCTCATGGATGAAGAGAGCAGCGTGGATACCGGGAAGGGTCCGGTCTGGGAGGGAATCGAGGACCGCGTATCTTTCGCTGTGAGGGCTTTGCCGGAAGGGAAAGCCGATGGGAGGCGGGCGAGTTGGATGGATCCGCAAGGTGAGCTTGGATTATCAATGCGCTATGTGGGCTGATGCCTTCTCCCTACCGCAGCCATCGAGTGAGTAGCCATAGGTTTACGAGCGAGACTGGAAGAGCTGACTGGTCGCAGAGCCCTCGACTTCCTTTACTTATCCTACTCTCCACCATCCTCCATCTCATCCCTGCTCCCGACATCCATTATGATCAAGTATCAGACGATACACAATCTTCTCCTCCGCCTCTCTCGGGTGAACACAGTCATACGCACACTCTACTGGGACGTCACGCATCAGTCCGAGTCAACGCCAGATCCCGTCAAGGTCGGGGTGGATTCCGGCCTCAAGCGCCCACCATCCGGCGGCAGGCAGCAATCCCGAGTGATGAAAGCCGTCTTGATGTCCGCGTCAAGTGTCGAACATCGGCTCCACCGACTGCGCTTCCGGATGTCGCACTTCGTAGCGGCCCTGAGCCGCTACGTATTGGACACAGCGATCGGCTCGAACTGGCATGTCATGCGTCGAAGATTGGAGCGGCTGAAGCGACGCATTCCTGGACTAGATGAGAGTCGCCCACCTACACCGCTACGTGAAGAGGACAACGATTTCGTCTTCGAGCCTGTATTGGAGGATGACGAGGAGGAGGCCGAGCCGATCAGTATTGGCCAACTCCAGTCAATCCATTCGCTCGTGCTGTACCACCATATGACACTTGACCGGATCCTGGGATCATGTCTGCTCAGCCCGCACACGGGACATCAGGCGACATTAAAGATCCTCACGGCTCTCTTTGGGCTCGTGCTGGACCTCGGAAAGCTGGTCAAGGAGGTTGAGAGGGGCTTTGTTGGCTTGAAACAAGGCGAGGCGAGGATCAAGGGCATCGCAGCGGACTGGGAGGAGAAGGAAGCGGTATTTGTGTGTTGTGATGTTACCGACAGGACCGCACAAGCTGATTTAGACGTAGTTGCATGCTCTCGAGCGTCTGTCTTTGAGGACGAATAAATCACCATTACAGCGGTCAGCGGAGCAACCACAAGGTCACGAGACCGAGCATGATCTCGATATCCTGCTTAACGGAGTAGGCGTGGCCGGCGAAGAGAGTGGAGCCGACTCACGGCGGCACAATGAAGGTGGTGGTCAGCTGCAGGAGCTGTTGTTACGGTTAAAGCTGGGATCCGCGTCGGATAAGGGAAGAGGGGGACGGTGGAAGGACGATGAGGCAGCAGTATGAGGCGCAGTCTGAACACCACTGCATGCCGTTATCATCTGAGACACCTTCGAATTGCCGAACTGAGACGTCCCTGAGCCAAGTCTCCGAAATCTTCCCGCAAAGACTACATTCCGTCCGTACGTCGCACAGCCGTCCTCGTCCCTTTCCGCTACACGACCCTAACCACCATGTCTGATGATGATGGCCAGCAAGACGAACACTGGATACATTGTATGGAGGGTTTCACTCTCGAACGGCCGGGCTGGCTCGGTGGAGTGGGATGAGTCGCCGCGGAATATGGAATGTGTGGGTGAGCATGAATTGTTTGATGCTGTCTGTGTCGATCAAGGAGGCCTTCTTGTGGACGACCTCGAATCGTTGACGGACATTCTGATTGGGCTCCGATAATTCCTCCTTGACCCTTTCCCACTGGTAGACAAGACGAAACCTTCACTTGTTTCATCAATCAAAGAGCGTACCTTTCGGTGCCTCAGCTTTCCTGACGCTGGGTCCACCGCGTTTGAAAGGACACCGCATCAATCATTGCCTGGTGCGTCCTCTCGACGTTCCATCAATCACCAACTCTCATGTATTTCAGCGCGACTTGCGTTTGTAGCCTCCTCTGAGTGGGGAGAAGTGGCGAGGAGGAAGATTCATTGCAGGAGGTGAGTCACTTGCGAGAACCTCGCTCGTCATTCTACTGTCCGCTGGCGGTGCCATATCGCTTGGTCGCGTCCTCGGGCTGGGTCACCCCTCCAAGCTAGGACGTTGGCGCTATTGCCTTCGGGATTGAGCTCCTCCTGGTCCCATCCTTTCCTTTGCCTTGTCGACAGCCTTGACCCTTTGACGGCACGAGATTTAGTTTTGGCTCTGTGCTGAGCTCGACTCACAGCACTTGTCATCCAATCCTCTTTGTCCTTCCGCAGCCTCCTCCTTTCGGTCTCATCGCAAGCACTCTCATACACCTTCTTCCGTTCCGGGACTCATCTGAGGGGTGGCGACCGATATGCAAGCCCCACGACTGGGATCCGGCATTACCTCCGCGCCTTCCAACTCCCCGATCACTTCCATCCCTCTACCCCCATCTGCCAACGGACATTACCCTCACACTCGGCTGGTAAGCGACGCTGCAAGCACATCTGGAAGCAGCGATACCGACAGTGGGAATGTTCGCGTCGGTAAGTCTCGTAAGCGTGAGGAGCTATCGAGTATCTGATGTAACGTACAGTGCTCCGCGTCCGGCCCGCTGATCATGGTGACGATTCTATCCCTCCCCGTTTCCGCAAGACCCTCGTCCACCCGTCATCTTCGGGCGACGTCCGCGTTGATGTTGACCCGGCCACATTGATCGGCCATGGCGGCGCGCCGACTAATGGAGGGAGCAAGCGACATCAAATGTTCTGCTTTGATCACGTCTTGGGCGAGGATTCGAGCCAAGTAGACCTGTATGATGTGACTGGAAAGGAGATCGTTGAGGAATTCATGACCGGCCATAACGTAACCTTTCTGGCGTACGTGTCAACTGACTGGCTAAGGATCTGCGCTGATAGGCATTCTAGATACGGGCAGACCAGTTCTGGCAAATCTTACTCGATGGGAACCACTGGTGACGAGTCAGACTGCTCGGGCGTCAACTTCAATCCTCGTACTGGCCTCATTCCCCGTACGGTGCAGAGTATTTTGGAGCGAGCCGAGGCTATCAGACGGACATCCGGTGCCGGCGCGAGCTGGGAGTGCCGAATAAGCTTCCTCGAGCTGTATAACGAGGAGATCATCGACCTCCTGTCCGGCTCCGGAATATCCATCTCCATTCGAGAAGAGCGAGATGGTCGGATCATCTGGGCCGGCGTGCGCGAGGTCAAAGTCAAGAGCCTCACCGAGGTGATGCAGCTTCTCCAAGATGGCTCTGCCAGGAGAAAGACAGGCGAGACAGAGATGAATGCGACTAGCTCGAGAAGTCACGCCATCTTCTCGCTCACTCTCATCCAGAAGAAGCGTGCCACGATCGTCACATCCGCATCTCAGCCCATCTCACAAAACACCCCGACGCGGAATTCGACGATCGGTTTCTCCAGCATAGGTCGATCGCAAACTCCGTCTGGGCGATCTGCAACGCCGTCGGGGTCTCGCCCCGGACCGCCTCCCAGTAGCTTCATATCGACGCAAAGGCCTGGCCTTACGCGACCGAACTCTATGCACGTCGGGGACAGCGTCGCCGATAATGGTTTCGTGGTAGTGACAAGCAAATTCAACATGGTCGATTTGGCTGGATCGGAAAGGCTCAAGCGCACAGCAGCGCAGGGAGACCGCATGAAGGAGGGAATCTCCATCAACAGCGGCCTACTAGCCTTGGGGAACGTCATATCGACCTGTGAGCTGCGTTCTCCCTCGGTTAGGTGCAATAGACTGACCGCCCGTTAGTATGTGACCCGGTCAAGGCTCGGGGGCATATCCCTTACCGGGACTCCAAGCTGACTCGCATGCTACAAGGTGACCGTATGGCCCACCAACGCCGAACTAGTGATTGATGCTTCACAGACTCCATCGGTGGCAACGCTTTGACGACGATGATCGCTTGCGTCTCTGGCATCGAATACAACATCGGCGAGACCCTAAATACGATCAAGTATGCCTCTCGCGCTCGCAGTATAAAAAACGCAGCCAAGATCAACGAGGTCGAGGCTGGGTGGGACGATTTTGAGCACCTTCAAAATACGGTCACCAAGCTACGGAAGCAGCTCGCGGCGATACAAACGCACGGGAATCAGGGCACCACAGACATGTCTCCGGAGGGGCAGACCCAGCATGAGAAGCTCATTCAGAGGCTGGCGGAACTCCAGCGGGAACACTCGGAGGTGAGAACACCGCTCGGCTCACTGCTGTTACTGATGTACACAACAGCTGTACGAACGATACCTGCAGAAGTGCAATGAGTGCATCCGCCTTACCAGCGAACTGCGCAGTGCTCAACCGGCCGATGCCGACGCTTTAGCCAAGTTTAACGAGACGGTGGAACCGGTCATTCTAGAGTGAGCTGCGTTATCAGTGAAGGTGACTTGTCACTAAGATCATCCGCTAGGTATGAAAAGGTCGTCTGTGGGCTCAACTCACAGCTGGATAATCTCAATCTCGAGCTGGTCAGTCCGCAGACACCCCAAACCATCTCACTAATCTCTCGTTAGACCGCTATCAACGACTTGTACGAGGAACAAAGCTCCCAGATGGTAGTCGCTCAACGGCGACAGCTTGAAAGTGAAAACTATGTCGCCGAGCTGAGAGGCCGTGTCGCCAAGCTGTCCGAGCGGAACACAGCCAGTGAGGTCAGTACCGCGCCTGAGAGCCCTGCCTGGGAGCTGACGGTTGCAGACCTACATACACATCCTTGAAGGAAAACTCCAGTTGCACTCCGACAAGGATGCGTCTAGCAGCGAAGTCGTTGGGGATCTCAAGAAGGAGATGGCCAAACTCCGAGAAAGCAATCTTCAATTCAGTAACCATACCTCGGAGCTCGAGACACGTCTTGCCAATTCCGAAGCTCATTCGACAAGCCTAGCGTGTGAGGTCAAGAATCACGAGAAGGAAGCCGAGCAAAGAGAATCAGCATACCGCGATCTCGAATCCCACGTCGCTCTGCTGGATACCAGTAAAGACAGTCAGTCTCTACTCGATGAGTTGGAACATCGCGAGAAGCGCATCACAGAACTCGAGCGAAACCAGGAAGACATGCGAGAGACTCTCGAACTGGGAAGAGCGAGACTTGCAGCTGATGCCGAGCGTGTCCAGCTTGCGAGCCTGAACGTCTCGACATCAACGATATCAGCCGCTTCCACCAACGGGTCCGCCTTCGAGAACGCCAGGGCGATCACAGGGCTAGGCCCATCGCCCAGTACTCGGCATAAGGAGTTGACTCCCCCGGACAGTCCTCAGCCCCAGCGAGAGAACGCCTTGCTAGAGAACAACGAGGTTGTTCAGCTTCGGGACGCTCTCAGGCTCCTCACAGCGAGGTGCGCGATATCAGAATTGCAGTCGAATCAGGCTCAGGTCAAGGTCAACGAGCTCACATCCCAGTTGTCCGAAGCAAAGCTTATTCATGCTGAGCTTGATGATGCTCTGCCGACATCCCCCATTCGCGTCTCGTCCATCCTTGGCGATGACGCTAGCGATGATGGCTCGACTGTCCAAACACCTCGGGGGTCTAGCAGTCCTTCTTCGTCCCCGACTATGCAGTACGGCTCACGAAGAAGTCCATTGCCGGTCCTCAACGTGGCCACCTCAGGAATGGCTACAGTAGTCAGAGGGAGGGATTTTCGAGGAGGGAGGGGATCCGGGGAGTCAAAGCGAGCCAGGTACGCCAAGAACTCCATGCACGACTGCGACTAATCCCCTCACAGGCCGCAATCGCTCTCGCAGGAGCTGTCTTCTGCGCGTTTATCGGCTTTCTCGCCAAGCACTTCATGGGCTGGACCTAGCAGTCTTCTGTTCGCATCTTCTCCGGACAGGCAGAGCATGCCGGCGATGCAAAAGTCACCGCGCTCACCGCAATCGCTCGAGGCAGAACTCAAGTTCGTCCACGGAGTCAGTGCCGTCTTATGCCAGCTTGAGCATTTGTTGATGTTTTTGTATCCGTCTCCAGGTTATCGAAGAGCGCGACGCAGAGCTCAAGGACCGCGAGGCTTATATCCGGCAATTAGAGAGAACTCTCCGAGAATCGCGCTGGATCTCCTCCAGCAAATCCAGCGTATTATCTGTTCTACTCACGCCCGGGGCTAGCCCACAACCCTGCGACATTCCTCTCCCTGCTAGTCCCCTTGCATCGAATTTCGAGACCGATGAGCCAGATCTCTTCGACCGGCGACCGTCCACACATATATCGCCACGATCAAACAAGGAGTTCAGTCTGCACCGAGGCTCGTTTGATCAGCTGAAGGAAGACGCCCCAAGCGCTCATGGAACCCAGCTCCAAATGAATGAGCTTGCAAAGTGAGCAGTAATGACCGAAACCCCTCTGTACGTACTGAACGCCGCAGGGAGATGAAGGACAAAGAGGCCTCACAACGCGAGATGATCGACCAACAGTATATTCGAATCGCCAACCTTCAGAAGGCAAACTGCAGGCTCAAGTATGAGCTCTACGAAGCAGTGAGTGGAGGAAACATAGACTATCAATGCTGACAAGGGCTCTAGGAGTCGGCCACCGCTTTGTCTCCAAACCAGCCCCGGCATTCGCGTGGTGTTTTCGATTCCGAGAAGGTCGAGCGCTCCCTGACAAGCCAGACAATCCGATCTACCGAATTCATCCTCGATCGTCTTCGCAGCGAACATGCAGGAGAGCAACAGAAAGTGATTCAAGCCCACGATGAGGCGATCGGCATCTTGCAGCAGCATCACGTTGTCGCATTAACGGGGCTCCGAGATGCGCTTGCAAGCGCTACGACGGATCGCACTTCGCTCGACTCGGAGAGGAATGTGTTCGAAGGCTCCATCGCGGATCTTGAGCGCAAGCACGCGGAAGCTATTGCCTCTTTGCAACGAGACAACGAGCTCATCTCCAAGATCTCCAAGGAGTTTGAAATGGGTCTGATGAGTAACGAGGAGCAGCGTCGCCAGCTCAAGATAAAAGCGGACCAAGCTTTGTTTGAGCAGTCGAGGACATGCGATGAACACTTTGTGCAGCGCAATAGCGATCACCGCCAAATCGCCGAGCTGGGCAAGGCGAACGCGGCATTTGAGAGAGTCAAGGAGGAACTCGAGACAGCAAACATCAAGATGATGGAGAGGATCGCGGAGCTCGAGCACCGCATCAGCCGCACCACTTCAGCCCTGCCTCCAGAGGGTCCCCCGCCAGACACTCCGCTCCCACCTTTGCCTTCTTCGATCCTTGGCGTTTCGCCAAAGACATCCGAGCAGTCCCACACGATGTCAATGAGCAGTAGCAGGTCGGTAACGAGGTCCTTGCGGCTCGGAATACCGAAACCAGACATCAGCGATCCAATTTCTCCCTTACCAGAGCCAGACCCTCAGATGATTCAGCATGTCTCTGCGGAAGTCGACATTACCGTCATGGAGAAGGCGTCGGTGAAGCAAAAGTCGTCGTACGGCGTCAATCGGGAGACCGAAGAAGCTGTGAGTGTCTCATCCTTCAGTCGAGTGAAACTGACAAAGCTACGAATCAAGCTTCGAGAAGAGCGTGTGAGGTCCGAAGGCCTGACGAAGGAAGTCTATGATGCCCGGAAGACCAGTGAGTTCTGTCATGCTCGAGGCGAAGGTGTCGCTGACGACATCAGACTCGAAGCTGCGTGCTCATCTCGAAGACGCGCGGCAAGAAGCACGCCGAGTAGTCGAGGAATGTAAGAATCACATGGAGGATCTCTCAGATCGTCGAGCCAGAATGAGCACGCTGTCAGAAGAAAGTGGCCGAAATCGTGACTCTCTTGTCGCTGCGAACGCACAATTAGAGACGCTGAAGGCGCAACTCGATCGGGCGGTCGATCATAAGGTGAACAAGAAGCTTGGACAGAGATTGAAGGTGGGACTAGCGTGATGTCAGGGGAGGTCCGCGCTGATGGATCCGCAGTGCTTCTGAGACCTGGATTTGCTGTTGTTGTTTCTCGGAGTCTGGCGGACGCTCCTTTGGTCTTTTGTTTAATCCTGCGTTGAAGTGGCTTTGTTTGTCTATTCATAACTGCGCTCCAATGGGAAGACGGGGTATTTGGTGCCGAGACAGGCCGGACCGCCACGTGACGATCAATCACTCGTGGGTAACAGAACGCCTGTTTCAAGTTCTCTCAAGGTGTAAGTCAATTCTCGACCGCTTGAATGTGTTTGTTACGATACGGACCGTAAGGGCCGGCCTGTGTCACATAAGGGCGACGCACTCGCCGACACTGATGAGTTCATCCCACTAGCATTGATTGCCACCCACATTCATCACTCGCTTCCCGGACGTCTATGACGTTTGTTTCGCCCCATTCTAATTCCCTCACTGGCATTTGTCATGTTCGACGCAGTCCTCGGTAGCCCTTCACGGCTATTGAAGCGCTTCTGGCTGGTCCAGACGATATTGTATCGTAACCAAGTATTGAGCATTCGATCCCAACCTCTCTGTCGCATTCGCACTACAGCATACACCAATAATCCGGCCATCATGCGTCGCCGATCATCATGCTTCCTCCTTCTCGCCGCGGCGTCCATCTCTGCAGCCCCCGTCCCCTCGTCCCCCACGCGGCAGCAATTCACCATCTTCACTCCCGTACGTCTACTCTTCATGCTGCCAAGTATCCCTCACTGACCAGCCGCAGGAAACGCTCAGCCAATGTAGCCCCGCTACCTTCACTTGGACTCCAACAACCACTCCTTACACTCTCACCGTCACTGATTTCACCACCGATGACAGCTTCGACACCGAGAGCGAAGCCATCGTTGTCCCCGAGTTAAATTCCACTAGTTGGATCGTCGATGCACCGGTGGGTAGCGAGGTCATGGTGACGGTACGGGATGCCGATGGGGAAGTGGCCGAGACATTCTCAAGATCGATCGGCGAAGGATCAGACGAGTGCTTGAGGAACTCATAATTGGTGGAAGTGACGGAGGACAGGAACAGGCTAGATGAGGAGATGTTGGATTTATGGACATTTGGGCGGCCACCGGTTATAGAGATTTCATATTCGCAGTGTCGTCTGATGTAATCGAGTGACCAGGGCGAGCAGTGCTACGTTCTCCGAGCCCGCATTACTGAGTGGCCCGTCAGCATCAACGAGTTTCGGTATAGGAGGCGATTGCTCACTATGTTACAGCGTCGAGATGTAGCTATTAGGGAGCAAGCTGCGTCAATATCGCTTCGACGCGAAGCGCAGGTGAATGACTCACCTTAGTATGATGGTTGAAGTTGATCTCAAACTTCGATAAGACGTTCCACCGCTGACTCGCCTTCGCTGCATCGGACTCAGTGTGAGCATCGGCATTGAACTTGGCCAGCGCTGTATTGAAGGACCCCTGGTACGAGACAAACGCCGACATGGTGGTCATCAATTTGGCGTAAACCTGCAAGTCCCGTCAGCAGTTGCATCCGGATGCGTGCTGACCGACTCACTCCTAGTAGTTTGCTCGTCGTCAACATGCACTGCTTCAGACAAGAGTCCAAGAAGTCCACGTGATCCCTCAGGAGCTGATCCACCGTTTGGACCTTCGCCAATTTCCCTTCCAGCATCCGCCAATTCGTCTCCAGCACCTCACCGGTAGCAAAAGCCAGGACCTGACGGACGAAGGCGAGCATCCGCGTTCTGAGGGAGAAGATTCGCGACTTCCATCGCTCCATGTCCTCGTTGCCGCAATGTTCTCGCCATTGAGGGGCTTGGTGTTCTAGCCACATGGCGGAGAGGGCGGATTCGAGGTGATGGAGGTGGAGGAGGAAGCGGAAGATGAGCTGGTATCGGGTTATTGTCTTGCGGGAGATGACCAGGGATAGGGGAAATTTGACTGAGTAATCGAAGGAGAGTGCGTCGATGGCTACGAAGTATATCAGCGACCGTTCATATGATTAACAATATCCGGCACACCCAGCAGCACACGCTCCTTATCCGACCTTTTCGATGCCGCATCATCGTCGTTCCGCCCGCCATCCAGTGCGAAGTCCAGCTCGCCATCATCCGTAAGGCCGCCCGTTCGAGAAACGATCTTCAGAAGCCAATCGTAAAGGCCCTGACTTTGCATGGTGACCTTCAAGTCATCTTTGTAAGGATCGTTTGAGCTGGAGCTTGCCGGATTTCGGATAGCCAGGTCGAGCAGGGACTGTAGCTTGACCAGTGAGGCTGCCTTCGCGGGCTTGCGCATCTCCGTGACAGCGAGGTCGAGGAAGTTGGTAAGGAAGTCGGATTGGTCGAGGAAGAAGAAGTGCTTCATCGACCTGGGACAGGCTCAGCTTTCAAGAAGACACCACGTTACCACTTACCGGAGGTGGTCCACAAGTTGCTGTTCCTCAAGCATGAGCTTGAGTAGCGTCTTATTGGCGTAGATGTAGGCATCTTCTATCCGCTTGTAGAACCTGTGCCGAAATCAGCGGTGGGGCCTGGAGATAGCAAAAGAGCATACTTTGGCTCGTTCATCACTGCCATTCCGTCAGCCTCCTCATCCACCTCCCCCGGCTTCTTTACCTCGATACCGCATTCCCGGATGACATTGAGGTATTTCCCTGCGAGCAGAATTTTGTGCTTCCAGGGCTGAAGGAAGGCGGGAATGCAGGCGCCACCGGGTAGGCGGGTCGTGTGAGGTCGCGGTGCAGGTACCCCGGCGGAAAGTGAAGGTGCAGGTTTTCCGGCGGACACCTTGGATGAAGTTGCAAGCGATGAGCCGTCTCGGAGCTGAAGTCGTCAGTGCAATGCACACTGTGCAATTCTGGCATGACGCTCACAGTATACCGTCGTTCCCAGTATTCGTCGGTGTAGTCGCTTTCCAGGACGCCCTTTGTGATATGCCCGCTCTCCTTGACCATGAATTCGTCGAAAGGGTCGACCAGATATCCCGTTGAGATCCAACGAATCAGCATCCGGCAGTATGGCTGAGACGCGTGCAGGAGGACTGTGAAGTTCAGCGTCGATGCTGTCGGATCCCTGGAATTGGCGTCAGTATAGAAGCAGCAAGGTCAAAGCTGGTCTTACCCGCTCATAGTAGCCTCCCGCTCGCAGATGATCCCCAACACCTCCCCGCCCAGCACCGGTCCGGCGTCCGCCAGTCCATCCTGAGCCTTCATATCCTTCATCAGTCCCTTCAGCCCGGCGCCACCAAGTCCTAACTCTTCTGCCATACCGCCAAGTCCATCGTCCTCATCCTCGGATGCCTCGGATGCTGGAGCGATGTCATCTGTTTCGAGGGAGAGACAAAGAGAGGAGAGGAGGGACATGGTATGTAATGTGGGATGGAGGTGGAAGTAGAGAGTCTGTAGAGTGAAGGTGGAGGACTGGAGGAAGAGGGATTCGAGTTGAGCGGTGAGGACGCGATATTCCTGTCTCCGGGTCAATGGTCTGCGGTCAGTCTGTTCTGCAAAACATACCTTGAGCATGGATCGTATCCCGCTACCTAACGCATGGCTGACCATTCCATACTCTGGAGTATTTCTTCATGTTGCTCATCAGTGTCGCTTCCTCCGACTACTGAAGAACCTACCGCAACTCCATATACGCTTCTACGGATGTGAAAGCGGTCGCTAATGGTAGTAATCGCTCGACAAGCGAAAGAAGCGAGGGATCTGGACGCTGTCAGCGATAGAACGGCAAGATGAACCCACCCAATGAAGGATCGACCCGCCATCGTGCTCCTCTTATCCGTTGTATCTCGTCCAGCGGATCATACCCCTCCTCGTATCGTATCAATGACCCCTCGATCCCCTGACGCGGAGCTCAGCGGAGGACCGTGGTACCCCGAACTCCTTCCTCACCTGCATCACAAACAACAGATCCTCGCAGATCCACGCCTCCTGCACCTCCAGCGGTACCCCGTCCAGCAGTCTCTCAAACGATACCCCTTCTTCCTCCCCATTGATCCCATTCGCAAGGCCAGCATGGGGTTCTCCTCGGTCGGGTGATTTGCCATTGCGATTCCGCCAATCATCCGCTTCGGTAGCTTCACGGCGTGAAGATGAGGGTTCGGAGTGACTCGAAGACGAGAAGGGTAAGCCATTGGCTTGTGATAAGCGGGATGGTCGGGGTTGAGTGGTCTGTGATGGGAGACGAGAGGAGGATGGTCGGTCCCCATTAGTATGCTTGCGAGGCAGGCCGTCCACTAAGAGCAGATTTCAGTCACGATGAGAGCGCAATGCATACCCATTTCAATGCAACGAAGGTCTTTTGCTCACCTGGTCGACTGAGAAAAGCAGCATCCCCAGATCGGTTGAGCTCCTCGAGGATCGTTCCGGGCCGTACTTTTCGTACGGACGCAAGGGTGCCAGCGATCTGCAAAGCCCGCAAGCTCGGTCAGTAATTGCTTTGAGACTTTTACACAGCTTCAGGACGATAGAAAAGCCGGATCCGCTCTCACAGACGCATGGGACGTGGGAGATGAACTTTTGTCAACAAACCTTGTTGATTTCCTTCTCGCTCAATGTCAATCGACTACTGCTCGTCCTCTTTCCCGGTCTCGGAGTGAAAGGCACCGTCGACGAAGAAGGGACTCTCGACGTCGACATGATCGAGAATTGACCATGAGATGGGTGAGTAAAGATAGAGCTACGCGTCTGGGGGACGCGTGTGATCGCCACGTGGATATCATTTTCGAATGAAATCGATGGAGACTGTGTCTCAGCCAAGAGACCATGCATGTACAACATTCTTCCGCTTCACGCTCATAGCCACATATGCCGTCGGGTACCATGAAAGGCCCCATCCACACCGAGCTAGGTCATAAGATTCCGCGAATGACGGGAACGGCTAAGCAGGGTCAGATCAATTTGACGGGCGATCATCTTGGAGATTCAAAGGCTCTAACACCGATAGATCAATCCAGGGCTCTGCACAAATAAAGCTCAGCAGGGATGATGACTGTCATGGGTGAATCGTGCTCTCTGACACCTGACTGAAGCCGATAGCGACCCGGAGCTGAAAAGCTTTGTCGATCCGGGCGTCTGTTCCATCAAGGTCACCTTGTCCGTGCACTCATCACGCTGAGTCTCAGCCATAACGGCTATCACACCTCGGCCAAAGAGTCGAGATCGAGACACGTAGCAGCATCTACGCTGATGCAGCCTTGAGACAGACGAGACCGGGACCCTTCATTCTGTGAACCCTCCTTTTACGCTTCTCAAACCTCGCACGAAGGCTGGCAGACATGCTCAAATACCCTCGCCTGGCCATTGCACTGACCAACAACGATATACTTCCAAAATGGCTAACCAGATCCAAATCATGCCTCCCCAGCGGGTCCGGTGAGTCTCCCCTCCTTGGCTGTCTTCTCACCAAGTTGAGGGTTCATCAGGTCCGAGATTGACTCTCTCGCCGCCGACATCGCACTCGCCAAAGAGCGCCTCTTCGTTCGCCATCCTCGGAGTCCCGTGAGACCCGCTTTAACTCCTACGTCAAGCAAGTCCCGACTCAGCAATTTTACCTCGCCATTCCGGCTCGTCCGCTCCAGATCCCAGAAGAAGAGGTATGACAAGGTCGAAGAGCAAACCGGGCTCCTCTCTGCTCGACGTGACTCTGACGATTCCGATCAGGCTCTTCTGGATCAGGATGATCCCGCTTCACACCTCCTCGCAGTGCTCGCACCGCTGGTGAGCGGAATCCAAAGGCTCGGCCCCCGTACCACTGGGCAGAACGATGTGGCGGGACTTTTTGATGAAGTGTGTAAGACTCTCAAGGCCTTGATTGTCGAGCTGAAGGGCGAAGAGAGCGGGGGAGACGAGCATGACCTAGAAATGCGCTCTCTGATGCTGTCGGCCTTGGTCAAGAAAGTCCAAGCTGAGCGTCACTCAATCACCATCGCCTCACCACTCGCGCCGAAGTCGCTCAACCCGTTCGTATTTCACGCCACCTCTTTGAGTAACGCCTCAATCAAGCCCATACCTTTCTCCAAGCCGATCCCCGTGATAGGCAAAACGGGCGGCGCGCTTGCACCGTACAGCTCGTTTGGGGGTGGCGCTCCGTCGAGCACTTGGGCGATGAGCGTGATCCGCCTGGGAAGCTTTCAGAACTCGATGTTGTTCAGTCCTAGTCCGGTGGCGGTGCGAAAGCTCGTTGCGGGGAAGACCTAAGCATGACAGGTGTGATGTAGCGCGGACGAAGCAAGGAGGAAGCAAAGCTGAGGCGTGAGATTGGAGAGACGAACAGTATGACCTATACCCCATGCATGCTGCTTCATATCAATGCTCCATCCCTCTCACCCGCATCAAATCGCTTCTCGTCAAAGTAGGTTGCTCTCTGATTCTCTATCAGTATGTACCTGGTTTGGCGATAAATGACTCTCACAATCTTCTTTCCCCCGAAGAATCTTCCATCCAGCTCTCTCGTCGCTCGCCATGCACCAGCCATGCCGGAGAACACCACGAAGACGCGCAGGCATTCTGGTGGTTCAGGTGGCTGCGGTTCGACCATATGAAGGACCACTCGCTCGACGATTCTGACGATTATCAGCAGACACTTGTCGCACTTGTGGAGCACATACCCCCACTTCGAGCATTCTTCCCCTATTTCATCCGACAGATCCTCATCCACGTCGTCCAATCCCTCGACCAGCCCAACAAGACAGACCACCCGACTCGCTTCGCCCAGTCTACCCTTCTCCTCCCTCTGTCGCTCGTCCTCGTTGGCGTTGACAATCCTACCCCTCGAAGTGGCGGTTTGGGTCCATTTGCGATTCTTGGCATTCGCCGCCGCAGCTTTCTGTTTCGCAAGCTGACGCTTCGACATCGGTTGAGACGGATCGCCAGGCTTTTGGGAAGCTGTGACGTGCTCGGCCGTAAGAGCGTGGACTATGCCGGTACCGTGGGCGCCGAGACCGGCACCTTCTTTGTGGCCCCATCTTCGCATCACTACAGCAGATGTCAGCGAAGTCTCCCAAATAGAGAATCGTTGACCCACTTTTCTCGGCAAATGTACCGCTTCTGCCAAATGATCAGCCACATTTCGATTGATTAACGAATGAACACTTACTGATCTTCCATGGGTGGGGCTGGAAGCGGCGCTGCCGGGGCAGACGGACCCGCTCCAGCAAGGTTCTTGAACTTCGCGGCAATGGCTTCAGCAGCTTTCCTCCGTTCTTCAAGCATCTTTGCAAAGTCGTCCTTGTCCGGCTCAGACGCAGGAGGTGGCACAGGAGCAGGTACGGGTGGAGCATGATATGCGCCAAAGCCAGGTATGTCGGATGGGGGGGGCGGTAGTGGAGGTCCGGAAGGATGAGGTGGTTCAGCGAAAGATGGCGGTGGGAGTGGAGTGAACGATGAAGAAGGTGCCGAAGTGAAGGCTGGAGGAGGCGCGTATCCAAGTGAGGGAGGAGGAGCAGGGGGTGCGAACGAAGGAGGTGGAGCTGGGACGGATGAAGGTGCTGGAGGGGGCGCAGCCTGTCCCTGCGATAAGGCAAGCCGGCGGGCATACGCATCATCGCCCGTAGCAGCCTGAGCGATCGCTGCTCGCCGTGCATACGCGTCCTCGCCCGTCGCCGCCTGCGCCGGGGCTGCTCGCCGGGCGTAAGGATGATCGCCGCTGGTATCAGGCGGTAGGGGTGGGGCATGAAATAGGGTCGGCGGCGTGGATGTGGGCGGAGGATTATACATCTTGGGTGGGGCGAACATTTTCGGAGCTGGCCATGTCAATACTCACATCAGGGGGACAGGGAGAGGGAACTCACCATCTCGTCGCGGAGCAACCTCGTCTTCGCTTTCCGTATAGTAGCTGCTGCCCTCCCCACTACTCCCCTCCCCGGCTGCTCGCCTCCGGTTCTCCTCGATCAGAGCCGCCCTCTTCTCCTCACGCAACTTCTTTCGATAATCCTGGTATTCTCCCAGATCATTCGGCTTGTTCGGGTCGTATTGCTCTTCAGGGTCGAAGCTCGGTAGAACTGGTTGGTTGTTCTTCTTTTACCCGACACACCTCTCAGCTTTAATTTGCATGACACGGAGGAGTCGACCGACCTTTTTCTTTTTCTTCTTCTTCGCTCCCTCACCTGGACCTCTGCCCCGCGCCCATTCCCGTTTCGCCCCCTTCTTCCCCTTCGCTGGACCCCGCTTCTCCCCACCAGCTCCAAGCGTCATAGCCGGTGCCCGAGCCAAAGGCTTCCCATCCGGACCGAGAACGACCTCATCTTCCACCTTCAGCTGCGGTTCTGCACTCCGGACAATATCGGCTTTGGCTTCAATCACGGTAGGAACAGCGGAGTAGGTGGTCGTGGAGAAACCTGCAGGTCGAGGGGGAGCTGTGATTGGTTTCGCCTTGGGTATACGGGGAGCGAATTTGAGGGCAGTAGACCATTCGCCGGCGGGTTTAGCAAGGGCAGGCTTTGATGATTCTATATTTGCAGGGGAGGCAGACGGTGAAGCAGAGGTGGAGGGCTCATCGACCCGAGTTGAGATGGAGGATGAAGGTGTCGCGGATGTCGCAACGGTGGGATCAGACTGCCCATTGCCGAACTTGATCCCACTGTAGAGCGACATGGCGTGATTTGGGAAACGACTAGCTATGTATCGAAATATGAAACAGAAAGCAACAGAGAGTTGGACGACCTGAGGAAAGAGTTTCACGAAATCTCCGTTGTTGATGTCTATCTTTTTGTCGAATTGGCTCTTCGCCTAACAAGGCCCTGTATGAGCGCGCCCCTGACCAGTGTATCATTCAAGCTCGATGAGGAGTCTTGACAGATGTCTCGACATGCTTCCCTTGACCCAACTTGGTCGAATGGAGCCAACCTCACAGCCGAAAGCCTTGGACTTGTCGAAGACAGTGAGATGCGATTCGAAGCTGATCAGGCGATGACATGGGGCACCGAGTATGCAGTCCGTCTACAGCTCAAGTCACTGTCTCCGATACTGACCACGGTATCTACAGTCGCATTCACGGTATCTCACCATCGATACCAACGTCCTCATCAACCACCGCCTAGTCGTCCAAGCACTTCACGACCTTCTCAAAACACTCAATCCGTCACCTCTGCTTTTGCTGATCCCATCAGTCGTCATCAATGGTCAGAACGGCGTCTTTGGCGACTGGGCGCCAGCTGATAACATCAGAGCTTGACCGCCTTGCGAAGTCCGCAGCGCAGTCGGATGGGCGTAATGTAGCAGGCTCCGCTAGCGTTGCCACCTTGTGGCTCTTATCCGTCAATCGCCTGCACCGAGAGAGGGGGCATGGGGTACTTCGGTGTCAACGCTGGGTTGAGCGGCTCCACACTGAGGTCGGTTTTACCGTATCCTGCTTCGCCTTGAGGCTTATCCTACTGGGTTGAAAGCTAAAGAAGGCGGACGATCGGATCCTCGATTGCTGCCTCTTCTTCGCGCCGAAGAGTCAGGGCGTGACGCTGTGGACGGATGATCGGAACCTCTCCCTACTGGTCGGTCATCGTCACTCGGTAAGGCTATCCACTGAATGTCGGGTAGGCAGAGACGAATGACATCCCAACCATCGGCGGACGGACCATCACCCTCGAGCGTATCCTCAAGGCGTCCTGCGCGAACCTTCCCGAGGAAGTCTGGTCCAGGCTCCCACAAATTCAAGCCAAGCTTCGAACATCGCATCATAAGGGGGATGACGGCGAGATGGAGCTCGACGAGGAATGGGTCCGACCCGGTGATGGCGACGGCGAAATGATGATCGACGAGACCGGTACCAAAGCATCCCCACCATCCACCATTGCGTCCCTCCCGGTTACCCCTTCCACAAGCACCATCCTTCTCCCTACACGGAAGATCCCCCCATCGCTGGTCGCATCTTTCCAATCGACTTTCACACCCATCGCCACTTCCCTGACCACCTCAGCCATACCCATATCATCCGAATCAACTGCGCCAGACCTCGTCAAATCTGTTGTATCCTCACTTTCCAATCTCGAAACCGCCACCGCTCGCGCATCAGACGAACGGAAGTCACTATTGCGCGCCATAGGTGCGGGACGGACGATCCTGTCTTTCGTACAGGATGATAAGAAGACCCGTCGACCCCGTACTGGAGAAGTCGCCGATGCTCTCGAACTCCTGGGAGACGTCTTGTCGGAGCTTGAAATACTGGACTGCATTGCAGATCTGTATGAGCTGGCGGAAAAAGTTCGGGAATTACCTTGATACCTCGCACATAGATACCCAGCACTCATCAGATCCACCAGCAGAGGAGCTTTCTCATGGCCATGCATTCATCGTGATTGACCACAACAAGGATCGTATATCCCGGAGCGTTACTATGCAATTTTGCCTCTTTGGGGCTTTTGATGGTGACAAGAATCACGAGCACGAACAAAAAATAACGAGAACAAACGAATCTCCTCACGAGCTGGCCCGCAGGCTCGGGTGGAGCTGTGGGCGATCAGCGCCATTCCTTTCACAGGCATCGACCACGTACAATCTGCTCATGCAGGGCTTTACCAGCCGGCACCATTGGGTACACGTGCTCCGACGAAACAACGCACTCCATCACGATTGGGCGGGTTCCGTCGTATTCCAGGAACTCCTTCATCATTGCTGAGAGGTCTGCGAGCTTGGTGCAACGCATCGCCTTGGCACCCATCGCTTCGGCGAGCTTGGGGAAGTCGGGGTTGTGCATCCGCGTGTGAGAATATCGGTTCTCGTAGAACAGGTCTATTCAGCCTGATTAGCTGCTGGCAGAGAAAAAGAAGCACGTCTCGTACCCTGCCATTGTTCGACCATGCCTTGAAATTCATTGTTCATGAGGAGAACCTTCACACCGATGTTGTACTGACTCGCAGTGGCGAGCTCCATCGCCGTCATGGAGAACGAGGCATCGCCATCGATATCGACAACGATCTTCTCGGGCGCGGCGACTTTTGCGCCGATAGCGGAGGGAAGACCGAAACCCATGGTCTAGCTGGAGTCAGAACCCGCCTTTTGCTTTAAATTAAATCAAGGTGCTCACCCCAAGACCACCAGATGAGATCCAGCTACGCGGCTCGCTCCATCGGTAATGCTGGCACGCCCACATTTGATGTTGTCCTACACCGGTCGAGATGATAATCTTGTCCTCTGCGCCTAGTCAGCGCCGCCTCACCTGCGCCACAGGCAATACTCACTGCCAATCACCTCAGCCTGTCGGTCAAGCTCCTGAACCACCTCCTGAGGCTTGAGCTTCGAGCCCTCAGTGCTGCCAGTGAAGGCAAACGGATATCTCTCCTTGTTTGCTTTGCATCGCTGGATCCAGGCGGTGCGGTCGGCCTGCTCGATCTGCGGCAAGAGCTCCGCAAGGGAGGCCACGACATCGCCAAGTACGGGGATCTGCGCTTCGACGATCTTGTTGACGTTCTTGGCCTGGATCTCGAAATGGATGATACCACCGGTTCCTTCGAGTGCCGCTGCACGGGCAGCAGGTGCGAATGCTGAATTTGACATGGTCAGTCTTCGGCACTCGAGAATACGCAAGCCAGCTCACTGTCGACCTTGCCAGTCACACGGTCGTCGAATCGTGCACCCAGGGCGATGAGAACATCGGCTTCCTGGATCGCAAAGTTGGCGTATGCGCTGCCGTGCATGCCTAGCATGTGCAGGGACTTCGGGTCGCGCTCGTCGTAAGCGCCGAGACCCTGAAGAGTGGTGGTGACGGGGATGTTGGCAATGTCGCTAAGCTCCTTGAGGCGCCTCGGTCCGTCGGGAGAAGACAGCACACCCGCTCCAGCATAGATAATCGGCCGCTTTGCGCCATTGATCATCTTCGCAGCGGCTGCAATAAGCGAAGCCTCACCAGGTCGAGGTCGGGAAGGGACGGTGGCGGGGTTAAGGGGGCTGGAAGGGAGGTATGGGGATGCGCCGGTCTGGACGGATTTGGCGGGTATGGGTGTCCGGAGGATGGCGGCGGTCACGTCTTTGGGCAGATCGACGAGGACAGGTCCAGGTCGGCCAGTGGTGGCGATTTTGAATGCCTCGTTGATCCTTCGAGGTAGCTCTGCGATCTCCTTGACCATGACGTTCCATTTCGTGCAGCTCCTTGAAATCCCGACGACATCCGCCTCCTGGAAGCTGTCACTGCCGATGAGGTTGGTGGCGACCTGTCCGCAGAAGACGACCATCGGTACACCATCGCTCAGCGCGTCCTGCATGGGTGTGATGACATTGGTCGCGCCAGGTCCAGACGTGACGAGCACGACACCAGGTTTGCCTGACACGCGGGCGTAGCCTTCAGCCATATGGCCAGCACCTTGCTCATGCCGAGGAAGGACGAAATCGAAGTGTTTGGAGTTATAGATTGCGTCGAAAACAGGGAGAATCGCGCCACCGGGGTAACCGAAGATATGCTTGACGTCCTGTCGCAGCATCATCTCATGGAATATCTGCCCTCCCGATAAGCCGACAAAGCTGCGAGCCTCAGCCCAGCACATAAGAAGCTCATGATGACTTACGAGTGGTCGAGCGCATTCGAGGACGATTGAGGTGACTCGAGGGGCGATGGCGAGGTGCCTGGAAGCGCCGAAGGCGGCAGCTGGAAGTGCTGTGCTGCTTCTGGACGGACAGCTAGCGCTGCCCCGCTGACCGCTGAACTCTGGATCTTTCGCACGTGTTCCCTCACCCTCGCTTTCGCCTCCAGGCTCATCCCCTGCTCCCGTAGGGCTCTGCGGTCGATGGAAGGTGCTGGTACATTTTGGGTGGAAGAGGTATGGACGTGGGAGCGAGCACTCGTGGATCGGTCGGTCGAATGGTGTCTCCGCTGTAAGGGAAAGATGGGAAGGAGAGGGGAGGCAGGGGGGGTGGAGCGAATGAGGTGGCGTGAAGATCGAGGAAGCATAGTGGAACTCGGTCAACAATGGGGGAAGTACGGGCAGAATACGATTGAGGGATATGTGAGACTGCAAGCTGTAAGCGACAAGGCGCTTTCGTTTTAAGATTGATGACTTGATCCAAGCCGGACATTCTCGACTCGTCAAAAAGACGGGATCCTCCTCGGTGTTTTGGTGATGTGGCAACTCTGCAGCATCATTTCCCCGCAATGCCTCCGCGCAGAGCTCCACAGAGCGGCGGCTCTTCGCGGTTATTGCCACGTCCGAAATCAAGTCCTAGGGCATCTGCTGGTCTTTCAAGATCCCCGCTCCTTTCCGTCATCTCCTCTTCTTTACGGAGGAAGCTGGTGCAGCCTGGGACCTGGACTTGAGATGTCGGCCGCAATAGCTCAGGCGCCCCCTGGGCTTCCCTTCCCTGCCGACTTCAAGCCGAGGGACAATCCGGCGTTCATCCTTCAAGGCAAGCTGAAGACGAGCTATGAGACGGTGAGTTATCGCGCCCAATCATGGGCGTAGACTGACGGTGCTGATCGCTTAGCTACCGGTACCGGAGCCTGGCCCAGACGAGGTGCTGGTGGAGGTGAAGAAGACCGTACGTGCCGCTCATTGCTCAAGTCGGCTGAAGCTTAAGCAGGGTATCTGCGGATCCGATGTTCACTGTTCGTGCCCATCTTTCAGGGACACCTGCCTCGTTGATCAACTCGAAGTCTATCTCACCACCAAGTTGGGGCTCATGGAGGCCAAATCCCCCATGTGTCTCGGCCACGAATCTTCCGGCTACGTCGCTCGATTAGGCGCGAACGTAGCCGCGAAAGCTGCGGAGGCTGAGAAGTTTGCAGCGGAATTGGCGAAAGCGAGCGGTGGGAAGGGTTCTGCCAAATCTGTTGTCAGACAAAGGGTTTTCAACATTGGCGACAAGGTCACATTGGAGCCCAGCCAGACATGTCGGATGTGTTCCGACTGTATTAATGGACAGTATCAGGTGAGTCGAGCCTTCCGTGCATTCTACTGTGCGTTGATGGGAATAGATATGCGAGCATATGTTATTTGCAGCCTACCCGCCTGCCGACGGTACCCTGCAACGATACTTCAAGCTGTGCGCTGTCCGATCATTGCTCTCCTTTGATATACTGATATAAGCCTGTTCTCAGCCCCGCAGATCGTGTCTACCACCTCCCCGACTCGGTCGATCTGATGTATGGCGCGATGATGGAACCGCTGTCGGTCGCAACCCATGCCGTCGCTACCGTCGGCGGATTGCGGACGGGTCATAATGTGCTCATAATGGGTGCGGGACCGGTCGGACTCCTCGCTATGGGAGTCGCGAAAGGTCTCGGCGCGGCCAAGATCATCGCGGTGGATATCAATGAGGAGAGGTTGGATTTTGCGAAATCTTATGCCGCGACAGATGCCTACATTCCGGTATGTCTTGTACTGTTTGGGCAGTCAGATGACTGACGAGCATGTAGATCAAGCAGGAAGCGAATGAGTCTAGACCCGACTACTCCGTGCGAGCCGCTGCAGACCTGCTGTTGACTACGGGAACACCCGTCCGAGGACCCGGCTCTATTGATATTGTAATGGACGCAACGGGTGCCGAGGTGTGCATTCAAATGGGACTGAACGCCGTACGACCGGGGTGTGTAGACAACATTTACTGTGTTCACGTTTCTGATCATCATACGCAGCGGCACATACGTCCAGACTGGATTCGGCCCGCCCGACGTTCAGATCCCCATGTTCCGTGTAGTGACCAACGAGATCAGTATCAAGGCTGGATGGCGATACGGCCATGGCGACTAGTTTGATGTCCAATCTTCAGCTGGCTCTTGGCTGATGGATGAGCAGTCCCCTTTCGATCGACCTCGTCGCCCGCGGATTGGTCGACCTGAAACCCCTTCTCACCCATACCTTCAAGTTTACGGATGCGCTCGAAGCGTTTGAGATCACCAAGAACGGCAGGGATCGGGAAGGGAAGTTTGTGATCAAATGTGTCATCGATGGGCCGGAATAAGTTGTTCGAAATCACCATCTGCTGCTACGAGTCATATGCATGTGATTCAGCGCGAAATGTAACCAATTGGGTTTGAAACAAGAATCTCTTAATGCCTCTTCTGCCACAAAGCTGATTGACTCGGCTTGTGCCTGCGTTGCGTTCAACCTTTCGGATTCACCCCGTGGTTAGTTATTTCCTATTCACTCAAGATGGCGTGAGTCCTACTCGGGATACTGCAACGTGCCTTGCTGACGGATGATTTCCCGTTATTCTGGTCAGGACGTGAGTTCCTTCTTCCCCACAAAAACGCCTCCTCAATGAAAACAGCGGGATGCCCCGCTGACGACGAGTCTAGACAATTTGCGCACTGGATAAGGTCGCCGGCTGCACGGTCATACTTCTTCAGTACGTACGAGGCTGCTTTTCTCGCGTCCAACCTTGTATCAGGCTGATACACTCCCAAGGTACACATTTCTGGGGTCCAGTCAGTCCATCCCGCAGCCGTCACCCATTCCACCTGGGTGGCCGGACGAAAGGGCGACTGACCATGTCACACAGGTGGCCAACTGGGGTCTCCCCATCGCGGCGCTCTCCGACCTTGCGTATCGCGATGAGGATTCCATATCTGGGGTCATGAGCCCTACGCTTGCTGGCTACTCGTGCGTTTTCTTGATCCCTCTCCATCCTTCTACCTCCCTCGGTCTCCCTTATTCTCCCGCTCTCCCACTCGTCATCCTCGTATCTCCTCATTCCGTCCACCTCGCTGATGTCCGGTGTCAGGATAATCTTCATGCGTTTCGCCTGGCGCGTCCAACCCCGAAACTACCTCCTCTTCGCCTGCCACTTCACCAACTCCATCGCCCAGCTCACCCAAGAGGCGAGGTGGGCGAACTACTGGTACCTAGGTGGGAGGGAGAGGAAGCATCCTGTTGGGAGCGAGGTGGGGGACGCTATTGGGCAGGTCGAGGCGGGGGTGCAGGAGGGGGTGGAGAAGGTCAAGAAGATGGCTTAGGGTTGGGGAGTGGGGTTGGACAGATCATTTATTGGGAGGGGATGAGACCTCGATAGACGGATCCATCTTATGTTACAACAGCTTACAGACACTCGCCCATCTATTGGGCCACTCCACCGACAGCAGTCACTCATTTCAGATGGGTCTGCGCGTTCCGTAGTGCAAGATACGCCTGATCCCCGCCTGGGCCCTATGAGGGGTGAGCGGGCTGCCCGTTTCGCTTTGAGGGTACACTCACCAGTCCCCGCACGACATGCCACACCTCCAAGCCCTTGTACCGAAGCTTTGTTCTCGGGTCTGTATAATTCGCATGGAGTCCGGTGATGTCACAGTACTTCTTAGGAGGGAGTAGTGATGGTGGAGCAGCGGGTGTGTGATCTGATGCGACTCCTGATCAGCCTGTCTCTCCTGCCAACATACGTCATGCCGTTCACAAAGCAGGGACAGGACTGATAACTTACAAGTGATGATCTCCTTTCTCACAACCCCGGTCCCCGCCGCGTCCCCACCTCCACTCCCAACACCATTTACCTCCATCCCCTCCCCCTCACCCTCATCATCCTCATCAAGCGGCGTAGTAGCCTCACTGCGTCCCGTCATCGGCGTCCCAACCCCACTCCTCCACCTTAAATTCCCCAGATTCCCCAGGCCCTTCTTCCCCCCGACCCCTCCCCCGATCGGATTTACCTTCTTCTTCTTACTCCCCACCTCGACCACCTCCCCTCTTGCCTTCGCGGCCGTTTGTGCGGCGGATAGGAAGCCGTCCCCGCCAGAGACACGTTCTCGCTCGAAGGTTAGGATCTGTTTCGCGTTCTTCTTGGTTGTGGAGGAGGAGAAGGTGCGGATGTTTAGGTGGGAGGTGAAGTGCGGGTTCCGGAAGGGCCGGGGGGTGTCGGCATAGTTTAGTCGGTCGGCTAGGGTCTGGAGAAACGTGAGTGGGTATACGTATAGGAGAGGAGGGTGGAGGGACGTACGGGCAGGTTGGAGGAGTCGTCGAATGGGACGGGAGTGCCAGCGTTGGACTTTCGGGCTCCAGGTTTGGGCGGTGCCTTCGGCCTAGAAGAGGAGCTATGTCAGCACGTTGGGGCCCAAGCGAGGATCCGAATTACATGGTGGTAGGAATACTCTGTCTACAACGATCGATAAAGGAATCGATGAGTCTGAAAAGTCGAACGAATCGAAACGCAGGATTACTTATGTGGCTATGAAAGAAATGATTTACACGCAGCGTCTCCTCACTGTAATTGTCACCCTGGCCTCAACGCGTCCAATGGCGACTCCGTCACAGATCGAGATGTTGATCGCACTTCATGGTATCTCTCGTTCACTCATCTACTGAATACAAGCTCGAATCTCTATCGCCTTCATCCCATCTCTCAAGTCAACCTACTTGTCCTGACCCTCACAGCATCATACGCCTGCTTCGCCATAGCAGTAGCCTAAGAGGTGATCCCAGCTACATCCCGAGTCAGCCTTCAACACATCGAAGATCCAGACTATCGTCTGAAGCGGGGTGAGCCACTCACGGTCCGCCGCGACCTTCCCATCCCCCAACGGCGCCAATTCCGTACTCTCGATGATCCCTGGCTTCCCCTCAACCGAATCATTCGCCTTCGAGTCCGACGGCGGGACCTCGTCCTTGTCGGAGGAGTCTTGGATCACGTTGTCAGACCCAGTGGATGTCTGGGAGTACGTCAGGGTTTGGGACAGGCTGAGGAATCGGGTGAGGCGCACGTTCTGGACACCAGCGTAGACGCCTTGGACGCCGGTGGGGTTGACGGAGGTGCTGCGCTGAGCGTAAGTTCAAACTAGGCGTGTCCGTCTGCCCCTCCGCCGGGACGGAGGTGCCACGGTGAAAAAGGAGCAGCAGGACATATGGACTCACTCGTTTATCGCAGACATTACTGGTCGTGATACTTGGTCTTGGGGGTTCGGTCGTATGTAGGCCTGAGAATGCGCCTTTGAGCCCGGATTGCAGCAGTTCCCCATGACGTAAGGTGGAGATTGTGTCTGATTGCGCTTGGAAAATCCACGTGTAAGGTCGTTCCCTCCACACACGATAATCTCGTGCCACTAGCCAGAAAAGTCGAAACACAACCTTCCTTTCCCACTCTCCTACCCCATCCCCGCCTTCCAGTCCAACCTTTCCTCTCACCTTTCCTTCCCCCAAACATGTCTGCCACCATGACACAAACGATGACTCGACCCACCAACCACTTCTCAACCCACCAATCCCCCACCGTCGACCTCGACAGCTACGACGAGGAGCAAGTCCGACTAATGGAAGAGCGATGTATCCTCATCACGCCCAACGACGAGGCATACGGCGAGGATAGCAAGAAGACTTGTGCGTTATAGTACACATTGTGCCCTTCTTGTCCGTGCTCATGGAACTTTAGGCCATCTGATGAGTTCAATCAACGCCGGCCTCTTACATCGCGCCTTCTCCGTCTTCCTCTTCCGACCCAAAGATGGAAGGTTACTTCTCCAGAAACGAGCGGACGAGAAGATCACTTTCCCAGGGATGTGGACAAATACGTGCTGCTCACATCCTCTGAGTATACGCGCGGAGCTGGAGGAGAAGGATCAAGCTGGTGTGTTCTTCGCCCGATGCTGTAGCACAATGCTCACCGCGTTCAGGCGTGCGAGCAGCGGCGATCCGGAAACTTCCGCACGAGCTAGGCATCCCGCCGAGTCAGCTGAAAGCGGAGGACTTTATGTTCTTGACGCGGATACACTACCTCGCGCCCAGTGACGGGCTCTGGGGAGAACACGAGAGTGAGCGTCATTTCTGTGCAGCCCCGGCCAGTTGCAATTCAGCGGCTGGTTGAGCTGTAGCATTCGAAGCTCATCCATGCTTTCTCACCAGTCGACTACATCCTTTTCAGCACCCTTGACGTCGACCTCGAGATAAATCCCAATGAGGTCAGCCATGCACGATATGTCTCGAAATCCGAGCTCGAAGCGATGTATACAGATTCAGGTTTGTTATCTCTCTCCGATCCATTCTCTGATAAACCTGTATTAGCCAACTCCTTCACCCCTTGGTTCCGACTGATCGCGCGGGATCTGCTCTTCCCGTGGTGGGACGACATGCTGGCCAAGTCCCGTAGTGAGGGTTGGGATCCGGAAACCGGGAAGGGGACTGTACGAGCAGGAGTGTTGGAGGGAGGACTGAGGACCGGGGAGATCATTCGGATGGTCTAATGTAGAGCAACCCTAGACGACGCCAGGGATACCCAATCATATCATACCCCTAATAACGTGCATTGTCTACCTCATCGCCGCATTGGCCTTGACCGGATCTGCTGGCGGGAGAAACCCCGGGTCATGAATGGAATGGACGATATCTGGGGGGTGAAAGCGACAATTTCGGACCTGCTCGCCGCTGACCATATCGACAGCGTCAACTGATCAAATCAGCTTCGACCATACGATCCAGTGGCGCGGGGTGATCGGAGTCGGACTGACCACTGCGTCTTTTACGGCGTGATCGAACGTTGGGAAGGAGATCTTCGGTGGTGGGTTGGGGAGGAGAGGTGGTCGAAGCTGATCGACGAATGCTCTGTAGGGCGGGAGCGTAAAGGTCCATAGCGCGCCCTGGCATCAGCGAAAAACCGAGAGATGAGACTCACCCGCCACCAATGTGCGTTGGCTGGATCAGGGAACACGTCCAGATCAGCTCGGTCAAGATGGCATCCGTCTAAACCGACGCGGACGGCAACCTCGTCCCCCTGCCCAGGTCCGAGGTTGGCACTGGCAAGATCGACCTCCTCATCGTGATTGGTGTATACAGGGTAAGAGACTGGGTGATTGAGGAGGAGGACGTTGATGTGGTCGGTGAGCGGGTATGCGAGGGTGGATTTGCCGGATCCTGGGGGTCTCGAGGCAAGTTAGCGAGGCATGAATTGCAGGGAAGAAAGGGACAGGCGGGACCCGGCTATGCCGATGAGCAGTCCCTCTGGAGACGTCCTGGAGATTCGTCAGCCGTGATGAACCTAATCAGGTTGAGCCGTACTGCTTGTAAGCTTGCACGACCTTCTGAGCGAGATCTTCAATCTGGGCTTGCATCTTGCTGTATTGAAAACTAGAAGCAAGTCGGACGTGACAAGCAAGTGGGACGTGAGGATAGGTTGAATGAGCTGGAGAGCTTCCGTTGTCCATCGCTTCTCTTGTCGCTTCTTTTCCAGTCAGTGGGCGCCCATCGATCGATGCATCAGAAATGAGATGTATCCAGATGAACACACATTCCAGTCTGCCTAAATTGATTCGCGGTGGAAAGTACCGAAATGAGACTTGGAATGATGACGACATCTCCTCCACGAGACGTCAGCCCCGTTGTTGTTACCATTCTACAATCTCTGGCATACTCGACTCACTCCTTGGCATCGTGCTCTTGCCCTGCCAGTCGCCCACCTTCCCGTTCCATCACATTGGATTTGCGCTACGCGATTCACTTTCACCCATTGCTAGGCGATCAGCACGCGAAGAAACCATGCGCCTCCTCCTTCCGGTTGTCGCGGTGGCATCCCTTGTCCCAACAGCCCTCTCTTGGGGTGCAGCAGGTCAGCCTCGCTACTTGATCCATCCATGCTCTTGCTGACAAAGCGCTCCCGTCTCAGGCCACGAGATCATCGCCACCATCGCCCAAATCCATCTCCACCCCTCAACCCGCGCAAAACTATGCCACATCCTGCCCAACGAAGCGCACTGTCATCTCGCCCCGGTAGCCGCGTGGGCCGACCAAATCCGGGGACGATATCGTGGGACGGCGCCTATGCACTATATCAATGGTTTGTCCATCCTAATCTTCAACGTTTCCGCTGAAAAGGATGGTGTCTAGCGAACCTGGATCACCCGCAAGATCACTGCGAGTTTGGGGAACATGGGTGGATGAACGAGGATGTGAATGTGCTCACTGCAATCGCTAATTATACACGGGCTGTGGTGGATGGTCAAGGGTGGGTACCTCTGCATCGTCAAGGATACTGCTGATGCCTTGCTAGGGACATTCCGTTGAGGTTCTTGGTACATTTCATGGGAGATCTGCATCAGCCGCTACACCTGACTGGACGGGATAAGGGTGGAAACGGAGGTGAGCTGATCCGATTCACATGAAGATCAAGCTGATCAATCGCTTTCAGCGGTGATCAAGTTTGAGGGGCATACGAGAAAGTGCGAGACCCTCTGCTTCAGATTGCGATGTCCATTCACTTGGACCTCGCCCAGTCTACACTCAGTCTGGGACAGCGGAATCATCACCAAGAACATCCGCGAGTTGAGCAACTATACTTCGCCGCTCCCTTCGTGCGTTATCATCTCACTCGTCTAGCGACTTCTGACAATTTGTGATCGCAGGAAGCAAATCGAGTCGTCCCTGCTGGGCGCCATCTTTGACCCCTATGTCCGCTTCATCGTCTGGGAAGGCATCCGCCAATGGTGGACGAATGATCTCGAGGACTGGCTCTCGTGCCCATCATCCGGCGACCCTTATCCCCACTCATCCAACGCCGATATCCCAGCCTCCTCACCCGCGATCATGCACACCATCAAATCCGCATCCTCGTTCGTCATGGCCCTCCTCCCACCCACATGGTCCACCTACATGTCCCTCGCTGTTCCCATCCCCCTGACAGAGACTCATGATTTCGAGGCTCAAATGCTAGCGTCCACACCGGACGCTCTGGCCGCTCGAGGGGAGAACATGACTTTCCCGGCTTGTCCGTACACCTGGGCCTCGGCTATGCACGATATCAATTGCGACGTCGCTTGGCCGGCGGGATATACCGGTGTACCTGGCGAGCCGTTGATCGAGCTGGATACCGATGTGTATCTGGGTAGGATAGGACGGGAGAAGACGATTGAGAAGCTCTTGGCGATGGCGGGTTTGAGGTTGGCGAAGGTGGTTAATGAGGCGTTGGCTGAACCGGGCGAGACATCGCTCTTCATGGTTTATTGAGGTGCAGCGTTGGGTCAGGACACTACAGCTTTGGGTCAGGACACTCATAGTGGCATGTATGCTTGTATTGCAGGTCCGTTGCGCAAGTCTACAGGCCTGGCACGACTGTCGGCTGCCTAGTGGACACGCAGGACTTCGGGTTTGAAGCACTCCGTGATTTTCGGAATCGTTGGCTCAAATTGCTCTGCGGCCCCGTGCGGTCATCTGAATTCATAAGCTAACGCGACCGGCCATCCGGCCTTCCTGTCAACGTCAACGTCCCCGCTCTTTGCTGCAGGGTACCTCGTGCTGAATCGTAGCTATTCAGCTGCTTCGCGCCGATGATGGACGACCGTTTCACCTTCCTGCGCGAAGCGTCGCCCCCAAATTCGGCGCTACCATTGCCCTACACCTTTGAGCACCGCTGTCCCACTGCGAAAGGCGAGGTCGAGCTCCACTATTGGTCACCTCGGGACGGTACGGAGAAAGCGCCTGAGCACCTCACACTCTTCATCCTCGGTCCGCACATCCGGCCAGACTTGACTCCGAGCTGATATAGTCCCAGGCAACCCTGGTCTACTAAACTACTACATCCCCTTCCTCACCCACCTCCCTTCCCTCCTTCCACCGGCCCACGCAATCCTCTCCACCTCCCATATCGGCCATTCCCCTTCCCTCCCCGCCCCAGCCGAACCACTAGACCTCCATGCCCAACTCGAACCGAAACTCGAGCTCGTCCATGCTCTGCGAGTCTCGCTTGATACCTGGGCTGGTGGGACGCGGCCGAAGTTGGCATTGATGGGCCATTCGGTGGGGAGCTGGTTGATGTGCGAGGTTATGAAGCGCGTGGAGGGGGTTGAGGCGGGATATATGCTGTTCCCGACCATTGGTTGGTTGGCGGAGACCTGGAATGGGCGAACGTTATGGGTACGCCTGCACGCGTTTCGTGGCCTAGCTCGACGGCCTGACTGCAAACCGGGTAGCCGATCTTCCGCCAACCTATCCGATCACTCATTCCCACCCTGTCGTACCTCTTACGTCCGATACTCCCATTCACCACCTTCCCACCCACAACTCTCTCCCTCCTCCGTTCCCCGACGACGATACGCCACGATATCGCCCTAGGAGCGTCTGAAATGGAGATTATCAGAGAACCAGATCTCGACTGGATCCGATCCCAGCGCGTCGACGATCCGACCAGAGGACTGTTCGGTCTGTGGTCAGGGGGGAACCTCGACGGGTGGTCCGGGAAGGATGGGCCTTTAGCGCGAGAGTGCCTCGGTGGGGAGGATGGGGGGAGGGTGAAGGTGCTCGAGGGTGTACCTCATGCTTTCTGTTTGAGTGAGTGTGTACTGGTGAGAACATGGAGCTGATGGGGACAGCTCAGGAGAATTCGGAGATGGTCGCGGAGGTTGTGGCGAGCTGGATCATGCCAGCCAAACCAACTCCCAAACAAGATGCCATGCCCAGCGAGCAGCCGTCGACGATGAGTAAGGTGCTGCCGATGTAGATGTTCCTCGAACTGTTAGGCACATCCTTTGGCGACAATCCGTTGTTCTGATGCGACGCGAGGCGTCCTCTCACCTTTGATGGCTTTAGACAGAGGAGGTGTATTCGAACACAAATGCTCAACTCAACCGTTCGACCTCGCTCACTTCGCTCAACAGCGCTTTCTTCATATACCTTCCTGATTTGTCTTATTCGGCCACACTCTCCAACAAGCATGCTGAACGCTATGGTAGCATCCGGCCTCGCGCTCAACTTCGCCCAAATCGATCATCCGCCCACATCGACCGCCCCTTCATTCCAGTCCCAGGATCCAGCTTCTGATCACCCAACCTCTCCTTGCGGGTGCGAGTGCCAGTGTTCCTCACCTACCGCCTTCTCCGAGGCAGCCGAGCTCAAGCAGGCTGAGGCGGAGCATCCGAACGGACCGGATCGGGGTGTCTTTGAGGATGCTTGGCAGGCTATGGTCTGTTGGCTTGCGAGCTCTGAGTCAAAGGCTGCTGATGATCTTGATGGTGAGCTACGAAAATTTGTCATGACTTCCTCGGGTTGCTGCTGATACAATCATGTGTAAAGAGCTCGCTCATAGGGTGGAGAAGGACGGGAATAGTGACGTTGTACAGTTCTAGCTCCGACCGATTGAGTGAGTGAGGTATTGCAGGAAACTCATACGTAGGAGAGTCGTCTGAGATGCATAATCATGAATCTTACGGACCAACTCTGCTAAATAACAGCAGATATACGATCAGAACAACCAAATCTCGTGAGCGCAGGCAGATTGACCGGCTGCCACACTAGAAAATGCTTCCGCTCGAACCCCTTGCTAAAGGCTCCATCTGTCCTTCCTCTTCTCCATATGCACTGTGAATCAAGTCATTGTCTTCCTCATCTCACACGAAGCAATGGAGAAAGCTTTTGACCGGTTGCTATATCACTTGTCCTCGTTTGAGGGTCGTCGGCGGGCTTACACGTCGGCTTCCCATAGATTTGTGACAAACATTCCAATCCATCTTATCGCTGAACAGAATATCTTCTTGTCGAACATTCTCGCGTCTTTCATCTCCTCTCATGCCCACTCTGTAGAATTTCGCATTCACAAGAATCCTCCTTTGGTCTGAAAGACGGTTGAAATCCCGCCCAAATGAAGACTCAAACGATTAGCAGGAAGGTGCCCCACGAGCTGGGCGGGACCTCAATTGCTTGACCACTTCGCTTCCCGACTTCCTCTTTTGCCCTCAAACGACGACTTCGACTTCGAGAAATGCTCCTTATATACGGCCCGCCCCTTGGGGAGAAGTCGGACTTGGGATCGAGAACTTCTGCTTCCACTTGATTGATGGTTTCGCCTGCTCTCAGCATGGCCCTTTTCTTCACCTCTTTTCATCATGAAGAACCGACTGATCTTGCTTGGAACCTGTGCGATCGTGACAGCGGAGCAGTACTCATGCGGGTCAGTCGGCAGCTCTTGTTTTTCACTTTGATCGTAAGTCTAATGCTCATACCGAACGAAACGAGCATTATTGTACATTCACCCTTCAAAATCCCTTCGTCTTCAAATCGCAAGCTTGTCGACTGAGCAAGCGGGCACTCTGATCCGTGCTAGCGCTCAAGACAAGCAGATCTAAGACAACACGTTTGCGGGAATGCGTGCCCGTATGGGAGGCGGTGGTGGCCGAGGGGGAATGGCCGTACAAATGGAGTTACAGCAGCTCAAGGCAGCTCCAATATTAAACCCGCACTTTGGGATGGTCATCAAATAGTATGCCTTCCCCTGCTATCACTTAAGTTCCGCTGAACATAGAGCCGCAGTTTAGATTGCTTAAATCGACTGATGGACGTCATGGTAATGACTCGGGGACCGGCAGGCGTGAGGATGTGGCTGATCGAGGTGCAGACGCTGGTCAGGTTGCTCCAAAGGCGGGTGTTTCAACGCATGCCACTGTCAATACTTTGTTCCCCTTCTGTGTCCGTTGAGCTGACCGAACACGGAGTAGAACCGGACCAGAGCGAACAGCGATATTCAGCTTCGCCAATTACTGGCGAAGGATGGTTCAAGCTCCAGTGAGACCATCTATGCCGCGTCAGGCTGTATTGACGTTGAGACATTCAGTATCTGATGGGTCGTCCCGAAGCTCAGCTCGTTCTGATCACACTGACCGAGTTAGCGAGCCGGTAAGGTTTCGTTGCGCCAAGGCAGCCCATCCCCCTTTCCTTCATTTTGGGCTATATGACTCCATAAAGAGGCTGAGAGCCCTCCGACACATCACTTCCATGACCTGTTATGCATTCGATCATTACCTTCTCCCGTCCTCTTCCAGAGGTGACTCAACTGCTTGATCACGTGATTGCACAGATGATCGACGCGTATCTGAAAACATGAGCGACCGGCGAAAATCGTGCCCCAGCTATCAGGCAGGGGGTCATCAGCTAGAAGAGGGCAGCGTGATCGTAGCGAGACGTCTACCGAAATGAGCGTCTCAGCTTCTTCCGATCCCCGACTTCCACCCAAGGAGCCCGACTTATTCTTCCCCTCGTCCGACTCCGAGGAGGAGGATGAAGTCCCTGCAGTCCCTCTCGCTTCCTCCACGGTCTTTGGGGCTTCAAGCTGTTCCTCCACCATACTCAAGCGGAATGGTCACCGCTCCAGTCCTCAAAGGAGCGGTAGCAGCCCTAGCAATGGCGATACGAAAGACATCTTGGGCTCGCAAGGTAGCGATATCGTACCTCTCGACTCCACACCCCTTCTATTTACCTCCGACACCGCCGGACCATCCACTTCCAAGCGACGCGCACTGAGCCGCTCGCCATCCAACAACGTCCCACTGAGCTCCACAGATGGCTACCTCGGTGAGTTCGTATGCGAAGGTTGGAGTCTGTCGAAGGGCAAAGGCTATTGCGTGCCTGGAAGCAAGGTCATTTTCGAACGACCGAAAGCTGCGAAGGGTGGAGATGAGGATTCGAAGGTATTGGCGAGGGGTAAGGACAAGGTCGGGCCTGCGAGGCTGGTAAACGGGAAGATGGTCAATGCTAAGACTAAGCCTGTTGGGGGGAAGCAAGTGACCCTTGGGTCTTTGGGCTTGGGGAAGAAGGCTGCCTCGGTGGTGCGTCTCGTGGAGCAGTGGTGGTAGGGGGTCCATGATGAGCTGATGGGGGGTGTAGCCGACGAAGAAGCCCGGTGCGAAGCCGGTCGTTGACCAGATCATCCGATTCCGGTAAGTCGTGCGATTCATACAAATCATAACAAGGGCTGACCTTCTTGATGACAGGAATGAGCGAGGCTTTGGTGCGTCTGACTAGCTCTAAGGCAAGATTACTGATTCTTGGTGTCGCCTACTCGAGCAGAAAGTGTGTGATTTCTACCCTCTCCGTGAGCGCTGAACTGACAAAACGAAGTTGGCAGGCTATCCGTCGGCGAAGCTGGCTTTCTCGTCCACCTGCTCGACACTGGGATCAGTGAGTCGTCGGGTACCTGCTTACAATTCACGCTGATCGGATGACCATGTGCCAGTCTCCTTGCGTGGCCATGTCATAGACTGCCCTCAAGTCCTCTCGACCGGCGCCACCATCCTTTTGAATGTCAAGGTATACCTTACCCGTCAAGCGTTCGAGATCGTCGAGAAGGAAGTTCGCGAGGAAAATGGAACGTTCTGGCAGGAGCAGAAGGAGACTATGGAGGAGGAGGCGATGAGGAAGAGGAAGGATGCGTTAGGATTGCTCTTCGGTACGTAGACTTCTTCCAAGGGGGACATCCCTCATCCCACTATAGGTCGCATCGGTGTCAAGCCGCTTCAATCGAATGCATTAATCATGGCGCAAAAGAAGAATGGCACTGCGGTGATCGATGAGAAATCTCTGAAACACTTCGATTCCCCCGCTCGACCACCTACTAGACGCAGTGCTAGTCCGTCCAAGGGCAGCACTTCGTCCGGCGGAAAGGGCAAGGCTAAAGCGTCTGATGACGAGGAGGACGAGGACAGCGGAGATGAGGCGGAGAAGCTTAATGTCGAGCAGCTGAACGAGCTGGATAGCATCTATCGAAAGTGAGCTGAGGTTTTGGTCCGCATTACTAGGGCACGCTCATCTGGAATTAGAGCTCAACAAGGCGATAATCGACTCGAGGAGTCGTTGCCCCCCGAGTCGTTCCTCTACACCTTGCGACCATATCAGAAACAAGCTTTGACTTGGATGAACGCTCGAGAGACTGGAGACTCCAGCGTACGGGATCAGAGCCTTCATCCGCTGTGGGAGGAGTGAGTGGGACCATTGCTCAATCGAGTCATTGCTGACCGGCGCCTCAGGTATGCGTTCCGTAAAGAGTATCCCGAAGGCCGCCCGATCGAGATCGAGGACGATGACGATATTGTCGATCCTAGCCGGAATTTCTACTGGAATCCCTATAGCGGCGAGCTCAGCCTCACTTTCCCTGTCTCAAATACCCAATCTAAAGGCGGCATTCTAGCCGATGCAATGGGTGAGCTCAATCGGTCAGAAGGTACAGACGCGGCTGACCAACTGGTTCCAGGCATGGGCAAGACCTGCATGATGGCTGCATTGCTGCATCTCAACCGCGAAGGCGATGCGCCTTCATCCACATCACCACCTCCGCTGACAGGCGAAGGTGAACCTGCCTTCAAGAAACCGAAGTTTTTGCAAGTGACCCTCTCGAACCAATGGCGGGCCGTTCCGACAGCGCCGAGGCCAACAGCGATCCCTCGAGCGACTCTGGTCGTCTGTCCTGTGTCGCTTGCATCGCAATGGCATGAAGAGCTCGGAAAGATGTCCGACAAGGGGACGATCACCAGTCTCATGTGGTATGGCAACGATCGGACGGATATCGAGCGATTGCTCTTGCAGGAAGGCAGGAAGAAGGTGGACGTCATCATCACCAGCTATGGCACCCTGGCCAGCGAGTATCAGAAGTGGAAGAAATTGAAGGATAAACCTTCTTACGAGGGAGGGAACATTTACGATCACGAGTTCCTGCGGATCGTCCTCGATGAGGCGCACAATATCAAGAACCGCACAGCACTGGTCTCAAAGGCTTGCTACGAGCTCAAATGCCGGCGGCGATGGGCATTGACCGGTACACCGATCGTCAACCGACTGGATGACCTATATTCACTCTTACACTTTCTTCGTCTCGAGCCATGGGGACATTACTCCTTCTTCCGAAGCTTTGTCACTGTACCTTTCCTCAATCAAGATCCCAAAGCCCTGAACGTGGTGCAATACATCCTCGAGTCATGTTTGCTTCGGCGAGAGAAGAACATGCGCGACAAGGACGGCCGGCTCATCGTCGATCTACCGCTGAAGACGACTGATACTCAAGTGCTTGATTTCTCCCGACCTGAACGGCAAATATATAAGCATCTCGAGGATCGAGCAAAGCGGCGGTTCATTCAGCTTGACGCTGAGGGTCGTGCGATGTCAAATTACACCTCGATCTTGGCCATGCTGATGAAGCTGCGGCAATGCGTGGATCATCCCTTACTCGTCCTTGGGAAAGGCTCAAATGAGGAAGAAATGGGCGATAAGCTGCTTGATGCGGAAAGTGGCGACGAAACTGGCAGTTTGAAGCAGATGATTGCGGTCTACGCTGGTGGTCTGAATGACGATTCGAAAGACAACTCGCATTCCGATACAACCTACGCATTGCAGGTGCTCAAGGATTTGGGCGAAGCGGAGGATGCTTCGGAATGTTTCATCTGTACGAGCGAGATCTTCGATGAGGTGTTGCTGCCCTGCTATCACCGGGGATGTCAGGACTGCATCGTCAACTACATCGGTACGTGCGAGGACCAGAACAAACCTGCAAACTGCCCGATCTGCGGGAAAGGCCCATACAAGCTAGCCGACCTTCGATCGGTTCAGCGTCGGAGGAAGCGAATCAATCCGATTACCGGCAAGTATACGGACGATCGAGGGAATCCCTCGTCGCAAGGAGAAGGGGAGACCGCTGTGACCATTGGTAGGGTCGACCTTGTGTCGAGTACCAAGCTCCGAGCACTGGTGCGGAAGTTGGAGGCGATGAGGGCGGAGGATCCTGAGTTTAAGGTGTTGGTCTTCTCGCAATTCACCTCCTTTCTGGGTGAGTGAAACACGGGTTGCTATACTCGCGTTGACATAGGCAACTCACTAGACCTCGTTGAGACTACGCTCAACAAGGCAGGTATCCGCTGGCTGTGAGTGGACAAGCAATCATTCAGGGATTTCAAGACTGACTTGAGCAGACGCTTTGACGGGTCTATGAGCCAAGCCCAACGCGCGACGACGATCGAGGAGTTCGGGAAGAAGAGTCGCGAGCCTTTGATCCTCCTCATCTCGCTCAAGGCAGGTGGGGTCGGTCTCAACCTGTGAGCACGATGCGAGGCAGCTATACTATAGCTGACGGATATTCCAGGACTATGGCAAACCGTAAGTCGTCAGGAGTGACCGCGTAAACGGTACAAATGATTTTGCATCTTAGACGTCTTCATGATGGATACTTGGTGGAATGAGGCTATTGAGCAGCAGGCGATTGACCGGGTGCATCGACTAGGGCAGAACAAGCCGGTCTTCGTGACTAGGTATATCATCAAGGGGACGGTCGGTGCGTATACCTTCCGTCCGCCAAGACATCCATTATTGACAGTCAACCCGCAGAGAAGCGCATAATGAAGATCCGTGAGCTCGATAAAACTCGTAGCAGTGCAATCAGGCTGATCTTCGGGAAGAGCGATCAAAGACCGCGCTCGTCAACGCCTCGCTGTCCGGCGGAGCACAGAAGGACAAGCAGGCGTCTCTAGCTGACATCAAGAAGATCTTCGGGCTCGACGAGGATGATAGCGAAGATGAGGTGTACTAGGCGTGCTCCTTCATCCAGAAGTCGATCGCTTGCGAGAGCAGCGGAGTCAGGGAGGAGCATGCGACATACTTCTCAAGGTTGCTGAGGTGGGCTGCATCCAACTCTATGCATCTTGACCAATCTACGCAATGAAATGCCTCGAGTCATCAAGTGATGCCGACGGAGTCGCGAATCAAAGGATTGTGCCCAACCTGTGCGAAAGAAACAGTTGCATCAGTCATATGCCGACGCTATCTCGAGAAGGATGAAAGGACGAGGCCAACAAAGACCGCAGACAGAGCCACTAGTCCCCCGCAGCCAAGGACGTTTGACGATGGCCATGACCGCCATATGCTCTGACGAGATGAAGCTTTCCGCTTCCCCTTCTTAGGTTTCCGCGGAATGGTCGTGCGGAAGGAGCGAGTCGTAGAGGAAGATACTAACCCAATTTGTTTGAGTCTGTCAAAGCGTCAGCCACATGCATCGACGATGGAGAGAAAGACTCGCCCCCGGATATAAAATGTATCCAGTGCCCGCTCGATATCCGACTCCTGACCAACAGGTACACCTTCAAGAGCGAATTTCACTGGGTTAACCTTCAGTATTTGATCAATCGAGTCTTTACGGAACTAACGATTTGTAGAGTCCGATCCCTGATCGAGGCTGATCGTCATCGTCCCATAATGATCTACCCAAAACCCATCAGCACGCGTTTCTTACTGGAAAGGCCAGCTGATCACCTGAAGGCCAGGCAGGACTCCTCGTCTGCCACGACTGCACCAGCTTTTGCGGAACGACAACCGACTCCACCTTCCCTCTCACATTCCCTCCAAACAGCTCGAACGGGGAGCCAGAATTCAAGCTCATCTACTCTCATCAGCTCCATTCAGCTCGAGGGAGTAAACGTGGATCCACCTTCGCAGGCGAGCGAGACCACATGGGGATCCTTCCCTCATCGGTCAGGAGACCCCATAGATCCGTAGCACTGATATGCAGTGTCGCCTGAGCTTCGACCGTCGCGGTACTTCCCACCTTCTTACCCGTGACCGCTGTTGACGTCGCACTCGCTGCGTTTCGAGAGCTGTTCGACGCGACCTCCGCGGGCGGAGCAGCTGTGTGGCTGGGCGTGGTGGACCCGGATTCGGATGGGGACGGACCGTCGGGCGCTCCGTGAGCTGCGGTGAGGGCGGGTCGGAAGGAGTTGAATTTCTCTTTCAGGACGGGAGGGAGGGCGGTTCGGAGGTAGGTCAGGAGGTATTCACCGGAGGTCGATGGGGAGTCGAGGTTGAAGTCGAACTAGGCGCCTGATCAGCAGGCGATGGGGAAGAGAAGGGGAAGATACGTACAACATAGTCCGACAAGCCGTCGATAGCCTCATGGCTGACCTCCGGGATCCTCAATGTCCCCTTGACCTCACTCCCATCCTCCGCCACACCCTCCCACCTCATCTCCAGCTCAAGATCATATATTGTCAACAATCTACTCACCGCCATCAGCTTTGGATCCCCCGATCGACGTTTCCCCCCCTTATTGTATACTCACTTGCCCTTCCGTTGACCAAGGTCGCAATCCCCGCTAACGGAAGTGACCTCGAGAATCTCAGCGCTCTGCTTCCCATCGTCGACTCCGCACCCAGGCAAAGCCTTCTTCATCCATTCTCGAGCCCAAGGTCCGCAATTTTTGTTCTGGTGATGCGGTGTCAGCTCAGTGCAGGACAAACTGGGTCGAGGTTCTTAGGTTTAGGTGGACGTGATGGACTTACTCGCCAGTGATAGGTCTGCTGGTAGGCAGTCAATGGCTTCGGCTCACCCATCCTGTCCGGTTCGCGACTGTGCTAGTCTGATATCTGATATGAAATACTAAGACGATTCTGAATGGAAATCTCCCATGTTACTCGAGGGGAGATTCCAGAAAACTCGACCTCATGTCGTGTCACGTGGATGAGTTTGCATGTGGTAACAATATTTGATACATACATTCATGACCAGACACCTGTCACCGGGACAGACGAGCGGAATCGTCTCCCGTCTCTGGAGCGACTCCAGAGCTACCACAACCCTAAATTTCAACCTCTCCGATCAGCAGCCCTGTTCGCATCATTCATGTCCGTTTCTTCAGACTGTGGCGTGGCGTAATAGGTCCTCAGCGTCGCGAGCGTTCAGGTAGTGCGTGCCTATATACAGATCGGATCAGCTCCGTCTTCTGAGTAGCCATGGGCACAGCGGGGACGCACCATCGTTGCACGTCGCTTTGTTGCGCATCCGGTCGCACAGGTCGTCGATCAACAAGTGATCAAGGTTATCCTGCCGTTCCCATCAGCGCAGATCCAAGCGAAGAAGAAAGCAACCCACCTCATGCTGCAATCCCATCTTCATCCACAGCTCGGAGGGCTTGATGACCTTCCCTTCATCGTCCACGATATACACGAGCTCGCTCGGCGCCTTTGGCGGCCCGAAGGTACTGACTCCCCCGCCATACGTTTCGCCCATCGAAGTACTGCTCGGACAGGTGGACTCCGGAGAAGCCGAATTCGAGGTAGTCTGCCGAGACCCGGGTGATTGGCTGTTGGATATCGAGTTGAGAGGGGATGGAGACATGTTGAGATAGTTGGTGGGGCTGAATGACGGTCCGTTCTGGGGAAGCACGAACGCGGCGGACGGAGAGTTCCCGGACCCGCTTTGCTGGAGAATCTGTTGTAGCTGCGCGTTGAAGAAATCATCATCCGGGCCAGCCTGGTCGACAGTCTCATTATTGGCGCCAGTGAGGGATGCGAGGAAGTCATTGACACTGTTGTCCGAAAGATCCGCCCAAGCATCCTGTGCCGGCTGAGCGGCAGCGGCGGGAGCTGCTGCTGAGGCCGGGACACCCGCAGGATCCCGGTAAGCCATGGGGTTGAATGCTGCTCTCTCGCCGTTGACATTACCCTGAGCAAAGGTAGGAGCGGCCGGTGACTGCGGTTTGGGAACGCCGAAAGAGTATGTCGCACTCGTCGATGATTGTTGATTCGGGTATGGGACGGTAGCATTCCCGTTCGACGTCTGTGCGGTAGAAGGCACGTTGTCGTAGCCATTGGGATAGAAACTCGCGAAAAGTGCATCCACGTCCGAGGTTTTCCCGGTGGCAGACGACGACGAAGATTGGTTTGGCTGGGCCCTAGGGAATGCGCTCGTTGAGCTGTTACTGCTGGATTGCCGGTCGCTGGTGGCGGGACCCTGGAAGCCTGTTCGTATTCCCATCGCAAACGCATTGAATGCGTCAGGGTCATATAGCTTGGGTAGACCATTGTCACCGCTTCCGCTGCCACTGGTGGCACCAATCGATGCAAGCGAATCAGGGCTATCGCTTAAGCCGGATGTGGTGCGCTGCGGCGCAGGCGGAAGATCGTTGATGCTCCTCAATCCCTCGTCCGCCTCGCTGTGGGGCGGTGATGGTGGCTTCGCAGTCTGCTGATTCGGCATCGCAGGCGTTGAAGTGTTACCGGAGCCAGAGAGAGGCATGGAGAAGGTAAATGCTGATTGCTTGAGGGCTACATTTTCCTCCTGCAATCGCTTGAGTATCCCGCGAAGATTCTCGTTCTCAACGGATGTGCCGTATGATTTTGCCTCGAGCTCGGCCACCTTTTCCTCCAGCTGTGATAATGTCAGGTACAACCGCCATAAGGTAACGCTTTTGCACTTACGTCGTGGACTTTGGCCTCCCGCCTCTCCCTGAACGCCTTCTGCGCTGCTCGATTTTGTTCTTTTCTCCTCGCAGCCTTGCCAATCTCCTTGTTCTTCCCCTGGCCATCCTCATTCGAGCCGGACTTGCGCCCTCCCTTCCGGCCCGTTGTAATTTGGCTGTTCTTGGCGTTCTGCCCATGAGCCCGTTTGTCTTCGTGTCCGAGATCAGATGTAGATTCTGAAGACCGTTCATGAGACAAGCTTTGAGAGGACAGAGAAATCACTGACCGTCGTCGTCTTCCTCTTCCATTTCTTGCCCTGAGTTCCCGCTCGCCTTGCGCTTGTGGATCCCCTGCCCGTTCTCTATCCGCCCTCCATCTTCTCCTTGGCTATCGGCTTCCGAATCTCCAGACAGACTGTACCGCCTCGCCGAACGCTTCTCTGGCGATTGTGAAGGCTCATTGGAGGATGGCGGGGTGTCTTCGGGGGTATCGCGACCGGGAACGGGTATAGGGAAGAAGGCCGAAGTGGGGAGGGATGTGGGGTTCTTGGCGTCTTTCTCAAAGTTGGAAGAGAGGTAAGAGATGAAAGCGGAAGTGTTGGGGCTGAGGGCGTCCTCCATGATGGCCAACGACTGATGTGGAGGTGCTGAATGAGAGGAATGAGAGGTGCAGATTCCGTTCGGTCGGAAGCCCACTGCCCAACAAAGGAGCGGTGCTTTGACGAGAGAAACGAATGCGGAGAGCGTGCTAGACCGGTACTGAGTGGATACAAGGCGTGTGGTCTGCCGATAGGCTGGCACTTGGTCGAAAATCCGAGAAGCTAAACGCTTGTGGAGGGAAGGAACGCTGAGTCGTCGAAGTCGAAGAAGCGACGACTGGGTCGGACGCGGACGGGAAGGCCTCTTGATCTGCTGCTCGTCTGGTGTAATGGACAGTCGTTCAGCCTTCGCTGGAAACTCGATGATGATTGATGGATGATCACAGGCTGAGATGGGGGACGGCAAATGGGAACGTGTATGAAGGCACCTCAAAAGATGTTCAATTTCATAGCAGAAATAAATTACCCCTTGCAGCGTAGTACTCGCTTATTCAGCATTTGGGCCACCACGTGATGTACCGTAGCCGTGACTTATTACCGAGTGGCGTGTCTACGTACTCACAAGCGAGACAAGTAAATTTGAGTAAGCGCCACGCCATTTCCTGACGTAGAGCTATCACGAGGAGCAATTAACCGTGTCTCATCCCCCTGTCGAATGTAATATTCGCCCTATTCTATGCACCTCTAACCCCGACAGCTGATCACGTGCACCTCTCGGCTCTGCAGCTGTCACGATCGTGAATTGAAGCTCGGATAACATCGACGAACATCGCCGACAATAAGCAACCAGTGCTTATCTCCGGCATTGTACTCTGAAACGGGGTGCAACCTTGTTCATTGTACTACGAAACGAT
>JAABUP010000131.1_pt1 | contig 166319 bp, 191 predicted proteins | sample 5559201 | NCBI WGS metagenome assembly JAABUP01 (sample SAMN10711887, study PRJNA513373) | rock metagenome | isolation source: Antarctica rocks | place: Antarctica
TGCAGCACCTGCGCTCATCAGAGGTGCCCTTGGCTACCAGGAAGTAGACATTGACAGACAGCTTCTGGCCATGCCGGTGGGCTCTGTCCTCAGCCTGACGCACTAGGGCCACTTCTTGAGGCAGCTCCACAAACACAACAGCGCTGGCAGCGCTGAAGTCCAAGCCGGTCCCTGAAAGTCACCCAGGCTGAATGAGAAACAGAAGACAAGACAAGTCTATGCCTTTAAGCGATCAAAACGGGAGCTTCCTGAGGCAGCAGCCTGGAGCTACGAACATAGACCATGGCCCAAAAGGGGCTGGATGAGTACCTGCTTGGATTTGCAATTGAGCTCTTTGCAAACCAGGCTCTTGTGCAGCAGCCCCTCTTGCAGCAAACACAGCTCAGCCGGAAATGACTACTATAGGCAGCAGTGTTGTGTGCATGTATGTCAGTTGTATGAGGAGATCAGAGTGCAATTACTGAACAGATCAAGCAATGGTGTCAATTTGCTTGATGTCACGCACAAAGCAAAGCAATGCCTGCATGACAAATATGTGCGTGCGCATCCGCCCTGTGTCACGCAATGTACTGGCATATAAGCATGCGAGGCAGCCACAGCTGCACTGCGATTCCAACCTGAGCTGGCAACAAAAGGTTGCGCTGCAAGAGAGAGCGATGACACCCCGGCGGTGCTGAGAAGGTCAATGAAGCATGATCACCTCCCCAGAGTTGTTCAGACTGTTGTTAGCAGACAGTGAAACAACACAGTGGGGACGTTTGGCCAGCAACACAGCTGGGAGTTGTTGTCAGCAACACAGTGGGGACCTCTTGTGAGCAACAGTGGGAAGTACCAGCAGCAGTGATGGATAGCAAGGCCGCCCTGATAGCAGGGTCCTCTTTGAACTGCAGACATGCTGTGAGCCGGTCTCTGCTGTCTGTTTCTCCATCAATGCGCACATAGGGCACCCCACCCCACCCCTCCTTACCTGGGCTGCCCTCCAGGGCATGAGCAAGCTTGGACATCACATCCCTGTATATACAATGGTGTTGTACTTGTAGGGCCAAGGTGCAGTCTACACTCTGTGGCAATCATGTCCCTGCAGACACGATGTGGCATAAGGCTGTAATTGGTGCAGTCTATATGTGTACTGGGTACATGTAGACAGACACAATGTAGTGGTGTTGTTCTTGGAGGGTCAGATGCAGTGGACAACCTCTGCAAATCACGTCCCTGCAGACACATGGTAGCACAGTATTGTACGTGCAGGGTCAGACTGTGAGGCAGTCTACACTCACTGCTGAGAGCTTTGTGAGACCACAACTTTGGCTATGCACATGCGTCAGTGTGCTCCAGCATCTGAGCTCAGTCGCTGCTGCAGGACTTGCTGCCTTTGCTTTACAGGTACACTGCAATAACACAAAGGAGCAACCACAAGTAACATGTCTGGTGGCTAAAAGGCTAAACTCTGCAGAAGTTTTGGTGATCCAGAGACATCCTGCTAGCAGACACATTGCTAGCAGACACTTTGCTAGCAGACACATCGCTAGCAGACACGCCGCTAGCAGACATGTTGTATCAGCATGACAGAAGTGCTCACTTATGATGTGCAAAGATGAGAAACTTGGGTGCAGGCTCTGCGCCCTCCTGAGACTCTACCCCCCCCTTGCTACCCCGCCTAGCTGCACCAAGGGCGTTGATGAGCCACTCAAGGCCATTGGGCAGCTTGGCCAGGCCGGTCTGATGGCTTTTGCTCATTGCCTCTGAACGTCTGGGCCTGCCTGATGATTGTCGTTCATCATGCTCTGCCTCGCTGCCGCTGTCCTCAGCATCTGCGTGTCAGTTAACCTTCATTTAGTGTCTTGAAGGCCAGGATGTGACGCATCAGACATCTAAGCAGGCACAGGTGAATGGGATGTGGGACAACACAAGCTCGTAACAGATCTGTGTGATTGGTGATACATATGTTCAAAAAGATCAAAATGAATTGAGAGTTCTGAGCTCAAAAACAAGCCGAATGTTCCGTTGCTGGTAGTTTGCGCCAAATGGTGCAAATTGTTCCTCTGGCAGTATTGTGTCATGCAGGCAGCGTGAAGGCACAATGAACAGGCGCAGGATTGTGCATCTGGCTGAGCTACAACTACTTGGCAGCCTTCATTGCTGTGCTGTTACTTCGCTGGCTCTACCATAACTGCAAAACTTGAAAGGTACAGCTGACAAGCGATGTGGGCACTCATGTTTATCTGTAGGTTGCAGAGCAACACAGGGGGGGAAGCACTCACCCTCCGGCACTTCTTGGTTGGGCCAGTCTGCAGCTTTGGGGCGGGGGAGGCGCACCACCTGGCGCCTCTTGGGGGGCAGCTCAGCCATCACATCCCGCTTCAGCCGCCGTAGCATAACCTCCTGCACCAAAGCACACAGCCTGTCTGGACAGATCCAGCTTTGGTGTGGTGCACCAGCAGACATGTTGTTGCAACAGCACAACAGGAGTGCTCAGTTAGAGCATGCACGGATCAGGAACTTGGGTGCAGGGTGCGGCCCCCAACCCCCCCACCTGAGAGTCAGACATGCCAGCTTTGGCCCACTGCTGTGAAGAAGATTCAGGGGAGGGGCATGACTTTACAAGTACTGAGATTGCCACGTTCAGCATAGAATTGCATGACCATCTTGCATGGGGTGCATGGGATGAGTGGCAATACTTGGGCCAGCTGACATGCACAAGTCAAGGTGCAAGAGGTATTATGATGGGAGCCATTGGCCCCCACAAGAGTAGGGCATTGGACTGAGCCCCAAGGGGTTGTCAACATGCCCTGTCACAGTTGCCTTTAGGAGGGAACGATCACTGCCCATCAAACATAAGTGGACAGGCTGGGCCAAGTTCACCTCCTGATGTAGTGGGCTGAACTTCAATGCAGTATGCTGCAAGGACCGTCAACTTTCTCTGCTTACTTCTTTTAGCAGTGCATGCAGCTCCCCTGCTCGGGACAGGCCGGAGTTGTCGTACTTCTTGCTGCTGCTGCCATGCCTGCCCACGGGTATGAGGCGCCTGCTGCAGTACCTGTAGGAGAAGGCTGTCCTGTCCTTGCCCAACAGGCCTGGCCGCAAAGCATCCACCTTCATGTACAACAGCATGCATGTCCGCAATGTCTATCAATCTCAATTAATCAGTCAATCAATCAATGAACCAACCAACCCACCAATCAGCCAGTCAACCAATCAATCGATCAATCAATCGATCAAACCAATCAATCAACCAACCCACCAATCAGCCAGTCAACCAACCAGTCAATCCATCAACCGATCAACCAATCAATCAATGACCACATCAATAAATCAGTCAATCAATCAATCAATCAATCAATCAATCAATCAATCAACCAACCAATCAATCAATCAATCAATCAATCAATCAATCAGCCAGTCAATCAATCAATCCATGAATCAATCAGCCAGTCAATCAATCAATCCATGAATCAATCAATGACCACATCAGAACTGGCATGTGTCTATGCTCATTCAGCACCAAGTATGCTTCCAGGTTGATGCAACACATATGTTGTGCCTGGGCTCAAGGTGTTAGCAAATGGTGTGTTGGCACATGTGGGCAACCTGTCCAGCTAGCAGAAGTCATAGGCTTATGTGACTGTGCTACATGGTGCTAGACATGAAGCATCGGTAGACATTTTGATCTGGTCTCTGACAACCAATGCCAGACGTGAACTCTGTTTCGGAGTTCCGGATTTTTTGTAACACACAACCTGTCTTCTTCAGTACGTGATCAAACTTGTTGATGGCTGAACCATTGTCATCTCGCTTTTTCTCTTAAGCAGGGCCACAACTTGCCAGCTACTGGCTATGTGTATGCACTCCCAGGTTCAAGCATTGCCAGGGGCTCTCACACATCAGAATGCCATGACGCAAGACCCAGACGACAAGAGATAGCATTCGTCAGCTGCAGCTTTGGGCTGTCATTTCAGGACGCGTTTAGACATCTCTTTTCTCTGTCCTTCTCTTAGGCAAATGCAGAGTCTCACCTGTCTGAAGAGATCAAAGGGGCGGGACAAGGAGGGCGTGCCAGTCAGGAAGATGGCCCTGCGGCTGCGCCTCACAGCCGAGACAGCAGCCTCGGTGTGACGGGCGTCTGGAGGCTTCTCGCTGGTGCGCAGGGTGTGGCTCTCATCAGCAATGATGATCTTCCAGCCTTTGGACGCCAGGCAGTGCTGCATGCATGCATCATGAGTATCTGTAGAGATGTGATGCAAATCTGAGCAACCAAGGGACTGTGGAATGCCAAGGTCAAGACATCAATGACACAACTGTCACAGGCTTGCTATGCTGCAATGCAGTGCAAAAGAGCGCCTGAGTCGTCACAATGCAGCGCTTGCAGAGCCGGCTGGAACTCCTATCTGACAAGCAGTAGTTTCTTGCATTGAGCTCTGCGTGACAAGACCACCAAAGCACACCTGGGAGCCGGCACAGGCAGTCAGCACAACAGGCCGGCCATCTATCCCCTTGCAGGCATCGCATGTCAGGCGCTGCATCATCTCATATGATGTGATACAAACAGCTGGCAGGTCTGAGCCTTGCAGCCTGTCAGACTTGCCCTCAATCACATGGATGCTGCTTGGCCGCAGGTGGGGGAGCCATTTCTCTAGCTCCTCTGCCCATACAAGACGCAAGCTGGCAGGCACAATGATCAGCAGAGGCCATTCCTCCTGCAGCATTTGCCCTGCTTGCTGATGTACATGTATAAGCGTGTGGCCCACGAGCAATAAGCTGAAACAGTGTATCGTTTGCTTCCTCTGTGAGGCACCTTTGGACAGAAGCATGACCTGAAGCATGGATGTGTCAGTGCGAGGCAAGACAATCAGCATGTGGGTGATAGCTTTTGTACAGCTTGACGACAGCTTCAGCTGATGTGTTGCATCGACTCACCCGGTAACAAGACGCGATTGCAATGGCTTGTACGGTTTTGCCAACTCCCATTTCATCTGCCAGCAGGGTTCTGCCCTCCCGCCGTAGGGCAAACTGCACCCCAGCTCGCTGGAAGGGCATGAGGGCTTGCCCCAGATGGTGCGGCATGCTGCTCAACCGCTCCTCTGCTTCACTCTCAATGGCTCGCCTGCCCCCACCCCTGTGTCACATGTACTTCAGTCATGACAGCTGGAACAATATCATGCAAAATGATATGCATTTGCTTGTTTTGGGGCGACTCGGCTCAGCCTGGCTAGAGAGTGCAGTCTCTGTCAGTGCTCAGCTCACCTGACTCGGCTCAGCCTGGCTAGAGAGTGCAGTCTCTGTCAGTGCTCAGCTCACCTGAGACTGCCGGGATGAACTCACTCACATCAGTGGCCAATGCAACGACCGCTTTGACCAGGCAATAGGACAACAGTGGATCATCGTGGGCTACATGTGTGGAACCTGACCATGTCTCAAATATGCCTAGTGGTAACAATGATGCGATCCAAGGGTGTTCAGTCACTGTTGGCAAGATCAGTAGAAGTGCACATTCACCTGAGTGAGGTGAGGGTAGCATATGGGATGAGCGCAGAGCTGCCTAGCAGGCTGGGCTGCAGTTGCCGGCTCTGCAGTCTGCGACAGATGTCATCATATTCCACAAAGCTGAACAGCACCTGCAGCAGTGTAAGGTGATGTTGGTCCTGCTTGCACAGCAGTGCTTTGCCCATCTTATGAGACGCCACAGATGGCTCCCCGGCGGTCATGGCCAATGAAGCAGGAAGAGCCTGCTGCGCAAAGAGGTGGTGCACCAGTTAGATCACAGATGGAAAAGATGACTTGGTGGGGAATATGATTCAGGGCTGCAGAGCAGAGCATGCAAAATGACCGAGTGATGCCCAGTGCTGTGTTGGGCAACATGGCTTCTAAGCCAAACAGCTTATCACAACAAAGGCCTGTTGGTGGGACTGCAGCCAACCTGGTTCCTCTGTCTCATGTCTGCTCCCAGCTCAGCAGCACTGGCATGCTGCTCCTGACCAGCAAGATTCTGCTTCTGATCTGCAGCTTCATTGAGTGGCACCTCATTGTCTCTAGGGCCCAGAATGCTGCTGCTGCTGCTACTGGCAGTCATGGATGCAGCATGCTGTGAGCTGGTGGTGCCTTGAGCATCAGGCAGATCTGGGCAGGGCAGAGCCTTCTGCAGTGGGATGCCAGCTGCTGCCAGCACAGCTGTGAGACCTCCACAGAGTCTGACCACGTCTTCACCTCCTGTTGCTGCCTCCACCTGCACAAAGGGCGTGTGCTTGAGCACATGTTTGCTTGCTGACGTGTGCTGCCCAACAAGCCATGTCAAATGGATGATTCAGCTCAATGATCAGAAGCCAAGATTCTGAAATGCGCAATGCTATTGTGGAAGCATACTTGTTGTTTTGTTCATGTACTCTGGGGCGCCTGACCGCTACCTGTATGCAAGCAGCTTGCATGAAAGGCAAAGCTGCTGGAGGTAGTGCTCTAGATTGCTGGACGCAAAAAGTGGAATGTACGTATGCACTGACTGGCATATCATCATCATTGGATTGCTCAGTCTTCTTGATTGGTGCACACTGATGATGCGTATGCACATTCACCTTGAACACATCTTTGCTGACAGCCTCTAAAGTCACTTGAGGGTTGGCTAAGCGCTCAGTTGCAGCCTCTTTGTAGTCACAGGCAGGCCATGAGGAGCAGCCCCAGCAGCCACCCCCCTCCCTGAACTGAACCCATTTCAGTTTGGCCCCACAGCCCTGTCCTGAGTAAACACCAGGACACCTGCAGAGATGGTTACCAGTTCAAGGTTGTTGTCCCTCTGCCAGCACTTTAGAACCAGATGAGCCAGGACGCTGAGCCTGCCTGTTCAATATATGTGCAGTTGCTACAGAGACTTGACATTGCGGTCAAGCACCAGTGCTTCTGAAAGTTTGCATGGACAGACATGAACATATCAATACCTAGTGTCAGCTTTGCTGATTGCCGTGCAGGTACACACCTTTACTGCTGTAAACGCAAGTGGCAATGGCGGTGGACTTTATTCCAATTGTGTTGCTGAAAAGTGCTATGGTGAATGTTGTGAGACTTGTCGTGAGCAAAAGACCGCTACATGGCGTGGTAGATGGGCTGAATGCAAGCATAACATGCTGTCGATACTATATCATGGGTATGGTATCGGACTGGATTTGCTAGAAGCAGACCTGCTGTGCCTTGGCGCTAGTGGGGGCAGCAAGTGCATCTGTTGAGCAAAGCGCCGCGCCCTGTGCTGAATGTCCTGTGGTGTGAGGCCACTGTTGTGTGTCCTGTGGTCGAGATTGGTGTTACGATGGGCATGATGGCTGATGTTGCCCACAGATAAAGGAGGCTGACACACAGGAACTGAACTGTGACTTGTACAACCCGGCTGTGGCTGAAGGTGCAGTCGGGAGTGCTGTGGGAAGCTGTGCCCAGCGTGACTTCGTGCAGCATTTGGTTGAGCGGTCTGCGCATGGTTCTGCTGATGGTGATAACTTGAATGCATTGGCTCTGCAGGTTGTGGCAGAGCGGAGTGATGCTGAGAAGTATGCTGGGCGTTGCTCCTTTGCTCACAAGCTTGAAGTATCTCAGCAGCTGGATGACTGCAAGAAAGCTGCTGCTGCTGCTGCTGCTGTACACGCTGCAGGTTGACGGAGGGGAGCCTCAAGTTGCCATACACTGGAGGCAAGACTGGTTGCAGCTGTGTAGTCTGAGCCGGCAAGGACATGCTGGCATGCAGCTGTCCAATTGCAGGCTTTGCAGCAAGGCTGTCTTCCCGCGCGTCAGTGCGTGTTCCGAGCGCTGACAGTCCTGCTTCAGCAGCTGCGCAATATGCATGCACAGCCTCGTCCCTGCAAAATATCGTTTTTGGCACTTTGCAAACATTCACAGTGTCAGAAGCTGATATTGCAAATGAGGAGAACGGCTGACCAGTCAGCGTCTGGGGCATCGTCCCAGAGCATGTCAAGATACTGTGATCCACGACACTGACGACTCAAATAGCAGCTCAGAAAGACTCCTCCAAAGCATGTGCCACTGATATTGTCCGCAGATTGTCTGTGACGGCAAGGTACGATGTGTCGAGGGCTAATAGCACGAGTTCGAAACCGTGCTGTGCTGTGGCGAAAGTCCTTGCCTAATTTGGCTTGCTGCAGCACTCTGAAGACATTGTTCAACAGACATTCTTGCAGAATGCATTTTTGCTAACCCTAGTCCTCAAATTTAAGACATCCGGGACATACATCCTCTGTGCATGTGCATGTTGAGCTGGATCAAAAACCGATCAGCCTCATGAGCTGATGCTTGTGTACACATGGGCTCTGCTGACTTTCAAGAGTTCAGGTGCGCATGGGTTGGGCTGAAATGCTCCCGACATCCAAGATCCTGCTCTCCCTTTCTTGCTCTGATTGTTGTACGAACCGAAACTGATATGCGCTCAAGAAGACGTATGCAGTTTGCATGCGACTGTGTCTGGTACCCGTGCACCTGCTTACTAATGTGCACATCCCAAGTGCGCCCTGGACGTTGCACCATCGATGTGTTGGTGGCACCTGATATACATCAAACTTGGTTGTATATTGACACGAACCTTGCTGCTGCCTCTCCGACACGTGAGTTGCAGCATAAGAATTAAATTCTTGCATGTGCACGCATGCCTGACACTGGGCCGCGGGCATTTAGAGTCGCGCAACGTACAAAATTGTCAGTTCCTTTGTAGGTAAGCAATGCTCCAGGACTGCATTATTGTCACGCTACTCCCATTCGTAGCTGGTACGTTGTGCAGGCCCAAGAAGCCGCAGGCATGTATGCAGACAACAGAACTGGACCACGATTCTCTGACACCCCTCTCATTCAGCCTGCACAACCCACCGGCAAAACTTACAGAACTTCAGTAGAAGGTCAAGCGGGAACACCAAGATCATCGGCCACTGGTCCAGCAGAACACCAAAGCTGGGTAGACACCTTGTTAGACACTGACCAGCTACAGCAGTTTCTGGCATCGGCTGCAGCATTGCCTGCGATAGCTGGAGTCCTTCTACTACTGAACCATTTCAGCACAATATTCAGATGGTTACAAGGAGTCGGTGTCATTGACATTATTGCCTTTTCTTGTTTGGCAGTCAGTGCTGTTCTTGCAGCTCCTAAGGTGATCGTTGTGGCAGTCAGAGCAGTCACAGCATTAAATGCATTGTCCACAGCTGTGGTGAGGTTACCAGAGATGGCAGACCACATTGCAGTGCTATCATCAACTGTGAATCAGATACAGCGCAATCCCGCTCCTAGGCACTGGCTTGACATGTACTACAATATGGCTAGTGACATAGACAATTTGCTACAAGAAATGATGCAGCTGAGGAAGGTCATGTCTGATAGTCACATTGATGCTGATGGTGAGAGTGTCAAAGACAAAAGCTGGAGGCGGAAAGGCAGTAGAAGTGAAAGGAGGTAACTATGTATAGAGCAAGTAGCTGGTGTAGCTATAGTCAGCACATTATGTTATGAAGCCAAGGAAGAATGCTGTGCCATTTTTATGCACATTGCTTTGTTTGTTGTCTTCATAGCACTTCAGGCGTATGTCAAGAAGCTGAAATTGCCTCAACTGCAGTCATTTCAAGGAGAGTGAAGATTCACAGCTGTACAGGTTTTTGGTCACTTGCAGCTGCAGACTCCTCATGCCACAACATCAAGCTCAACTTGGCATGCATGTAACATACAGATATGATAGAAGGCGCCTGTGATTGTCTTGCCCTTAACAGTGCTCAAGGACAGTACATGCCTGGTGTCTGCATGATTTGCCACACCAGGAGCGACTGGGGCTCAACCTAGGCCACTTTGGTTTTTGCATGGAAGAAGAAGGACGCCCTTGCTATACTGGCTTCATAGTTCTGTCTCTCTGCACTGATCAGAGGACGGGTCGTACAGGACGCAAACCTGTTCGCTAAAGACTTAGGGTTCAGCTGTGGACGCAATCTGGTCGTCGACCTGTCCGAAGTGTGGTCCTGTGGCTTGTCTCTGTCAGGACGCGCACTTCGTGATCAGCACCTGCCGTGCACATCTGTCAGCAACACGAGCGCCCAGCAGACTCCATGGCGAGCCACGAGGTGGCCAGCGGTGAATCTGTGTTCCAGCGTTGAAGACTCTGTCGCACCTTGTACCTAGAGTGAGCTTGACTCACCCACAAGTCAGCCTGTGCACAAAACAGATGGCCTAAACTATGCATGGGGTTGCAAAGTTTTCAAATCGACAAGGGCAAAGCAGCTGCTGGCAGCAGCAGCGGCTCAAATAGCGCTCGGAATTTGCTGAACTCGGTGGAGGCTGTGTTCACTGGCAGCAAACCCCCTTTGATGTAGGCCCACCACATGCCAGGTTCCCAAGCGTATAGCACCCTGACTCGCCTCAGACCCATGCAGCTGACGACCACTTCTGAATGCAGGGCGTCCACGAACACCATGAAGAGGCAATCGTCCCTGGTCCGACAGCTGTCTAGGTCTGTGGCACCCTCAACCGCCCAGTAACATTTATGACCTGTCTTATGCTTAAAGAGGTCAACTTAGTTCTAGATTTCAGACATGATGTTCTGTATGCATGCAGGTTGCTGCGCCCATCCACTGGTCTAATGTCTTCTAAGCTACCCACTATTGCTTCTCGCTCTAGTCTGCGAACTGGTGAGCAGACTTCCTTTATGCACGTGCTATTCCAGTTTTGCCTGATGTCCACACTCTATGCACTTGTGTAGTCGGAATGCTGCTGTCGCAGAGACCATGTCAATGCACAAAACACAGTGTTCCACACGCTGTAGTGCATGCACATGGTAGATTCCTGGTAATGACTCATGCCAGTGTCAGCAAAGGCATCAACATGCAAGTCTATGTCGTGTCAGCCACGCTACACAAATGACATACAGAGCAGGGCCAGAGTCAGGGCCAGGGGACACATGCTGTTATTTACCACAGTACCCACGGCAACAGCTGCGTCATGTATCATGATAACGCGCGCAGCTACAGCATGCATTTGCCATGTGGCCTTTGTGATGCAGGCCTAGGGGGCCTGCCTTGGAGGACAGAGGCCCTTGAGGAGGCTCTGCTGCATCTAGATTCCTGGAGTGGCTGGTTTCACAGGAGCAATGGGCGGGAGGTGGTGCGCACCCTCATTGCTGAAGCCTCACCCACTGAGCTCAACCACATGGTGAGTTGCATGCACTCTGGCTTCCTTGCTCAGTCTGCTCCTCAGACAATGTGTTTGTTATCAGACTTTTGCAGCCGCATTCATCGAGCACCCGGTTATCATGTTGGCCTGCAATCGATGTAGAAGTGGGTTTCGATGCTTACCAAGGGGACAATGTGATCTGGATCGGCGAGATTGAGGGATGCTTGAGATTATAAGCAAGCATCTGATGCAAGCATGAGCAATGCATGCATGAAGAGTGAAAGCAGCTCTGGCTGCAGATGGGCATCAGGCATGAGCCTCTGCACAAGCTCTTACATTGCTGCAGTTTTGCGCAAGTAGACTATCTGGGCTGTCAGGTGTTCTTCAATTCTCTCGGCAGATTGTCAACACCTGGAACACCATGTTTTGTGCAGATAGCAAACAGTGACATGGAGCGCTTTTGGCGGCTGGTGAACACGGATGTGAGGGAGACTTTGCAGCCGCGTTTGCCAGAGCTGAGGCCCTCCGCCTGCGAAGCAATGATTTCTGGCCTGCAAAAGCTGTGAGTAACTCTGGTCCCTCCACCTTCTATTTGCAAGTGTCTGTACTATGCTTATTGAGACACCGGCAGTCTCTGGACAAGGCTCCATAACCGGTGCCACAGACCACAGATAACAAGTTTCTGGCCCTCCTTGAACTTCATCATGTTATGTTGCTGTTGCCTGTCAGCAAACACAACACCGTCAACTTAGACGCTCTCATCCCATCAAAGCGCATTCCCATCACATGTCTGACACTCTGCATGTGTTTGCAGAGGCATCTTTCAGAGGAACCTGGGGCTGAGGGGCTGGTGGGTGGACTGGGTCAGGGACATTGTGCTGAACATGCATGGGCAGGACCTAACAGCCCTCAAGAATGCCATGGATGATGGCGGTGATGCCCACAACATCCACAAGCTGATCTACAATGACATACTGGTACGTGCAAGCCAGGCAACACTGAGAGCTGCTATTTGTCTGTGTAGCAAACATGCATCTGTGACTACTGCATCAGAGCTTTCACTCGCTGCCTTATGCAGCACAGCTTGCTGTCCTTGTTTGTGTTGGTCTTGTGCTCCGTGCACCAGTGTCTAGACACAGTTGGATGTATTACCCCCAAGACAGTGGTATGGAATATGCACAAATTAACCGTTGTTGAGTTTGAGCCGTTATTGGAGGCTGCAATGCTGTGCCGCCTTGTACAGCATACACCAAGTCAACAGCCGTTTGAGATTATTTCTCTGTTGTAATGGCACATGGCTGATGTTGTGTCCATGCACAGGATCACAATGTGCGAGAGGAGTTGTTGGTGCACATTGCCAAGGAAGCGACAGCAGTGAGAGATGCAGGCTGGAGGGCTCTCAAGGTGGTCAGTGACATCGATGACACCTTCTTATGTAGCGGAGGCTCCTTCCCCTCAGGTGAGCGTCTTCTTTTTGTTTCTTGAGGCTCTTTTTTGTTTCTTGGGTCCTCAAGGCTCTTTTTTGGCTCCTTCAGGCTCTTTTCATCCCTATATTGCTTTTTTTATTGATTCTGGACCCTGCTATGCTATACTTTAGCGCACGTTGGAGTTACTAAAGCATGCTGCTTGGTTTCATATTGCTCTGTCAGCTGTCCTTTTCTGATTGGTGACAGCCCTGAGCGTCATCGCATCCAGGACTGCATTTCTTTTGACTGCTGATCTCATAGTACACTCATGTTTAGTTGTATCCCAGAGCTGCCGGGCAGGCAGTCCAGCAAGAGTGCAGCACCACCTAATTCCTTTGAGTACTCCTGCAGGCGTGGACAAGCGCTTCCCAAAGGGCACAATTTATCCAGGAGTCATTGCCTTGTACAGAGCCCTGACAGAGGCGCGGCACTACAGGCGCATGCACAGGATACAGAGCCAGCGCATGTTTGGCAATCTGGCTGCAAATGGATCGCCTGCACCTGCTGACTCAGCCAGTGTGGTCTCTGCTCAGGATTCTGTGCAGGTTGATCAGGTATGCATCCTACCAGGTGAAGATGTGTAGCTCATGCATCCTACCAGGTGAAGATGTGTGTAGCTCATGCTATGCTGTGCTGTGCTGTGCTGTGCTGTGCTGTGCTGTGCTGTGCTGTGCTGTGCTGTGCTGTGCTGTGCTGTGCTGTGCTGTGCTATGCCATGCTGTGCCCTGCCATGCCATGCCATGCCATGCCATGCCATGCCATGCCATGCCATGCCATGCTATGCTTTGCTGTGCTGTGTCATATTATGTGTATATATATATATATATATATATATTCAAAAATATGTTCATTATAACGTTGACATATGGCAGCATTGCTGATGCTCTACTGACAGTGTGTCGGAGTGTGTGTGCGGCAGAGCAAACAACACTGACAGAAGCTGTGCAATGCTGGTGATGCCTGTTTTGGCTCACCAAGCGTTGTAAATATTGCCACTATCATCAACGCAGGTGACAGTGTGCGCCGTGGATCCCAGCAGCGACCAGCTGACTTCCATCCAGCTTCCTGCAGATGCATCTCTCACAGATGCTGCACAGCTTCTGGGCAACGCCCTGACAGAAGATGACAGCAGTGTGCAGCAGTACTGGGTGAATCTGGATCCAGAAAGCCAGGATGACGTCATACCCAGGCTGCCACATGGGGAGCCCATTTTCGAGATCAATCTGGTGCTGCTGTCTGCAAGACCAGGAGGCAAGCGGTGCGTCATTGTTTTGTCTACCCAAATGTCTACAGCTGCTGTAGACCATCTGTCTACATCTCTGTAGTTGTTGCCACCGCACATAGGGTATTCAATGGTTGCAGGGCATGTCTAGACATGACCAGGCAATTTTATTCAGGAACTAGTGCCCTGGTTTGCTACGAGGAAGCTCCTCTCCTGTGATTACTGTCACAAGGCTGACTTTGCGAGGAGCAGCCTGTCATATGCATGTGCACGTCTTTGCTGTTGAGTTATGCATCTTGCCGTTGTTACATCAATCTGGCCATCGAGGCAAGATTCTGCCTTATGTTCTGAAAAGTCCATGCTTATGGGATACAGTTCATGTAGGTTCTGGCATTGAGCCAAGTTAGGGTCTGGCATCATTGAGCCAACTTAGAGTCTGGCATTGAGTCAGCATAGGGTCTGGCATTGAGCCAACTTAGGGTCTGGCATTGAGCCAACTTAAGGTCTAACACTGAGCCTCTTTAGGGTCTGGCATTGAGCCAACTTAGGGTCTAGCATTGAACCAACTTAGGGTCTGTCATCGAGCTAATTCAGGGTCTCGCATTGAGCCAACTTAGGGTCTGGCATTGAGCCAACTTAGGGTGTGGCATGCAGGGGAGGGGGACTGCTGACCCGGCTCATCTATGCTAGATTTCAGGAGCTGGTCACATCTGGCCACATGCACGCCTTGCCCACCTTGCTGCCTGGCCAGTGGCATGCCGGGCTTAAGGCAGTTAAGAGCATCCTGCGCCGCATCTTCATCAAACGAGATAGGGCGTGGAAGTCCTACACCAAGGCGGGCCCTCATCTCAGCCAAATATTACAATGATTAATTTCCAGAGCCGCCTGTCTATATGCCAAATATAGAGGGTTACAAAGTGTTACAGCTGTTGTAAAGTGTCAGTAGACGCTTGATTTCTGTTTCAGCTGTGTTATAGATGACGTGGAGTGTTGTAGACTCTAGGGCATTGCCACAATGATACAGTCACGGTTCTTGAAGAGCATGCAGGCGTCTTCTTCAACACAACTTTACTCATCTAATGTGTTGATGACCAAGATGAAAGTCGCAGGGCATTTGTTCTGCTGCAGATATAGCTGTTCTTACCTAGCCTGCTTGACGTCATGAGATGCTGTCATGCTTGTGGCCGCATTGTGGCCAAAGAAACTGACGACTTTCTGACAAACAAACATCAACTGTTGTATGTTCTTTTGCTACAAAACAACTGACCTGCCGTCCTTGGACACATGCTTTGCACCTCGTTTGCTAGCATGACATGACGCAGGCACAGGCTTAAAAAGATCCGCCTTTGTATCAACCATTTGACCTGTCATTCAGGGACACATGCTTCAGGACTCACTTTCTTGCCTCACATGATACAGGCTTGGGCTCCGGTGGGGATGCACAAGTACCACTCCTTCATGGAGTATGTGCAGCTGTACCCTGAGTACGACTTCATCTTCCTGGGAGACAATGGCCAGGGAGACGCCATGTGTGCTGACCGAGTCATAGAGAAAGCTGGTGAGCCATCTGTGACCGGGCAGATAGCTATAGGACCTGCATCGACACTGCTGTGCTTCAGCTGTCTGCCTTGCCTGCGATTTGATGCATTGCAAGAACAGACGGATTTTACTCCTTTCCAGTCTGTCGCATCAGAACAAGCCCCCATGGATGGAGCACTGTTAGACTGTTTATTCAATTTCTGAAATGATCGGTATCAAGCTTTGAGAACGTGGAGTTGCTTGCTATATCTTGTATGCGCTGGTGGCTTACTACAGTCCTCAGACTCTCTGACACACACCCATGTGCAGTCCAGAGTCATGTAGTTTTCGGATCAAAGAGGAGGCAGTCACAGGGAACTGCTTGGGTCGTAAGGTCATGTATGTGCTGCCTGCAATCAACTCCACAAGCAATGCCCAAAAGTGAAACTATCCAGTCCGAGGCTTCGGGCTGCTGCCTCAGGAGGCTCTCATTATGATCGCCAAACGGCGTACTACACTTTTCTTTTCCATTCAATACAAAATGGGACTGCAGATGCAAACGGTGTGATTTAGCTTCATATACAGCAGTGTCCACTGTGAGACCATTACAAGACATGATTGCAGATACAAAGCCTGATGCAGGCAAGGAAGGATTTGTAAATTGTGTCCACTGTAAAGCTATTCATTACAACATGTAATTGCAGATATCAATGGGTTGATGCAGTCAAGGAAAAGGATAGCTCCTCGTACAGCAGTGTCCACTTAAAAATCATTCATTACAATATGTGATTGCAGATACCAATGGGTTGATGCAGGCAAGGAACGATAGCTCCTTGTAAAGCAGTGTCCACTGTGAAACCGTTCATTACAACATGTGATTGCAGATATTAATGGGTTCATGCAGTCAAGGAAAAGGATAGCTCCTCGTACAGCAGTGTCCACTTAAAAATTCCATTACAACATGTGATTGCAGAAACCAATGGGTTGATGCAGTCAAGGAAGGACAGCTCCTCGTACAGCAGCACCCCCCTGGGGGGCACCTGCAATCCCGTCTTCCATGGAGCCCTCATCCACACTGTCCAGGAGCAGAAACACACCCTCAGGTATGAGCCCTGCCAAGATTCCTCAGAGACTACATGCAATCTTGTTTAAATCGTGCATCTTCCACAATACTTCTTGGGTAGGAAAAAGAAAATCATGACACTTTCCTCAAAGAACAACCAAAAGTTTCGACAAAAATACTACAGCAGTCTTCATGCTCTGATCCCACAGCCTCAACACGACGACAGGTGCATCATTGCACCTGCTGTGTGACTCATGCCTACAACAGGTTGCGTGCTTTGCATCGCAAACCCTAAACCCTTAGCATCTGACCCATACCTGGGTCTCTTTTTCAAGAAAATGCTCAGGAACAGACTTCGCGTGTTGTTGTCCATCAACATGGCTCCAATCTGCTATATCACTCATGCCATGTGACGCATGACTCATGTGATGCTGCACCACCCATGTCACATGATGCATGGACTCATGTGATGCATGGACTCATGTGACGCATGGGCTCAGGACCCGTACACAGCATCGTCACAAATAGCCAACGATGTCTGTTTTTGTCGCACAACCCAGCAGTGATGCTCCAAACAAGCCTGTCTGGAGGGAGCTGATTTGCGTCGCATGCACCTTATGCCTGTTAGGTGACCCGTATTTGTATATATTATCATTACTGTTATTACTATCATTACTACTGGTACTAATATTACGATTTTCTTTCAAATATTATTGTCACTCCACTAGGTCCACAGTCTTGATACCCCACCCCAAAACATGTGCAGGGCTGTGGAGAGTGAGGATGCAACAGAGACAGAGGCCCTGCTGAGTGCTGCAGAGCAGGGGCAGGCCGGCACCGGCAAGTTCTTCTACTTCACCACCTTTGTGCAGGCCGCCCTCATAGTGCATGAGCTGCACCTGCTGGACCTCGCCAGCTTACGCCAGGTAACCCTGTGTATTATGGCCTGTACTTCTATGTACCTCAATGTATTATTGTGTACTCTGGGTTGTATGTCTATGTACCTCGATGTATTCTCCTCAAAGAAGCTTTGCCAAATTCCTCTGCAAACTTGACAGAGAAATCAGCTTCCTCAAAAATTTGCATCTGACATGCTAATCTAATTTGTGACATTGCTAGTGGGTGCAGTCAGTGTATCCCTGTGTCTTCAAGGTCCCAGTTCTATGTATCTCTGTGTACCTCTGTGTGTTCAGACTTGAGGGGTTAAAGTCTCTTGCAGCCAGTGTACTTCTATGTATTCAGGGTCAAAGGGTTAGACTCTCTCACAGCCAATTGTCATTGTCTCATCAATGGCTGCTGCATGATGCTGTGACAGTGCACAGTCAGTCCCTGTTGACTTGCTGCATTCTGATCAAGTCATGATCAAGCGACGTGTTTCTGTGAATTGTAGCGTACACAAAATGTACAGTCTCTCTGTGAGCAAAAAGTCAACGACTGCACTAGTTTGCACAATCTACCCATGTGGCCCTTCACATCAATGCAGATATTTGCCAGCAGGAAAGGCGTGTCCTTAAAGTTCATGCTAGCTTGCTCTCATTGCAACTGGCATGGTGTTGCCCACATATGGGCTGATAGCTTGATTAAGCAATGCTGCTACGTCTGCACTCTTACAACAAAACTGGCAAAAAACGCTAGGCAAAGAATGATCTCGTGAATTTTGCTGAATCCAGTTGTAGCTAGCATTTTTAAATCTGCAGGTTGCTTTAGAAGCCCAGGAAGACTTCTACAGGCTGATGGCACGAGGCAAGCTGGGCCAGACTGGCTTCAGAACCTGGCTACGTACATCTGCCTACACCATCCAACAGGTGACTCACTTCTTGCCAGGTGTTGTCTGGCTGTGGTGCTGCACCTGTAGGACATTATGCTGGGCCTGCACGGTCTCGAATACTATGGACTTTGCTGCCCATCAGAAACGCAGTTGAAGTCCCCAATATTTCTGAGTGTTGTCTGGCTGTACGTGCTTGTTGGTGCAGCTGCATGCAGTGACACACAATGCACATGATATGAAGGTGTGCACAGGGACACTCAAGCTACAGCATGTAGTCATATGCATGCATGCTGCAGATACAATCATGATACACATGACCTTGGAGGCTAAGGCAAGATTTACAGGTCATGCAATGCTTACAGATAAGGTACTGTTTACAGGCAAGACTGCCCTGTCTAGCATATACTATTGTCACTGATTGCCACAACGAGATCTTCTTGTCCAGCATATTCTATTGTCACTGATTGAGGGTCTTTCAGCCAGAATCGATATGTGTTCTGTATCATTGGTTACGTGACTCAGCAAATTGTGACTTGAGTGCTGTTGCGCCGCAGGCATTGAACAGGGACGTGGCAGAGGTGAATGAATTGTTGCCAGAGCAAGATAGGCTTGAATTGCTTGACATGGTCCAGTCGAATATGACCCGTCAGAACAAGAGAGAAGTGTAACATGGTCTTCATTGCAGTTTATATACAGCTATACCAGCGAGCAAAATTTGTTTGCAATGGCAGGCAGACCAGGCACATGTATGCCCATGTACAATTTAACATGAAGTGCAATAGACTACCAAACCATCGGGGTGTGGGCCGTAGCAGCAGTGCACTGTACTTGTGTTACGCATGCACACAATGTGCAACTTGCTTGTGCACACAGTTCTAGGGCAATCAAATTACATGAGATTGCTTCAGACTTAAGAATCATCAGCAAACATTTTCACAGACCTGTCTAGAACACTGTTTACTTAAGCACTGCAACTGTGAGATACACGCTATTGAACTCGCAAGCATCAATATTTTTTGGAGGTTTTCACTTGCCTACCTGGCAGTGCTCAATGCTCTTTAGTAATCCCAAATGACGGTTGTTGCGCACGCTGTACAGAAGACAGCATTCAGAACAATATCAAGCTTGAGCTGTGACTTGTCTGCAAGTCCCAATCTATCCTTGCAGCTGCAGTCAGTGATATAAATGACATGCCACCTAAACCCTAAGCCATGCATGTGCCACATGATATAAAGCCAGACAGGTGTCACAATGGTGCAGTGAACACTATTAGTTGGTTTGCGTCTGTCTACAGAGAATGTTTGGTGCAATCACCAGTTCCAGAGGAGCAACACATCACTGTACACGGCCTGACAAACCACATATGGTCTGGTTGCCGTGCAGGTACATACAGTCAAAGCAAATTCGCTGTGGCCTGTACAATTCTTCATTTTCCTTTGACTACGAGTCCTTTCTGGGTGGATCCGTCACCCAGTATTTGACTCTGACAGCATCAGAATTGTCAACATCTATCCTTGGTCCAGAGAACCAATGCCGTGCTGACACCAGCCAAGCTATCAATGCTGCAAGTAAAATGCTGCCAACAGCAGTTGAAGTGTAATTGTTGTTGCTTCCGGTCACTGGAAACGCTTGTGGCAGCATGAAAATTGCTGAAGCAAACAATAACCAGATACAGGCCACTGCAGCAATTGGAATGCTCCACCTGTGCAACACACATGGAGGGTCAAACTCGACATTGTTAAGGTTGCAATTTAGAAAGGGCAGATGTAATGGATGTGCATACAACATGCAGAGCAAGTGTAGATGGAATAGCTTACCAGCTCTGATATACAGCACAATGTACATAAAAGAGTTTTTTACAAGAACCATAGTGAGACAAGATTAAATAGGCAGAAAAGATCCCAAAAAAATCCATCCAGGGTACCCTTGAACCTGTTCAGGAAATGCGTTCATGGATGTAAGTGGTGCATAGTCTTATCAAAAGCATTGTGATGTACACTCCATAAACCCTTTGTTTACTTCTGGAAGGCAGAGGTTGGGAAAAATTATAGTACAAGACTGCTGATGCAATGTGAGACGTGCTGGCACACAACATATGCGCCAGGCAGACTCTGTTTGCTGCAGCTGTGGTATTTTCTGTGTCAGAGCAAATATGCAGTCTGACAGCCAGGTCAAGACGCAACAAGCAAGCCTGCAAGTCAGTGAGCAGGCGTGCAAACAGCTGAGCAAGAAGGTCAGTAGTTGCACGACAGCTGCAAAGCCTGCATCAAGTATTCCACAGGAGTGTAAGCAGTGCATTGCAAAGACAGCTCGCATGGTTGTGAATGCATGAACAGACAAGGGTGGCAATACCTGCCCAAACTGAACGGCCCAGGCTCAAAGCTGTGATGGGCAAACACAATTCGGAAGCCTATAGGCAGGGCGTAGGCCAGGCAGAGGCCTGCAGTGGCAATGGAGCTGGCTGTGTTAAAGGCTGTTGCGCCCCCCAGCATCGGCAAACCCAGGAGGAAGACTGCAAAGGTAATTCCCCACACTGCATCAAACAAAGCGGGTTGTAGTATACAAGTGCTCTTCACCACTGAGGTAGAGGTGGTAAGCAAGCTTTAGCTACGTCACCACTAAGCAAAGCCAATACAGGTGTGTGTTGTCTGAACAAGTTGAGATCCCTAAGAAGGGAGGGGATGGGTTGGGGGTTTGGGGATGAGGGGTGGGTTGGGGGTTTGGGGTTTGGAGGGGGGGAAGGATGAATGGGAATACAAGCAAGGCACCTGATCAAAATGGTCCTGCGCCTGCTGTGCTATCATAAAGTCAGTTGCATTGTATCAGCATCAAACATTGAGGGCGTCCAAACGTGTGGGTGAGCACAATGTGCATCCCAAACCGACACTGCACGCCCTGCAGCTTTGCGCAATGCTGGACATGTTGTTACCCATCTGCTTTTGAGCTCGAGATTGAGGATGCACCGCTGGCAAGGTGAGCATGTAGATACAAGCAGTAGTACATGTGGTTACAAGCAGTAATAACATACATGTGGCTACAAGCAATGATACATGTGGGTACAAGCAGTACATGAAAATGCTGCACAGTCAATGCTCAGTTGCTTGGAGCTTATGAACACCTGCATGAATAGGAACTCCATGGTCATCCACCTTCTGCCAGATCCACCAGAAGGGCACAGCTTGATCCCGGGAGAAACCATACAGCATTCTGCAATACAAAGCGCACTCTAGGTAGCAGGTCTGAGCATGAGTGCACGGCTTTGTTACTCAACCTAGAATGAAGCTGTGAGAGTGACCAGGGCATGTTCTACACCAGCTGCAGCAACAGGACCGTGGCAGGGTGATCACCTTGGCACCTTGCAAACAAAGTAACAACCTACAACAGATCTAGAAGTAGATGGTGTGCAAGCTCAGCTCTGCCAGGTGCACTCGAGATGAAGCAAAGAGACTGAAGGCTATATGAGGGTCAGTCAAGTCAGGCCAACTCCACAGCAGAACCATGGTGTTGCCTGACAGCTCCCTTAAAGCAGCAGAAAGATCAGCCAAAGGGCAGATGTACCGAGAAGCTGAGGTGATGGTGTGTACTGCACCAAAGAAGGAGCAGCCCAGGGGCAGCAGCATCAGCAAGGCTGCTCCAGCACCTGAGCCGTACCGGGCATCAAAGATGTCCCAAAGAATCAGAGCAACAGAGTTGACGTTGACCAAGTTCCCAGATGGGTTTGTGATGCTTTGCACATCCTGCACCGCAGGACATAACACAAATCATATCATGTCTGCATGTTCAGCCACAGTAATGTAGAAAAGATTTACAAGATTAGCTTATGAAATCAGGCTTTGGAAATATCTTGGCAGTGCAGCAGTGCCAATGAACTGGGTTGTTGGAGCACTGCTTGCAATCAAGCAAAGCAGTAAACATAGACATTTGTGCATCGCTGTCCCATGACCAAATGCAAATTGTTATTGCTGTGAGCAGAGCATGTGACTCAAGCTGAAACAACATGAGCTGACCTGAATACAGAGGGTGAGGGCCAGCAAGTAGACCAGCCCAATGACAAAGCTTGCTACCAGTGTATATGGCATGGGTTTCCCTGCGGTGGTGTCAGCTGATTTGGTCTCCTCCATCAGGTGAGCTACTGAGTCGTAGCCCATGAGGGGCCAGCTGGCACCAGACAGACCTACCAGGGCTGTATACAAATTGCTTTTGATGCCATATGAGCCAGCAGACTGCAGCACACAACATCAATCAGTCAACCATTCAACATATGTCTTGGCAAGACAGCATATGTGTTGACGAGGCAGCATGCTGCCATGCAAACCTGGCGGCGCCAAAGAAACAGCAGCTGACTGCATGCTTGGCATCTAGATGTGAGAGACGTTGGTAGGGGAGGACAAGGTGCTAAGCGGTGGTCTGAGCACATGCTGCCTAGATATGGCATGCAGCAATCCGACTGTGCAGCAGGTTTCTGTTGAGACACTAAGTTTTCTAACAAAAACGGGACACATATCAACCTTTGTTGAAGTTTTTGTAAGTTTTCTAAAGGTGGTAGAGTGCCTGCAGCAACATCTGCCTAGCTTGCATACAATGACAGGCCAGGGTCTACACAACCGAAGTGCAGTTGGTGCATGAAACATGGTTGACAAGCACAATGGTTGTGCTGATGTCTAGCTGGGAGGACTAGCAAGGCTGACTGGACAAATGCAGGGCAAGCTACAGTTTGCAACTGCCACACATGTTGCTATTGTCAACTATGTCATGCTCATGGGATACAGTGATGCTGCTTGCAGAGGGTTTGCGCACCTTGAAATCTGTAACAACCCAGACCCACTTTTGCTGTTTAGGGGTGAGAACGAGCATCACACCTACCATCATAAATGTTCCTGCATGATGCGCATGCGCGTCACAAGGCTGTCAAAGCGTGCAACAAGGGTGAAATTACCATGTCCTGATACAGTAACCTTTCACTGTCTTGTCATTGCACCCATGGACACAAAGCTTGTTGGCACATGGCAAGATGCTTCATACCACACTAGCAACAGCTAATCATTCATACCACGGTACCAAGGGTACAGCACATGTTTTGACAAGTCTGCAAAGTCCACCTGATATGTGTATCACACAAAAGTGTCAGCCTCATTTTGCTCAACTGCATTGTCACAGTGCATGCTGTATGTGTTGCACGACGTGCCAATGAAAAAGCTTGTGCATGCAGCATATAGGATGCACATTGTATCTGACAGTAGACAGTATGCCAAAAGCCTTTTGGGGAGACACTACTCAAATAGCATGACCCAGGTGGAAGCTGACCTAGCACTTGCCAAACAGCTCCAACTTTTGCCACACGGACAAGGACCTTCAGTGGAGCAGAGTTGATAGTTGCATTAACTGCCAGTATCCCAGCATAGATATACAGTTGCTGCACAGCACAGTCACTTATTGACTTGTCAAGTTTGATAAAGCACAGCAGCATGGCTTTTGACACCTTGCCTTCTGTTGACACTGTACAGTGCAACTGAATTCAAGACCAGTTACAGATTTTGCAAGGCAGAACTGAGTGCAAAGCTTGTAGTCTGGTATTGCATGCAAGACAAACCATGACAGCAACATGAGGTGTGGCGCCAGGAAACAATGTTACAGGCATAAGAGAGCGTTACCATCCCACTGCTGGGGTGGTAGCCGTTGTTGTTGATGTCACGTGTGGCAAGGAACACACAAGCCGCCAAAATTTCTACAAAGACATACGTCGTACCAGCCACTATAGCCACCTACACAAAACATAGACAATTGCAAACAAAGTGTTCTGTACAATCAAGGCAATCACCAGGGATTGTGACAAAGCACACAGGTGGCAGGAATTAATGCAAACATGGGGGGATTATGGATCATGGTTGACAATCTACAGCAAGTATGCTGACGATGCACTGCTAACATTCCCCACCATCAGCTTAGCAGCCCATGCCAAAATAGAGATGACAAAAGCATGGTCTTTTTCCCAGGTGTGCTGTGCATGGGGAACGGCATATGTGCAAACGCTGATGCTGGGTGTGCATCTATGCTTGTAAGCAAACAAACAATGGGGATGATATTGTGTAGCATACCTGGCCAAGCAGTTTGACCCAGCCTACCATCCAGCTAGCAAAAGGCCTATGTTTGCCGCCCAGCATGAATGACCAGTAGTATAGCCCCCCAGATACAGGAAACGCTGAGGATAGTTCACTCATAGAGAAGGCAGCCAGCGTATGCAGGCTGCCAGCACAGACCCAGCCCCACACAAGTACAACAGGGCCCCCATAGATGAGTCCTTGGCTGTACAAGCCTGTAGGACAGCTATCTTTGGATGCAGAAGCCAAGGCGCAAAGAGCCACTATGCTCCGTGAGTGCGGAAATGGTGATCAAGTTGCCTTTACCTGTGATGCAGGTTGTTGGGGACAAGATGCACAAAGCAATCATAAAATTGTGCGTCCAATGTAGAGGCCGACGCAGCTTTTGCCTGATGCCCAGTTCCAACAGGCGCTTGGTGCCCGTGTCTTTCTCTGAGAACATCGCAAGCAATGTAGATGGAGTACCATCAGGGAGGCCACGAACTAGCGTTGAGCATGAACACCCGCTTCAACGCAGCTTCCCTTCACTTCGTTCTGGGCGACACCTCCTTGTTGACGGATTGGTTTCGCTCGGACGGAAGGCTTTCAGCTTTTCTCTGTGTCACAGGGTACGGTGTTTGCAGGAACGACTGCTCGACTTTGACCGGGGTGACCGCTAATTTGCTGGCAGTGCTGAAGTATATTTTTGGCAAGAGCCCGTTTCATGATACCGGTAGAAGTAGATTGCTGTGGCACGACTATTGCAGCGGTAGTCATGAACTCATTTTCAGAAGTCCTTACGGGGAATTCACACGAGCGGCTAACGGTGAGCTCCGTTACTGGGATACTGGCCAAGGCAAAGCGCTAACGTAAAAATAACGGTGGCCTTATCGTGCGTTCAGACCGCTAACGGTGACGTTAGTGCCTCAGGCGCAGTAAACCTCGCGATATGAGGTAAGTTAGTGAAGGCGCTAATGTGAACGCTAACGGAGTACTAACTTGTCCGTGTAAACACACGTTAGCCACGTTAACATTAACTTGACGAGTGAAATGTCTCGTGTGAATTCCCCCTTACGCTAAGCTTCTGTTCTTTTCAAGCATCTTTTATGTTCATCAACATCAAACAGTTACACCAAGCGCTCAAAGCATACTATTGCAGGCTGCGCTCACGTGCTGATAGGACTCATGTGGTGTTGGCATGCTGTGCAGACACAGCAACCTTTGAACGCAATCACAAACTCAGACATCACTTGGCTTCGGCACACGACTTCAGCTACGTCAGGTATCTACTCTCTGGGGCATGATGCATTGCAGCTCCAACAGACATCAGCTGCACCATAAGCACAAGCCCTTATTATTTTTATCATTCTTGCATGCACCATCCGGAGCCCTACTGCATTCTCTCGTGTATCTGCACATCAACCATTGTGTTGCATTGCTTTGTACAAACACAAATGGGTTGTATCATGGCTACAGCTGTAGCAGATTGCAGTGACAGCCATTCTGTCTGCAAGCAGCGCGTCGATGCAGGTCTGACACTGGCTCAAGTCTCAGACTCAGTGCAGTCCATTGTGCATTCATTACCCAACATTGCATGTACTGCCCCTGGGAACCCTTGCCAAGATGACCTGCAACAAGCTTTTATGTCATGCAGGCTGCTTCCTTGCAGGGCAGCTAATCCACCTGATCAGACTACATTGATGTGTCCTCCCCTCCCCTGAGCAGTGTCCTCCCCTCAGGCATCCCCTCGGGTCAGGCTACACTTTAGAATGCCTTCATGTGGCACTGGCCTTGGTCACAGTAGCTTGTGACATGTCTAGTCTGCAAGTAATCGCTTTCCTGCGTAATTACGTTTCCTGCGTTATAACAAAGACGCCAAGACCCTGGACGCTGATATCATGGACGACATGCTGTTTTGTCACTGTCAGCTGGTGGCATGTGGCATCCTCTGCAAGGGTGTGCCTGATTGTCATTCAAGCTTGACACCTGTTCATGTGACTGCACTACTATCAATATTGATTCATCATTAATGTGCCTTGCAGGAGTGAGCAGCCTCACCTAGTTTGCGCCAAATAGCATTAATGCTTCTGCAAATGCCTCTTATACCTCTTTCAGGTCTTGCAGCCTTGCCTATTTGAATTGCAGCATGCATGATTCAGAATGAAAAGCATTGCCGCTTGCAATCCCGTACACATCCTGTAACACGTCACAAAGCTCGATAATTGATGTGCTTTTGGTTCCGTGTTGGTGCTGCTGTCCTCTCTATCAGGTTCTGCATGCAGGCATGTACAGCCCCAGGTCCTTGGGCAAATGCTGCTGCCCAAACATTGAGAGTCAGAGTCTGCATGTTGTTGTGTGCTTGCGGTCATGCCTGGGACGCTGCCTCGCCTTCAACCTCCCGTGGTCATGAGCGTTAGTCATACCGGATCAGAATGAGCCGTCTTTCTGCGGATGCCCAGGCAGTTAGATTTGATCTACTTCTCAGCTGCGCGTTCATCGTAATACATGTTCATCGTATTGGATCTGGAGTGTGGCAAGTAGCACTTTGTCTTCACGAAGGGTCTGTTGTTGTTTTCGAGCCAGCGAACCGTTGGTCCTTTTATCGACAAGGTATACTGACTGCCATTGGTAGCAGGTTGACAACTTGTAGGCCTGTAATTAAATCAACTTGCGCGTAGTGATCATTGCAGCGCAGCAGCAGGGCGCGTGTGGCAAGAATCAGTCAACTTCATCGAAGCTCGCGAGCAGTACAGATCCGAACAGGAGGAACCCCAGAGAAATCAAAGGTGTGCAATTCAATCTTGTATTTGCAAATTTGACACCTTCTGGTTACCATATGTCTACCCCTGCAGCAAACATTACAGTCAAGATGACCTTTGCAAAAAGGCTGACAAACAGACAACGCGTGCAAATGCTTATGTTGTCAATGTGTTCCCCAAGCCATGCACTACCATTTGGCGTGCAAATTGGTACATGCTAGTGTACATTTTAGTGCACAGCATGTTCAGCATTGGTCGCAGCTTCCAAATATCTGCAATCTCAAATCTTTTTGACCCTCTGTCAGCTTTGTCAGGACAGTCTTATGGCTGCAGGATATCACTGGAGCATTATGTACAGCTGCAGCCCATGCTGGTGGTGTCTCAATGCTAACTACAGAAGCAGCGTGATCAGCAGCCAGGGTGCTTCATGCTTTGTTCACTCCAGGGTACCAAGCATACATAAAGTCTTGCTTCCAGCGACTTCACACATTGCATCACATGGCTTGCATGCCATCCCCTTCACAAATACAGCTTCAAGGCACAGCAACCAGATTTTGCAAAGACTTGTGCTGCTGCAACATTTGCTGCTGTTCATTGGTACACAACACTAAGCAGTTTGTGTTTGTCCCAGGCCAGCCCTCGCAAGCCACGCAGAGTGCATGCCCTCTCAGTGCTGCCCGTGTGTGCTAAACTGCTTTTGCCCAGTCATCACCTCTACTATGGTAACAGCCACCTGTCAAAGCAACAGCCACGGAACACCATGCGCCGCCGGCTCAGCACATTAGCTTCCAAGTCAGCTTCTGCTGGCAAAGCTGATGCTGTTCCTGCAGAGTTTGCCAAGGCAGGCATATCTGCTGAAGCCACCAAAAAGGTTCTGAGCCAGTACAAGACTTACCTGAACTGGGACATTGAGACCAAGCTGCGACCTGCCCTGCAGTCGTGGCTGCAAGAGCTGGGCACTGAGCAGTTGTCTCAGCGGCTTCAGAAAGTACCGCACTTGCTAGTGTGCACGCCCGAGGATTGCAATGAGGTGCACTCGTGGCTGGTTTCCAAGGGAGTGAGCGCTGCAAGGGTACAACAGAAGTCACCGATAGTTACGACAAGGGAGATCAGGGCAGTGCAGAGCACCTTTGAGGCGCTTAAACAAGCAGCCTCCTTCTCAGATACAGAGATGTGTGCCCTTCTCCACAAGCACTCTGTAGCTCTTGCAACTGGACCAGAACGTGTTCTCAGGTTGCTTCATGCTGTTAGTACAATTTTGGGCTGGCCGTTGAAAACAGAGATCTTCAGAGAGGTTCTCTTAGCTACCAGTGACAGGCTGTTCCATCAGAATCCAGCCACGCTTCATCAGCGTGTGACGTTTTTCTGCCAAATGTACGCCACTGGGAGACATGTAGCCAGGACAGCACTCACAACGGGTGTGTTTGTGAATTCAGAGCATGTGATGCAAAGTAGAGCAGCAAAGCTTCAGGAACAGCTGGGCTGGGACAGTGAACAGCTCAAGCAGAAGCTCAGTGCTTTTCCAACCATCCTGAATGTAGAGCCTTCCACCATTGCCCGCAACGTCCAGGAAATGCAAGGTGCAGGCTTTTCTCTGACCCAAGTCTGGGCAATGTGCACCCAGCAGCCAGCCCTACTGGTTCGCAAATGGACCTCTGACACATCTGTGGAGAAGCTGCAATTCCTCACATGTTTGCTAGGTCTGACCTTGGATGACATAGCTGCCAGACCCAACCTGCTGACTTACTCAGTCAACGGCCTGCTTGGCCCACGTGTGTGGTTCATGTATCAGACTGGTGCCATTGAGGCACCCAACACCGTGATGACATCAGGCCTTTTTGGTTACATGACTCATTCCAAAAACAAATTTGGTGAACGATTCAGTGCTCCATCTGCTTTTCCTAGGATGGTATTTGACTCAGCTTTCGTTGACCATTGGAAGCAACGCTGGGAGTTTCTGAGACAGCGCATGAAGTTGTCCGTTCAGACTATTGCTGTTCATGAGGATCTACTGCTCACATCTGTGCCTGACAGGCTGGCTCCCAGATGGCAGCTCCTGTCAAGTATTGCAAGTGAGCAAGCAGATTTCAAGGCAGAGGACCACCTCACAGCCCTGGTCACTCTGTCTGATCAAGACTTTGCTGACTTTGTAACAAGACATGGTGAGTTGCTCTTCCTCAACACTGTTGTTGGACTGCTATCGTCTGATGTCATCTAGAGGCTGTGTGCGCATCAGTGTGAGTCAATGCTTTGTGTCTCTTGGGTGCATGGCTGGTCAAACCCAACTTTTTTGCTTGATCTGACTCATGTCTTTCTTCTGGTGGTTGAAAAATCATGATTGAACTCATGCATGCAGCTTTTTTGTGACTGCTACTAGCTGTACTTGCACTTTGGAAGCCAGCTGCCTGAAAAGACACCTTAAAGGGAAGCCATCATCAATTGGCTGACTGTGTCTTGCAATACAGAGACCGTCGTTGGATGCCAGGCTTGAGGGAGGCCAGCATACTAATCACACAGCTTGTTCTGCATCTGCTGAGCAACTTGATGCAGGGGCCCAGAGGCTGGACTCTTTTGCTGTTGGCATGCTGTGCAGACACAACAAACAGCTGAATACATCATGTGGCTTTGGCACAAGGCAACACTTTGACCATGTGAGCATATTTGGCAGTATGCATGTTGCCTAATGCAATCATGTCAAGTCTTTCCTCAAGCCAGACTGCTCTTGTTGGACAGGCAGTCTGCATTTGCAGTGTAAGAAGCAAGCATGCAATTTGAATGCAGGCATTAGCGAAGCCACCATGTCTCAAGGCTACGCGGGCAGTATGTCTACTATGCCTTGATGCAACACCATGCCACTCAAACAGCATGACATGCATGTGCAGAGCAGCAGTCTCTCTTCGTGTGACTAGCAGCCCCTTGTTTGCCCGCATGCACTTTTGCCTGAGCTTGTACATGCATTCAGGTGTTTGCTTTGCCTGCCAAAGGCTGACTCAGCATGAGTCTTTGTTGCAGGGACGGCTGTTGTTGGCTGTTTTACACAGTCAGCATGCAGGTGGTCTCTTGCTTTTGGCCCAAAGTAACAGCTACACAGGGTGAGCTTTGAATCCCCTATGAGAACGTATTGCACTATTGACAGCGATCGGTTGCACACGATGAGCATATGCCGAAGCCCTTCTTCTGTATCTGTTGCTTGTCATTGTGCATGCGACGGCAAGGTGTGCACTTTGCAGTGTTACAAATAACTGTGCAGAAAGCATCACACATCCATAGCAACCACCCATGCCAACAGGCTGTCTGTGTGCCCCGCAGTGGGAGGGGGTGACAGTCCGTGAAGCCTTGCGTCTGATAGTCATGCCACCTTCTTCTTCTGGCACCTTCCGTGGCCATTGTTTCTGGTAAGCAGCTTGTAATCAAAGATGTGTGCATCAACCATTGTGTGTATCAGCCAATTGTTGCAATGCATTGATGCAGGTTACATGTTGACTAAAGTTTCAGACTCAGTGCTGTCAAATTTGCATCCATTAACCAACATTGAATGGACTGCCTGTGGGGAGCCATGCCATGATGTCTGCAACAATATTTTCACACAATACACATTGCTTCCTTGCAGGATTCTCAAGCCAGCCACCCTACACTGGATTGGCAACTACATGATCAGTGCCTTGACAGGTCATTCCCTCAGGCATCCCCTCAGGTCAGACACCTCATTGGACTGCCTTGTATGACATTCTGTCATATAGTGCTTGATTACAGCAAATATTGGCATGTCTACTCTGCAAGTGGCTGCTCTCCTGCATGACATAAGAGCCAGACAGGTGAAAGCCGATGTGGTTTGCCAATGCTAGATGGCATGTGGGAGTATGGCTGCTCATCACGCAACATTTGGCCATATGACTGTGTTGCTCAGTCTGCTAAACATGCTTCTGATGTGCCTTGCAGGCTATATGTGGAGTGATCAGCATCACCGGGTGTGCCCTTGATGCTTGTGGTACACCATGATGTGTAAGTGGTGGAACCACTTATACTACTTTTTGGACTTTCAACCTTGTTTTTCCATAGCATGGACAAAGGCTGATGGGAAAAGTGCGGCTTGCAACCCCATGCACATCATATAAGTTGGTACAAAGGGACCTGTTGGTCATTCCGTGTTGGTGCCATCTTTCTCTCTACAAATTTAAGGCGCTGCGACGGTGATGTGCACGCATGCAGATGCAAGTATACGCATGTACACACGTGTTGATGTTATGACGGGCCGAGCCCTAGGTCGCGGTCAGAGCTGCGGCTCAGATTTGGAGGGACTCGAGTTTGGCAGCTGAAATCTGCGTGTTATTGTCTGCTTGCTGTCATAGCAACATACCGTATGCACGACCTTCTCTGGAAATGCTGCCTCGCCGGCAAGATCTCAGTGGTCATGCGTCAGTCATTTGCAGAATCTTAAAATTGGTAGCAACCACAGAGACAAGTTGTATAGCCCCTTTTTGCTCACTTGTTTACAATGTCCAGCATGGCATTCTACAGTTGGAAATGGCATCAATTGCAATTGTGCCTGTCAATAGTTGTCAGTCATGGTGTTGCCTGCTCTTGCTTAGTCCCTGCATCCAGGCTAGCCACTGACCAGTGGCAGCTTCCTGACAAGACAGATCCTGACGCCTGCTAGCAAAATTTATCTCACGGCCAGCAAGCAACATGGCGCGCGGTTGTCAGGTCACCGTGAGCTGTCATGGTGAGCTGTGAGCAAAAACATTGATAGCTATGTACAGCGGTTTTCCCGTCGTTTTGAGCCCTTGCCACCCCTCAAATTCGGCTTTAAAGCCTAGCCACGATGACTGAAGTCAATGCCAGTTCTTTGCGCATGTCCTTTGGAGTTTCAGTCTATCCTTGCTTTGGACAGACTCCAAAGCATTTGTCACCAGATGCCCACCACAAGCCATGCCTGTTAGTGTACTGACTAGTGTGAGACTCATCCTTGAACAAAGGATCCTTATCATAGGCAGCAGAACATCTCTGCTGGAAGTCAGACACATCAGTCACAGGTGCAGATCCCTGTGCACCTGAACCTATATCTGAACTGCCAGCATCAAAATGTGACTTTGCATGCATGTGGGCATGCAACATTGTCAAGACCATGCACAAATATCTCAAGCTTGCAATGACATAAGCACAAATAACATAGTGGCAACATTGATGTGAGTCACGTGGGACACAGCCTCTAACACAGCGCTTGCAAGCAGAAAACAAGATTGACAATAACATTGCGGCGCTGGCACATGAGTTTCTGCAAATACCACCCGAGGATTTGCCAGACTGCTCCATGCATTGCACTACGGACAAGGACCTTCAGAGGAGCAGAGTTGATGTTTCATTTGCACTGATCACCAATCACCAACAGCCCTGTATAAATGTTTAGTTGCTGCACAACACCATTGACTGACAGTCTTCTGAAAGGTTAGAATCAATTATAGATTCACAAATAACAGAGCACAGACTAGGCAGCACAATGCAGCATGAATCAGACTGGCGTCTTGCATCTGCTGCAGTTGTGTCAACGCACTGTTGCAACTGTTGTATGAAGAACACAAAGCTATGCTCAACATGTGCATGGGCAACCTATCCAAGCGCTTAAAACAGAAACAGCTGAGATATGCACCGGGACTGACAGTGGCATCAGTTTTGCAATCATAATTGCAATCTCTGCAATCAACTTTCTCTTGACCACGATCTCCCGCTCAGCCGAATTAACATCTGGTGCTGAGCATTGTTCCACAGTATACTGCGACGAGTAATAATAAGATGACTACGCAGTGCATGCTTGTGCAAGCTTGACGTCTGGAGTGTCAATCAATTCAACCAATTTACACTTCCTGTCTTTTTAGGACTCCTCAGATCTCTCTAGAGGAGGTAACAAACAATGACTGACATGTCTGACTCTGAGTGAGACATGTCATTCAATGCTGCTTTGGGCCACAGAAACTTTGTAAACAAAATCTACATGCATCTAATCATAGACAAAGTCCAAGCACACCAAGTGCTGGTACTCTAACAAGTAACAAACAATTGTCTGTGAAGCTTTATGCGCTTTATTGAATATCTTGTGTTCAAGTCTGATAAAAAAGGTAGAGATCTGTCACAGGCAGGAAAAGCGCAGCGAGAGTCATGTAGTGAAGTGCCTGAGTCAATGCAAGGTTAGATGCAAATTACCTGCAGAAAGCACTGTTTGAACAATCAAAGATCAGAAAGAGAGTCTCTAATGACAGCAAGCACGTGCGAGCTCCGAAGTCATGACTAAATCAATCGCTGCTTTGCTTTCTACGCCTGTATCGCGGCCGCTGCCTATGGCGAATGCACGAAAGTCTTTTCAGCATGGAGGGCTGAAAGGCGGACTCAAGGGCGGAGAAACACGGCTGAAACGCAGTCTCGATAGTTGAGATGACATGCACGAAAAGTCAGCGCCTCTGCAGCTCAGTGCCTGCTGGGCTGGGCGCCGCTCATAGACCCTGTATTCATTCTTCCACGCATTGCAGCACACTGCGCAGCCGCCACTTCGTGCTAAATGCAAAACACGGGTCTTCTGATGACAGCGACGACATGCAGCTGCAAGCGGTGCCATGTGAAAGCGGTGAAATGCAGTCAATGGAATCTTATGCTGAAGAGAGTCCCCGAGCTATGCTGCAGGTAGCTCTCAGTCGTCGCAAAGGCGCGACAACACTAGGCTTAGCCAATTTGGTCACTCAGCTTCCATCTGGGCATACAAATGAACTTCTGTAGGAACACACAACATATCTAGAATGTGTCCTATTCCTGTACGTCCGATGCTGCTGATTGCAGGAGCAGCAAGCATTTGTTGGAGTTCCTGCAGCAGCGCCAATGGTGCCGCTGAAGCCTCCCAGGTCAAACACATTGGAAGGCTTTGTGTGGGCCTTTGTCATCCTGGGGGCCATTAGACTAGGAAGAAAAGACAGTGAAGACACATTCCTGGACTATGATGCAATACGGGTAAGCATTCACTAGGCTGGATTTTGACCAGGCATCCATTGGCCCTGCTGGGATGATTTCAGCAGTCTGAATGACTGCATGACATCCTAGTGTTGTAAACACGCTCTGTTGCACCACTGCAACCACAGGCGTCTTTTTTTCTGTGCGTCAGCTGCTAAATTGTACCCTAACTTGGCTGCCATTCTTACTCCCGGCCAGCAGACTGCCCACACAGACCTTCACTCTACTTCAGTTGTTCCAACTAGAATTGATGCATACAGACCATGTGCTGATCACAGCATGGTCTGCAGTAAATCTAACTGCATGACTGTGATGAGTCTAGTGTAAGTGTTGTTGAATTGCAGAGCTTTGCAAGTGTAATGTCTGGTATGCAGGAGAACAGGCAGCTAAGATTGGAGAGTGACAAGGAGATGTATGCAAGGCGCCTTCAGCTGGAGAGGGTAGAAGCTGAACAGAAGGCTGCAGAAGCCAACAAAAGGTGTGACTGCGTTGAAAAGACTCAGACCCGCTGCTTGTTTCTCTGCCTCAAACAGCACAGCCTAGCAGTGACAGTCGCTGTTTTTGCTGTTTGTCTGGGGCTCTGCGAGGGAAAGCCCTGCCAAGGGTCCTGCCCTGCTACCAAGCTTACTGGAGAGCCATGCTGCAAGCTTCACTGTGGCTTTGACACTATGGCTTTGACCACGTCCTGCTGACGCATCACTGGATCTGTGCTGCTCACACTCAATGCATTCACCCCTTCTGAAGCCAACTTGTTCTGCTGACATGGGTCCTGAAGGGTTCGGGTCCAATTGCAATGCACCTGAATGCAAAATCGATATCCCCAGTCAGTTGGCATACAGAATCATCTTACACATCATGGCACTGTGAGAACTGGTCCTGACTCCATTGGTTATGACGCCAACTTGTTCTGTGCAACGTGTTTCTTGAAGAGATCGATATCTGGTAACCATGTACTGTGAAAATATGGTCATTACTCCAAAAAGTATGCTACTGCAGGATGGTGGTGGCAAGAAGAAGGACTCAGGAGGCAGCACAGCGGCAAAGAGAGAAGGAAGCCAGATACAAGGTACAAAAGTGAGTGTTGAAAGTTGCATCACTTGACAGGCTTGCTTGCACCTTGCCAAGTAGCCCCATGCAGGCAGGAATGGAGAGCCCAGTCAGTGTATGCTTGTAAATGCTCATGATTGGCTTTTGATGTATCGTTGCCAGGCTTGCTTGAAACCGCCCTGGCCCTTCACACAGCCAAACCGCCGCCAGTCATTCCCTAACTGCAGACACCTCATACGCACTCACAAATGTCACACCCCCCAGGCTCAGGCGTAGTTCTATTTGTGAATTACTTCAGGAGGCCACTCATCTTCTTGAATGTATGACAGTCACCAATGAGTCAGCTGTGCATCTTTCAGTACCTGCGCGCCACACGACCCAGTAATATGCTTTTTGGGGTGGGGGTGGGGGTGGTGTGTCTTGCAGATTAACAGAAAGGGCTGCGTATCTGCATTCCTGCTTTGCAACAGCATGTGTCTTTGATTGCAAGCCAAGCAGAGCTTTCACCATACATGTCAGAACGATGACCTCAATGACAATGCTAAGCGTTTCTTTGGTTTTGCTGCAGAGAGAAGCTGAGCAGGAAGCTGCTCGACTGAGCGCAATTCAAGATGCCAAGCAAAGGGAGTTTGAGGAGCGAGAAGCCAAGGCGGCAGCTGAGCTGAAGCATAGGCTAGAAGTAGAGCAAAGGACCATTGCTGAGCAGCAGCAGCGGCAACGCGCTGAGCTGGAGCGCCAACGCAGGTAAGCAGTAGTCTCATCATTGCGCATAGATTGCTGTTTTTGTTAGAAAACTTACAAACATTTCGTTTTTGTCAGAAAACCTTTGGAAAATTTCTGGAAGTAAACAATTTTCACCCATACTGGGGAAAAAACGAAGTCATCCTTATAGTGATTTTTTTTTGGGTTGACTTCGTTTTTTTTCTATTATGATACTGGCTTTCAGCTTTGACAATCAAAGCGGCTTTGCATGGATTGCACCGAATCCTACTTACATACACTGACTGTTGCCTGACGATTGGTTCATCCTGCTTGTGAAGTGCTTGTGGGCTTCAATGAGCGAATGGGTAGACGACTGACTTGACTGTTATGACTGACTGATCGTTATACTGGCCAGCATAATAGCCGCAGCGATGAACTGGATGTGATTAGCAGCAGTAACCAAGCCACAGTCAAACAGACAACACAGGTTGCTTCAACATTCTCAGTCGGCAAGAATGTTGCATCAGTCACATGACCGCTGCGATTTGCAGGGAAGCTGAGGAAAAACGACAAGCCATAGCAATGGAAAAGCAGCAAGCTGCTGAGGCAAAAGAGCGGGAGCTCGCAGCACAGCGTGCCCAGCGTGAGGCTGAGCGGCAGGCTCTGCGGCGGCTGCAGTGGAACTTTGGTGTCAGAATGGAGGGCTCTGCTGCTGTAGACAAGCCTCTCAAGGTGACAACACCTGCCTCTCTGTCACTGATGCTGCATGTGTGTCTTAGTTGACATGATCATCCACTGTACCATCTGTGAAGCATACAGTGCAGGTCAATGAGTTCACAGAAGGGATAGTCAGTGGAGTTTAGCTGGATTTGTACCCCACAGAGACATTGTTTCAGTCTGGCTTTTGTGACCATGCGCGACTTCAACATCGAGCTCTTGGTTGACGCATGTTCAGGGCAAAAGCTCATACAGCGTTCAGCTCACAGCGTTCAACTTACGTAGCCACATTTGGCCTGCAAATTGAGGCTGCCAATGAGGCCTCACATATGTCCATTGCAGGGTGCAAAGACATCAGGCCGTGTCCCCAGAGAGGCAACAGTCAGTGTCAGCATCACCCTAGCAACAGCCTTAACAGGCGACTCAACCACCAGCATGGTCTTCAGGGATGCTGCCGAAGCTGAGAATGGTGCCATTGAAGTTGCAGGCAGCTCAGCTGCTGCTGCTGCTGAGCAGTACCAGTCTGCTGTGAGATTGCAAAATATGACAGGCCAGGTAAAGTGTTCAGGGCGTTGCGGTTCAGGATCTAGTCTACAGCCCAGAATTTGCGTTGATCAGTTGCCTGCTGCACCTGTGAGTCATGCAAGGTGTTACATGACAGCTTGTGCTTATGTGTTGGTTTGGGTTAGCGTGTTCAAGGTTGGTTTACATGACTAGCAAGTTCAAGCTTGGATCATGCAATGGTGTGCATGTGGCTGTCTCCATCAGCCTGACAGACAGTACGTGTATTGCCTGAGACAGATCAGTCAGAGCTCTGGCCATGATGCAGGGTGCACTGCAGCACATGGGAGAGCCAGAGCTGCAGCACTGGATGCGCTTGACCTCCTGCAGAACTCTTGCCACCTCTGCGCAAGCAGTTCAACAGCTGCTTCAGGGGCATGGACAGAGGCCCACTGGCCAAAAGGCTCCTGTTCAGGTAAACTTCGCCTGTCTGTACATCACTGGAGGGAACCTTTGTAGGTAAATGCTGCCCGACTTCAACACCACCTGGTCCTGTGCCATTTGACCCAGAGCGAACAATTCTGTCCACACTGATATGCCATTTTTGACCGTATTTGCATGTGATGCTCCGCGTTAGTCTAGCTGGTTAGGATACTCTCACCCGAGAGACCCGGGTTCAAGTCCCGGACGCGGAATCCTTTTGGGTCAGTGATTGGTTTTTCTTGCTTGAGCCGATCGTTTTGCGTTGTACTGTTGTTCGTAGCTGCCATGCCATGCCTCGCCATGTAAACTCCCCCTCTCTCTCTCTCGTCCTGCTTCACGCCTCTCTCCACATGGCTTGGGTCTAAGTGGAACCAGCACAATAACAGGAACTCGAATTTTGTGGGTGACTTTGATATCTCACTGCAGGTCCGCACAGAGTACGGAGTGCTGCCAGTGGACTATCCCAAGCGTACTGAGGCCCAGCTGGACTCAGCAGTGGCAATGCTGGAGGGCGGCAACATCTCAAGCTGTGCAGACTCAGTTTTGAAGCCCTTGATGGAGCAAACAGAACAGGTCAGCCCCCAATGCCTTCTTCCAATCCCTTCCACATCTAGTTTGTAATTACACCACCTTGCAAGGTTGCATACTGTACCACAACATCCTTATGATCCAGGCATGTTACCAGGCTCTGCGAACCAGTGCATGCTTGCGAACATGCATCTGAGATCCAATCCATCAAGAGAACCACACTTTAGGCTCTGAGTGGCTGAAACATCTAAGGCCATAGTCAGCACTGCTGTACTGCACCAAAGTACGCAATGTGTCCCTGATATGCCATGTTACGTGACATAGTAAGTGGTATCAGGCTTACAGGCGCAGCATGGTCGCCAACCTGAGAATTTCTGTTTAGCGCCAACACTCTGAGATGGTCTGTAACAACCACAAGCAAATGGCCACTTTCAAGGCACTCATCACCTTGCATCCGTAGCCATGCACTGCTTGCTTTGTGAGGCAGCCGTTTGCAACAGGAAGTACTGTCTGCAGTACTTGAACAGTACCATCCTTGACTGTTAGCAGAGCATTTGTTGCATCTGTACATAGTACCATCCATCTGGCTGCAACCTCTTGATCTGATTTATATCCTCTGCACCCTGCTGCAAGAGGGCTGCTGCCTGCAGGCCTTCCACCAGGGCTTGTCTGCACCAGCCACTCAGCACGTCGGCTCCGCATTAGCCCTGGCACATTTCTTGGACCACATGTACCATCATAGACCAGCCAAAAGAGTTGAGGCGTCCCCCTGGTATGAAGCTGCTAACAGCTTAGTACAAGACCTGCTCTCACAGATTGTCAAAGACGCCCCAAAGGTGAAGCCCTTGAGAACTCCATGATTGTATGTACTGCCAAACACCAGTCTACAGCCCACAGCGCTTAGGCTCAGTCTTGCAGCTGATAGTGCAAGCTCACTGACTGTCACAAATGTGTTACATCGTGCCTGATTTGCTTGTCAGAGACAAAAGCACACCGCAGGATTTGCCATGTATCATTTGCAGCACTGAAAATGTGGCATTCATAGCGGCACTTTGGCTTGCCTTGCCTGACACACGTTGCGCACATTCTTCTTCACACCCTTCCAGACATGTAGCGACATTCAGTAAGAAACTGAAAGGGGTCAAAAGACTTGTAGCAGCATATTAATGGGCCAGAACGGTCCTTCTGTCAATGGTGTAAAGAATGCTTGCACTACAAACAGTGACTCTTTACAACATCTCCTGTATGCACTGCAGCACCAACGCATGCATTTTCTCATCTCACATTCTCATCTCACAGTCAATGCAAATGTTGACATGCGTGAATGCAGGACAGCCTGATGCCTCTGGCGCAGTACATGCATTGTGCCCTGGGCTCCGACCATGCAGTCACAGTCATCGTGCAGCGCCTAGCACATGCCAACTTGTCCTCAGCCACCAAGAGGAGGCAACAAGAAGAGCAGAAGCTACTAGAGGTAGGCACTGTGAAACTCAGTTGCCCATTGCGAGACTCTGCCCTGCGGAGCATGGATTGCCACACACACATGGCTGTGTCTAGCTGACCCTTGGGCGCCGCTGTGATCAGGGGGGTCTCATATGCAGCGTCCTATGCCTCCTGCAGCAGTGAGCACTGTCAGATTTCTTTCATCCTTTCTTGTTTGCTCTTGTCTGCTGCTTTCAAGAAATTGATTTTGTTCAAGTTGCTGCAAAATCGCCAATTTATGACCTATCATATCCTCGGATAAGTTCTGCACATCTGGAGCTGGGTCAGCCTGCCGTCTGCAATAGAAGCTCATGCATGTGCTCAGTTTCACTAGTCAACATGACATTCGCCCTCCATATGCTCAGGCTGGAAAAGGGTTTGCATGCTCAGCAAAGCCTTTTGTAAAAGCTCTGCCTCTATGCCTTGTAAAGCATCACTGTTGTGCACCTGACTCTGCCACAGGCTGAGCTGGCAGCCCAGCTGTTAGAAGAAGAGTGGCCAGACGAGGATGAGGTGAGAGCAGCCAGGATGGCAGTTAGGGAGGAAGCTACGCCAGTACCTGAGCGGGCCTGGGCGCTTAGAAATGTGGCCTCCACCCTGGCCCTGGGGGGCCCTGGGGAGAGGGCTCGGGCCAGGAGCCTGCTGGAAAAGGCACTCACCCTCAAGGAGCAATGGCTTGATGATGATCAGCATCCAGGTGGTCAAGACAGCCCTGCCCATAGGCAATGCAATGTCAGTCAGAAACACAGTGACGCAATACCTGGTGCAGCAGCAACAGTATGGACAGTATGTCTCTTCAGGAAGCTTTGGAATGAGTTGCAGTATGTACTGCATATCAATGTGCCACTCTTTCTATGAGCTGATCAGTGCCACACATGCCAGGAAGGTTGCTGTTGCTGGCAGAAAGCAACGGTGTCTCTGAGCTTGCACTGCTGGTTGTAGGACTGCTGGTTGAGCTTGATGCGCTTGGCAGCGTGCTGGAAGCCAGCACTGAGTGGCATCAAGACGCTGTTGCAATCAGAGCACGTATGCTCAGGATCCTGTCCCTGGTTGCCTCCAGATACCTCTCAGCAGGTACAACGTCTCAAAAAATCCTTTTGTTTTTATTACATTATATTGACATTTCAAACTAAAGAAAACAAAGTTCTGTGCCGGTTGGTGATCATGACAGAAGTCTCTGATAGTCAGCTGAATATCAGCTGCAGTGGCAGCCGGAAATGAAGGTACCTCAACGTTCATACCACTGATGTACATGACCCTTTGTGCATTGTAGAACAGTAGCCCGCAACTCATGCAGCATGCAAGGGCGCGACTCGCCAGTGTGGCGTCTGTCTGACTGTCCCTGTTGTCTCATGCACTGGCTAGTACTGTGTGTTGGTCCTAAGGGAAACAGGTTCCGCAAGACAGTATCTGACCGTGCAGCTTCACAGGTGAGACTCCGTCTGGAGTCGTAGTCTTGGAGTCGGCAGTGAGGCAGTATGAAGATGTTCTGGGCATTAGGCATCCAGGAATCTCCACGCTGTCCAAGAAGGCAGAGAAGCTGCTGTCAAACTTGGAGCCAGAGCAGCGAGAACAGGTATGCTGTAACAAGGGACGTGTTATCTGTTACACAGCAGCCACATGCAAAGCATGGCGGGATGTACTATGCCAATGACACAGTCTGCAGTGATGCTTCATGCTGTACCCAGCTGGGCCATGCTGTGCTGTGGTGTCATGCTTTGCTGCGATGTCATGCTGTGCTGTGGTGTCATGCTGTGCTGTGGTGTCATGCTGTGCTGTGCCATGTTAAGCATGCTGGACTGCCCCTAATGAACATGACACGATCTTGTTGAGATAATGCATACATGAACAACAAAGACAGAATCAAGGGCAAACAGCAGTGCCTCATGCAGGTTGCTGCTAAATGCCAAAAAGCTGCAGATGTAGTTAAAGACATTGTTGAAACTTTTGCTGAGCAGCCAGATGTTTACAAGCAAGCAACTGGAAAGCGTAAGGCAGTGGAGTTATGGGCGGAAGGGGGACTTGGTGTCCTGTTGCCACTCACATGAACAGACAGCCCATTTATGGCAAGGGCAGCTATGCACTCTTTGCAGCGGTTTTAGACTGCTGTGCATGCAGAATTTCAACATGTGCCTGCTTTTGTGATCAATAAATGAGCGATGTGTTCTTGAGTCAGTAACTAGGTCATAGTATTAGCAAAGGGATGCTGACTGCATAGGTACCATTTAGCTCCTGTTGCTATATCAAGCTTGAGCCATGCATGCATAATTGTTATGTCATCCATGGCAGGCATGTATACACAGCATGTACTGTCTAGGTATGTCACCATTTAAAACAAGTCCTTTGTCTGGATTTTTTGGGTGGCGTCTCTAGCTGTGGATGGAACGCTGGAGGGAGCTCTCTGCAAGTTGAGTTGATTTGCTTCTGGCAAAGCACCTCCCCCTTCTAATTAGTCTAAGTGCTATGCTACATACTATGCCAAGCAGTTCTGACTATGCTGGTACCAGCAATGAAGTCTTGCATGATATTCTAGCCAACTGTTCACTGGACATGCGAGACAAAATTTGTTGCATGCCGTCAGTCTCCTCTTGTATGACGCCAACATTGACTGCTCAAGGCCGGAACAGTCTGATTGGAATATGAATATGCGGTTCCATATCTCATATCTCTTCATCTTCTGTGGAGCCGGAGACTGTGGATGCAGGTTTTGACTGTGGCTCAAGTCTCAACTGCCTGCAATGACGTTGCGCACACTTCGACAACATGTTTGATGCAGGATGTCTTTGTAGACAGCACCAACAAAGGTGCTGGTGTTATGGGGCGCAGAGGATCAGCACGCGCATGCAAAAAAAAAGCAAGTTGAGTTTGCATGTCAATTTGCATGTTTTTGCTGCAGCCTCACCTCAGACATGGCTTGCCCACCACTTTCTAGCAGCAGTGCCGTGCAGACTTTGTGTCATGGTTGTTTGTGCATAAGCAGTGCAGCACAGCAGCTTATATAGGCTATATTTGAGAGTGGCCAGGAGCTGCTTTTAGGATGCTTAGCATCACAACATCCTGCATTTTGTGATCTGTAACTAACAAGTTAAACGAGCATTCTAAGAGTCTCAAGAGGACCCTATCTGGTTTTAAGCTTCTTTCAGGATTCTTATTATCACAGCATCCTATATTATAAGTCCTGTAACTAACAATTTACATGCATGTTTTAAGAGTCCCAACAAGACCCTATCTGGTTATAAGCTTCGTATATGGACCGCTTCGTATATGTAATTTTAAATATACGACCCTTTAGGATCTTCCGGGTCCTATATGGATCTTAAATCTCGTCCCAAAATTGTCGTTAATGGGTCGTATCTTACGATCCATATAAGATATTGCTGTCTTCATAGTGCACTCTCCCCGTCCAGGTTAAAAGGCTGGCAGCCCATGCTTTGCAAGCGCCAAGCAGCTCCCTGGAATGCTGAAAGCAAGCCATCTGTGTCAATAGCTTTGCAAGTTGTGCTCTCCATTTTATATCTGGGGACTGTGTGACCAGTATATTGCTGCAAGCAACTCAGGAATGCTGCTTGTCAGTGGACCTGGAACATGCATAATAACTATTCAAGGGCACAGCTCCAACTTTTCTTGGTTTGTATGTGCAGTCACAAGCATATACCTAAGCAAGTAAGGCAGGTAGTGTTCTGTTCAGCGTGCAACAGAGAACCAAATTTGACACCAGAGTGAGCCATAGCTTGACAACTGCAACCAAAGCTTGACTAAAAAAAAATGTAAAAAGTATCGGTTACTCTGGGATTTCTATAGACACTGCATCAATTTCTTTCAGAAAGTCTGCAAGGGAGTTGCCAGCTTCTGTTTGATCTCGTAGATCCACCTCAACTCCGCTTCTAATTGTAGCTTTGAAATTAACTTGCTGCTTGCTATTGAGTGTCAAATGCTTGCTCAGAAAGGGAGCCAGCTTTGAAAGCTCATCACCACACCCAGCTATGATGGATCCCACAGAGATCATCACTGATTTGCCATTCATGAAAGTTACAGTGATTGAACGTCTGCGCTCTTTACATCTTTCTTGCCAGATTATAGAGGCGGCATTAAGTCCTCCCCCAGCTGCTGCAGACAAAATGCCATTGGCCAAGGTGAAGGGTCCCCCAAGATCTGCTAGATTGGCGACGGCCGTCCCAAAGTAGCCCGCAACGATGCCTGCTGACGCTGGTACAACTACTAAACTAACAAAAGGCGAAATTTGTATCACATTCACAGCTTGCTTTGAGGGTTGAGACTCCTGCAGTTGCGGAGGTGTGGCCTCGAAACGAGTTCTTTGACGTCTGCAAGAGGGTGGAGTCGAGACCTGGAGTACACTGTACAAGTGACGTGTATGAAGGTTGCTTAAAACAGATGGGTGCCTCAGGGCAGGTCTAAACCCCGGGATGGGGGTGCGCTTGTCTGTCATGGAAGAGACCTCGAAGTCCATTACCATTTCTTTGCGCTGCTTTCTTGAAGAGAGATTGCTATGCTTTGGTCAGCCAAACAGAGAGAGAGAAAGATTACAGTGCTCTAGACAGCCAACACGCCACATCAAACAGGGCACATCCATCAGACTTGTGGGCTGGACGACGGATGTAAAACTTGTATAGAGAGAGAATCGCATGCTTTAGCCAGCTCTTTACTCTTTGTAAATAAGTCAGTTGACTCTTGCTGAAAACCGGTCAAACACAACCCTTCAAAGTCAACCCTACGCAGGCAGTCAGCAGTAGCGGTTGACACAGCGCAAACATCTCGACGCATTGTACCTGTGCAGTGCTTGCAATTTGAGTGCTCGACAAGACTTCAGGTTTGAAGTTGAAACAGCACACCGCGGGCCACCTGCTTGCTGGTCGATTGCCAGTACAAAGTTCACCGATCAGTGGGTCCGTCTTTGCGTACAGCATATCTGCACTTACTGTTGTTTGGCAGTACTGTGCTTGACAGTCCCAACACGCAGCCGCTTGCGACTCAGTGACGTTAGCGAATTTGGAGGTCTTCGAGGTTTCACAGCCAGGTCCTACAGAAGCTGCTGCTGTTGACGCACAGACGGATGGAGGGGAGCTAACAGAACGCACAAAGCTTCTTGACCCTATGACCATGGAAGAAAGCAGTGTGCCCTTTCTCAGCGGCGCAGAAGCTGCAGTCGAAAGTGCTGCCAGAAAAACTAAAATAAAACCTTTGTCTCTGTTGCCGCTTATAGCGCTAATATTTTATGATGTATCTGGTGGTCCTTTTGGCACAGAGGTATTGCAGCTATGTAGCTTTGTAGTTTAATCCATGCAGCTTCAGAATGTTTAGCTTGCAGTACCCAGATATTCAGGGGCCAGTTTTGTGTTGCAGGACGCTGTCAGTGCGGGAGGTCCACTGCTTGCAATTCTTGGCTTCCTACTACTACCCCTCATCTGGAGCGTACCTGAGGCCTTGATCACGGCAGAGCTAGCAACCACATTCCCTGAGAATAGTGGGTATGTGGCCTGGGTCACAGCAGCATTTGGGCCCTTTTGGGGCTTTCAGGTGAGGGAAAGGCAAGTGTCATGCATTCATCAGACACCACATTCTGCCAGGCCATTCACGCTGATGCCCCACGCACTAGCACGCATTTTTGGCTCTAGACGCACAAGTCATTGCATAGACTTGTGCAGTACATGGCTTAGCATTTATCCTCTGTCTGGAGTTAGGTAAACCTACACAGCAGTGCAGGCCTGCTTTGTATTCAAGCTATGGTATTGCTTTGTTGACAGAAAGCACAGCCAGGCCTCAGCAACAGTTGCATTAGTTTTTGCTGTGACTTTTCTGCAGGAAGGGTTTTGGTCCTGGGTCAGCGGCGTAACAGACAACAGCTTGTACCCTGTCATGTTCCTGTCATACCTAGACGCTCTAGTCCCAGGCCTCAAAACAGGCTGGCAGCGCACAATACTGCTGGTAGTTGTCTCACTGGCCCTGTCATACCTCAACTACAGGGGTCTCCACATTGTTGGGCACACCGCTGTCTTCATGACTGGCTTCATCATTCTGCCGTTTCTGGTGCTGATGTGCTTGGCTTTGCCACATATCAAGCCCGGGAACTGGGGAGTGGTGGATTGGAAAGCAGTGCAATGGGGAGACTTCTTGAATGTCATGTTCTGGTAAGCATGCTGCAATGCCCTGTGCTGACATCATTTGGCAAGCATGCTGCAATGCCCTGTGCTGACAATAGCTGACCTGGCCCTTGGCATCCTGCACCAGCTTGTTAAGCACATGGATCATGCAAATGCTATGCATGCGGCTGTAATGCTGCAAGACCTGTCACTGCTATGCCTTTCTTGGAACCTATGCTCTGACGCCTGTTTCCCAGGACAGAACGCTTGTCTGTGCATTTATGAAGACATGCATGTTTGCAGTCAGGTGTAAGCAATGGAAAGCCTGTCTTAGACCATATGCAAGCACGGGAGCGTTGAGGTTGCAGGGTGATGTGTTTGCTGTTGTAGCCATTCTAGTACAAAGACTGGTTATGCAGAGCACTGTGTTGATTCATTGCTTAATGGATTTGAGTCTGTGCTAGCCTTTGCTCTTGCATCAGCCAAGTAGGTATCAGGTATGCCTCACCCCGCTTCACAAGGCCATACATATATATATGTTTATCACTGGAGGGCGTGCATCACTGTATTGGAATGATATCAACAGCAACTACGACACTCTCAAAGCTTGATGCTTTCTTGCTCGTTGATACTCTGTGACAGTCCTCCCATTTGTGGCATCAGGTCAGTTTGGCAGGTCAAAGTCATGGCCTGTCTTGGCGTTCTTCATCTAATTGCACGTGTGACGCAGGAATCTGAACTACTGGGACTCAGTCAGTACCCTTGCCGGGGAAGTACCCAACCCTGCCAAGACCTTCCCAAAAGCCCTCTTTGGAGCAGTTGTGCTGGTAACCACCACATATGCCCTGCCTCTCATAGTGGGTCTGGGGGTGACCACAGACATTGCAGACTGGAAGCTGGGCTACTTTGCGTCCCTGGCAAAGCAGGTACAGCCTCAGCCTTGCCAGTTTGATATGCTGCGGACAGCTGGCATGCTACCTCCCCAGCTTACCTGCTGCTCAGGCGCAAGCTGCCCTATCTGTGTATTGCTCAATGCTCTGCAGTCATTCGTACTCATATGCGACACACATTTCTGTACAGGCACCACTGGTCACCAATTGCAGCCATGTAATCCCACAGCATGCCAACCTTGGTTCATCTGGTCTGTGTCCTGAGATATATCCCTGTAAAAACACGTTTAAACTCCCCCCCCCCAAGCATTGTTTGTTTGAAATTTGTCCAAGGGATGCATCTCTTTGGAAAGAGATGTTTCTGTGTCTCAAAGAGCGTGCAGACTACCTCATCTTGCACTACGGCAGTGGACTTACAGCTTGTGCCCTGCTTGCAGGTGGGCGGTCATTGGCTGTCTTGGTGGATGGTAGCTGCTGCAGCAGTTTCTCAGATTGGTCAGTTTGAGGCAGAGATGAGCAGCGACTCTTTTCAGCTGCTTGGCATGGCAGAGCGTGGCTTTCTACCAAAAGCCTTGGGGCGGCGTAGCAAGCACGACACACCAACAGTAAGTTTGCTAATGTGTGGCACAACAAATTAGGTGGTCGATGTCATTCTGTTGCATACGCAGTAAACAACCCTGACATGTCGCCCCTGCTGCGTACCACAGCTGCATGGTATGCATGCACAGAGTTGCTGCAGCGTTTCATCGCATTTTCAATACATGTTGATGCATGCATGACTAATTCATATCACATCAACGCTGACTTCACAGGATACTGAGCAAGGCATATGGTCTCTTGCGGCCACCTTCGCCAGCCTCAATCATTTGGATCATCAATGGCCCCATGAGCTTTATGTTTACCATGCCTCATTCTATGCAGATTCTGTCATTGTTGCCTCCTGACCCAGGTTTCCTTGACTGCAGATCGGCATCATCCTGTCATCTCTGGGTGTTTTGTCCCTGTCCACTTTCAACTTCTTGCAAATTGTGGAGCTGCTGAACATTGTATACTGCCTGGCAGAGCTGATGGAGTTTGCTGCATTCATCTACCTTCGCTACAAGGTGCCTGGTCTTTACAGGTACTGATTGTCGCTCCTAGGTTGCTGCTGCACCACTGCAAAGCATGCTAGTTCTGTCATGCAAGATAAATGGGCCTTCAGGAATTTTAAGTGTCAAGCTTGGTGGCTGCATACAGGCTGCATGGTCTTATGTGTTCTTGCATGGCTTTTGGCCTGGTGGCTGCATACAGGCTGCATGGTCTTGTGTCTTCTTGCGTGGCGTTTGCCGAAGCTGAGGGTGCAGTCAAACGCTTTGATTGCCTAAACAGCTGCAAGCATGTTTGTCAGTGTCATTGTGCCATTGCCAAGCTGATGCCTGGCCTGCTGCAGACCGTACCGGGTTCCACTGCCCAACTGGGCTGTCACCCTCATGCTGCTCCCAGCAGGAGTCTTACTGTGCATCATTCTTGCTTTGCCAATAGCCAGAGGCGACTGGCAAATGATGGCCTGGACAGGAGGCACCATTGTCATTGGCCTGTTGTTGTACCCATTCCTGCAAATGGCTCGTGAAAAGGAATGGTTTGAGTTTGTGGGCGAGACACCCCACGACTTTCAGACAAACCTGTACGCATCTCTGCCTGTTGTCAGCGGCAGCGACTTGAACACTCGGCCAGTCATCAACGGCGCACCGGTCATGACTGCTGATGAGCTTCATGTGGGTCAGGCTCAAGAGCCACTGGTGGCTGCACCCCCACCTGCAGCTGCAGACCCTGACCAAGCTGATGAAATTTGACCATTCTAGCTAGCTCTGATCAGTTTGTTACATCAGGCATTGCATCAGTATTTCAATGCCAAAATTAGAAACTGACGTGTATTGGAATGCCAAAATTAGAGTCTGTGTTGGTGTAGGCACACAATAGCAACAAATTTACTGCCAGCAATCATCTCTGAAGTTACTCTGAATGCAAGTGAGTAGGTATTTTAGGCAGCATGACCAGTCTATTGCTCAGTAATTTGAGCCAAAATTGTGTTGATGCAGAGTTCAGCACTCACGATGTTGAGACCCATTTTGGTCTTCATCATCTTCTTGAATGTAGCTGATCTCAGTAGAGGTTGTTGAGCAGCTTATCACTGCTAATCATTGTGGGTGTGATGGCACTAGTACTGCTGCTGCAATAGGTCACACTCCTGATAATGTGCGAATGCGCTTTGTTGTACAGTAGAGCATTAACGGGCCCAGGTTGCAATATTGATCCCAGGGCTGCTTGAGCCTCATGAGGTGATCACCTATCCATTAGATGAGCCGATTCCAGTGTGATGCATTCCAGTGGCAGAAACATGATACGCGTATCGATATAGCACTAAACATGCAGGCCAACGTTGTATTGTGATTCCGAACAACACTGCTGTCTAGCTGCTGCTTTTCTTGCTCGGCCAGTGCTGATCTGAATGCCCAAGGTCAATGATCACAAGTGACTCATGAGTGTGCTGTGCCCTGAGCAAAGAAGAAGCTGGCTTCAGCTGAGGGCTTGCAAGTCAATTGACCATCCTTGTGGCAACAGCATGCCATGCGCATGGGTTTGAAGTGTGCTCGGTTCCTGTCCTGTAGCTTGTCTGGTGTTGCAAATTTTGGACATGCAAGTGCCGTCTTCAAGACAGGCAACCAGAAGGGTCACACGGTAAACATTGCTGGCACCAGTTGGCTTGCAAGGGTTTTTCTTTACTAGCTACACCTGATACATCCTGATGCCATGTCTGGTTTTTGTTGCTTTGGTAGGTCTGTCTCAGGCCAGCTTTAGTCTGGATAACATCATGGGGAAGGACGAAGAGAAACTCGTGACGTCCTTCGTAAGCCTGAAGGGACAGCAGCCAACTTATCACAGATTCAGTTCCGAACGCTGTTGGCGACGACAAGCTAATCAGTGACGACTTTGTTGCACGGGGCGCACTGAACCACCAAAACTGCAAATCGATCAGGGGCATTTCGAGCTCAAAAGTCAGTACCGTGCTGTAACCGAGTCGACGGCCCAGGAGTGCAGCTGCTTCATGAGCTTCCCACGCAAGTAAGCTCACGCTATTATCATACGGCACGCTCAACGAATGCTGCGTCGCATCGGACGCCTCGCCACAGACGCGCAACTTTGTTTCGCAAAGTAACTAGCGTGTAAGATTGAATGCATATTGACAAAGACTCACACTTGATAACTGACTTGTGTCGACTGGCACAGTATAGCATAGTACACAACGAAGGCCCCTCAGCTGATCACCCTTGCAAATGCGCTTTCGATTCGGACTGCTGCACTCCTACGGTGTACTCACTCTTGCGTCGTCCAGAGGAAATTGCAGATGACAGCAAACCAAATCTCCCATTGGCAACGGACGCTGGACTGCAAGCCGCTCGTACCATCAGAGTATAACTAGGTCAAGCTTGAAGCCTCCCAGCTTACCTGTTGCTCTCTCGAGACGTTGTGGTCCTCAGCTCCCGTTCTTTGTGTTGTTCTGCAGATTCTGTAGCAGTTTGTACACCTGACAGCTTCCAGCTAAGATTGAGCACAACTTTTGAAGGCAGGCGTGTCTAGCTGATTGTCCTCCTCAACAGACAAGCTTGGCCATCATGGGCACATGGTGAGTAGCCAGTACAATCAATGTGGCAAGATGCCTTTCCTTGCCACTTTATGTTTAACGAGATAAGCTGCTGCTCGTCTTGCAGGTGATCTTGAATATCTGGTCCACAGCACAGGCGAGAATGATCTTGTCAACCAACCACTTTCAAAGGCTTCAGTCCAATGCTTGTCAGCTCTGCTAAGCTCTGCAGCTGCACGGGCAGAATGTTCCCCAAGTAGCTTATGGGTCTTGGGCTTCTCACAAGCTGAACTGCTTTACCGACTGTCAGGTGACGCCTTGCCAAAGGAAGATTCTGCTGCCCTGAATCGTACTTGTTGCTGCTAGGCTGCCCAGCAGGTGGGTTTGCCTTATCAACTGCCTATCAAATGTCTGACCAAATGTTTTGCAAGTCTCAGGTCATGCACAGCTGCATCCGCTTTCTGCAAGCAAGACAAATGGTGTTGCTGTGGAGCATTGTCTGGCTTAGTTGTAAGCCCTCAACCCTCAGGTAGGCTTTCTGAAAGCTAGCACTTGATGGCTGTTAAACGATTGTGTGTGATGTTAAGTTGCATGCAAGCAGCAATTGATGGCTGATGCCGTTGCACCCATCAATGGCAACTGCCCAACTGGACTGCTGATGTGCTTATGTGCTCACATGTGCTGATCAGCAACCTGCTTTGTCAGCACTGCCTGTCAGGGGCTATCCAAAGTTATATTTACAGTGGGTCTAAGACAGTGTAGTGCATTTCTGCAGGCACAAGCTGACATCATCCTTGGGGCTCTGATCAAGAGATATGCTCCACGCTAATTCAGGGCTTGCAATGAAGCACACCCATATCCCCATATGCAATTAGTGCAGAAAGCTGCCTAGCTAAATCATGGTGAGACTGTTAGAGGACTCCTGAGTTTGTGTGGAAGTATGCAGCATTGTCCTTCCCCTTGAGTGCTTGAATGTCTGCACAGTGACAGTGGCAAAACAGCTGTTTACCAGCCATCGCAATGGCCAATGCATGTTTTGAAGTAAGTGAATGTCAAGGCAGATGAGGCTTTGCACAAGCAAACAATGCTTAGTTGTGGTTTTGTAGCAGTCTCCTCACTGTACCAGGTTACTGACAGTAGAGCAGCAGTGCATGCAATTTAATTTTTGGTTTTGGCATGCAAGTTGGTATGCGTGCTTTCAACGAAGGTTGTCAACTTACTGATGGAAAAAAGCAGGACTCCATGCAACCACCCAAGTTTGAGCCTGGACTTTTCGGTGCAGGGCTAAGCTGCCCAGCATGAAGTTGGTGCCATGTTAGACAAGCTCAGCATTCACCACCAAAGGGAGTCCTACATAGAGGCACCCAGTGGCAGCGTCTTGAAGCATGCATGGCAGGGCGCTCACAGAAGCGACAGATGTGGCATTTTACACTTGTTGTTGGTAAGCACAGACTAGTCAATACTGTGGATGTTCTGTGACAGTAATCAGCCAACACCAAGCTTCTGCACTCACTGAACGCACGAGCTTAAGCTCTATGGGCAATGCCGTCAGATCTGAAAGACCCATCAGGTTTCTCGATGGAATCACACCAATAGAGTCTACCTAACAAGTTCTGCCCAGCGTCACCAAGTTGGCCCAAGGGTTTAGCCAACATATTCAAGTATACCCAACAGCAGAGTGCTGCATGTGGATGTCATTGTCATTTTCAAGTTTGAGCGTCTGTGGCTGATAGAGGTTGGAGGGCATGCAGACACAACCCCTCAAACTTCCACCAGCCGTAGATCTTCAATTACTTTGGTCAGTGCTGCAGTGCATGTGTGGCTTATTGTCCTTTGCCATTTACAATGCAAGGCCACTGCAGTGACGACAAGTTTCGTAACTGGTTGTCAATTCACTGTTGCAGACGAGCATCTTTAGATGCTAACCCTTGGACCTATACCAGCCTTGTCAACAACTGAAGTGCTTTGAAAGCAAATTGCATGACAACGTACACTTCAATGTGCAACTTTGTCTGTGTTCAAGTTTGAGAAAAACATGCTGAGGCTAGCTTTTGCATGCTTGCAGCTTGCCCTAGCACACACAACAACAACAAAAAAAAAAAAAAAAGGTTGCCCTGATGCCAGGTTGCCTCAGATATTATAGCAGTCAATTCAACAGCTGTGCACGTGGGCATGCACATCATTTCAGCCACGGTATTCTTTCGCTTCACATTTTGTCGATATGAAGCGCATTGACTGCTATAAATTCGACAATATGTGGAGCGACAGAGTGCCGTGGCTGCAATGATGTGCATACCCATGTGCACAGCTGTTGAACTCAACATCTACCACAGCAACATGCAAGTAGTATTGACACAAACCCTTCCAGCGTAAGCGCTGTTAGCACATTGCTTTGGGGTACCCCATCAAGAAGTGTGCTGCCCATGCTTACCAGCACTGAGGTTGCCATGTGTGTGTGCATAAGTTTTGTGTCTTTCCGCATGCATGTGATGTCCTTTGCTAGGGCCTAGCATTCACTCACGAGTTTGAGAACACCATCTTTGCTATATGCCACATCAGCACAAGGCCTTCACAGCTGCCGCTCTCTGGGTCGCTTGGCCACAATGAGCCACAGTGCAATTTCACAACAACTCATGTAAGCTTGTTAGAGGCTTGTAGTACTTCACCATGTACCTCATCATGAACTGCGCCAGAATTGTTGTAATGTAATTGGGGTCTGACACCTTACTCATCCATGTTGCAAGCCTGTATAGGTCCGCTAACGTGGATGCTGTATGTGTGAGACATCAATGGCTTGCTTGGTAGCTGTGATGCGGGTTCCAGTCATGTTTCCCATGTCAGCTGCATGCAATCAGCTGCAAGATCATTGTGTTTCTCTTCACAAGATTAATTGGGCTTTAGAGTTGATGAAATGCCAATTTTTGAACCTGAACTCAGACTCCAATTAGTGTGTAGCTCTCTCTTCTGCGTTATGTTATGGCGCCTGCGTTCTCTACGTATGCGCTTTGACATGCAACATCAGTATTATATCTTGGCAGCATTCAGTAGACATACGTTCTCACAGCAGTGAATGTGGCAATCGACAGCAGATAATGCAAAGCATGTTGCTTAGCACAGACTTCGTATTTGGCTGCTGTCTATGCCAAAGCCATTGGCATGCTGATACACCAGTATTGACGCCCTCGTGCACCCAGAGTGGAGTCAACTCTGATGTGTTGAATCAGACTCAGAGGGCCACAGCACAGGCCAAAGCTTTAACTTAAGTGCTCAGATGTCATTGATTGGTAACACAATGCTGAATTTCAAATTACCGGTAGCTTGTATGGGCATCTTAGCAAAGTGCAGAGCTGGCATTTCAACACTTTGCTGTGATTCTTGACCTGTGCCAACAGCAAAAAGCACAGACTTGCAAATAATGCAATAGTAGACTTAGACTGCTTACTCAATGCTTGCAAGGAGAGTCAAGCTTATATGAAGTAAGGTGTCTGAACAAATCTTTGGGTTGCTGCAGCTTTTGAAGCTTTGGGTCAATGTGACTTTCTTGGGCTGCATGGCAACGGTTCGTCAATGGTGGTGCAGCCAACAAAAACATCCAAGTTGCATGCAGTCTGCTGCAAGGTCATGCCTCTTGACTCAGAAACTGTAATCAGCTGATTACAATTCCTGAGTCAAGACGCATGACCTTGCAGCAGCACGACATGCAACTTGATTCCCAGCATTGTGTTAACAACAGCGGGATGCTTTATATGTATGCTTGATATGCAGATAAGCACATGGAGCCTTATGAACAGCAGCCGTAGGGCCTGTGCTTTTTGTTGCCCTAATCATTGACAAGAGATGGGCACCAAGGCGTGGGTTCTGTGCTTGATCAAGGGCCTCTCCTCAGAGGCCATGCCCTTGTCATGGATGCAGAACCCATACCTTGATGCTCATCCACGGCCCATGGGCCCATCTCTTGGCAGCATATGACGCTTTGCAAGCGTGTTTGCTCATCCATTTGGAGACAAGCAAGTATTGCACAGCCCTTCAGCAGTGTTAAGAGTTGCACTGTAGCACCTGTTTGTGTCTTATTGTCAAGAAGAAGTTCCCACGCACATACATTGTCTGCAATGCTGCGTAACGACGTTGCCTGATTGCGGCACTTCACAATGCGTGTGCCTCTCTGCAATTATGAGCTGCACACAGGCACAACCACTCACTGTGTCTGTGACTGTGTCTGTGACTGCGTCCAATGCAGCGTCCCTATCTATTGGCATCCTAAAGCTTTGTTAGAGCAGCCTGAACAACGGCTTGTTGGGCGTACAACCTTCAGTATACATAAGTTTTGTATATGCATGTATACAAGAGTAATATAGTCATACAACAGTTTTATATACTTATGTATTATGCGCATTTGACAGGGGTTTGGGCAACCGTGCCTTGCGTGAAATGCCTGAATAGGAAATGCCTACAGTCCCCCACAAAAAATAAACATTGTCTCCAAATCATCATTGTGTCTTGTAAGTTGGACCAGTACGGGTGATTCTATGACTTCTTCTTAGTGGCAGATGTGGTGACTTGCAGCATGTGGCTGATCAAGCTGCTGCTGACCGTCAACACCAGGAAGTTTCACCCATGGCTTCAGCCATGAGAAAGTTCAATAATACAATATTACAGGTTCTGGTTGATCCTGAACTCTTCCCTGGAGTGTCCTGTGAACATATCTTGTGAACATTCCAGGAAGACATCAGCAGGATCAACCAGACTCTATGTTCTTCTTGAAACTCCTCGTGCTTGAGATCAGCCATGATTAGAGCTTCTCCACATCAGGGAGTGAACACAACGCAATGCTAGAAACAAAACTTTCATATTTATGACTTGTATATGTTATAACATATTACATTATATTATATTATCTCTGTGGAACCTGGATGAGTGCCAGGCCTGTTAATAACATAATTAGCTATGGCAAAAGCACACCTTTGTCAAATCGGTTTGTTGGCGAAGTGAAATGCCAGGCTCACGCATTCTTTATGCAAGCATACTGTATCAAACAGAATATAAAGTGAAGAAACCGTTGCAGTTTGGCATCTGTATTCTCCTTGCCTTGCAGCCTCTTTGCAGGCAAACCGCTTTGCTTCCATGCTTGCAAGACAGACCACCAGTGTGCCGACAGAAGCTCAGCGTCATCACTAACAATGAGGATTGACCTAGTTGCAGGGCTAAGTCGCACAGCATGATCTGTCGACCACAGTGACAAGCTTGATGCTTGGTGCAACATTGTTGCAAGGCCTTGGGATGGACAACAAGCACTAATGTCCAGGCGGTGGTGCCAACAATTGGGAGCACGCATGGCTGAGCACTGAGAGGATCTGGCACTGCCTACTTGCAACAGGTGAGTATACACTTAACTCCAAGCTTGGACTCTGCAGTGAGCACAAAGCTACACGCGCCATATAAGTAGCCAGGCAGTTAATTAGTTAATTAACAGGTAGGTACACCCAGCAGCCAAGTGCTTTGTGACTGACAAAAGGTATGCAAGGATGTGTTGGAATGCCCGAGAAAGATCTGCAAACATTCAGTGACATGTGTAGTTGCTAGTCTGAGGACCTTGTTGGGCGTGTTGGGCAGATCACACATCCTCACATGCTTCTGTCAGCACAGCTTCAATCACTTTCGTCAGTGCTGCAAGAGGGTATCTGGCTTGTGATCAATTACCACAACATGCTTGATCAATGCAAGGTCAATGCAGTTTCATTAATGACGGTGCCAGCTGTCAAACCCCACGTCACTGTTGCAACAAAGCACTATTACTACATTCGATTTCTCCCTTTTTCTGGTGTTGGTACTTGAACCTAGATGCATCCAGCATACTATCAGTTTGAGTGCCTTGCAACGGTGTTTGCTGACAGATGTGACTACTCCTAGATTACTGTCTTCTGGTAGATCTAGAAGTAGCCATATCAATCAGCAACAAACCTAGCAAGAGATTCAAAATGATACCAAATAAGACTTTGAGTTGCTTTCGAAAATCGCAGCTAGCCTCAAATGTGTTGGCTGCGCTTTTTATGTCTCGTCTAGCTACGCAGCTTGGTGCAGCCTTTACATTCTCTGCCCTCTTATTGCACGCAATCATGCAATGGGACTGCCTACAAGCATAACTCAGGAACAAGCTTTTCTCTTTGCAAAGAGTTTGTTGCTGACACGTCCATTCATGCTACAGCCAAACCCACCTACACTGATAACATTTCAGCTGGAAAGCAAAAGTTTGGCTAGCAAGATCACGTTTGCAATGGTATGTGTGGGGCAAGTCTTGCTTGACAGTGTGGTGTGGCAGTATAAAGTGTGTTGAGCATTGTATGGCAGGCCCCCATTGCTTGGCTAGTCTCGTCTGAGTTTACAACTAGTACGAGTAGTACTACTTAATGTTGTTGCCCTGGTCACAAGGCTGCTGAGGCTTTGTGACCAAGCAGCAACATGCAGTGATTGAGTATGCATACAGCAATGCATGTGCCGCCCACAGAACAGACCTGCAGTTTGAGCACCTGTTGAACTCAGTGTTGGATTTTAAGGGCGAGCTTCACCTCAACATCCAAAGTAGAGCTCATCAGGTGCTCAGGAGTGGTGCTCACCTGATGTTCACTCACCTGATAGTTACTCACGACAGAGATGAATGTGCAAGCAACATCGAGAGGTCTTGCAGGGATTGACAAAACCTTTCCATGTTTGTTTTCACTTTGGCCTCTTTTGCCCATGGCTAAAGCTAAAGTTGTATTTGCTGCTTTCTGCAAAAGTGTTGCCCACACTCACAAATGAGACAGCAACATCATAGGTGCACTGCCACATCAGCGAAAGACCCCTTATTGCAGCTTCTTGAGTTGCCAATCAAGTTGGCTGTCATGCAGTTTTGTGTCTCCTAACTTGCTGAAGTCCATGCAGCCCTTGCCTCAGCACTACACAATGGCTATAGTTGATTCATCCATGTTGCAAGCCTCGACAAGTCCGCCAACTTGGACGTTGCATGAGTGCAACATGCATGGCTTGCTTTGCAACTGTGTTGTGGGCTCCAGTCACATGGTGCATGTGCAAATTGCATGCAATCTGCTGCAAGGTCACTGTATCCCTCAAGCAGAGCGTGCAGTTTGAGTGCATGCCTTCAATGCAATTTGTATTTGTAAATTGTGGTCCATGATACATATGCTTGATGTTTTCCAGCATATAGTGCAGCATGAGCAGCAGCCGTTTGGCTTTGACTACCCTCATCATTGACAAGAGATGGGCACCAAGGTGTTGGTTTTGGGCTTGATCAGGGGGCTTTTTTCAAAACAACCGTTGATCAGGCCTGATGTAACCACATCGTGACACCAATCTTTTGGCAGCAGAAGCTTATAAGACAATTTGCCAGCAAGTTGCCATTTAACTTGCAGCAGTGCTCAAAGCTGCACTATACAGGCCAGATATGTGTTGTTCTTCAGCGTAAGTCCCCACACACAATCTGCAGTGCTGCATAGTGGCCTTGCCTGTTTGCAACATTGCACGGTGGTCCCGCCTCTCTGCAATGCTGCACTTGTATGTTGCAGGGAGGCACAACCAATGCAGTGACTGTATCTGTAGCGCCACACTGTGATCCCGTCTGTTTGTAACGGTCCTTCTATTGGCCTCCTAAGGCTTGCTTATCATTTCCTGTTAGGGCAGCCTGAACAACGGCCTAATGAATGCCCTCAAAAAGCAAAAATTGTTTTCATCACTGTTTTGTACTCACTCCTTGAAGTTTGTAAGCTTCAGCCATGCATGCCCATATGTGTGCCCCTCAGCCACAAAGACTTCAAAGAAGAACGAGTCTGGTGGATTTTATTGATTTCTGCCTTCTTTTGTGGTTGAGGGGCAGTGGCAGCCAATATGCTTGTTGACAGTTGCAAGTTGAACCAAAAAGGGTTTGTTCTCATTGGCAGATGTTGGGTTGCAGTGTTGCTTACCATGACGCTGATTTAGCGAATGACAGCAATTGGCAACAACTTGATCATCCACATGTGCTCCACAACCCATAAACAAACCCATTTTGCGCAATTTGCAAGATATGCCAAGGATTGACGGCAAGGCGACATGTCTTGGCCTAAGAGTGTGGAACATGACTTACTTTGTGAAAACACCACACAGAGCTTTCATGTTGCCAAGCCTTATACCTTGACAGCGAGCCTGATCATGTGGGTTCAGGGCTAAGTTGCTCAGCATGATCTCTTGACTATGATGACAAGCTTGGTGCCTAGGACCAACACTGATGCACGTCTCCAGGGTGGACAAGGAACAAAAAATGTACAGCTCTTTCAAGCCTATGGCCAGATGATCAAGGCACACATGCTTGAATAGGACCTCGCGCCCCCTACTTGCTACATGTGAGCCTAGACTTGGACTTTCCCAGGGTTCCAGCCTGATAGCAAGGCTCGCGTTGATAGCTCACGTTGATATCAATCCGTTTGAGATTGTTGCCAGGATCTGTGCTGAATATTGAGGCCACTTTCAGATCTAGAAGTAGCCATGTCACCAAGCACAGATTTTTGCAAGGGACTCAAGTTGATGTTATCTTGCACGTTGACCTGCTTTCACAAGTCGCAGCTAGCCTCACATGTGTCCGCTGTACTCATCATCTCATGTCTGGCTTTTGCAGCTTGGTACAGCCATCTCATGCTACTGTATTGCTACTGCATGCAATTGCTACTGTATTTGCTACTGTTGCGTCAAAACAGTTGCAATGAAACATCTCAATGCTTGAAATATTATGCCTGGCAAGGAGAAGCAGCCGCCTACAAAGCCAGCACAATATATAGGGCAGGCCTTTCCTGACAAAGCTGCTGTTAGCCAAGCAGATCCAGGAACTTTTGCCTCTTGTGTGTCAACATTGCAGACTTTGATACACAAGGCTGGTACTTGTTTCTTGGTGTCCAGGCTGTCAAGTCCAATGTTGACTGTATGAAGGAACTGGGCTTGCAGCAGAGCAAAGCAAAGTCATAGCAACATCATAACCTGAGCAAAGCAAGGTCATGATCTTGTCATGACTTGCTGCACTTTCCTGGAGGTACAACACCTTCAAATGGTCAGGATCTTGATGCCCGTAATATCCTTAGTACTAACAAGGTGCAAAGTCAGCTGATATGCCTTCAAGCTGCATGACACTGAACATTGCAGCTCAGAGGCACCCTCAGTTGACTCTGCAGCATGCCTTGGGTTGGCAATGTCTGACACTAAGCTTATTGGATGTGCATGTTGCTTAAAAGCAAGCGTTTGAGCGGGCTTGTTATCACTCTTGGCTAGAAGCGCTGCGTCCCCCCCCCCTGACTCTTCCCCACCCCATTTCCTTACTCTACTATTGCCATTACAACAGCGCTGTCGTGCAAATGTTGCAAGTGAGTCATTTCTGCACATGCAGGAGCACCGTCATGCAGCAAGCTGCCAGCTGTGATGGCTAAATAAGGCTAGAACAGATGCCCTAAAGTACAGCACACAACCCTCAACAACCATTAGGTGTCAGCCAGTATTCTAGTTTTGGGGGAAGGCGAGGCATGCATGCTGACATGCCTCTTAGTTCCTGGAGCTTGGAGCATGACATGAAGGTGTAATGCGCCACTAGGTGAGGGCCATGTTCTGCTAATCACTGCCATGTATTGTGTTGTGCCATGTTGTTGCACAATGACAACACTGTAGTAGGTAGCAGTGTATCACACAACTGAAAATTAAACAATGCTCAGAAGCCGACACTTGGAGACTGGCAAGTCCACTAGTAGCTGGCAAAAGCGTGAGTCCCTGACATCTATAGATGCACAAAGACAGGCTCAAATTTGAAGCAAATTTTAAAGCTGGGGTAAGCATGCCTAAGTGTCGCACAAGTGCTAGCAGGCTTCACTGTCATTCAGTTGGTCATGTCAGGCAGTCCTGTGGTTTTGTGTTGGATCCACCACTTGTATTGTTGTCATAATCAATATTACCGATTGTTGTACTTTTAGTACTGATTACTCAACAACAGTCACTGCGTTGGTGGCGGAATTCCAAATGTCCAAGTATACCAGAGCTGGTTGGCACAGCATGCTTGCAAGCTTCACTTGCTTTCGTTTGTCTCACTTTATCAGCTCTCACTTGTTCACTTGGTGTTTTGCTGCCAAAGCCAGCTTTGCTTTAACAGTGTGCTCTTGGGAGCCATCAAACTCATCATGGCATGACTGAGCTCATATGGACAACTACAACTTTACCTAAAGTTGTAGTTGTCCTGCTAAAGTTCAAACCCTAAGTGCAAGGGTGAAAGCACTTTGTTGCGGTAGAGGCCGGGTAACAGGTTGGGCAACGCTTTAAATCTCTGTTGTGCCGCCTCTGCCTGACACATGGAATATGTATAAGCGAAAGTATGCAATGATGGTTGCTCAAGAATCACAGAATGGTCAAGGTAGTGCCAGGGACAGCTGTCCCTGTATTCTACCCTCCAGGGTACTCTCTGGGGTACTGTACTCTACTCTAGGGTACTATACTCCCCAGGGTGCTCTCTAGGGTACAGGCCTCTCCCCGTACTAAAGGACAGCTGGGAGTATCGGGGTCAGGGTAATGCTAGGGGCAGTTGTACTACAGTAGCATATATGCACTTTTGTACGCTGCATAGTATACCTCCATGACGTTGCTGTTTCTTGAGCAAGCACCACTACACACTTTTGCTTACAGTCTTCTGCATCATCTACACACCCATGCACCGACCGCACCAAACGTAGAAGCAAGCCAGCAATGTAGCAGCCCTCATGTGTTTGCTAACTTTTGCTGATCAGCATAGGCAATAGCTGGTGCTCAGTTTTGGCTAATTCATGAATGAGCCAGACATGAGCACCAACTATTGCCCATGTGTTTGCAGCCTGTGCTATGCACTGGCCAGCCAGCGCTATCTTGGAGAAGCATCCTGTGAAGCTGATGTCTGCTCTGCGCAAAATTCAAACGCAGAGCAGGCACCATCTCTACAAGATGCTTCTCTGTGATAGCGCTGGCTGGCCAACATACAAACGTTGCTGTACATGCATGATGGGCAGCAGTTGTTGCTCGTGTTTTACACACCCAGCAAAGGGTGAATGAGGCATGACTGTATGGCTTGCTGCTGTGTCTATTGCATCTACCAACGCTTAGCATGCATGGCTTTGCAAATGAAGGACAAGACTGTTGAGAGGTGTCACATCTGGTGATGTCGCACAAAAATCTAATGTCAGGTCCAATCATTGTGTTGTTGACATGCAACACAGCAAACAACACATCTGGTTGATTGTTGACCTGTACTGTGGCTGCAGGCACATGCGCATGTAGGAACACCAGCTGCCAAGAATGGCATCAATGGAAAAGGGGCCCCGGGTAGCAGGGTACAGCTGTCAAGCTCATGTTGCTAACATCGCAGCTGGCCAACAAAGACATCTGTAAGCAATAATATCAATAGCCAAGAGAGAGCTGCTCCTCAGGTGACAACATGTGCCGACTTGCAAGCTTTTGTTTTGAGCTCCAAAATTGTTGTTTGTGAGACACAAAGCGATGACCAGACTATAGTGTCGACACATGCGCCTCACCTGTTTGCAATTGATCATGTGTCCTGGTGTGACATCATGTATGCACTGCAGAGCTCATATGCATGTAAACATCACAAAAGTAATGTTCTGATCAGACAGGTCATGACACATTTATTGCTTGCAGGGCAGAGGTGGAAGGGTATGCAGAGGAGCAGCCACTCAGTACAGTCAGCGCAGTGCACCAGCCACCATGGCTTGGAATGCATGGGCTTACTGATGGTAGTTACGGTGCCGGGCCAGAAGCTTAGTCACAGCTTAGTCATGCACACCAGACATCCAGGATCAGGGCAGATGTAGCCTTGTTGAACGCATGATCTGTACAAGATTGTAGATGCCATCACCACTTTAGGGTATAGAGACAAGCAGATCCACAGTGTGTACAACACAGCAGATGTAGTATTTGAGCAGATATAGTGTTTGCAGTGACATCACTTTCACGTATCTCTTGACACCAGGTGATAGCATTGCGTGATATCAAACTTTAGTGTAAGAGTTACAGTGCCATTAAATGTGCCATCTATGCAATGTGCTTGATGCAATGTCTGATCTCAACACACAACTGATCCCCATTCGGATGCACACGTTGCCTTATCTTTTTACGCTGTTGGTCTCGTCAGATGCTGCATTGCTGCAGCTGCTTGCGAGAGTCTTCACAACACTTTCTAGTCAATAGTACTGGTATAGCTAAGGTGACTGAATATGAGCGGGCATTTCAAACTGTTTAAAACTGTAAAAGCATCATCCTTATTTTTGAGAGCGGTCTTGAAGACGCTACTCGAGAAGCCCCGTCTTCACTGATCGTCTCAGAAGGGGCATAAGATGCTCCGTCTTTGACTTAGATGACAACGGGGCGTCTCTAGCCTGTTCAGCGCCCTTATTAGTTTCTCCGGCATTACACACACCAACTGGCGTTACACAGTCATGTCAAGCCCATCTGAACAGCACTGAGTGCAACCACATTAACATTGATACATCAACTTGGTGTTCGCTGTGACAAACTTAAATTTCAACTGGTCACATTTGGCAACCATGAAGTTCAAAGTCTGTACTTTGTAAAATCACTCAACAGTAATACAAGTCACATGAGGGTTAATCACTGTGGCACACTACACAGCATAGCTATCATGTGATGCATGTGGTGCAACCACAGCTGCATTACCTGTGCTCACAGCAAACTTGAGAGTCGCAAAGACATCTTGCACACCACAAACTGCATGCAACCTTAAGGGCTAGCTAAGTTAGCACACTTGTGTTTGACACACTTCTGTTGCTGCCCGTGCTTGGAGCTTGTGAGGGCATGCTTTTGGTATGGCTAAAAGCTCTGGATGCAAGGGTTGCTAGCATTGTGTAACCTTGCATGGAAACTTAAATGGTATATTTCCAGCCCTGCTCATGCATGTGCATGACTACCAGAAATGACAAGCGACTGTGTCATACCTAAAAAAATCTTTTGACCCCCACATTTGCCCCTTTAAACAAGTCATGACCTGTTTCGAGGTTCCGTAGCTTGTTAACATGTGTCTTGATCTTGTTGGCCGCCCTGAACCTCAGGGGTTCCTTTGTACCCAAGCAAGACGTCTGCACATGCTAGAGCAGTCTCGGACTGATGTCTGAGCTGCCGTGTTGCATGGTGTTTGACCACAGACTTGCAAGCAAAGAAGGTCACTTTACGCCGCAGCTTGTCTAGACTACTGATCTGTCAATATTACCACTGCTTGTGATGCCTTGCACATGTGTAGTTTTCAGAAGACCCACTGTGCAAACAGGTATTGCATCTGGTGTTGTTGTCCATAGGCAGTAGGTAATCATACTATATACCTACATCACAGAGATGCATAGAGATGCACATCTGCAACATGGGAGCTTGGCATGGGGTCACCAACTAGTACTACTAGCTTGTGATCATGAATGGTGCAGTAGCTGGTATGCGCTTAAGGCATCACATGCAAGAAAGCTGGGCACAACTCCTTTCTGATAAACATCATATGCAAGACAGTATCTCACATGTGATGCTTATCAGCAAGGACTTGTGCCCAGTGATGCTTGTCAGCAAGGAGTACGGTACCAAGTGTTGGAGAGACTTCAAGTTGGCAGCATGTGCTGTCACTCAGTGATGTGATTGCACGGATACTTCGCATGTGGTAGCATCATACATTTAAATGAAAGCAGTGTATCGTGCTGCAGCCTGTCACACCTTGCAAAGGTAGGGTTGGCCATGAGGTTAGCAGCATACTTGCCAGAGCTTACAATGCCCTACTTGTTGTGGTAAAAAAAACTTTTACGCCTTTCGGCGTTCCCGGGTGCAAGCCCGAAGCAACCCTGGTACCGGAGACCGGGGTGGCCGCTGCGCAGCATATATATAGTTTCCAGGCAAAGCCTGTACCTACTTGACCCGCCGTCAGCTCATATACCAAGTTCCGAAAAACCGGGAATTGAACTGCCAACCGACGCTTGAGAGTACCTGTTGTGGTACCTACACTCCTGACGTTGCCTTCCATGTCTCAGCAGTGATGAGATATGGAAGGCCCAACTGGAATGTGGCACAAGCAGACCACACAGACAAACCCCATTGCAAGAGCGTGCAAAATTTGCTTGGAGAAATCACGACATGCAAACAAGCTGCCAATATAACCAAAGCTAACAGTGGGTAAATGCATGATGTTGGAAGCAGATGGGAGCATGACAGACAGCAAACTAGTCGGCCAGGTTTTGATTTGGCAGACCACAGAGGCTTGCAACATGAAAACCATACCTAAGATTGTTGTCAAACTGATGTATTATCAAATTAGTTGTCACAATCAAAGACCAATGTCATATCAATCAAGAATGTGTGTGAATGAGGCTGCTATGAAGCACCAGTCCTTTCTGTGTAGACAGTAGCACACCACGATGATCGTAGCACCCCATGGCAAACTTTATCTGTGCCAAAAGTAACCTGGGCGTTTAGCTAGGCAGATGCAGTGGCAGTTTTGGTTTGCCCAAAAATAATGGCTAAAATAGATTCAGTATCAAGAGAGAGCGATGCTGGATTGCAGCACCGAATGAACTGCAACTGTTGTTTAGTGTCAGAAATGCAACAGCCTTGCATTATACATGGCAAAACATCCAGACAGGCACACTTTTGGAGCGTTGCCAGAAGTGCTTGAGGATTTGTGGCTAATAACTGTGTGAGGATATGTGGGAGTCCGGAAACAGTGAAACACTTTGCAAGGTGCTTGATTAATCGAGCACCTTGAGAACCTTGCAAAATGTGAAATTGCAAAAAGTCGAAATATTTCGACTTTTTGCAATTTAAACGTAAGCATAAGATTGAAAAAATGAAATTTTCCTGCTTCCAAACTTAAGACAAACAAGTCAACATTGGCTGCTTCTGTATGCTTGCAGCTTCTGTTGATGCTGTTTGTCTTAGATATGATAGCAGGGAATGCGCTTCATTCTGGAATGGTCGGTGCAGCAATGTAAACAGAGTGTCATGGCTGCGATGGTGTGCATGCTCACCAACACAGCATATGATGTCAACAAATTTTTGCGCTCCATAACATCATGAACTCAGTATCAACAACTCCTGCATAAGCACCGGAAAATCGCACACCCCTACACTTCTGTCATCCACAAATCGTCAGACTCACAGCGATATCTACACGCCGCATGCAATTGTTAAGTACGCCGTCAGATGTTGTAAAGACCACCATACCTTTATGCTGAAAAGCTCAGCCCTGCATTAGAAAGGCCAGGCTCAGATTGGGTGCCAAATTGGGCCTTGTCTTGTCCTTGATATTGGCAGCCCTGGTGATTATTTGCGCCAAAATGGATGCCAAAAAAACATTTCATGCCATGTTGCTACACTGTAAAACACCGTGTACACTGTTCAAGACCCACAGCTGTGCAAAGCCTCATTTGCGCAGGCATTCGTTTGCAATACAACATCCATTGGCCACTGCCATGCCTGGTAAACTGCTGTTTTGCCACTTTCAATGTGCATGCAATCAAGCCTCAAGAAGAAAGACAATGATAAACAGAACCAACACAAGCTCAGGAGTTGTTTCACAGTCTCACGGTGCTTTAGTTCGGCAGCTTTTTTCACTTGTTGCGTATGGCAGTGTGGGTGTGCTTGTACTGCATAGCCCCTGATCAGACCCGCATAGAACAATGACAGCTTTTGCCTGCAGAAATGCACTACACTTTGTCATTACCTAATTAGACCCACAATGAACACAGACCCTGAAAACACCTATTATGTTCATATAAACACATCAGAATTCAAGTCGGCCAATTTGCCATTGGTGGGTGCAACTGCATTAAAACCTATTTGCTCATGGGCAATATTCTTTGTACACAAATCAAATCAAGCAGTCGTTGAGTGCTTGCTTGCAGAAGCCTACCTGAGGGTGAAGGGTTGATAAGTAGGCCAAACGATGCTCCACTGCAAGTCCCTTGCTTGCAGAAGACGGGTGCAACATCTGCGCTGCAATTTTGCGTGACCTGAGACTTGCAAAGCCTTTAGTCAGATGTGGGAAGAACAGGTCACAGTGCTGGCAACCTAGGAGCTACAAGTAGGATACCGAGCAGCATTTTGTCAAGAAATCCATAGTTGACTAGCAGCACAATCTGCCTTTTGCAAGGCTTACCTGACAGTGGGTACAGCAGGTTCAGCTTGTGTAAAGCCCAAGACCCACAAGCTGTTTAAGGAGCATTCTGAGCATGCACCTTAACAGCTTAGCAGGGTTGACAAGCACTGAACTGAAGCCTTTGAGCGTGGTTGCTTGACCAAGATCAACTTGCCTGTGCTATGGACCAGACGTTCAAGATCACCTGCAAGAACCAGCAGCCTAGCACGCTATACACTCAGGGGCAAGCAAAGGCATCTTGCCATATTGAATGCTCTAGGATACTCACAATATACATGTGATGGCCAAGCTTGTCTGGTGAGAAGGACAATCAGCTAGACATGCCTACCTTCAAATTTCACGCTCAACCGTAGCTGGAAGCTGTACAAGTGTAAGCTGCCCAGTACAATCTACAAATCAACAGAAACAGCAGGAGCTAAAGACCACACTGGCTCGACAAAGCAGCAAGGCAGCTGGGAGGCTTTCTTCACGCTTGACCTAACCTGATGAAGTGAGCGAACGGGTTGCAGTCGGGCATCCGCAGCCAAAGAGAAACTTCCTTTGCCATCATCTGAATTCTTCTGTGGAAGGACGAAACAAACTGACTACTCCGTTGGACCGCAGCAGTCCGAAGGGAAAGTGCGCTTTCATATGCCAGGCATGGGTGATCAGTGGTTTCTTTTTGTGCTATGCTATGCTGTGCCAATCAACACAAGCCATTCATCGTGAGTTTCTGTCGATATGCATCCGATCTCATGCGCCAGTCAATCTGTGAAACAAATTGCGAGTCTGGCGTACGCCTTCATGGCGAAGCTTCCGACGGAGCTTTCGTTGAGCGTAGCGTAGTAGTTGCCGTGGCAGCGGGGAACTTTGACGGACGCATCAGCTGCGTTCCCTGGTCGCCGACTCGATCACAGCACGGACTTCAAGGAAAAAGCATCAGGTATTGGTAAATGTCTGAGCTCAAGCCTGTTTTACTTGACTGGTCTGGCAGACCTGCTAGATCTAGATCTGAGTAATCTGCGTGCGAAACTTGTCTCTCTCTCTCACGTCTGCATTGAATTGGAACCTGTGAGGTCCCGGAAAAGCCAAAGCATAATGCACGTACACATCTTGGTCACAGCTTGCATGAGCAAGGCACAACATACAAAACAGTCCTCACACAGCTACATATTCAGCAGTATTGAAGCACCATCGAAACGATCAGTGTGAGGACTGTAGTTGGACAACAATATATCTTACGACAACTTGCATTTTGCAAACAGCACTTGCGCAGAAATCACATCAGTGCCTTGACAGCCTTCTTAGTATGTGCACTTTTGAATTCAATTGAATATTGCCAGTAGCAGGCCAAATCAACAGCTCAAGACAATATACTCGATCAATGTAGACCTTGTAAAGACAGGGTAGCCTTGCCCATTCTGTAACCTTACTGCATCCGGTAAGAAGGACTGCTGCACTGGGCTGCAGCAACTGATGTCCATCTGCTGAGGTCCAGTGCTCTGTTGCAGCTTTGAGTCAGTACTCTGTGAAGCTGCTGTCAATGTATCACACATACACACTGAACAAATTTACACACATGACTCAGCAAGACATGGACATACACTGTCAGCTATAACTATAATGTGATGCCAAAAAGGCTGAAGAAACATGCACTTGTGCGGGAAGCAAAACTGCACTGCATTAAGTGCTCTTTGATGTTCCCTCCTCCTGCTCAACATCATCCAATGCTTTCTTTGCAAGCTTGCCAATGTAGCCAACAGCCAAGACCGTGATGCCCAACCCCAGAGCCACTTGCCAACCCTTCACCCCCCCCACATCACCATCTCCATCTATCAAGGCTCGGCCATAGTTGCCAGCATACACGTAAGCAATGGTGCCAGGCAACATGCCAAGCCAGCTGCCAGCCACATATGAAGGTAGGTCCACACTGCAGGTTCCAGCAGAGGGCAGTCGTAAAGATGTGCAAGTCGAGGTGAGTGATGTACAGGCTAAACAAACAATATATACGCCAGTGCTGTGCCAGTACAGCTGCAATCTGCGCAGGACAGATGGATAGATAATCACAGCCAACAAGGAATCAAAGCCACTCCATACTGCAGAGCTGTACAGTATGATTACGTTTGGAGCACGGACGCAAGGGCAGACTGAGCAATGCAACAGTGTGTAAGGATCAATGCAAGAGAGATGGCATATCAGCATGATGAAGATCCTGTCCTGCACAGATTGTATCTAGGAGCGGAGACATGCCCTACAGTGCTTGCTTTCTGGTATTGTATTGCATGATTATAAGTCAATGAGGCAGACCTGGTTATGCCATAGAAGTAGTTTGACAGCGCCAAAGGGAGCAGGGGACTCAGTCTCAACAAAGTCACAACCTTGAAACTTTCCTTGCCTATTGCTCTGTCAATTGCCTTGTACTTGGGATTGTCTTGCGCTAGCTGCAATACCTGTGAGAACACCACACAAGTTTAGGCAGACAGGCAAGATGGTTTTGTGTTCCAACACTGCTAGTGCATGCTTGACACAGAGCGAAATATTTACATGCATGACACTCAACCCTCCATAGGATGAAATGAGCTGTGAATGATGGTATGCAACTGAGACACAACAAGAATTCCAACACTGCTACTGCATGCTTGACACACAGCGACTTGTTTGCATGCATGACACTCAATCCTGCATAGGATGAAATGAGCTGTGAATGATGGTCTGCAACTGAGACATGACAAAAATTCACCAGTGTCACTTCAGCACATGCAGACTGGGCTCAACATGATTAGTGGCAAAGCATGTCCCCATACAGGACAATACAATATGTGCTGATCTGTCAAGTTTTGCAGCATAGCTGTCCACAGCATAAATTACCTTGTCTCTCGCTGCATATCTGGCAATCAGAAAGGCAATTGTTGCTGCTGCTGTGGCTGCTCCTGACACAAGGATAGTGCCAGGGACAATGCCAAACAATACTCCAGCTGTCATCGTCAGAGGTATGGCTGGAAGCGCCACAATTTCCAGCAAGGTATACAAAACTCCATATGCTACATAGCCCCAAGGCCCCCATTCATCAACTCTCTCAATGAAATAGTCTAGGAAATGCCGTATCTTCCCTTTGAAAAGATAGCCTAATCCCAAAACAAGTGCCAGGCCTCCAACAAAGGCTATTATCCCAAGCGTTTGACCACTGAGACCACCCTGCTTTGCCTCTGTATTGTCTGAGGCAGGCCTGCATGTTATTAGAAAACATTGACAAGGGAAAATCATAAAGACAATGAAAGCTGCCATAGCTGCTGCAGACAAAGGGCAATGTACACTACCTGTGGTCAGCCTCTTTGGTGCCTGGTCGTTGGACTGCATGTGAGATATGCAGTCGTTTGGATCTGGATGCCACTAAGCTTGAGCTTTGCCTGCGCAAGTCTGCTTGAGTCTGCCGTGAGCTAAGAGCGTTGTGTCTTCGCAGGTGTGAGGGCTGAGCACTCTGCATGCAATATTCACGTCAGTGTACGGGACTTACCCACGCAGGACAAGTAAGAAGAGGCAACGAATGAAGTACAAGCTTACACTGCGTGTTTGGTATTGATTGTGTACAGAAAACGCCGCGCTTTGGTGCTGACAGGTGTTCGCAAGCAAAGCTTGCATGGCACAATGATTTCCGCTGTTTTTCACAAGCTAGCAGTGGCAACGCAATACAGCGCCCGTATTGCTGTTGCGACTGCCGCTGTGGCTTCACAGTGCGATACCAAATGATGGTCGGAGTATGCTGAGTCGATGTCAACAATGCAGATTTTGGTATCTTCACGCTGGTCCCCACAGCACGAAGAAGTAGAAGTTTGATCAAGCGGAATTGTGAGGCCCTTGACTGGGCATACGACTTCCTTTCCAGTGTGTAGAAGCTAAAATGGTCATGCCAGAATTCTCGCATTGCACACTTACAAAACGCCTGTAGGGTCCTGGTGCCCAGCGTGCATTGTGCAGCTACTTGTTGCCATCACTGTGCGGGTACATTGTTTTTGCCTAAACCAGTTGTACTTGTATGCATATATATATGATGATCTCTCGTGCAGAATGTTCAACAGAAAAACAATGGGCTGCCATTGTCAGGCTTGTTGCAACTACATGGCCGTCAAGAAACAACACAATATTGGCCCTCAGGCACATGTGAGGAAAGTCGTCATGATTAGACAGAGCGCAAACCGAAGATTGATAAGTAGGAGGTCGCAAACAGCAACTGCAGGCACGCCCTTTCTTGTATAGTCACATTTCTAACCTATCAGTCATCAACAGCGTGATCTCCTCAAAGCAGTCAAGTTGTCTTCGAATGCACAGACAGAAGCAAAATGCTCGGCATGTTAAGGTAACACAAGAGCTGGGGGGTCAATCTACAGCAGTACCCGTTGCACCACAGAAAAGAGGGACAAAAGTCCACACAGAAGACCAATGGATGGCCAGGACTCCCTCTAGGTCAGCGTGGGCTGCCATCAACACAATACTGACTAGCAAGACTGGATCAGGCCAAAAACTCATGGCTAGGCTAAATTTAAGGATAATTGCAAAGTAGCTTGTCAAGAGAACCACACTTCTCAACCTTATGATCACAAACAGGCAAGTATATACCCAGCTCACAAACAGGCAAGTTTATATCCAAGCTGTTCAAGACTTCAACCCTCCATTGATACTTGTCCCAGGATTCAATAATTTCAGTCAGGGACATGATAAGTAATGCCTGCACAATACCAACATTAGGATGCACACTTGAGCAACCTTGCTTTACTGCCACAGACAGCACCATCTGATGTCATATTGCCTGTTGTCTAAAAACAACTATGACACAAACTTGTGACCATGCAAACGTTGTCTAGCATTGTCACACCAGAACAGCTGCTTGAGACACTGGCAAAAGAAAGGACCGCCAGCTGCAGGGCCCATGGCGGGACCGTACAAGCATTAGCGCCGGAAGCATCACACATCATGAAATGAATGAAATGCGCAGTATGCAGTATTCAAAACAATGTTGGCTAAAGACTCAGACCCAAGAAGTGTTGGTGACAGAAACACACTTCAGCACTTGAAGGCGCTCTGAGCTGTCTTGACGGTGTTGACTGTCACAATTGTCTTGAACCCCTCCGTCAAAACAGGCATGTGCAACAATGGTAGTCGTATGTCAGGGCTAGAAGGTGTGTGCTGCTGTGCCTAGTGATCAGCCCACTCCACCCGCACCCCCGTCGTCACTTCCGCCACCACCGCCGTGATGATGCCCACCAAAGCCACCCCCTCCACCACCTCCTGCTCCCCAGAACGCACCACCACCAAATATGGGCACCCCTGGGCTGGTCCACCCCTCAAAGCAACCTTGCTTGACATCCTCTTTGTTGACTCCGCAACTCCTGACCCCACACGGAGCTGCCAGACACTGGCCCATAGCCAGGATTTGTATGCCTGTAGAGCAGGGCAGACATCAGCCGGAAGCACTCTGCAAGTCAGATTTGAACACAGCGTCAGCTATGCATGCATGCCTATTTAGGCAGCAGGGCTCAGCCAAAACCTACCTGCCGACAGCTAGACATGCAGTTGTGGTAGTCAACGCAACGCTCGTTGTGATCGCGACAGCCAGGATGTTACTCTGCACGTTCGTTCCTCGTATGCAGGCCGCTGAGCCAGGGAACATTGCATTGTGATCTCTCTCTTTCTCGCGCCTGCTTATCCGTTTGTAGACAACTTTAGCTTTGACAGACTTCGCGACTCACTTCAGAGCCTTGCACGGCAGCTTGTCAACATTTCTTTTGCTGTAACTGGTGCAGTCTTACAGTTGGATGTTGAAGGCCCCGACCGCGCATGCGGCACGCTGTGTTCTGACCACAAGCAGACCTGGCATAGCCCTTGCAGCGCAGCACTGGCATTTTCATAGGCATACAGCTCCCCTTTCTCCACGCATAACCGGTCAGCAACAACATCCGACAGTGCAAGTCAAGGCTGTACGCTCTCAAACAGCACAGCTGCCACCTGACCTACTGGCAGAGGACGAAGATTTGCCAGAGTATGACTCAGCAGATGAAGACGTGACAGACATAGAGGCTGTGCCCACACCAGTCCCTCCAGAGCAAGGCAAGTAGGCATTCAAATTCCCTTGCTACAGGCATAATGTATCAAGTCCGCACCATTTTAAATGCTGTGCACTCAGAACATTTACACACATGTGCCTCCTATTGCATTCAAGCACTGTTGTTGTGCCGCCCTTGCCATGCTGCTATGGTCAGTCATGTGTGCATTAAGCATGCATTCCTGCAGCAGATGGTGCATGCAGGGATTTGGCTTGCTCAAGGTTAGCTGTATTGTGTGCAGAACTGGGCTTGGTCCCAAGCAAGGAGGGGTACCATGCAATCAAGCTAGAAGGCTGTGAGTTCCTTCTGGCTACCACAGCAGACGGCAAACTAGATCTCTCAGATGTGTACGTTCAGGTCAGTAGCCTCCCATGACTACTGCTAGCCTGCATCTTGGAGACAGCAACCGGGGAGGGCAATGGCCTGCGTTCATCTGTAGTAGTCTCTCAGATCAGCATATAAGCATGGCTGCATGATTGCAGGAGAAAGCAGTTATCAAAATATGTTTTCTACTTGATTTGTAACTTCGCTGTCAATTTCATCGGCTATTTCAGCTACTAAGCTGACACATCCCTCACAGTCACAAAGCAGACATGACTAATCACATGCACAAGCAGAGTGGCCTGTCTGGGTGACGCAATACTGCATGTTAGACTGGTGCAAATTTGTAGGATGATGAATCAGGAATATATGCGCAGCCCGATGTTTCAGGCGGCACAATCCCCGAGTCTCCTCAGCTTTATTCAGAAATTGAGTGGCGGGAAGAATTTCTTGGAGATGTGGTATATGACAAGCCACCCATGATTCTGGTGGGTTAGCATGCCGTCCTTTTCACACAGCTTATGCTGCACAGCATGTCATCTATTTCTCCCAAAAGCTCTACATGCTGATTGCATGCACTGTCTGGAACCTTGGCAGCATACCACATGCCAACATGCTATTCCAGCAGCTAATATCCTGGTGCACTTTGCCGCCAGTGCTTCTGGTGTAAGCATTAGCCTGGGATGTAGGTCAAGCATCTCTACATTCAGGCTAGGCTTGTCTGCATGCAACATGACCAAAGCATTCTGAGCCCAAGCTCCCTGGGCTGATCAGCATGACAGTCTGCATGATACCATTCACAGCTGTGACAACTGCATATATGGATCTACTCAGGACTGTAGGTACCCTGGGAATAGACATTTGTTAATCGAATGAATGCGTGAATGCGTGAATGCATGAGGTGGGTGAGTGAATTAGATTGTGAATTATTTCATGAATGAATGAATGAATGACCCAATGACAAATGTGTGCAGGTCAAGATGGTTTACTTGATACACGTGACTCAGCATGAACCCAGGAGGCTAGACTTGACCAACGTCTGGATACTGCACGCTGCCAGCCGCAGCATCTACAAGGCAGCTGTGGACATAAGAACAGAGACCCAGGATCCTGCAGAGATGGTGTTGCGCATCAGGTGTGATTGGGATACCTTTTCCAACACGGTCTTGCTCTTTTGGACTGCGCATCACCTCACTGTTCATTGCCCTCTGCAGTGACACCTTGCTCTGTGTACTGCTGTTTGCATGTTCATCATTTTCTTGATAAGTTACTGTTGTCAGATTCTTGGCTTCGCAACTGCACTGCTCTGAGCTGAGGCACAAAGTCTGTATCAGAGCGGCTGGTTTTTTGTTCTTGAAGAGCTGTATTGCTTTGGAAGGCAGTATGTATGTGGACATGTGAAGCTTTGTCCAAGGCCCAGCTGTAGCGCCTGAGTGTGACAGCAAAGCCTGAGTCAGCAAATGTTGTTCATGCCACAACAGCAAAAGACTGCATTTTGACTCGGCATCTACCTGTGGTATCCATATTGACCTACTGTGCAACAGCAAAATCTCCTTGACAGTCTGGCATGCTGCTTCCATCAAGGGCTTGCATATTTCAACACAGCACTGCGCTGTAGTGTGACGCAGAATGTGTATTGCATCCCTGGTTGCCTGTTGACCATTTCAGGCAGAATTCATGTCTCAAGGCTGTCACTTGAGGATGATGCAGGAGGAGTTGCATGTTTCTAGGGCTGTCTTTGTGGTCATGTCTATGTTGAGCATTGTGTATTTTGAAGCAGAACCTGCTCCAGTGTGTAAACCTCACACCTCTGTACCTGGCATCTGCATGATTCCCCTGACTAAGACTGGTCTCCAAGCCTGTCTGAGTTTAGGTTTCCATCAGAAATGGGCATTGTTTGGAAACTTAATGTTTTTGTATTCCCAGAAGCTATGGACTGCAACACTCTCCTCAGCTGGCTGCAGGCAGGACAGACCCCATTGGTTGATAAAGAAAATGTGATGTATACGTTCCAACACACACACACATTAGCGCACTCAAATCTGCCATGGTAATTTTACATTGTTCTGCAGGCGAGATGGCAGTTTGCTGGTGGATCATGCACAGGTCATGCCGACGCCTGATGAGCTGATACTGCAAGAAGAGTTTGGGCACAAGGAAGAAAGGCAGGAGGACATTGCAGATCCTGATGATGACATCAATGATCCTATAGACGCCATGGAGGATGATTTTGATGAGCCTGATGTGCCAGCAGTGGACCTGGCATGAGTGATGCACTGTGTCAAAGCTGGTGTTGATACTACGCATGATCATCTTGGGAGTCCAATTGCAGCATGAGCACTGAGTGCTCAAACAGCGTCATTCTGCCTTATAACAAGACATGCAAAGGCCGAGGATCATAGCCAATATGGCACTGTCAAAACTGTTGCCTTTCTTGCAAGTCTGGTATGTTACGAAGTTTCGGGGTGACCTTCTGCAGCTGTGCTTGCAGCATTTTGTTCACTCACATGAGGTGATTATCACAGGGTATGTGGTACAGGATCTGGACAACGACAAAGATACAGACATTGACACAGGCAATGTCGTATACCCTTCATTACATCTCACTCGACGAGCCTGCTATAGAAGCCACAATGTGCTCAGCAATCCCACAGAAACCTGGCTGCAGCCACATGTGTGCTGAGGCCTGGTCCTTGGTTTGCCTTGCAAATCAATCAAGCCTGCCACTGCTTCATCGTGTTGTACAGCACAGAGCACTCCCAGCAATGTGCTATACGGCAAAAAGCACAGCTAGTTGCAACAGGTTGTATGGCAAAAAGCACAACCAGTTGCAACATGCTGTATAGGCAAATGCACAGCCAGCTGCAACAGGTTGTAGGGCCAAAAGCACACAGCCATTGTCAGCATGTGATACTAGAGATTCCAAGGGTATGCTACATATTCACTAACAACAATAATGTTAACGCTGTTGGGCTCATGATGAGCTGGGTACGTGCAGGACAAGTCTTGTCTATCCAGAGCAGCCTGTCTTGTTTAAAGCTTATTCTGTATATTCTGCTGTGCCATCTGCCACAACAGCTGCTGCAGGTCCTGGCAAGATGTGCATCATGCCACAGCCTAATTGTCTTCAAGGGCATGATCAAGCCCGGACGCCAGAGAGTGCTTTTCAAGCCCCACAGCCATGATGGAGTGAATGATGTCACAGCACTCCTGGACTGCTATGTCAATCTCTGTTGCTTCTGCCTTGCTGAAGGCCTGCACTTGGAACGTGTTGTGTTAGGCAACGAGCAACAAAACAACAATACACCCACAGCATAGAATGTCAGCGGTTAGAGACAGCTGCCAACATGCACTCAAGACACAAGAAATTTAATGAGTTACAGCAGCAGCAGCAGCAGCAGCAGCAGCAGCAGCAGCAGCAGCAGCAGCAGCAGCAGAAGACAAGCAGTATGACCACACACGACAGGGTCAGCAGGAAAATACCTGTTCAACAACTGCTTTCTGTGGCAGACCATCCGGAGTCATATCACAAGCATGGAATATTAAAAATTATGGCAAAAGACTTGTCTCAGACTTTTGTGCCTTTTGAGTGTGGAGAAGCTCAGGAACCCCAAAATATCACACTCTGAACAAGCAGAGTACAGGCAGGATCTTGATGGGATTGAGATGATGGCATAAACCTTGAGCCATGCAGTGCAGTGAGCTCAAACATCATTCTGATATACCTGTAAAGTATGATAAAATTTATTTATAAAAGTACATCAGTCCAGCCAGGCTGGCCACTGCCACTGCCACAGACACTGTGTGTACTTGAATGGGAAAATCAGTCAAGAAAGGTCCTACCTGAAGGACAAAAGAGGCAACAGGGAGCTGCCCAGCAGGTCTGCCAATGCCAATCTTGAGCCTGGGAAAGTCCTGGGAGCCTTTCAAATGCTGAGTGATGCTGCGCATTCCATTGTGACCCCCATGGCCACCTTTTGCACGCAGTCTTACTTTGCCAGTAGGAAGATCCAGGTCATCATGGACAACTAAGACCTTGTGTGAAGGGATCTGCACCATAGCAGTGTGGCTATTGAAGCCTTGTTTTGGGCGGCCTGATACAACTATGCAACAGGCAGGCTGGTTCAATGTGAATGACTGGGCAGACACATGCAGAGTTAGATCAGATTCAGAGTGCAGCTCAAATCTCAATGGCCTGCCCGTGTGGTAGCCCAATGACAGGGGATCAGGCCAATCCAGGTTTTGCTCTGACCATCAAGACTGCATCTCACTCACAGCTCCTCATCGTTTGAAGCACTGTATCACTGGTGAAGCACTGTATCACAGTGCTCATGATGTGAGTTTGCTTACTATGCAGTCTCTATGTACTTGCTTTCTAAGCAGCAAGGCGCTGCATCCTACATGACGTTCACAGCAGTCACTGCTGGTGCTCTTGCAAGTTTGAGAGTCTTCATACTTTGCCAAAGTGCATTTCAATGAGAAACTTTGCACCACAGTGTCTCCTGCCGGTTGGCAAGCAGTGCATGGTAATGGCATGCTGCGACTGCTCAGCAAAAGTAACAACCCCAGAATTGGCCTGTGACTTTCGAACCAATTAGGCTACTTATGCATTGTGCAGGCGACTGGGGCTACCTTGCTTGCCAATCAGTCAGCACAGCAGCTGCCCTGGAGGCTGCTGCAGAAGATGTGGACATTAACACTGGTGGCTACCTAATTAGGATCCAATCCCTGAATGCTGCCAACCTTATGTACTCATCGGCCCAAATGCCACAGATTGCTAGCAGCAGACCAAAGCCAGTCTGGACGCCTTGTGCTGCCTATGCTGTATACCCTGACCACTACCCACCCAGACCTCACTCCAGATTCCCAGAGGACTACCTTCCTGCTGATGAGCTGCAACATCAAGCTGATCCAGATCATGGAAATCTGCTCAGCTTTGACCAGCAGGCTGATTGCAGACTAGCTGACACCAATATTGGCTATGATGACATCGGTGCGCTTGCTCTAGGCATAGCTAATGCTGCTGAAGCAGGCAAGCGCAGCGACTGCTTCAGTGGCGGGAAAGGAAGCAGAGGGAAGGATCAAGCAGCAGCTGAGGCCTCTGAGCTCCATGCTGGCCCTGAGGCCCATGTGCATCCTGTGACACAAGCTAAAGGTGAGACATTTGTTGAGTCATTGGTGGCTATCACGCAAGACAGGCTCACCATTCGAACAGTCTGAGAAAGCCTTGTTAACATAGTGTCAATACTGAAGCTCTGCATTGCTGCACTGTATTGCCGGCTGAATAGACCAGACTGACAACACAGCCTGAGTCTCTCTAAATTATTCCCACTGCATATGTCATGTCAGACACAGTAGGGTCGTCACTGATTCAGTGGCCCAATGCAGAGCACATATTGCTTGCATCTTCACTGTGCACTACAGCTATGCGCATTTACCCTTGCTTTGACACACACTTGGTGCAGACACATCAATCAAACTTCTGATTCTGCACACCTTGCAAACTGACAATGCACATGCAGCAGGCATTACTGAAATTCAAGCTGGAGATCATCCATAAGCAGCACCTGATTGCTCAAACACTGCAATGGTCTGCTGACTGCCAGACTCACCATATGCATGTCATGCAGGTCAACCAGCTGCATGCAAGCTGCTAAAGGCAACTACGAGGTTCAATGGACAGCAGTTGCAAGAAGAAGATGCTGACTGGACACCACCTCCATTGCCCATCTCAGCAGCAGCCACAGGACGCTCGCACAGACTGCACATGCACAGGGAACATGTACAAGTGACCAATGTCAACAGGCAAGTCTGTACAAGCTTAAGCCCATGGCCTGATAGGATTTGGACATGTGTGCTTCAGTATTGGATGCTGTTGTGCCTTCATGTGTTTTTTGGTTGTGTGCTTCTAATACGCAAACAATACGGACTCCATCACGAGGACAGCAACTCAGTCCCCTGGGACTGCAGCTCAGTTTCCAGCGACAAACGTGGTGATGCGCACTGCCATAAGGCTTGCCAATGCAAGCCAATGTGAAATATGATATTTGGCACTGAGTCACTAGCGCCGCAAAACCTGTCTGTTTCCCCTGTGCCTGTGTCTGTGTCTATGTCTGTGCAAAACACTGTCTAAGCACTTTGGGTGTGCCAGCACGTCAGAACGGCATCGCACAATCTCAGCATGGTCTGTGAAGGTATACCCAGGTCATACACGCTCTGACAGATCTTTTGTGGCTGTTATATGACCATCGATTGCCATTGTCTGCAGGCAGGCCAATGTTGAACATGCTGGCTGTTTGAGGTCTGCCAGCTTGTCCCCAATACCTGCAGCGCCACCCCCAACAGCTGACGCCTCACCCCCACAAGCTGATGCTTGGTCCCCAGCTGCCATGACTCCATCCCTGACAGGCATTACGCAGCCCACAACCGCCGTCCCCTTGCCCCAGCTGTCCCCAATCGCTCAGACCACATCCCCACAGAGAAAGACTGCATCCTGGTGCCCTGCAGTATCCCCACCTGCTGATGCATCCCCACCACCAGCTTGCTTCTCTTCAGAAGGCACCAACCAGTCACCCTCACCAGCTGGCACTGCATCCCCAACAGACTATGCAGCATTCTCAGCAGCTGGAAGGCTCTCCCCTCAATTTGCATTTGCAGCCCCCACAGCTGCTTCATCATCCCCAACAGCTTTTGCTTCACCTCCACAGGCCGACTGCCTGTTTCCGACACCTTGCCACACCCCCAGGGGGCCAAGCCCCAATGGCCTCCCCAGCAGGGTGAACAGGTTTGACCCCAACCTAGACCTAAGCGTTGAACCGCCCCATCATGCTGTGGGGCCTGTCTTCAAGTCTTCTTGGCATCCTGGCAGCTTCAGTTCCCCTGTCTCTCTGCACGTTGGCGCTGCAACATCCAGTCCAATCAGCTTTGTCTGTGGTGAAGCAATCCATGCACCAGCAGCAGCTCAGCTGCAGACACTGCCGCTGAACCCGAGTCTCACCTCACTACCTCCAGCTGGCGCTGCTGCTGCTGCTGCTGCTGCTGCTGAGAGTCTCTTTGATGCCTTTGGCAAGGCTGCTGCTGCAGTACCAGCTGCTGTAGTAGCTGCTGACAAGGCTTCAGAAGGGGTAGGGGACGGTGAATGGTCACTCGAGCTGCCGACGCGCATGGCTGACAGACACAGTGGCCTCCACCAGCAGGAGACATCTCCACCACGCACTGCCAGACAGAGGCTCTGCTCCAGGGCACGTAAGGGCAGCAGGCAGTTGCGTCCTCAGAGCTCTTGTCCTGATCAGCGCAGTCACAGCTCAAGGAGAGGCAAAGGCAGTTGGGACAGTGACTTTGCATTGGGAGACATGTGGTCACCTGACAGGCTCAGGTATCCCTCACGCAGGACAGACAGACACCAACGCACTGGCAGGGGCAGGTCTCTCTCAGAAACAAGCAGCAGCAGAGATCTGTCTCAGTGTAGGAGTCCAGCAAGGTCTGAGTCAGCAGGCACGAAAGGAGTCAGGTCAAGGCTAACAGGCTCTGAGACTCCAAACGGAAGGGGACGGTCAAGCTCAAGCCCCAGCAAGGGCAGCTTGCACAAGCCCAGCACATCACCAGCCAGTTCAGAGTCCCATGGCCAAGCCATGGGTGCGCTCAGAGCACGACAGCTCAGCAGGCGCTTCACCCAATACAGCATGTTCCCATCAAGCTTTGACTCATTGGGCAGGAGGCAACAGATATTGCAGGCAGGGAAGAGCAAAGGCGCTCCAGAAAAACGTGTTACGTTCCCAAAGTCAGCCTCTCCCAGGAGAGGCAGGTCTGACTCAAGGTTGAACGACAGCAGCAAGCATAAGTCCAGAAGCCGCATTCCTCTTGCATCCCCTTCTAGAGGCAGGCCTCTCTCAAGGTCGTGCAGGGGCAGCAATGCAAGGAAGCGCAGCCCAACAGTCAGCTCTGCGTCTCCTAGCAGACACAAGCATGCTTTGAGGACAAGCAAGAGCACCAGAAAGAGGAGGGTTGGCTTGTCTTGGCCAAGGACAGAATCGCCCAATAGAGACCTGCAGCACCTGTCTAGCAAGGGCAGAACAAGGGTGGGTCTGTTTCTAGCAGACAATGACTTCACAGGTAGGTATTTGCGGTTGTTAAGCACTGCTAGTGATTGTCTGTGGGCTCTTGCACCCCTTGCTGGTCAAGCACAGCCTTACATGGCTTTGCACGCTTGCTCCTTGAATGTGTTGCTTGTTGCTGTGATCATAATTTTGGGTGGCAGCTTCATTCAAGCTTCTGCTCGCTTTGCCACTTTGCCATGCAACTCTTATGGATGCTTGCTGCAGTTGTGCCAGCGCTGCAAGTAAGTGCATCTCTGTCCAACATGAGCTTGAAGCACGCGCTGCAGGTGGGCTTAGCAACAGGCTGTCTCGCATGTCCCCTGATGACCCCTCCCCCATCTCAGGCATTCAAGGCAAGGACCTGCCTTTCAGAGACCCCTACCCGCCTATCAAAGACCCATACCTGCCTTTCCCACAACCCGATCAAGGCAGGTTCCAACTAGCACGTATCAGCCCTGACTACCCTCATGGCGACAGAGGTCATCAAGGGCGGCCTCTCACAACACCTCACTCTGTTACGCCCAGCTTGCTCAGCTCAGATGTTCCCCTAAACAAGTTCCAGAAAGCCAATAGGACAGGCCATGCACTGTCGTCTCATGTGGGGGCCACCCCAGCTTTCAAGAAGACTGATGCTGGCTTCAGCTTGCCACCCATCATAGTCAGCAATAAGGATCGCGTGGTATCCAAGTCGCCCCACGCCAAGAAAGCCGAGGCGCACAAGAGCAAGCATGACAGACACAAGCACAGCAGCCACCATCAGAAGCATGCTAAAGCACACAGAGACAAAAGCAGTACAGAAAAGCCCAAAGGCCCCAAGGTTGACTCAGACTTGCTTATTCTCAGAGGCTGTGCGTTGTCAGCGCTATCAAGCTCTGCAGCAGCTGGCAGAACTAAGCTGCAGCAGCCTCAGCAGCAAGAGCCTCAGCAACAGCAGCAGCAGCAGCAGGCTGAATTGCCTGTTGTTTATGCAGCTGAAGAGCAGCTCACCACACTAGCCAGTGGTCAGCTGCATGCACAGCAGCAAGGCAACTGGCAGACAACTTTTGCTCAGGGCCCTGGCCAGGGAAGCCCATGTGCTGGGGCAGCCCCAAACAGCCCTGAAGTCTGCCAAAGGACCCTGGGACTCCTTGCTTTTGAACATTTTGCTCAGGCAGGTGCACATGCACATGCATTTCCGAGCAGCCTCCAAGCACCAAGCCCTCAGGCACACCCACAGCTACTCACTTCTACCAAGCGCTACGCAGAGACCAGCCCAACACCAACCAATCCAGCAATTTCAGACTGGAATGTGATGACAACGGCAAGACTGGCTGGCACATCAGCATTATGTACAACAGAAATTCAAGGCAGCCCAGATGCAGGCAGCACACCAGATCATGACATGCAAGACCTTGACATGCAATGTATTACCAAGCCCACGTCTGCCATCAAGCAGGTAACAGATGCGCTGAGTTGTGGCAGTTGTGCTGTTCACTGCTTAGCCGTGATGCATTGGATCTCTACACGATGGGTTGTACTGCTTGCAGTTATGAGAGAGTTTTGGTATGTGGATAGTTTGACAAATCAAGTTATGCAGATGCAGATGCGGTATGAATCTAACATGCGCAGAAGTTGTCTGAAAATGCCTGAAGTGTCCAGCACTCCTACCTGGGTATCATTTCAGTGACTGGCGTTTGTAGGCACCAACGCCAGTCATGGCACCAGCATCCATGACTGATGAGAAGAGTCATGGCGAGGTCCCATGGCCTGAGTTCCAGAAGGCATACCTTCAGCTTTGCACCCAGGAGTTCTACATAGCTCAATGCTGGAACCTTCACAGGCAGCTTGGCACAGAAGAGAGGCAATGTTACATGCATTTCAGCAGCAAGTGTTCCACATGGTGAATGCATCTTTGCTAAACAACAGTGCGTGAACCTTTGTACTCCCAGTGATGCCACACAGGTTCTTTTGTGGACGCCTGCGTCCTGATCATGGTAGGGTTACGTGGCATTGTTTTAACTAGCAGCTTACAGTCTTTGATATGGAGCCAGATGTGACTCATCAGACATCCTGGTTTGGAAGCATGGGTGAGTGTGGTGTGGTATAAATGCACATGCGACAAGACCAAGCTGGGCAAGAGCAGGAATATTGCTGAATGGAGGTTTTTTGGCAGACTCTGTATGTTAGAGACGATTCGTAAGCAATTGCGCGCGGTCACAGCATGGTTCTTGTTTTGCCCATCTTATGTATTTGGGTTGCAGTACCAAAGATTCCTCAAAGCTTGAAGACTGTAGTATGACATGACAACGTCAATCTGCTTGAGTACAGATTATCCTCTTGTTTTCAGAATTTGCATGTTGTAGCCGTATAATCACTGCTGCGTGCCTGCAGAGATCATTGGCACTCTAGCATGCTGTAAAAGCATGTATCTGATTGGGATCGCAAGTTGGTCTCAAGCACACTGTCAGGAACATGCCACAGCAATTGCGGGATTGGAAGCCACCAATGGCCTGTCCATAACTAAGAAAATGGCAGATTTTGCGAGGCTGGGCTAAAATTACTGGCCAATTTCGTGGTTCCAATTTCGTAGTTTATGTCGCTGCTCTAATTTTTTCCATAGGCACAGCAACTTCCACCCGACAATGACAGAGCAGTCCGAGAACGAAGCGGTTCAGAAAGCACAGCAGTATGACCAGCGGCCTTTCATACAGAATCTAGCCCAAGGAGCTGGCCTTGCTCTATCAGCAAAAGTGGGTCTTCAGTCTCAGTGGGACATCCTGGACTTCGGTTGCGGTACCGGCCTGGTGCTGCAACGTATAGCAGACAATGTCAACACCGCATTGGGCATTGACTCCAGTCAAGGCATGATTCACGTACTCAGCGAGAAGAAGCTCAGGCACGTCACTGCTTGCTGCTTGCAGCTGTCCTCAACGAATACTCTGCACAAACATTTTGATCAGCACACCGTGTCCGCCAGCTCGACATTCGATCTGATATACTCCAGCATGACCCTGCACCATCTGGCAGATGTAGCAGCCACTGTCAAGCTACTGACAGCGTATCTCAAGCCTGGTGGTACCCTAGTGGCCTTTGATCTTGAGCAGGGACCTGAGTCAATATTGTTTCATCCTCAGCCAGTCAGCCCATCTGTACACCACCAAGGTGGTTTTGCACCAGATGAGTTGTGTACGGTTTGGCAAGGCGCAGGCCTAAGGGACGTATCAAGTGAGAAAGTGCACAGGTTCACAAAAGATGTCAATGATGACAATGGGAAGCCCAAGAAAGTGGTGTTTTGGATGCTGATGGTCAGGGGTACCTTATGATCTCCTTGCCACACCATACATGTTGGGTTCCTGCTAGTCCAGATGCATGCAACTTGCCCTGGGCAGTGGCAAGTTTGCCTTGATGTTCCTATGACAGTAGCTATACTGTTTCGTACGGCAACAATATCTATTGGTTTATGGCTTAGCAGGGCCTTCTGCAGAACAGGCATCGTACTCTTGTAGCACATGGCAGCTTGACAATAGTGAAAGTCTGGTAGACTTCACGCAGCCAATGAGTATCAATCATACTTGAGTATCAAAAGAATTTCTTTGATCATACATTGTCTGCCATATATTATTTTGTCATGCACCATGTACACAAACATATTACTGCATATTTGTGTTCATCACTGTGCAGCAGAAGCAAGTCATTCACACTACGCTGATATGAATGCTGCTTGTCGCCAGCATTTTATAATAATTTTAGTTCAAGACCTTGCTACAAGTATAAGCATTGCAACCACAATTTCTAACAAAACTTGATCGCATACAGCCTGAAAGAAAATGCATGATGCTATGGGTAGACTGCTGCTAAAGCCGCCAAAAGCAAACCTCCAAATTTCAGGGGGCTATGTTCTGGGTCTCAGTGCTGACTGGGCAAGACCTGTGTGCTTTTGGGTGGGATGGTGTGGATGCCTGCTTGACGTCTGAGCCAGATTGCTGCCTGATACTGTGCAAAGCAAACACGTGCCAGAAGCTGCACCGCAGAAGTGCTGCCAGACAAGCCGTCCTGTTTCCTGTGCTGGACATGTATGCCAGAGTTGAGTCTGACAGAGCCTGCTGGAGACCTCAAGTCAGCCCTGCTCAGGCTTTGACGCGCTGTAGGCTAGTCTTGCCTGAGCATCGCAACTGGCCCTAATTTGCACCGAGTGAGGACCACAGTTGTCCTGCTAAGGCCATGTAAGCACCGATGATGACACCCTGAACAAGCTGAGGAGTCCATGACTATGTCAAGTGCTGAGAGGCAGCAGGGAGTCCACTGAATGCGTCAACATGTAGAGTATGCTGCCAGCAGCTTCTGATCACTTCTTTGACTCTGAGCAGTTCCTGGCAGGTTCTCAACACTCTGTCTGTATCTCAGTGCCTTCGTAACATGCAGATCACCTTGGGCCCCACATGTGGCTGCCTATCAGGGGTACCGGACAGCAGGCCATGATCACCCAGCCTCTCTTACTGGCATCTTTGACTCAGCTTTCAATGTCTGACTCTGCACCCTCAGGTCAAGCCATCTATACGATGACCTGTGTCCAATTGCCTCATTGCTGAACGTCTTGTGTACATCGCCTCGCATGTAAGGGCACATGTGAGCCAATGCGTTTGGCTTCAGCTGCCCTTGCATGTCCCTTGCCTTGCACTGGAGTGCACTCACAGCTGTCACACATGCCTTGTTCAGACTAGGTAAGCCCTTGCAGGTCGGCCTTCCTGATGTTCTACTTTCTTCAAAGCAAGCTCTGCAGAGTACACCTGAAGGTTGAAAACACAGCTCTGTCAGCGTGCACTCCTTGCGCACTGTGCATCAAGGGCTGTGATTTTGAGGGGCTGTGAAGAAGCAGATTTGAGCAGATATGACAAAGTTTTGCATAATGCTTCTTGATTGATTTTCTGCTGTTGATGCATCTGATGTTTCGTGTGGACCTAGCTCATTGGGTGCAGTCAAGACACACCAGATTTGAACTGGCAGCAGCAATGCAGAAGTCACGCACAGATTCATTCCGTCTTGGACAGACAAATGTTGGCAGGGCTACATGAAGGACATCCATATGATCAGAGCAAACAGTGGGTGGGTGGGTGGGTGGGTGAGTGAGTGAGTGAGTGAGTGAGTGAGTGAGTGAGTGAGCGAGTGAGTGAGTGAGCGAGTGAGTGAGTGAGTGAGTGCGTGAAATGATTGGGTGAGATGATTGAGTGAGATGAGTGGGGCAGGTGGAGATGTGGATCCTGCAGCATACCTTAGAACACACAGAAAACCTTGTTCAGGCATGCTGTGCTGGAGATTTCACCACACTCCAGGGTTGGGTAAATTGGAAGCCTGATAGGCAGCACCTGTGTACAAACAGCATGATACATGTCTGCAAGGCTGAGTGCTGCCTGCAAGTAAACTGTGCCAAAACAAGGCAGAACATGTCCCAGGTTGTGACCAAAGCGTCTCCTGTGTTGTTGACATCATGACAGCTTCTCTGCAAGGATGCGTGAGCACTGCAGCATGAGCAACATGCATGTGCATGGTCTACATTGCGACATGCTGAGCGTCACCATAAACACCAGATTGCCATGATATTCAGCATTTTGGCTTTGCCCCAGAAATTGAGTGTGCATGCCAAGCCATATGCATGCCATGCCTCACGCAAAGCGACATGCATGCATCATGCATGCCAAGCCTCATGCATGCAAAGCAACACGCATGTATCTGCATGCCAAGCCTCATGCAAAGCACAGTTTGGCATGAACAACACTGCCAACCTGTCAAGTGCTCAGCTTGCTGCTTGTGCTCAAAGTCATCCAGCCAGCTCCAGCTGTCAGCTGCTGCTGGGGAAGGGCTGTGGACTGATGCTGAGCCAGCTTGGGGCATGCCCTGTTGGTGTAGCCCTGCTGGTGGCCCCTGCATATGCTGTTGCTGCAGCTGCTGCTGCCAGTTCAGGGAGCTTGCCTGTGGCTGTGGAGGGTTGACGAAGCCTTGTCCTGCATTGTCAAAAGCCAGGATTGTTGGTGACAGTGGGAAGGGTTTGAGATTCACAGGTATGCGGTGTGCAGAGGGACCAGGAAATGACAACGATCCAGGACTTGGTGTGGAAAAGGTTGATACGAGCTAGCTCGTACTGTTTGAATCACGCTGGGCTACACGCATCATACTTCTGTATAGACAGAACACTTCTGGCTGCCACACAGGGTGTGTATTTGTGCGGACCTGGATTTAAAGGACAGCATGTGTTGAATGAAAGAATGAATGAACAAACACAGAGGGTGCCCCAAGTCAGGCCATGACATGTGTGAAAGGCCACAGCATCTGTGAAATTTATGTTTTCTCTCTCAGATGTTGTATGTTCATTGGTACAGTGCTACAGGGCTACAGTGCTACAGGACACAAAGGTAAGCAGTATTACTGGTGGAAAGGTTTTAGGGTAAGCATTACTAGTGGAAAGGTACATGACAAGGCTGTGTGGTGCTCCTAAAAGATGTTGGGAAACAAGCTCACCTGGCCTCAGAGAGTCAAGCTGCATGGGGTAGGAGCCCTGCAAAGGCTGAGGAAGAAGACTGGGTGAAGCAGGGTGACCAATGTGTCCTAGGGTGGCAGCAGGGTTTTGCTGGAAGGAAGTGGTAGGGTTCTGCCATGTGGGCACAGCCAGCGGTTGATGACTGTGATGGTTCTGGAACCCGCCAGCATGCTGATTCTGAAACCCATATGAGTCATAAGGTGACTGATGCTGCTGCTGGGCCAGCAGCTGCTGCTGCCAGGTCAGCTGCTCCCTTTGCGGAAGCCGTGTTTGAAGCTGATTGAGGCTCTGCAGGTTAGGGTTGCTGCCAAATCCCATGTGAGCTGCTAGGTTTGTGCGTCCAAGAAGTGAAGATGGGCTGGTTCTGTCTGACCCAGCAGAGCTCAAATTAGCCGAATAGCCTAAGCTACCATTCAAGGATGAGCCAGCATGGCCAGGGTATGGGAGGGGAGCCCTCTGCTGGGTGTTCAACTGACCCAGATGAGGGTGAGGCAACCCTAGGGCATGACCGCTTGAGGAATGGCTTAGGGTATTTGAAAAGCCTGGGGAGATGGCACAGAAGGTCATACAACAGTGTTGCTTGAAGGGAGATATGCCGCCTGAAAATTAGGGTGTAGCAAAGGCAGAGCTCTTGTCATGCTTGAGGCTGCGAGGAACAGCGAATGCGCAAGTCATGCAGCTGATGCCGCTTTCATTTTTGTCCTGCTGTGCACAATTTCTGCAGACATGATATTTCTCGCACATGCTGCTGCTGCTGAGTTCGGAGGCTTCTCTTACCTGGAACATCATTTTTTTACTATTTTTTTTGGGTTTTTATACCTGGAGCTTCCCTTCTTAAGACAAGAGGAACTTTTCAACTCAGCACAGGCAGCATTTGCAAGATGGATTGCATCAGCATCGCAACCAGGCAAACACAGAGTCAGGTAAGCAGCAATGAATGGAGTGATCTGAGATCCATTACAAGGGTGATGCGTCGATCACACGTTGCATACCTTGGTTCAGCCCAGTGTTTTGCAGTCCGACATTCAGACCCCCTGATGAGCCAAATGGGTGATAGGTGCCCGCTTGCTGGTTCCCGCCAGAAGGGGCTGCCTCTTGTCGGGACAACAGAGTCTGATCCCCGCCAAGCTGGGGATTCATGGCAGCGTTGCTGATCAGGGTGCTAGGGCTGGGCCCAAGGAACTGGCCAAAGCCTGGGCTGCCCACAGCAGATGTGCCCAAGCCAAATGCCATGGAGCCCATGACCTGGAGGTTCCCACTGGAGCCGATTTTTGATCCATTTCCATTGGCGCCAACTCCTGCATTCATCGATGGCATCACTGTACTTGTTTTTTAAAGCATGTATGACACGAGAGAAGCCAAGCCATGTCCTGCTTTGTGTTGCAAGCATGGAAGCCTCATCGCTGCTCTCTGGTCCACTTATAAATAATAATAATCAAAACGCTTTCCAGCTCATCGCTGGTCTCTGGTCCACTGGCTGCTGCCAATTGTGGATATTGTGCAAATTACTGGTAAACTCTGGCATGCAAGTTGTCGCCCTGCTGTCATGCTGCATCAAGATTTGGTTCAGCAGACTATGTGTGTCATCCAAAAAGCTGCCGCAACCTGAATTCATCATTCAAGCTTGGCAAATTCCTTAGGTGTATTCTCAACACAAACTAAGCAGAGTAACACAAATGTTGCAGACCTGCAGAGTCAAATAGATGCTGCACAGTCTCAACACCATTCCCAGACCCATGCTGCAATGATGCACTAGGACTCAGCGCGCATACCAGCGTGTGAAGCAGCAGGGACTGAGGCAGACATCTGCCTGGTCTGCTCTACTTCAGCTATGTACTGCCTGCCTCGGACATTCCGTGAGGGCCACTCTGGGGCCTGCCCCGCTGCCCCTGCCTGCTGTTCCTGTTCCTGCTGCTGCTGCTGCTGCTGCTGCTGCTGCTGCTGCTGCTGCTGCTGCAGCACACCATTCAGCGGTGCTGTAGGCATTGCGCTGCCTGGTGCAGCATGGGCAGCATTGCTTGATGCGCCTTGATGAGAGGCATGATGCGAGCTGAGCAGGGCAGATGAAGGGGGCAGGGTGGGAGGGAAGGATGCAATGCCTGTAGCATAGGCAGCTGGCCTGGAAGCCTGCTGCTGCTGCTGCTGCTGAGCTAGCTGTTGAAGAGCACTCTGCAAGTTTTGCTGCTGCTGCTGGCTTGTAGGTGCCTGCTGAACAGCTGCTGAGGTCTGCTGTTGGTCTGGCAGCAAACCAGCCTGCATGTGCTGATGAGCAAGCTGCTGCTGCTGGGAAGGAGCTTGAGAGCCCTGGTGAGGACCAGGGCCAGCAGCAGCTGCAGAGCCAGCTGCTGCAGCAGATCCAGCAGCAGCAGCAATGTGGGCATAGCTTGCTGGACCAGACACAGTTTGGTTGCTTGGTATGCCTGTTGGCCGGGCAGCAGCCGCAGGGGAAGCTGCAGGAGCATGACTGCCTACTGCGCGCTGTGGCTGGAAGACAATCACCTGTCACAGCAGCAGCCTTTGATGCTGCTTGCCGTTGGACGTCATTTCGCAACAGCAATGCATTTGCGCCATTCGGTCTTTTGCGCGGGAAAGAAGCTTTGAGATTGTCAAGACGCCGGCAGATGAGAACACATCTGATGGGCTACGAGATGTTGCTGCAACGTCTGTGCACACAGCAGGAAGCCAATGTAAGGAACAGTGGACTTCAAGCAGCTGGTAGCTACATGCAAAACAGAGGAGATGTTCAAAGTGTTTTCTATTGTTTTGCTCACCTCTTCATCTTCTGGGTCATCAGCTGCATCCGCTTGTTGGCCCATGCCCGGCCGACCATGCTCTGCTCCAGTGACACCTCCTGAAGGCGCAGCTGCTGCTGCAGCTGATGCCGCAGCTACCGTATCCAAGATCAACGCCCCTGCTGCTGCAGTTGATGACGCAGCTGCTGCATCTGAGATGAGTACGCCGGCTGCTGACTTGGGACCAACTTGAGGCACAGAGCTTCTGGTGACAGCAGAAGCCTTGAAGGCTTGCCAGGCCTGTGCCAGCTGTCTGGAGGCAATGGGTGCTGCTGCTGCCATGGCAAAGTCTAGATTGACTGGGTGGGATGCAATGCCATGGAGAGCTTGCAAGGCACGCTGGGCCCATCTGGGCGTCTCGTCCTGCAGAATGAGAAAGCAAAAGTGTGACGAAGCTGTGAAAACATTGTGTCAGCCACATGGGTTCACTCCATTCATGAGACAGGTGTCTTCCTCTAGTGTCAGGTCCTGTTTAGCTCCCTGTATGAGGTCCTGTTCTGGCAGTCAGCTGAATTCACATAGATGATATCTCTTAAATCACATCACGCCAGGGGCATAACTGAGACAGAATGGCATGCACAAAGCCTGCAATAAAATCTGATGTTGTAAGACATACAATCACATGTATATACATGTTTGATTACACTGCATCAGGTAATTTTTCCAACAAATCCATATATATGTAATATGTGCATGTATACATATGCAGACAGACCACAGTGTGGGTAGTGTCAAGATGAATGCAAACTGGTCCATTGAGACAAATCTGCTGAGTGCCTGTGTCTTGAAGGAAAATACGAAAAACAGGTCAGACACAGCCAAAGCTGAATTGACAAGCATGACTTAGTTAGCCTACATGTAGCTGTGTGAGATTTGGGACATTGTATTCTATCAGACCCCCAGGCAGATTGCAGCATCACAGCAACGCATACTGACAGCAAGACTTTTGCTTTGGATGCAGGACAGCGCAGTGTGTAAACAGTGTGTACACAATATATACCAAGTATGTACACACCTGAACATCCTGCTTTTCAAAGAGGAGCTGGTGATGGCTCTGCTGCAAAGGCAGGAAACCTCTGAGCTGCCAGTCCTCTGTAAGGGCCAACTGCTGCCCTAGTGGGCTGCTGACACCCGGCAGGTGACCCCCATCTGAGCTGTCAGCAGTTTTGTGTGGGGAGACTTGAGCCTGGAGGGTGAGAAGAAGACTGGTGAGGTGGTTGATGCAGTCCAGGCGAGCTGTAATCTCAGGATCTGTTGTCCCGGCAGGCTGGGGTATATTCACTGGCCTGCAAGCAGACATGGCTATGCAATAAGGACTTCAAGTTCAAGGAATATATATGTATATATGCGTTATCCATGTGTATCATACAACCTATGTATAACATCCCAAGATGTCTGTGTATGTGAAACCCTAATGTAGGGTTATACCCATATGTATATATACATATACACACACATGTATAAATTCACACACATATGCTTATGGTTTAGGGTTTGCCTTCAAGTACACCCTGAACCCTAAGGTATGCATGCTGGAATGATTGCCCCTCCCTGCAGCAGGCATGTCAGCATGAGCAGCTCATCAAACAGCTCACTGCCCCTTCAAGGAGTGAACATCTTACACCGCTCAGCTCAGGCATCCAGGTTTGTGGCTGCCCCTCTGAGGCTCGTATCAAAGCACCCTCTAAAAGAGATGTATGACAAGGCTTACATGGAATAGGCTGGGTGTAGTGCCCACCACTCCAACAGGATTGCCAGTGTGGGTAACACCAGTTTGCCAGTGGGCTCACTGCCTTCTGCGGGGCTGGCCTGTGCCACAGCCGCAGCCAGAGCAGCAATGACGCTCTGCACCACCCTCTGCACTGCTTGCTTCAGCACATCCTGCTTCATCACCTCTGCATACCTGTGCAGACCACACAGGCGAGTTATGGCATCTGGGCTGCCGCAAAGAAAAGAATAGATGGCACTCGGCAGGCGATTCAATGTAGGGAAGCTTGAGGTGAGCTTGAGTTGGGCCCAAGCTTCCTTTGGCCTATCTGGCCTGCCGCTGCAGCTGACTATCACAAGGTCCCATGGTGGTTGCCTGACAGCGTAGAGTTCGTGTGTTGTTTTTCGCTTTTTATCACATCATGGAAACATTTTCACTGAAAGTAGTGTGCAATGAACAGGCCCAACCAGAAGCTGTCCGACGAGAACTCCAGACTGCTTAATGTGAAGCAGGCTTGCTGTTGGCTGATGCCAAAGGTATTGTCTGTCTGTGCATCCAGGCTAGCGCTCCTTCACCTTGGCCGCTGTGTGTGCGCTGATATTGCTTAGATGACTAATAAGGAACATCAGGTGAGCGAGCATCATGTCCTTCAATGATGGCTGATGCAAGCATGGCAGTCCAACAGACTGCCCAAAAGCAAGCGATCGATGGTGCCACGACATTCCATACACACTTGTAGCATGTGCTACATCTGCTTGCCAAACCCTTGTGACATACAGTAACATACTCTAACAAGTAAAGCTATACAGTTGCCATACCCTTGTGGTATGTAGTGAAAATCCTTGCCATATCCTTGCCATACCCTTGTATGCAAACAGTATCTACCCTTGCCGCACCCTTGCCACACCCTTGTAGCATGTAGTATGTACCCTTACCATACCATTGTAGCATGTAGTATGTACCCATAGGATACCCTGTAGCATATAGTATAAACCCTTTGTAGCATAACATATAGTTCCTTTCCATACCCTTGTGGCATGTAGTATAGCTGTTGAAACTGTCAGAGAGGGCCATGCCTGTGTCGATCAGAGAACACAGAACAACAGCTACTTGCTGATCCTGGTGGGTGATCAAGATTGTCTGCACCCAAACATTTTATTTTATTATTTATTTTTATTATTAGTATTATTATTTTTATTTTTATTTATTTTTATTATGATGATTATTATTATTGTTACTGTTTTTTGATTGTTATTATCGTCATCTTTATGAGGCATCCCAAGATTGTGCTGACATCAGCAGTCAGCTGGACGCACAGAAAAGGCATGCAGTGCATACCAAAAAGGCTTTGATTGAGCAAAACATCCGGGAGCTCTGTGTAACCATACATGGGAGCATCTGTGGAAACTTCTGGAAATGTCTGTGCAAACAGGGAAAGCCAAGAGGTGTCTGTATGGTACAAGCTTGAACATGCCATGTAGGGCGTTGGTACCTGAGCTGCTGATCAGCAGAGGCGGCAGCAATGTCATGCATGCTGAACATGCTGAGCACAGCCAGCTGCAGCAGCACATGTTCACTTCTCTGCTGTGTAGGCCCCTTGTGGAGAAAGGCTTGAAGAGCCCCTTGCCGGCCCAGCAAATCATTTAGATCTGCCATAGCAGCTGGCAGAACTTCATCGCAGTCATTGAGGTTCACCTTGGAGAAGAGGATACCTACAGGCCCAACACCATAACAATGTCACAATGCTAGTAGCTAGAATCTGTAGCAGCATTCACTAGGTGCTGCAAAGACAAAGCTGGAAGGAATTGTTGCAGCGGCATTCCATTCTCAGCTTACAGAACAGCATGTAAGCGTTGTGCTGCGGACACCCCTGCACAGGACCAAGGCTCGTGCAACACAGTGCATATAATCCCAATGGTTGCCCTGATAGCTTCATCAACATACTCAGAGTTCAGCACCATTTAAATGCTGGTGCTTTCACACAATACTGTTTTATTGGCTACTGATCTGTGCATACTTTGAGGGGAATTGATGTGTCAGCTGGCAGGCAGCTACATGGTGCAGCAACAGGTGCTTACATCAAGCTTGTCTCTGGCCGAAAGGATATTCAGGCAGGTCAGATGTGTGACATGCACATCTCTTAGGATGGCAGTGACAATAGTTTGCACAAAGGGGACAGCTAAGCCCCGTGCAGCAGCACATAGGTCAGTCTGGTAACAGAAGGCATGATGACCAGCTACTGACCATGTGCATGTGCCAGGCGGATGGACAACTCCTGCATCAACACATTCACTGGCCGCTTGCTCTTCATTGGAAGCTTCTGGGTCTGCGTCTTTGGCTGGACACGCTGTGGAAGCTTGGTGTACTTCACCCTGATCTGTTCTAGCAGCAGCACAAGATTCTCCCTGGCAATTGCAAAGGGCTTGGCAACTGCAAGACTCCTGAAGTAATAATAGACAGCTGCAAGGTCGTCTTCATTATATGTGGAGAGCACTGCCAGCTGGTTGTAGGAGTTGCCACCTGCAGGCATCAGCTCAGTTCAAGCACATGGCTTTTTTTATGTCATTACAACATTTTACCAGCGTGCATGCAGCAACTGACAAATAAACGGCTTGGTAAAGAGCTTTCAGAGCTAGTCAAAACCAACTTCCTATGCAAGGAACCCTACCCACAACAATGCATTGCAGCATGAAGCTGAGCAGATCAGCAGATCAAGCAGCAGGGTAAGCACACAGCAGAAGACAGCTTGCAGGGGAGAAGGACGACAGGTATCACCTGAGGGATATACATTCATTGCAAGACGGTAGTGCTTAGCAGCTGCGCTCCAGTCCTTTTTGGGTTGTGACTGCAAGACACTTGTCTCGTACCTGCATAACCATATGTGCCCATCAAACATGCGTGTGGTATTGGTGAGTCAATTCCATACAGACGCAGTGTGGATGGAACCAAGAGAGTGCTGGTGGCAAGGAGGCAGTCTGGCAGATGTGTCTTGCTGCTGAAGTCAGAGCTGGGACGGTTAGGAACTGAGGGGGACTGTGGGGGACAGTGGTGACCTGCATACCTGAAAATGTCCCCTAGACAAATCAAGCAGCGGTACACAGACGGCTTGCAGTCTTGTGGAGTGTACTGGTGATCAGGTACAGCTGGTGTTGTTTGTAGCTGCGCTTCTTCCAAGCTGAAGCCGACAGCCCCATATGCTGCCTGAAGCTTACAGGCAAGCTGCCTGTAGAACAGCGCAGCATCTTGCAAGAATCTGCCAAACGTCAACTTCACCTGCAAGAGTGCAAAACATGGTTAGTGAGTATACTCCTTGCATCAAATACTGGTCAGAGCAACCTGCCTCATAGTTGTGTGTGACTGGTGTAGCATGCAAAGCACCAACCTTTTGCAAAGGTGCTCTGCCTTTCTCTCCAGCGGCAGCAGCAGCTTTGATTCTGCGTCTGAATTCTTCAATTGGCCGATAGAACACAGACTTCCACAAAGCCGGCTCCACCTCCCTTTCCTGTGTGCACGTACCATGCACATGTGACGGTACTGAAAACAGTGATAGCCGATCTACACTAAATCACGGGCTATACCTGAGCTCCAGTATAGTCCAAGAACAACAGACTTTCATACGCCAGGCGCAGATTCATCCTGACAGCGCGCACGTCGGGTTCGTAGAAATTCTTGTGCTTCGACTCTTCTCTCAGCTTTTGCTCCAGCGATATGCAGTTTCTGTATTGCTGCATCACTGCATCGCTTGTTGTCTGCTGTGCCATTGCCACCACCTCCGCCGACGGGTTTTGCTGGAAGGATGTGGTCAACAAGGCGAGAACAGGATCAGTGAGAAGCTATGTTGTCTGCCGACCCTGCCTATCGCTTCACGAGAGATCACAAGCGGTATCGACATTGCAGCTGAGTGTTGCTGCAACAGCGATGGCTGACAAGCTCCCGCGCTGCGTGATCGCCATAACACTGGACAGGAAACCTGTGTTGAAGAAGAAGCATGCTGTCGTGTTCGCGCTCAGAGTCTGTGAGTGCGTTCCGTCGCTCGGCGGCGAACACATCAGGACTCTTAGTACCATTGCAGGTCCTCTTCGGTAGGCTGCAAATCTGTTAGCAAGACCTCGCAATGGTGAGAGGTGTCTGGTCTTGTTGCAGCATAGCCTGATGCATGCCTTTTCTCGTAGTGATGTGCAAAGCGCCACGAACCGGTTGAGATGCAGCTCCTGAGCACACTGTTTTGCCGCAGGGTATCGATCTAGAGGCAGGAGGACGTAACAAGAAGGTCAGGCGGACAGCACCAAAGAGTGAGAATGTCTACCTCAAGCTGCTAGTCAAGGTAACGGCAGCTGCATCCAAACAAACCAGCTCCTCAACAGCTTTTGGGCGTGCAGCAGGCTCAGTACAGGCTTGTTCAGCAGACAGGACGGCACATCATTTGGGATATTATAGCAGAGAGCAATAGAGCGCACATGTTGTCATAGGCCCTTTGCAGCAAAGTGAAGCAGTCACCTGTGACTGCTCTAACGTAGTGTAACCACAGCAGCAGAGCTATGCAAGCAACAGTTCATCACACAGATTGTGTGTTGTGCAGCTATATGGCTTCTTGGTCCGCCGAACAGACAGCAACTTCAACAAGGTGGTGTTGAAGCGGTTGTTTATGTCCAAGACCAACAGGCCACCTCTGTCCCTTTCTCGCTTGCAAAAGTACATGGAGGGCAAGGTGAACTTCTGCGCGTTAACAAAGGACGAGCTATAGTACACTGAGGCTTCTCGACATGGAAGCAACATGCAGACATCAGGCCTGACAGCATGGCCGGCAACCTTGTATCTTGCACCTACAAGCTGATTTGCAAGCTAGACGGCTGTTGTTGCTGCTGCTGGTGCTGCATGCTGCTCACCTTGCTGGGCTGCAGGCACATCAAAGCCTCTTTTCTCAATCAATAGTGTCGTGTGTCTTACACAGAACAGCATTTGAATTTGTGCTTTGGCCCATCTTGTATTGCTGCGGGTTGCGAAGCCAAGTCATGCAAAAGACGTGAATAAGATGGGTGGCTGTGTGTGTACAGGATGAGTCCATTGCAGTTGTTGTGGGCACCATCACAGATGATGTACGTGTGTATGAAGTGCCCAAGCTGCGTGTGTGCGCCCTGCGATTCACCGCCACAGCTCGCGCTAGGATTGTCAAGGTGAGCTTGAGCTGTACATCTGTAGCCTACTTCAGCGCACATCCAGCAGGATTGCCACAGATCTCACAGTGTTTCAGCAGTGATGAGCACTGTAACACACTGCCCAGGAATTCGCTGCAGCACAGTCACAAAGGCAGGCAGTGATATACGGCAGCTGTTGCAAATAGCAATTGTGGCTTGCCCTACAAGTTGTGCAAGTGAACTGAAGTAGAGTGAGCAGGCTTGCGTCAGCATTCAGGGCATTGTTTTTTTGTCATGACTCATGATCATCTTCAGCACAGACATAGTAGTTCATTGCGGCTGCAATCCCAACAGTCAGTGACTGGGCTCACTGACATTCCACTCCACAATGACCACAGACAGTGTGATTTTAACACTGGGCACCTTGCTTGTCTTGTTCAATAGCACTACTGTGCACAGTTGCTGCTGGTTCGACCATGTTGCATTTACACAGACTCCGCTGCATCCTATGGCAGCAGTGATAGCTGCAATGCTGCTGCTGTTCGCTCACATGTACTTGGTACTTTTCATGACAGGCTGGTGGTGAGTGCCTGACATTTGATCAGCTGGCTCTTTTGGCACCCACTGGCGCCAACACAGTGCTGTTGAGGGGACCCAAGAATGCCCGTGAGGCAGTCAAGCATTTTGGCAAGGCACCAGGTCAGTCACTCATCCTGTCAATGGTTGTCACATTGCATCGCACTGTGCTGCATGGTATTGGTGCCTGAGATAATGGTGCTTATGCTTTCAGCATGCAAAGGTCTTGCATGTTCACAGTGTTGCGCTGCTGTGTCTATGGCAACAGGTTGATTTGTGTTTTGGGCTCAGTCCATGTCCAAGTCTGTCTTCACAACAGTGCAAAATTGTTGTGTACAGCAAGCCTGTATCATGCTCTTTGGGCGTAGCACATGCCCTGCACTTATTCCCATGCAAGGTCCTTGTTCTATCAATTTGCATAATGGTCAACATCAGGCAAAAGCTGGGACAGGCAAATCGACACTACACTGTATGTCCAAATACACAGTACACACTGGTCCAATTGAACAGTCACATTAGTTGCAAGCTATGTTCATTGCGTCGCTGTCTGTGCAGGTGTGCCTCAGTCACACACCAAGCCATATGTCCGATCAAAGGGCCGCAAGTTCGAGAAGGCGCGGGGTCGCAGGAACAGCTGTGGCTACAAGGCCTAGGCTGTCCGTCTGCTCTTCTAGCGTATGGTTGTACTGTAACATGCTCGGTGCAGGACAGTCCATTGCAAGAGGATCATTCATTGTGTACATGTGCATTCATCAATCTCTGTCAAGTCATCCATGAATCCGTTCTAGTAACTTCATGTATCTGCCTTTTCGTGTTCTGCATGTCCATCAGGCAGCTGCTTATGTGCTTTACTACGACTTCTGCATGTCCGTCAGGCTCATTCATAAGCTGCGACAGCTACGAGCTTTGCTTGCTACAGTTTCAACCCATAGCTATCAGTCATTGCATGCTGATATGCTCCCATTGCGCGTACCTTGTTGTAGCTGCTTACAGCAGCCCTAGCCCAGATTGTGACCAGCATCAAACCTTATTCAGCATCTACGCGCCGCATTACGTGCAACCATCCAGTCAGTATTCAATACTGTGTACTAGGGCCAGATTTGGCTACATCGTATCCTACAGCTATGTCTTTGAGAGTGTGTCGGGTGCAAGATGGGATGCGGGATTTAAGCATCTGTGGTTGGCATGTCTTGTCCGAAGTGGGCATTACAACTCAGTTTCCCACTATTTTTTACCTCTTGCTGTAGTGGTGGAAACAAGCCAAATACGGCTGTGGAGCAACCAAACGCCAAACGCTTTTATGCACGTGAATGTGCGTACACGCAATGATGCACAATCAAACTCACACTAGCATGCATGGGACGGAGATGTGTCTACCTCAGTGTAATCCGCTTACGTAATAGTTGCATTCACAGTCACGAATCTTTTCGTGACCCTTTCATGCCGTGTTTGACTGCCCGGGCTGCCGTGTTACACACGGCACAGGTGTTTTGCTGACATGCATTGCAGTTGCACAGAGCGATGGGCTTTCGAAAATCTCATCAAGAACGCGAACATTGCTTCAAGCACACAGCTAAGAGCAGCAGCAGGCATTGCCGAAGCTCAACGCCGGGGCCCAGCTGCAGCATGGCGGGCAGGAAAAAAGCGCCGGTGGAAACGCGGTCCTTCAACGTCATACTACTTAGAGGAACCGGCGCTGGAAAGTCCAAGCCGGTAAACACAATGGTCAACTTTTTCCAGGGTGCTCCAGAACTGTTCAAGCGCTTGCCAGCTGTGGCCGAGCTGAAGGTGGCTGTTCCTACGGCGTTTCTAGCGGTCACCGAGGACGAGGGCAAGAAAGCGAAAGAACTGAATGTTAAAGGTCGTAAGACACGACGGCAAATGCGGAACTGTCTGGCCTTTGTGGAACCAATGCTGCTGCAGCTGCTGCAACAACGATTACCTCCTTTCAGACATTTGTGATCACCTCATGAGCTTAGACTTCCACCGTGAACCGGAAGTTCCTCTGGCATCAGAGCTTGTTCTGCATCTCCAAGAGCTGTTTGACAGCACCAAAGTTGCTGCAGTCTGTGATCACCATGATGCATGATGATTGCCCAGATTGTGCCAAACTTGACGTTGTTGACGTATGTAGTTTACATTTTGTGCAGGAAGCAAGTATTGTGTACAATACAAGTTTGGCCATTGTACTCATGACGGCGCACAGATCGAAGTGAATATGATTGATACCCCAAGGATGAGTGACACAGAGGGTGGGTGTTGAGCACTTTGGTTGCTGCCATTGAGTCTTCTCTTGGACATGAAGCGAGATTGCATGTTTCCCAGGTCTGCAGTGGTGCAACATGAGAGCTTCAGGCCTTGGTTTGCATTGTGCACAAGCAAATTCAGATCCTGTGCTAGATTGTCAGTCAGTGTTACCTATTATGGTATCATTATGGTGTCAGTAGTACCTATAAATTGCCTTCAGGCCGAGACGATTCAAACATGGACAAGATTCTGAAGGCAGCTGAGGGCCTGGATGCACTGCATGCATTGGTACTTGTGGTGAATGGGTCTGAGAAACATAGCTGTGCAAAACACCTTCAACCGCCTCAGGAACAATCTCCCAGACTCCGTCATCCGAAACACATTGGCTGTTCTCACCAATTGCAACAGCTTGACCAGGTATAGCTTGCACGCATATGTATGCATGTATGCGCAAGCTACGCCTGACTACTTGCATCTTCTCAGCAAGCCGTGGTTGCATAGCAAGATCACTCTGTCAGCTGACAGAGGCTGCAGCCTCTGTAGTATCGGATCAACATGGCTTGCATCAAAGCAATGGATGAATCAATATTAGAATTCCAATGCTGATGTTGCCAAAGCACTACAACTTTTCATTAGCTGGATTTGGACTAAAGTTGCAGTCAAATGCTGACTTCTCTAGAGATCTTCTTTGAATATACAGGAACTTCTCACCTCAAAACCTGCCAGTCCCAGTCAAGCCAGAACACATCTTCCACATGAACAACTCTGCGTTCAGTACAGATCCAGCAAAGTAAGTCAGGTTTGTAGGCTCAACAAAAGCTCACACCAGCCTACACATGTATACACAGAGATCTTGCCCAGCTGGTCATGTCATTGGAATCATTAAGTCACGGTCACTTGTGGAAGGGTGGCATCACATGTCTTGCTTGCAACAAGCCACATGTGCTATGCAGGTGGGAAGGAGCTGACTCTATGGCTCGTCAGCAGCTGCTGATGGACTGGAGAACATCTTTGAACACCTTGAACATGATGAAGATTGTGGTTGCACTGGCACCAGCAACTACAGCTGACTTCAAGGTGACTTTTGTTATGCTTGCATTGCCTTTTGGGTCTTGGTACAGTGTGTACGTTGTGTCAACATGCTATCTCATGCTCTCTGGCTTGTCCAGTCATTATGCTGCTCTCGACTGGGTCTTTGTTGCTACTCGCTCTCTTGCCAAATCCTTGTGTGTGCAGGCTATGCGCAAGATGCGGGATGCTGTTAAGAGCAAGATGGCACAGGCTTTGAGCGACTTTCGCAACATGCAGCAGCTGGAAGACGCCCTTGAGCAGGCACAGGTGTGTGGATAGCACATATGCAATCTTTGGCTCTGCTTGTCTGCTGATCAATGACATGCCAGCCCAATAATTGAGTAAATGCGTTGACTCAAATGCAACACGTTGGTGAAACCCACCTGGCAAAAGCTTAGACATGCCCGCTGTGACTTTCATTGTTCAAATCTATGGTGGATCTCACATGACCATCTCTGCACCGCAGCCTGCAGGCCTGCGTCATGACAGTATGGGATGTTAATGACGCTGCATTTAGTGGCCACCACAGCTGGTCTGTAGCTGCGCTGCAGCTCTGACATCTGCGACAACAGGCATTGGGAATGTAAGTCACGGGCAAAGGGGCAGCAGCTGATGCTCAGAAGTATGCTAAGTATACCAAGGAGGCCACGAACACAGATTGTGGATGCCCCGTATCACAGTACTCTGTGCAGCACATGCCGCACAGTCTGCCATGACCGCTGTGGTCTGACGGGGATCACAACTCCAGGTAAGCCTGACGCCCTGCATCACCTATCAACTACCTATGTCAGGTACCTGTGCTTGCTGTCTGTCTCCAGTCTGCAAAGCGCTCGCAGCTGGGCGCTGCGCCTTATTTTCAGGCTGTTGAGCGCGTCTGCCTGCATTTACCAGGCCTTGCAAGAAGTGGTTGGTTTACAACACACCTTGATGATTCCAGGTGCTGCTGGCTTTGGGTTCTGCTCATGCATTGGCCTTAGCGGCAATGGAAGGTGTCGAGTGTGCACTGGACACTGTGGTGTCAGCAGCCATTATCACGCAAGGAAGACCATCAAAGAGGTAGGAGCAAAGATCTCCCAAGCAGCCATTCAATGAATGTTGAGCTCCTGCCGTGCATTCTGGTGTGCAACGCATGTCAATTTCTGCATAGTAAGGTTCAGTCCTGCAACTGTTGCCATTTCGGATAGAGGCATCTGAGTATGCATAATGTCACTATGCCTGCTGCAATGCAGGTGGTTCGTACTGTTTCCAGTGTGCTTGAGGACATGAAGAAGAAGTATTAGCTTGCAACCAGGCAATCCATGCAAGCACGCAACCAGGAGAGCAGGTCTAAGGGTAACATGCTCATGATCAAGAAGGTGCAGGAGAGCAAGATGACCGAGATCAAACACTTGTGCAGGTGCACATCATTGTGCATATGTCTGCAAAACCTCTCACAGTCTGGACCAGCAGTTGTGTATTGCAACACCCTCATTCCCCCAGCCACTGTCTAGACGTAGATCTATGCGAGACAGCTTCATATGCAGCCTGCAGCAGGCAAGTAGCTTGAACAGCACTCATGCATGTGTGCCTGCTGCACTGAGCAGCAAGGCCACACCTGCATTGCAATGACAACCATGCTGCAATGTGTCATCAAAACAGTTTGACAGGCAGTGCACCAACTGCCATAACTCTGAGCAAGTAGATGATGTTTGCCTGCCTTACTCAAGAGGTACAGCTCCTGCAAAGCATGCATCTCCTGCAAGTACAAGTGTAATGCAAAGCTGCATGCTTGCAGAGGAGTGAGGGACATCTGCTCCAGCTTCAATCTGGTGGACGAGCTGAATACTGTGCTGGCATCACTGACCATGGAGGCCAAGCATATGCAGTCTGTCAAGGCCCGTGCTGAAGCCAACGGCACAATCAAGGAGCTGACTGACTTTGTGGACAAAGTCAGCAAGGAAGAGCATGTGAACAAGCCCAAAGGTCTTTGTTTCAGTCTCAACTTGGCACGGCTGCCTGTGAGCTTTCATTTGTGAGCTTGGCTTTTGTCAGCCTGGCGTTTGCCAAGACAAATGAGGTTCAGTTGCTGTGAAATGCGAGAGAGACAGTTTCAGAAGTCTTGATGTACAAGCTATCAGAAAGCTACTGCTGTGAACAGTCGGTTGAGCACCATGTGCTTGATCTTCAGAGTACAGGATGTCGCACATGCATAGCTTTACCTACAAGTGAGCTGACCATAAATCTGTTTAGCCTATGACTATGGACTCATCAAGGTGGAGGAGCTGGAACTCAGTGAAGATGAGATGAAGGACGGTGTTGACACAGTCCAGGCTGTCAACAAAACATCAAGGCGCAAGTCAGCTTTGCGTGACAGCACCAGCAGTAGCAGCAGCAGTCACAACATATGTCAGGCTTTTGCCCAAGGCAGATGTGAGCAAGGCAACAAATGCCGCCTCAAGCACCTTGTCATGAGCAATGCTTCAAGTGACATCAGATTCAGGCCCCAGATGCATCAGGCTCAACCCAACGGCCGTGTCTGCCATGACTTTGGAATCAGTGGCAGATGCAGGTTGGAGACAGATGCCAGCTTGAGCATCATGCCACCAACGAAGACTCAGCGCATGACAACGCTGGCTTTAGATACCAGGTGCACGGTCAGCATGCAGGCAGTCACAGCTCATCATACTATGCTGACAGGTATCGCTACAGTCAGGACCATGCATATGGCATGGACAGCAGATATGGCAGTCCTGACCGGCATCTATCAGCATGGGAGGCTCCCAGAGGGTCCCCGCCGCCCCTGCCTGTACCCAGACGAGCAAGAAGAACGGTCCTGCCCATTACGCTGCCTGTGGGTTCTTGTGACCCATTACTCGGCGTCTGGCCCAGCTCTGCACCAAGGGGGCTGCATGAGAAGATGGTGGTCACTTACGAGGTCCCTGCTCACAAGGTCGGCTGTATTGCAATATTCCAAATCATGCATGAAGCATATGTTGGGTCACAGAAGTGTTGTGTAGGCTCACCAGAAAGTCTGCGTCATGAGTTCTGTCATGCTAGCGTAAAGACTCACATAGTGAAGCATGTGCCGCTGAGCATGCTATCTTGCAAGCCATGATGCTGTTGCTGGACTCTGCCACTGACAAACACTCTTGACGAGGAACAAATGCATTTTGCAGGTGCGCTCAGTTGGAAGGCTGATTGGGCCTGTTGGAAGCATCATCAACAATATCAGCAGGACCACCGGCTGTACCATAAATGTGCCAAAAAAGAGACCAGCAGGCGAGAGCATAATACTTCACATCACTGCCGAGTCAGCTTCCGGGCTGGGGCAAGCCATGCAGAGGATATCAGAATGCTTTGCATGATAAGCTCATTGCCTTGCTGAGGCCTCTGCTGTTTTGATTGTCCCAGCATGCAGTGCTTGATTTTGCATGAAGCTATGGAGCAAATTGCTGCTGTGGAGTCTTCAACTGAATTTCAGGTGTACTGATGGTGTTGCCTTTTGTGTACATGATGTACATTGTTCCATTTGACTGTACACATGTGCAGCTTCTGCAAAAGCTCAGTTGAGCAGATCTTGCACAACCCAATTGATGGTTGTCTTTACCACAGTGGCGCCTTCATGTGGCTGTCTACATGTTGTATCTTGATGTACTGTTACATGTTGCTTACTGCACATTTTGATGTGTGTGCAGCGTGATGTCACGCTGCTAATGCACATCGCCCTGCTGTCATTAAGCTGGGCGCTTAAAATTGTAACAATGCAGCAAAACACTTTCAGGGTGTGTAATTAGAATGATCCTCTGCTGCCATGCTGCTGGCACATGCAGAATGATGCTGTCCTGCTTGACTAGCTAGGCAAGCTGCAAATGCATTTTCAGCTGCCAAATGCGCCTCAGGCTTTGCCAGGTGCACTCATGTTGCGCTGTGCTATACATTCAGATTGTCCTGTCACATTGCAGTTACAAGCTGCAGTGTTTCATTAGCTCCTAGAGCTATTTCTCCCCTAACAGCATGATATGACCATGCACTCATGATGATCAATTTCACTCCTATGTTGCCACACAAGGGTGCTTGCAGTCAGACCAGAAAGCGCACACCAATCATGTCACTGTCAATGTCACAAAGCATGCCTGTTTGCAACGCTAGCTGTGACCTTTTACCAACCCCATTACACTGAAGCAGAGAAGCAGCTGGAGTGATAGCTATACAATCAGACCTGAGAGCAGTAAGAAGTAAAATCAGAGATACGTCATGGCAGCTCTTGGATGCACATTGTCAATGCATGAGAGCAGTACATGCAGACTGCAGACCATCAGGCTTATCAGCAATCTACTGCATGGGCAATGGACCTCTGCAGCACTAGTGCACTGCAGTCGCAATATGGCACATGCCATATTGCGACGCAGGTCCTGGGCTGATATATGTGGCCCTACTGCACCCCTACTGCATATGCTACATATGTTCACCATATAGCTATGTATTGCACTCACTAGGTGCAAGTGAATGACTCTGCCACATTCAATAGTCTGCAACCTCAAATCTGCTACTTCATCAGGTCAATCGTGCCTGCAAATGGACAGCTTGTGATGCTTTTGTGGGGCTGTCAAGTCATAGCAAAACGCTAAGATGATTTATCACCTGGGGTGGTGCTTTTTGTCCTGGTGGTCCGCTGACATCTTGAGGGCACCTTCAAAGACTGACAGTGCAACTAACACTATGTTGGACTTCACTGAGGCTCACACCAATTTACCAGTGATAAGATTGTATCTCGTCAGCAAACGTCAAGCAAACGTGAGATTTGAAGACTGTCGTTGTAGATATGCTGAGCATCGAATTCAGGCAGGGATTGTCATGAGGTGGCACCACACCAAGTCAGAGTCACAGTTTAGTGTCTTGATGAACTGATCTAGACCCAGTTTCATCAGCTATCATATTCTGTCAGGTGTAACAAGGGCAAAAGCTGATTGTCAGGCTGCACTAGCCTGACTCAGCAAATTAATTGTGCGCGCATAGCTGTGGCAATCTTGCCAAATAAACAGCTTGCAAAGTCCAAACAATGCTGTCAAGTCGTCAGGGTGCAAAAGCTGCATCATAAAAAGTAATCAGGCGCTGCTTTCTTTGCTGGTACACCTCTTACATCTTGAGGGGCTGCTTCAAAGACCTGCAACAACATGATGCTTTGATCAGAATGAAGTCAGTGCTACACAGCAAGGCATTCATGTTGACTATTGTACCAAGACAGACTCACACAATTGCAGTGCATGCTTGCAAGCGCAGAACGCAGACGCTTCAAAGGAAGACCCTTGGTATCAGTCATGCAATGAACGACAGCAGCATGAGCCAAATGGACACTGGTGAACAGGCAAAGCCGACCTTGAAGTTGCGTGACAGATGCTCGTCAAGCTCTAAGATGGCTGCCACATTTCCACACCTACAGTGGAAGCCATAGCATCAGCTTGGCGAGGCCTCAATGTGTTGCAGTCAATATGCATAGAGAGAGACATGGTCAGTAACAGATGACATCAAAAAGCCAGGTGATTGCAAAATGGCATGTAGCATTCAAAAGTTGTCCTGTCTCGCTGACAGGTGAGAGCAGCCTGATGTGCCAGCAGCACAACTGTCAGTCATATTTGACCAACAAGCAGCACGAGACAGTCCCTACCTATAGCAATAATTAGGTGCAGACCAGACAGTGACAAGCTGCTCATTGAACATGAGCTTGTAGCCCTCCATCACCAGCTGGTGCGCCCTTGCAATAAGGTCTACTTTATTGGTCTGACTGAAGGCATGGCAAATGTCACTTCCAAAGAGGTACCCAGCGCCTCTAGGGCTCAGACCCCACCCTTCTATGTCTTCTGGGTCGCTCCATAAAAGATCACACATGGCACCATCATGCGGAACTTCCTGCTTTCTGTCAATTGTGCGTATCTGCATGGCATGTAACATCATGCGTGCCAGTCTGGATTGATATATTTGATGTGATGCAGACATGTTGCTCAGTAGAATACTCAAATGCTGAATGTAACAAGAAAGTCATTATCATACTGAGACTGGTTCCACTAAAGCTACTACCGTCATGACATCCAGCGAGTGACATGTGTTGTCCGCCACATTTAGCTATGACAGCCTCCTTGGAAGGGTTTACAAGTGCTGCTGTTGCATGCCTTTGGTGCTTTCAATATGCCACAACACAATCATGCAGGAAGCTATGCTACCTGGTCAAGTGTGCTGATTGTTGGAGACAACCCTCCGTGGACACAGAAGACTCTGTTATCTATGAGGGCAGACAGACTGCATCACACACAGCAGAACATTGTCAACGAGTCATACAGCTTGATCTAGTAGTACAGGTAGATGGTGATTCCAATGAGACACACAGACCAGCCAGCTGCAACCTGCCGGTGTCAAGACAGCTGCACAGACTATACTTAGCAAAGTAAGAAGCTGGTCTTTGCACAACCAAGCATGCTTGGTCACAACCATGCAGGTGCATGCAAGCACTGACACCACGGCAAGTTTTTGCCAGAGACCATATAAGGTTGGTGTCATTGACCATGACCTGATGCCTGCTTTAGCAAAGACAAACTGACTTGACAGGCTCAGGGTGCAGCAGTTGAAAGCTGCAGCAGTGTAACGGACGTACACAGGCTTGTACACTCCAATACAGCTTGACTGACCTGAGGTAGTCAAAGATGTCTGTGCAGTACCTCCAAACATTGACTGAGCCATACTTGCGCAGGCATTCATCATAGAAGCCATACACCTGCAATGCCAGGCACTGTCTGACCTTGACCACAATCATACGATGCTTTGATCTACAATGCACTTGCTCCTACATATCTATTCTGACAACAATCAGCTTTTCTCTGCTGATTAGGTACGCTGTTTGACTTCAGTCAATCAGGTTGGTGCTTGGGCCGGGAAACATCTTATCAAAACCTGGTGCAAAGCGACTGTGTGTAACAGATCCCACATCCACACAACAATGCTTGCTGAAGCTGCAAACTGCAAGGGAACACAGACTTGCCTGTGTGATCTGTCGGCTTTCATGGTTACCACGTATCAGTGTGATCCTGTCTGGGTAGCGTACCTGCGACATTGATCAAACTAACGACTTACTTGCCTGATTGTGGTGCAGGACTGTGTTGTACTGTGTGAACAAGCTGTGGACAGTGTGATAGTGCCAGTTTGGCAGACTTAGCACTTGCCTGCAGTACAATCCTGCAACAAGACCTGCCATACCTTGAGCGCTAGCAGCAAGAGGAACGTCTCAACACTGAAGAAGCCTCTGTCTACAAAGTCCCCCATGAACAAGTAGTTGGTCTGAGGACAGTCACCACCAACCTTGAACAGCTCAGTGAGATCATAGAACTGTCCGTGAATGTCTCCACCTATACTCAACAGCATACGCTTAAGCAGCAAGCCTCACATCAGCAAGCGAGACAACACAGATAGTAAGGTGTTGCTGAGTATTGGCAAGCTACACATCCAAAAACGATGCAGCACATGCAATCCGACAAATTATAGAGGTGGCTGACTCACAGATAGTCACAGGAGCATCTACGCGCTGAACGTTACCCTCCTCAACAAGGATTTCAAGCGCTTTCTCGCAGAGAAGCTTGACCTCAGACTCTTTCAGAGTCTCGCAGTTTTTGAGTTGCTCAATCCACCTATCAATCTCCGATCCCATGCCACAAAGCCACTTGACGGTGCGCCTTAAGTGATACAAATACACAAGCTTTCAGGCACTGCCATCTAGCAGAGCCTGAGTTTAAGCTTATTTGCTTCTGGCCACGCACAAAATCGCGAGCTCGGTGGTTCTGTCCAGTGCAGCAAACGCGGTCGTGATTAAGGTCACCACAGAGTGGCTCTGTCTCACGGAGCTGTCTTCGAAAGCTGGGCAATTGCACAGCAGGTCAAGGAAGCTGGCACTCGGCGCTCACAGACTCACTTCAACGCGGGCGAGCGGAAGGAAATGATTGATGATTCTACTATGAAGGCAGTGAATCTGAATGTCGCTTTTGGCTACTCCAGCCAAGCTCGACATCAGCTAGCCCTCTTTGACCTACGGCGGCTGCAAATCCATATCGCAGGCGTGAGGCAGGTACGTTCTGCTTCCAGTGCATCCACATCATAGCGTATCGCAGGTGTAGCACATGCCTGTGTGTCTTAGCCCTCCGTACGACAAAGGCGGCGTGTTGATCGTCAGCGACAGCTTTGTATCTGGGTTGCATTGCTGCAACACACATGATTATCAGGGCAACTAGCATATTGGCCAGCAGTTCGTAGTGTATACACATATACTGCAGGTTGTTGAAGTCCTTGCCAGAGCTGAGCAAGGATGTTCACAGCTCGGAAGAAGATAGCGAAGGAAAAGGGTCAAGAGCCTGACAGCTTCGAGGAGCAGGTTGCACAGGTGCTGCTCACAGCTACAGACCAAACACGACCAACAGCAAGCAGAACACTCTTAATTTTGGGGCAGCTTGTAGTACTCATGTTCTCCTAAAGGCTGACACACTGCACAGCCTGCATGTCCATGGCGCAATCTCTCGGCATGGGCAGCACATTCAGGTTCTGCCAACAGACCAATGGGCAATGTCAGCATGCAATAGCAAAGCTTGCGCATGTTCCAGGCTAAATACGCAACATCTACAGTCTCACCTTACGCATTAGTGCTGTCTGCCTGCAGGCGCTTTTCGACTTGGAGGCAACAAACCAAGACTTCAAGACAGATTTGAGGGATCTGTACATCACTAGCGCACAGCAGATTGATGTCACCCCTTCAAAGAACGCCATCATCATTCATGTGCCATACCGGCTGCTGAAGGGCTTCCAAAAGATCCAGCAGAGGCTAGTGAGGGAGCTAGAGAAGAAGTTCAGCGGCAAGGATGTTGTCCTTGTGGCAAACAGGCGCATCATGCCCAAGACAAAGTCTGGCTCATCCAAGGCTAGGCCCAGAAGCAGGACATTGACTTCGGTGAGTCAAACTGAGGGGATGCTCTATTTAGTTGCAACATTGATTGCATGTGTCGTCCTGCTGTGTCAAGGTCCTCATCGCCTCTTGTCAAGTCATAGTCAGAGAGCAGTGTAAGCTGTCACATAGGTCGCAGTATACCCTTTTGTACATTGCATACTGATCCACATGCTGTTCCAGCATAACATGCCCTGCTTGCCAAGATGTATCTGCAGAGCTGCTGTGATTGTAGTCAGTATGGGGTGCAGCTTGCTGTTGAGTAGACTGCAACAAATGGCCAATACTATTTCATAGCAGTTTGCTTGGCTTGGCTTGTACAAGCCTTTTTATCCGTCAGTTTGTATGCTTCAAGCAAAGACAGCTTGTTCAGCTCTAAGCAGGCACGTGGCTTTGAAAGAAACGTGGTACATGACTCCTCAGCTAAGCTGTCTGATTTTTGACATTCCGAATTATTTTTTCTCGTGCAGCCCATAGGTTGCTGTGCAAAAGTGTGCATCATAATCTGCAATTGTGCTGTCAGGTTGACTGTAACAAATTGATGTTTTCAACCCACAGGTCCACGATGCCATCCTTGATGATCTTGTGTACCCAACAGAGATTGTCGGCAAGCGGGTACGATACAAGATGGATGGATCCAGAACGCTCAAGGTTTGCTTTTGTCCACAACTTGTTGAGATCTGTCAAGAGCGCTGTGTTTGTGAGTGGTTCCAATAGTTGCTTGATGGGGCTTGACCATTTGTCAGCAGCAAGGAATGCTGTAATATTGTGTGCTGCCAGCAGCATGCATCTGAGTTGGAACTGCTGCAAAGCCTTGGGCTTTGATATAGATGGCTGACAGGATTGCAGGCTTCACAATATTGCTATGGCATACGTAGCAACAGGTTCTCATTGAAGGGCAGCACATCAATCTTTGAAGGGCAGATCTGTACGGTATGTGCATGGTGCAGGTGTACCTGGACCCCAAGGACAGGAACAGCACAGAGTGGAAGGTTGAGACCTTCAAGGGCGTGTACAAGAAGTTGACTGGCAAGGACGTTGTGTTTGAGTTCCCTATACAGGAAGTGTAGAGCACGTTTTCTGTAACATAACGCAACATCTGCCGTTATGGGGAGTATACCACTTCTGTAAGCTCTTATAAACCATGGTCCACACAGCAGAGTACAGATAAGTCTGTCATATCTGCATTTCAGCTGGACTTGGTGTGGTGAGCTGAGTGGCCATGCAGTAAGAGCCTTGATGTAAGCTACAAGCAGCGCATATGCCAGTAGATTATACATTTCATACATCAGCAGAAACCAGCTACATATCTACTTCTGACATACTAATTTACAAACCAGGCAGATGTCTGGAAGTAAGTGGTACAAACGATCACCTTGCAGGTGGCATGGCTGTTCAGCATACTTGGACAGACAACCAAGGCACTCATGCCTTACTGAAAAAACCTAGTCCTAGAATATAATTACATCTGTCCCTTCCCTGCAGCACCTCAGACATGTCCTCCATGTTCAGCAGCTGCTCGACATTCCCTTTGGCACCCTGCACATCATGTGCTCTTCTCAACCCCAAAAAAAGTCTATATTTCAGCTATGTAACAATGCATGCTTCAGACATACATGCTTACAAAACCGCAATCATTACACAGTGCCAGATTATACAGAGCTTTGCAACGAGCGCAAAGCTGGTATGTCTGGCAAGCATGGCACTTGACCCACATGCCAATGTAGATGGTAGCCTTCCAGCCTAACAAGACCAATGTTCATGTAACAACAGCTGCTGTGACCAGGCAAAAGACATGGCATTCGAACCAAGAAGAAAAAGACAGCTTGAAACAGCGAAAAACAGACTGTGCAACAAAGTTTGTATTTGGAAGAGTGATGAACACTGCAAATATGGACAAAGCTGGTCTCACCTCAGTAAGGTAGTCGCGAACAATTTTGCGAGTGACACTATTGGGAGCAAGGAGCCACAGCTGAGCCCCAGCATGAGAGGGCACATCGGACGGCATGGCCCCATCATGAGCTGAAGAGGAAGGCAGTGGCAGAGCGGCCATGAGCGGCTGCTTGGACTTTCTGCGCAAAATAAATAACACCAACGCAGTGACCACAGACCATGGGTACAATGCACACATAGCACAGCAAACTGTCCAGCAAACCATCCAGGCTCAAGCAGAACAAGCCTGTGCACTCAGAATGAGACTGCCTTTGAGTGTTGCCCAAACAAGGCTTACCTCAGCATGCTACTCAAACGAGCCAGCTCCAGCTGAGACGCAAGTGAGGCCTCAAACTCAGAAGGGTCTTGGAGCGCAGTGAACACTATCAAGCTGCCACCCCAGCAATCCCTCAGCCCTTGTTGCCACTTGTCTGAGCTGGGGCTGAAACTGACGCCCAGCTTGGTCAATCTCAGCTGATGTGGCAGAACTGCTTTGGCAGGCTGTGTTTTGATGCCTGCAGCAAATTTAGCCGTCATTGAACAGTCACAATGTCTGGGATGCGTACATGGGCTCTACAATTGTCAAGATGACAATGGCCATACCCTTTTACTACAACTGGTCTCATTGACAGCAAACTAGACAGGACGTGCCAATGATGTGAGTGGTGCCGTGACAAAGTAAACAGCTTGGAGCTGGAACTGCTGCTTGTGTGTTGTGCTCTGGCACTGAGGCAATATGGCTGGTATACAAAGACACGTACTGATAGGGAGAAACACAGGGGCAGACAGGTAATGTTTCAACCTAGGCATAAGCTTATGAGTCCATTCTAGAGCATGCGCAGAAAGAGAGGCAACTGCAGATGCAAAAGGACAAGCAAATGCAGGTTCAATTTGCAGTGCATGGGCAGCGGGCAAGAGCAAGCAGAGGCCTGCAAATGAGCCAAATCAGGCATAGGATGGACATGCTGGCATTGTACGGCGCTTTGGGCAAGGCCCTTTTTTGATTGAAAGAATGAGTGAGTGAATGAATGAACGAATGAACTAAGGAAGGTGTCCCTTGTACACTTGTGACTTGTGAACATCATGCACTTAATGAAAGAACAAACAAACAAGTGAATGAATGTCTTGATGAACGAACGACTGAAAGAACGGAAGAAATGAGAGCCAAAACTGAAAGCAGGAGCTACAGAGCACAGTCTGAAGCCTGATGAACAGCTTGATACAAGATTAAAAACAAACAGGCAAGAGCAGGAAATGCTGAACCGACACAATGATGCAACAGCAGGAACTGTGGTTCTGCCATGATGCAAGACAGGGTGTGAGGGAATACCTAACTCAGACGCTAGCCGTCCCATTCGCTTTGCTGACCACATTCTGGCTTTCACATTCATCACACCTTCCACCTTGCTCTTCTTGCCATTACTCTTGCCCCACCTATACCTCAGCTGTACTACCTTTACCTGACACTCGTCTGACTCCTCAGGGTTGGGAACAAACCAGTCATCAGCATCCTGTTCTGAGGCAGCCTGCTGAGAGATCCCACTGCCAAACTGCGGTGACAATGCCCCTGAGGTAGCAGCAGAGCTCTGCTGCTGCTGGGCTGGATATGCAGCAGCCCATATGCATTCGCTGCCATCTGAGGGCGCTGCTGCTGCAGCAATATCAGGGGTGGGCAGGTCTGGCTGGGGTGGAGGTGGGGGTAAGCCAGTGAAGTCTGACAGGGGTCTTAAAGGCGTAGGTGCAGGTAAGCCATGCTTTGGAGTGCTGACATCCCAACGGCTTGACTTGGATGCGCTGCCAGGCCTAGAGTGGGAATTGTTCCTGTAAGAGTGATGTAGCAGGCCAGCATTGCCCACAGGGCCAGAGGGTGGGGTATTGCCCCAGGTTTGGCCCCAGGGGCGACGTGGTGGTGGAGCTGGTCCAGCACTGCCCCAAGAATGGGGTGGGCGTGGGCCCAGCCTGGCACCACCCCAATGAAGTGGAGGGGGTGGGGGTGGCTCAGCCATACCCCAAGGGTGAGTTTGGGTGGGTGCTGGCCCAGCAGGATTACTTGGTCCAGGAGGGGCTGGACCAGCAATGCCAATGGGCAGCACTGGTCCTGAACTGCCTTCAGGCGAGCCTGATGCATGGGTACCATCTGACCCTGGCAGGGTTGCACCAGAAACATCCCTGCCCTGACTCAAGTGCGCTGCTGCTGGACTGGCACTGTGAGTAGCTGCAGGAGAGTCTGACTCTACAGTCTTGCCAGTGGGGGTTTGTTCATCCTTATCTGGGCCCCTCTTGGACTGTTGGGAGGAAGATGAGGACCTGGCAGCAGGCTGACCTGGCTTAGTCATTCCTTGAAGCTGCCCAGAAAGCTGTGGTGAAAAGGGAGAAGGCAAGCTTCCTGGCTGGAGCGATGGAGAGGTTTTGCGAGGCATGCTTGTCTGCTGCAACATGTCATTTCTGGACTCCTCTCTCTGCCTTTTCCTTGCTAGACGTGGGTCGCTCGGCCCTGGCTGCCCTGCTGCTGAAACATGCAGAGGTGCTGGCGCTCTGTGCTTGGCAACTAGTCCAGTGTCTTGCTTAGCTGCCCACCATGATATTGCTGGCAGCTGTGAGGCAGGCGGGTCTGACTGCACTGCTTTTGCAGCGGATGTGCGAGATACTGATGGAAAGGCAGCAGGAGCTGCCTGCTCAGCTGCCGTAGTCGCTGATGAAGCAGCTCGCTCAGCTGCTGCTGATGGCAGAGGGGGTGCTTGGGCTGCTGCTGCTGTCTGAGAAACAGCAGATGCGGCAGCTTGCTCAGCAGCTGCTGATGCTGCTGTTGGCAATGGTGGTAGAAGGGGCACTTCCTGCCCTGCATCTTGTGGCAGTGGGGGCGCCTCTGCCAATATAACCCCTTCAACCTCCATGCTTCCCTTCACTGAGCCCTCTGCCTGGGCCAGTGCCTTGCCTTTGACGCTCCCCAAGACAGCTTGTGTCTCAGCCTTAGCTCGAGGTGAGTAGAGTATTGCAGTGACAGTCCCACCATCAGGCCGATCTGACCCAGAGGCGGCTGCTGTGTCTGTCAGGTTGACCCTAAACCTGGCCGGCAGCTTGGAAGGACGCGTGCCAAAGGGTGCTACCAGTTCAGTCGCAGCTGCAAGAGAAGGGAGCACAGGTGAGGTTGACAGGCCCGAGACCGCTGCAGGCTGAGCAGCAGCAGCTGCTGTGACGTTTGCTTTGTCACTATCCTGTGGTGCAACTGGTTCAGTGGTCCTTGCCTGGCTGGTTGGGTCAGGGTGGATCCGGTTTTGGTAAGCGTTCATGCCTCGCTTGGCAGAGTCAGGTTTGGTCGCCGTTTTGAGTTTAGCTGCCTGTGGTGTGGAGGTTAGAGCTGAATTGCCTGCGCCTGGTGAGGAGGGTTTGCCAAGTTTGGCCAAAACAGACCCTGAGACACCAGCAGGGCTGCCTGCACCTGAGTCCGGAGCAGCAGCAGCTGCACCAGAAGCTGAGGCAGAAGTCACTGCTGAAGCTCTGCGTATTTGGGCCTGAGGGGTAAGCTTGAAGGAGAGCCTTTCCCCAGCGGCAGGCTGAGCCCCAACAGAGGTGTGCTGCTTTGGCAGGGTGGTGCCCTTTGACCCAGAGGCCGCCCTCTGTTTCGGGGAGGTGCTGCCTTTCAATAAAGGTGAAGCTTGCTGCTGGTTGGCAGGCGTGGTGTCCTTTGGCGAAGGGGAGGCCTTCTGCTTGAGGGAGGTGCTGCCTTTCAACAAAGGCAAAGCCTGCTGCTGGTTGGCAGGCGTGCTGCCCTTTGGCAAAGGGGAGGTACCACTTTTTGGCAAAGGCACTGGCTCGGTGGCAGCATCACTCTGGAAGGAGTCGATAAACTTTCGCTTCGAGGGTGTTGCACGAGGGGCCTCAGGACCGGCAACACTTAACTTCACTGATGACCCTGAATTGCAGAGTCACATTGATCAGTTCAGCGCGCAGGCTTGAAGTTAGTCGTACCAGCTTATAAATCAAAACGTTGCAAGCTCAGCTAACTAGGACGATGTCGGACATTGTACAACTCAGGATTATGGCAGCAGTCATGGCTGGGCCTCCCACAAACGTTTGGTCCCTCACGAGCCAGTGTGCACTCATCTGTCAGAGAGTCAAATGAGCATAAACCCTGAGTTGTCGGAAACCAGGGAGCAGTCGCTACCAGCTCATGAGCCCCCAAATGCATGCACCAAAAGAAGGAAGGGAAGCAAGCAACATGTTGCAGATTGATACCACGTGAAATGATGCTTTTTGCAACAAGATATCACAAATAGTCTTGCACAGCAGCATGGTGCTCTACCACACAAGCAAATCAGTTTGCTACACAACCGATCCATTCTGTCACACTAATTGACAAGATGCGGTTATCAGCAACTTACAACAGCACGCCTGTGCACAACTGTTAGCAAAGCAGTCACTACAGTTTGGATGATCTACAATAGATGCGAATGTGGGTACCTGCGATGCCAATAGCAGCAGCAACCTGCTGTGCATCGATCTCTGGGGCATGCAGCTCCTCAGGTTCTGCCACAGGCTGGGCTAGCGGCACAACCTGTCTAACCAGCTCAGGCTTGGGCTCACCGCTGGGCTCAGTCTCGACACCAGGAGGAGGTTGTTCTGAAGCTTCTGTGTGGGCCGGAATGGGAAGTTGAGCAGGTGCAGCATAGAGTGCTTGGTATTGTGCCTGAACAGGCAACTTAGGATTTGGGGACTAGGGTTGAATATAGCCTCAACCCTGCAACTGTGAGTCAAGGGTGTGGACGGTTGCATCGCGGCAGCATCAACAGATCAAACCCCTACTTGAGAGAACTTGCCAGTACACTACAGGCAACTTCTTCAAGGCACTTCAAGGCTTTTGCCAAGGGATCAGACAATGACTAGCTGGGGCCTTCTGGTGACTGTTATGTGACTGACTGGAACTGTGGAGCAAACAGCACAGCACACCAGTCACAGCTTGCTGTCGTCCCCAGACGTGAGCCTTGACGCGCGGAGCGTGGACCCACGGCTGAGCTGTGAAGCCTGTCTGTGCCGTGTTGAGTTTGTATGAACGATGTTAGCTGAGTCCAGAAGCTAGATCTGAGCTGAGCGCTGCTGGCCACAAGTCATCAGACACACGCAAATGTCCTTGCTGTAAAGGTTGTTTATACCTCAGCCTCTAGCATGACACCAGTCACAGCTTATGTATGTATGCGACACCTCAAAAGAGCTGGTGCCCTTGGGCGCAGATGTTACCTCATGCGGGTACAGGTATTGCTGGCTGACTGGATCCCACCAGGGCTGCCCGGGCTGCCACTGGGCCGGATACTGATACCCACTGTAATCTGAAACATCAATCAATCAATCAGTCCATCAGTGAATGAATGAGTGAGTGAATGAATGAATGAGTGAATGAATGAATGAATGAATGCATGCATGAATGAATGAGTGAATGAATGAATGATTGATTGAATCTGTCTTTGGGACTCATTAGGGGGAGTCAACTGGGAATTGTGAAACTTTTGAATGAGGCGCTCATGGCACATGAGTGAACGCACCTTCATTACGCAGTGCATCAGCTGTGACAAGCGTGAAAGGCTAGCAGTCTTCCAATGCTATGAATGTGTGTCTGCGGTACACATATGCAGAAGGCATGAGATGCTTCCCAAGACATAAAAATATACACATTATTTCCCCCCCGGCTGAACGGCATCTACAGTGTTGCAGGAATGAGCTGTGCAAGCTTTTGCTGCAAACAGGCTTTCTCTCTTGTGATGACTTCCAACGCAGCAATGTAATGGTGCTGTCACATAACACAAGCACAAACAGCGCCAATATCGCCTTGCGTAACCTGAGGTAACAGAGTAGCAGCCCAGTTGCAGAATATGTGCAGATTACTCACCACACTCATGACGCATCAACTAGACAGACGCTGACAGGAAACAACATTGCAGGAGGACCATATGCGTACCATAGCTTGGGTCATAGCCATACGCAGGGTGACTGTACGCAGGATACTGTGTCTGTGCAGGCCCTGCCAGAGCAACTGCAGCTGCGTGAGCCTGTGCATCTGAGGCATAGATGTACTGAGGCCTGCTGGCTTCCTCTACAGTGATGGCAGTGCACGCTTGAGCAGCAGCTGCATAAGCAGGAGCTGGCTCTGTCGGTATAGATAGCTGAATGATGTATCCATCCACAACAAGGCTTGCTGCGTTTGTCTGCGCCTTGATGGCACTGGTGCCAAACTCTACATAGCCCCACCAGCCTACATTGCGTTGAAATTAAATCATCCGGGAAGGCCTTTCAGGCACGGCCTTGCTCGCGGGTAAACTTCCTTATAATGAAACAAAAGGAACAGGAACAGACTACACTGTTAGGTATGCCCACAATGACTGCTGCACATGAACTTGGACTGCTGGTCCTGATCCAGGCAACCCCCGTGGACGAGCAAGCAAACACATGGGGATGCCCCAAATGTGCGTTTGCATGAGCTGATGGGAAAAACCTCACAATGCAAAGGTCACATGGGAAGTATGCACATGATAGTGAATTTTGGCCTCACCAATTGTCTCAATGGTGACATTTGTGATGGCTGTTTCTCCAGCTGTGCTCCAGCACATGCAATGCTCAGTGAGCCTACAAAATAATGTACTGCCATCAAGGTAGGTTGCACAGCCCTCTTGATGCAAGTTGGTGATCTGCCAAAGCATGATGCGCTCCATTGCTTCACTACCAGCTGTTGGCACCACACAGCCTGCAAAGAGCATGAGGAGACTGCAACAGGTGACAAGTCAAAATTCAAGCGCATACTAGCCCTTCGTGCAAACTGATGGTCTGCATACAGCTCATGTGAAAAAATGCCGGAGTATGAAAGGGTGTCGTGCCGTGCTAATGTTGCACAATATTACATGGTGTTGACCTATGCTGTCACACACAGTGCTAGCATAGAGATACAAACATCTCATATTGTAGGTACATGTCTTGTGCTGCATTGAAAGTATAACACATACCCCCACACTCACCAGTGTCAGCCTCAACATGCTCAGCAGCTGCAGCTCTTGCAGCCTCTCCCACTGCCTCAGTACTGCTTGGCACAGATTCTGCTTGGCCTCCCATTTGCTGTACAGCTCCACTAGGCTGTCCACTAGGCTGTCCACTAGGCTGTATCTCAGACACGTTTGCACTGATGGTTGGTGCTGGTACAGCAGCATCACTGGGACTAGTGAGTGGCAGGGGCTTGCTGGGGACTGCCTCAGGCGTCCTGGCTGGTCTGGGCAGCCTTGCTGGGGACAGGACAAGTGGAGGGAGCGGAAACTGTTCTGACAGTCCCAGCAGTGGTGCCTTTGATGATTGCAGTGCTGCTGCTTCTTCTTCACCTGATGCTGTTGCGCTTGTCGAGGGTGTGGCCATGTCAGAAGGCTTGGCAAATGCTTGGTCAGGCATAAGCATGCTGCTGCTGGTGGCTGGTGGGGCTGCTGGGGGGGTGTTCAGGGGGTGGGCATCAGCATCACACTCACAGTGCTCCTTAGCCTGCTCAGAGAAGTCCAAGGCACTGGCAGCAGCAGCAGTCTGGGGCTTCTGTAGGGCGTCTGTTGTAGGCAGCTCTGGCTCTGGAGTGGGCGTCGCGCTGGCATAGCTACCAAGTAATGTCCCCAGCGCATTTGTGGCTGGAGTTGGGGAGGGGGGTAGTGTCCTTGGGGAAGTGCTGAAGCTGCTGAGCCCAGGCAGGGCAGGGCTGCTTGGGACAGCCCCATTTGGATCAGGGGGAACAGGGCTGTCAATTGCAGCGCCAGACGGGCCGCTCAGATTAATGAGGCTGCTGGGAGCAGCCCTGGCCTGGGGCTGTCTGAGGATGGCATCAACCCGTGCAGGAGCCATTGGTGACCCTGACAGCCCAGCTGAGCCTGCATCCTCCCCCACAGGTATGACAGCAGACTTGCCATCTTGAATCTCCACCAACTGGTCACAAACAGGCTCAGCGGCCAAGTCTGGTCCAGAAGCATTGTCTTCACACACTCCTGATTGTGGGAATGACGTAGCATCTGGAGACCTGCTCTGGTTGTGGACAGCCGGCAGTTTATACGCAGCCTGTGGCACAGCCTCATCAGCAGCAGCTGCCTGTGGTCTTGGCTCAGCAGCTGCATCCAGGTTCTGCTGCTTGCTCTGATCGGTGGAGCCTGGGATTGGAACAGGGCCTGCAGAGGCTTGTGCAAGGGGCATTTGGGGATGAGTATCATGGTCTGGGATGGGTGACATCTGGATGCCGAGGCTTGCCAGGCGCTGCCTGCTGGACTGCAACGAGGGGCAGAGGGACTTAGACAGGAGTCCAGACAACGAAGGGCAGGGGAAAGGGGCGGACAGTTAGACTTGGAGAGGGGAAAGGGGGGGCGGGGGCGAGGGGCGGAATCACACACAAGTTACACAAGGTGGGGAGATCTGAGACAGCAATCAGACAGGGCGTTTGATTTGTTGTTCAATGAATGACATCTGGCTTAAGTGACTGTAGCAAGCAAATCTACTGAGTTTGGTACAAAGCAAGGTGAGGTAAGGTGTACAAACGTTCACTGACAGAGTTGCAGCGGAAGATGCAGCATAGCAACTTCGGCAGGGATGTATTCATGTGGACCTGTTCCAGAACCAGCAAACGAAGTAGACCATGCCAGAGATCAAAAACAGCAAGAGTAAAACAGGAGTTGTGCACAACTGCTATGGCTGACCTTCTCCTGAGTCTTGTAGTCACTGTCAATGGTGTCAAACACACTTTGAGGTGGCCTGCATCACAGAGCAACAAGTTGCGCGGCATTGCTGCACTTCTGCGGCTACACATGTGAGGTGCCACATAACAACACTACTCATGCAGGAAAGTATGCACAGTTGTGGCATGAAGCCGCACACGCAGTTGCTGTTGCGCAAGTGCACCGCTATTGCCCCGCTGGCCTGAAATGTAGACGCCAGATGGTTAGCCCTGCGTGAGGGTGACAGATGACTGCTGATGTGTTGATGCACAGCTTCTGGCATGCAAAACCAACTACATCCATAGAGGGAGCTACCCAAGATTGTACGTACCTGACCCAAGCAGAAGACAGGTCTTGAATGAATGAATGAATGAGTGAATGAATGAAAGAAACGAATGAATGAGTGAATGAATGAATGGATGAATGCACCTACATAAGCAGACACACATGTGGCTGACCTGCTCTGTGTCTCCTTGGCTTTCATCTCAAGCCTGACTCTCAGGCTGCCCACCTGCTCTGGGGTCAGGTCTGGCTGCTGGAGCTCATCCCAGATGACAAAGTACTGCTCACACAGACTGATGCGCCACGCAGCATCTGCATGAGCAACCTGCAGGCGGAGGGAGTGTCAAACCTTGCGTGCTAAACATCAGTGATGTAAGGTACTGACTGTTGGAAGACTTAGTTTTCTCGGTGAATGGGCTAATGCTCAGCGTGCGGGGTTCATCCAGCAGTGCACTGCAAAGCCACATCTGCTTTGGCCATAGGATAACAAGCTGGTGAATCCTCAGCATGCATGTTGAGCTTCTGCTCACGATGAAGCTCAGCGTGACATCTGGGCGCAGCAACGCATTGAAGAGTCACAAATAGAAAGGGAATTGTTATTCAATTGTTCATGCAATGAACGAATGTCTGACTGCACTGTGTTCTGAACTGTCACTATTTGATGCCACGTACAACACCTCTGTTTGCATGATTGTGTCACGGCATTGCATCACATCACATTGCATGGTGGGTAACACTGCTATGGTAATAAAAAATGGTGTATGCAAGTGGTAATTGCTTACCTCCTGCCGTGTCAGCCTAGCTTGCCCACTGTTCCTCAGGATCCTGCCTTGCTCCAACAGCACCTGGGCTTCTGAGCAGCCGGCACTGTCAGACAAGCAGCACAGCGGGACGCTTTCACCGTGCTGCAGCAGCAGAACAGGCAGTGGTGCCCCACTTGAGCACTATACATCATCAAGCTGAATACAAGTGTATCCGTGGACTTCTGCAAATGCAGGCTATTTGATCAAACACAATGCCAGGCAGACTGCTGCCGCTGTTGTGTATACTGCTGGGTTGGCAGTTCTCTCATTGAAGCTTTTGCCAAATTCTGTGGCTGTCTTCTTCCTGGATGAGCCTTCATGGCTCGCCCTTGTCCACAGTCCGACATGCAACAATGCACTCTGCATAATATGTCGTAGACGAGTGTGTGCAAGATCCCAGCAAGCTACTGCTGCATGGCACCATAGCCTCACCACAGCATTTAGATGGTGCAATAAAGATGAGTCACTAGCCGTGAACGTACCATACGCATGTAACACACAGGATGCATAGTATGGGAAGCGGGTTTGCCAAAAAAGTTGAGCATCAGATTGTCATGACATTCACAGTGCATTGAGTGCAGCATTGACTGCATGTCTTGGCCGAACAAACATGCTTGCATGCACTGCAGTCGCACAGACAAGCAATGTTAAGAGTGTGCGTACCATGGTCTCAAAGACAAGGCCGTTTACAGGGCAGCTGCGCACAGCCCTGATGCGGTGCAAGTACTCCCCAGCTGGCTTGGTGCCCTTGTCTCCATCCTCCCCAGGATCAGACTGAGCGAGAAAATAACTGCCCAGAACCACACTGTTGAACTTAGTCTGTCCCAGAGACTTTCGCCTGGCTGCAGCATAACATGCTTCCTCAAATTACAGTGCTTGTCGACAAATCGGTGTAGGCGGCACGGCAGGTCTGAACAGGAGCCCGACGACGCTTCAGCAATGCAAATGACAGTGGTAAAGTGGCTATGCAATACTCTAGCCAATGGGGAAGTCGTGCTCAACAGCTGTTCAGCTCAAGTTGGAAGACGAGGCAGGCTGCAAAGGTGTTGCATGCACCAGCACTGGTGGCAAGCAGCAGCAGCGGACTGTGGAGTTTCATGCAGCTTGAGATCCAGAATCCTGGTTGGCAGACAATGGCGCAAATTGTTCTTCTGAACAGTGCTGACATCCCATGTGGACAAGAAGCCTGAGTGCACTACAGAATGTGTGTGGGTGTTGCATGCTTGCGTGCACACACATGCAGGTATTCTGCAATTGTGTAATGACATGTTTTCAAACACAAGAACAATCTTGCATTTATCCTAATGGTAAGCCGGTGATACCGCAGGTAAGAGCATGGCTGACGCAGGTAGCAGTAAGAGTTCAGGTTTTAAACCCTAAAAAGGTTCAGATATTGTGATGGGTAGTCATTACTTATGATACAGCAGGTCAGATCAGATCATGGCTAAAAAACCTGTTCAAATAGTTATAATATTGATTACAGATCTTGATTCTGCAGGTGCGAGCATGACTGCCGCAGGTAGCAATTACAACACCAGTATTACGCAATGGCGGGCAAGAAAGCAGGCAAGGGAGTGAATACCGTCTAGCTCATGCTCCAAGGCATACAGACCCCGGAGATGTGGCTTGCGCAGCAGCATTCTGTTGATGTTGTTGGCAGTGCATGCTGCATACTGCACCATACACACGCTGTTGTCAGCAAACATTGTCCTAAAGATGCGGCAGGAAAGGCAGCGCTGTTTTCAACTGCATGGTGCCAGTCTTGTTGAAATATGTTGCATACATCTGCATCCTGATGAAATTGGGAATCAGGCCAAATGGAGATTCGCAGAGCTGTGACTCAGCATCCAGTACACGCATTGTCTCAAGCATAGTTATTGCTATACATGCAAGTTAACACATGTGTGGGTGTCTATGCCACCGCAGCGCATGTTGCGAAACACGAGACATGCACAACTCTCATTTGACTTTCCCAGCTGTTGACTGTTAACCCTCTGTCGTTTTTGACACTATTGCAAGTAGCAGCAGTAGTAGTGGTACATTCACTATGACCCAGCAGTCGTGCACATACCTCATCATCGCTATCATGCTCTGGCTCAAAATCTGCAGGTCCGGGTTGATCACCGCCTTGTCCTGCACCGCCTCCCATGGACTGATCTCCATCAGGAAGACTGCCAGACATGGCATTGCCCCTGTCAGAGCCACTCCCCTGCTGCTGAGAATCCAAGGAGCGCTGTCCACTTCTAATGGCAGCTGCTGTTGTAGTGTGCATGGCGGCCTTGGCCCCAGCTGTAGAGGGGGTCCCGGTTCTCTGCTGTTGTGCCTTGGCCTCAGTTGCGGAGGGGGTCCCGGATCTCTGCTGTTGTGCATGATCTTGCTGTTGCTGTGAGGGCTGAGCGACAGCAGCAGCATGACGAGATTGCTGTGCAACAGCACCAACATGAGGCTGCTCTGCAGCATCAGCGCCGTGCTGTCCCTCAGCTCTGCTGCCAATGTGACTGTCTGATGATATGTCCATGTGGGTGGCGGCAGGATCAAGGGATGGCGATGATTTATCATGCAAGGTGCTGGTCTCAGGTTGCTGTGGGTGCTGGCTCCTGTCTGGGCTGCCAACCTCTGCTTCAGCAGACTCCATGTCGGTGTCATTGCTTGCAGCAGTACTGGAATTGGGTATGGTGCTCTCGGACCTATCCTCAGTACTCAAAGGACAGTGAGCTGAGCTGGCACCTCCGACAGCAGCTGCTGCGCCAGCTGCTGCAGCAGCAGCCAGACTGTCAGTCTTCTGCTTGTTGGCTTTGGCCTTCTTCGTATTCCTGGAGACAGACCCAAAAACGTTATTGATGGGCTGAGACTGGGACTTCTTCCTCTTCTTGGAGGCTTTTGCTGAGGCAGGCTGGTCAGCTTGACAGGATGGTGCTACACCCACTGGCCCTTCAGCTAATGCATGGGCGGCTGCAGGGGGTCTGTCCAATGCATGTGCTTGTGTATCAGCTGCATGCTTGAGCTCTGCAGCAGCAGGCTCGACTGTAGGCTTTGAGGGCGTTCTGGATCCTGCTTGCTGAGCCGAGCTTGGAGCAGCTGAGTCTGAGAACTGAGCACGGGCCTGTACGTCACTAAGATCCTGTTTATTGCCAGCCATTAGGTCATCTGAGCCTGAGAGCGGAGCAAGAGCCTGTGCATTAGTGAGTTCCTGTTTGTTGCCAGCCGCTGCAGCAGTTGCTTCAGCAGGTGCAGCTTCTGCAGCTGTGTTAGAAGGTGCTTCCACAGGGTTCGCAGGCACTGAGCAGGCCACAGCTGCTGCTGCTTGGTTGACAGTGACACTGTGATCTTGTGCGGCAACTGTGGGCACAGACGCATGCGCCCCTGCCAGACTTAGAGGTGCCACAGGATTGGTAGACGTCAGAGGTGCTGTGCATCTCTGATCCTGAGCAAATGCTGCTTTGGCTGCTGCTTGTACCACAGACTTGTTCTCTAACAGCCTAAGCAACCAAGCCTGCATAACATGCCATCCAGACAAGATCAGCAGCAATCTGGTTGGCAGAGTGCCAACAAAACGTCACCGTCCATGATATGCCCTACTGCCTGTGTCGTCAAGTGTGTATGAGATGGCTGCTGTAGTCCAAGATGAATTTCTGGGGTGATGCAGGCACCTGGCTTCATCACAGTATCAGCATGATGCAGGTAACATACAAGACTGGCGCTGCAGTACCAAACTTTCTGTAAAGGACCATATGCAAACTTGCCTGCTGTTTTCCTTGTCTGCGATTCTGTAGCAAGCCAGCTGCTTGCATGGCTTCCTGCGCTTTGTGAGTACACAAAGATTCATATGCCGGGTTGACGTAGATGTTGCTGCTGCTCTGCAGAAGTTGCTGCACCATCTGTGCTGCTCCTCGATCAGCATCTGCATCAAGATCAGGCTTTCAGCCTAAACAATGTTTTTGCTAGCCCCTTCGTGGGATTGCATATGCACATGTTAATACCTGTTTGGGCAATGCGGGGTCATATACCTGTCTGGGTCACAAATGAACCTCTCTAAAAAAGCACCTTTGATGTACATGCTGGCATGCACAGTAGATCTGTGATATCGTCTCCACAAGTTTAATTGATGGAAGGTTGAACACATTGGGTGTTCAAAAGCTTATGTGGGTTTGATCAGACTATGACAGACACATAACATTGATGGCAACAGGGCAACATTGCTTCACCTTGAGTTGTGACATGAGGTGTCAGCAGTCTTGCAGCACTAACACAGAAGGCGAATTTGCATCCTTCAGCCAACCAACTAGGTTACGCAGGATGACTGTGCCAATCACGTTGCTCACAATGACTGTGTACATGGCAATGAGGGGGCTACTGCCATGCCAGGTGTAGGCCGCAGGAATCTGACCTGTGAGCTCAGAGAACAGCGCAACACTGACTTTGCCCTTGGCACGATGCAGTACCAAGGGAGCATGGCCCCAGGGGTCTACCAGAACCCCCCGCCCGGCTGGCTGCAGCAGAACCCCTTCTGCTGCTGACGGCCCACCTGCCTCAGTACGTGATTGTGGGGTGATCCTTGGAGGGACCCCCTGTGATGAGTCAGCAGCAGCATGCTGGTCAGCCTGCTGGACAGCTGCAGGGTCAGCTGGTGCAGCAGCAGGCTGTGCAGCTGCTAGGGTAGCATCAGGGCCTTGGGGAATGGTGTCCTGAACAGAAGGCTGAGTTTGTGCAGGCTTGACAGAGCCTTCCTTGTTTGCAAGAGTCCCCTGCGTCTTTAGTATCCCGCTCTGTGTTTGAGTCTGCTGCTCAGGGACTGGCTGTGTGCCTTTTGAGCTTGCTTGGATGGCTCTGGAGGCTTTCTTGCCGGCTGCTGCTGCGGTGGCTTTGCCATTCGCAGTGGCTTTGGCCTCTGAGCCTGTCCACTCAGCGTGCAACGCTATCCCTTCAGCTCCCAAGCTTTGCCCTCTGGCTCTCAAGGCAACCCCAGCCAAGCTTCTCTTTGCACCTCCTGCAAGTGGGCGTGCAGCTGATGCAGTCGGCCTGTCAGCTTGTGATGCAGCCTTTGCAGCTGATGGTTTCTGCCTTTCAGCTTCTGGTGCTGCTTGTTGAGCTTGGGTGCTGCCTTGTGCAGCTGCTGGTGCTATCCCTTTGGCTATCTCTGAGCTGCAGTCTGTAACGACTGGTGCAGCCTCCGCAAGTATTGGGCTGTGCCCTTCAGATATTGGCCCTACCCCTTGAGCTAATGTGCTGTGCCTATCAGCAGCAATTGTAGGCCCTTCAGCTGCTGTGCTCTGCGTGTCACCAGCAGCTGCCGACTCCTTGTCTGGCTGCCTTGAAGGTTCACATGCTGTGTGTCCAGGCGCTGAACCCTGCCTATTAGCATCTGCTTCAGCCTCTTTTGCGAGCATGCTGTCATCTGCAGCTTCAAGTGATACATCTTTAGCTGCTGGGCTCTGCCTTTTGCTTGCTGGCAATGCATCTTTGGCTGCCAGGCTTTGGCTTTTGCCTGCTGGTAATGCCCGTTTGGCTGCTGGGCCCTGCCCCCCAGCTTGAGATGCAGCCTTTTGAGCCTGGACGGATTCATTTGCATCTGCTGGAACTGCAGATTTGGTTGCCAGGCTTTGCATCATATCTGGTGTCACCCCTTTGGCTGCTGGCTTTTGCCTTTCACCCTCTGGCGCTGTCTGTTCGGATGCTGTGCTCTGCCCTTTGGCCGATGGCACTGCCTCCAGGCTCTGCCTGTCAGGCGCTGATGCTGCCTTCTGGGCCTGCATGACTTCAGTTGCACCCACTGCTGCTTTGTGAACATCAGGAGTGCCATGTGCTTCAGCCTGCGCAATTGCTATGGCTGCTGCTTGGGCACATTCACCCATAGACAAAGACATCCGCCGCGCTGAGCTCAGTCCAGGCTCACCTACAGCTGCAGCTGCCTGAAGAGCTGTATAGAACTGCAGGCACAGAAAGCGTTTGGAGTCAGCAGTGAAGATGCTGTGTTCTCTGACATCCTGCTGATGCAAGTTGTCAATTGCCATTGTACAGGCTGTTGGTCTTGCTGTTGAGCACCTGTTGGTCTTGCTATTGAGCTAGCCTGTTGAGCTCTCAGGCTGCAAAGCAAGGCAGAATGTGCCAGGACATAGTCAGCTCTTCCCTTGAGGGTCAGAAAAGTGCCCTGTGTGGCAACTGGGCATACCTCTTGCATGAGAAGGCGCTCATCAAAATGACCAGGCTGCTGTAGCGGATCCTCAAGTCCTTCTGCACCAAGCTGCTGAAGGCCACACTGGAGGTGCTGAAGCACACAAGAGCAGCTGTCTGTCTGCATGTGGTCCTCACATTCTGTCAGCAAAATGACCTGCATACAATTTGTGTCAGTGTTGAAATAGTACACCACTGTGTATGACTGCGTGTAACTGGATGTATGACCGCGTGTGAAACACTTTGCATTAATCTAGCTTGGACAGGCAGATAGGCAATCTTTTGCGTAAACAAGCAGTCACATGTTTGATGAGAGAAAAGAGATGTTGGTGATGCTTCCAACATACCTGCCGAAGGTTTGCAACCACACCAAGATAGTAATCTGTCTTAGAGGAGTGTCCACACTTCTGCTGATACTTGGCCAGAGATCGTTTCAAAGCATCACTGGTGCAGGACTCACAGCCAGATTTGCCTCTGGCAGGCAAGTATTTTGCCTGCAAACAAGCAAGTGCGTGTGTCAAGACAATCACAATGAGGAAGACTGTCAGATCAGACAGCCACTGTACTGCATCAGCTGGCTGGGTGTCTGTGTACTGCTGAAACACTGGTCTGATGTGCTGTACAGTCAAATTACAATGTCGTCATTGTCTGGATGCAGCACGTCACAACCTCTCATGCAAAATGCAAAATCAATGTGACACGCAAGGGAGTTTGTTTCTTTAAGGATTGCAGCAGACAGATACCCAGCTTCCTGATTTGCCTGATGTGCAACTTTGCTGGTCACATGGACACAGGCTGCTTGCTCCACCAAACATGCAAAAGATTGCGCTTGAGACAACAAGATGTCTGTATACACACTTGTTGAGGACCATGCTGCTGTACAGCAAAATAAACTTGAGGACCATGGTGTTTGAACGACAGAACACAGTAAGGCGATCATGCTGTTTGTAATGGCAAAGTATACTGTGCGGACCATGCTGTTTCATACCGTGTTAGAACCATGCTGTTTGTATAACAATATACAACATGAAGACCAGGAATCTGCATGCGCAATGTATCACAGCAACAAAAGAAGGGATGGGTCTGTACCACTCTCTGAGTGCGCAGCCACCTCAGCACGTCCTGCTGTGCAGCCTTCAAGGCCTCCTTGCAAGTTGCCTGCCGCTGGCGAAAGCTATCTGTCAGCAACCACTGTCGACGTGCACTGTCCGGACTGAGGGCTGAACCTCTCGGTGAACTCAAGGGGTGCACAGGGCTCAGGGCTGACCCTCTCGGTGAGCTCAAGGGGTGCACGTCAGTATCTGCAGCTGCCTCGCTGCTCTGCTGGGGTTCCTGCTGCCTGGTCTGCACAGGCTCTGTAGCAGGGCCTGATTCGAGATGAGTCTGGGATCCGGCCGGCTCATTCAGGATGATCTGATTCATCGGTGAGCTGTGCGCAGGTTCTGACTGAGTCTTGCGCAGCGAGGCAGGCTGAGTCACCAAAGGCAGCTCTGTCTGAGTGACTGCCTGCCTGCCCTTCTGTGGAGCCCTGATGGGCTGCCCATCTCCCAGTGTGCCAATCGGCGGTGCTGCAGCAATAGGCAAAGCTGGTACTGGCATTGCAGGTCCCTTCACCTTGAGCCTTGGACAATTCTGCCGCTCCCTGACCTGCCTCATCAGCCTGCTGATGGAGGGCCCACTCAGATCATGAGAAGGCAGTACATCCATGGTGCCGCCTGTTGTAGCTGTAGCGGGCACGGCAGCTGATGGTTGAGTGGCAGCTGCTGCTGATCGCTGCTGCTGTGGCAGAGCCTGCAGACTGGAGTTTGGTAGCAGCTCTGTCCCAGGCGATGTGGCTGCGGCTGGTACTTGTTGACGCCTCTGCATCACAGGTGTGCAATCAGAGACTTTGTACATAGCTGTGACGGGCAGATGCGCTGAAACAACAGGAATGCTCGGGTCTATCACTTGGTCATGACCAATCATCAAGCCTACTCTTGTTGTGTATCAGCTTATCTGATACTTTGGTGTGATGAAAGGCAGGCACTTACCATTTGCACCCGTTTTGCAAGCAAGTGCTTGCCTTTGAGGTGTTTTGTACACATGATAGACAGACCATTACACTGGTAGCATTCCCACCTGTGGACTGGCTAGCTTTTGGTTGCCTGGCGTTTTGGACCATTCAGCAAGCAACCCTGGATCAAAGCTGCCGACATGCAGCATGAAGTCCTTGATGCTCAAGCCCAGGCCATCTCGCTGTATTACCTGCATTGTCGTTACGAGCTAGTGCTGAATGTCACATTGGGTGACATGACGCAGATTGTTTTGAGTACATGCTGAACCGTTTGGTGCTTGTTTGACCTCGGTATCACTTCTACTGCCACCAAGTTCTACGCATAAGGCATGCTGGGTGCTCAGACTGTGTGGTCAGAATTTGGCCCGAAGTATGAGCATATTGCAAAAGCCAGCAAGCATCACTGCATCGGGGTTGACAACCTGAAACCACTTTGCAACACAGCTTCTGCACTGTGGACACACTTGTCTTTGTCCATGTTGCCTGTTACACAAAGAAGGGCAGAGGGCACAGGGCCTTACCCGTCCAGACTCTGCAATGAGGTAGGTGGACAGCTTCACAACCACATCTGATTCACAGGCTTGCTTCTGCTTCTGTACAGCTACCAGCCGATCCAGATACCTCACAATGAGGTGGCGCCATTGTTTGACTTCAGGAAGTGGACTGCCATGAAATGGAAACAGCCCTGATGCCATAGGCATGTCTTTCCGCTGGTTGTGCAACCTTTTGACAGCATACAGCATGAAGAAGCCATCAAGGGAATGGCGCTGGGCTTCCATAGGAAAGAGCCGAGCAATAGATGCCAACATCTCGTCAAGCTGTGCAGAGCTGCAACTGGACAATTGTGCAGCCACAGGCACAGGAGCTTGTGGTTGAGGTGTCACAGTTGGCGCTTGCTGAGCCTGATGAGCCTGCTGTGCCTGCCTCTGCACATTGGGTGGCTCTCTTGACTGTACAGATGACATGTCCATTTCTTGCAGCTTCTTACGGAGCTGCTGAGACAGCGCCACACCAGGCAGCTGCTGTTGTAGCTCTGCAGGCAGCTGCTGTTGAAGCTCTGCAGGCTGAGTGACACTACTCACAGCAGGCTGTGTTGAGCCCATTGCACCTGCTGAAAGCGCTTGTTGACTGCCCCAGCCAGCCAGTTGCTCAGGTCCTGCAGCCGCCTTGGGTGAGCTGCGTGCCAAAGCAGCATCAGCACAGACAGGCTGATGCTGTGCTGCCTGGAGGTGGGAGGGCGTCACAGCACCAGCAAGGGCAGCAAGCCTAGGTGGACTGAGCAGTATCTGGACTGGTTGAAGGGCCGAGGACAGCCGCGAGGCATGCGGTGGCGCTGTCAGCTGCCTTGATGCAGCTTGTGGTTGCTGAAGCGCCTTCTGCTGCTGCTGGAGCGCCTTCTGCTGCTGCTTTGCCGTATGCATTGGTCCAGCCTCTGGTGCACCTAGAGCCTGGGATGCGGCAGCTGCTTGGAACTGCGACAGAGAAGCTGCCTGAGACTGCTTTGCCATCAGAGCAGGCGGGTGTAGCACTTGCTGAAGTGCTGCTGCTGCTTTGGCAAGAGGCTGCTGGAGAACAGTTTGCGACTTATCTGTCTGGCTGTTGTTTGATGCTTCAGGCTGTTGTGATGCCTGTCGGGCTTTCTGTGCCGAGGGCTGCTGGTCAACATGCAGCCTGTCTGCAGCCTCCTTTGGGGCCTGCTGAGGCTCCTGAGGCTGCTGTGCATGCTGAGGCTGCTGAGGCTGCTGTGCATGCTGAGGCTGCTGTGCATGCTGAGGCTGCTGAGGCTGCTGTGCAGACTGAGAAGAGTGGTTTGCTTGAGACGGCGGTCTTGACTTAGGCTGCTTGCTTGCCGTCAGCTTCTGTGCAGAGTGCAAACATTGCGTTGCTTGTGCTCTAGTTGACTGACCATGTGGTGACAGGCTTGAGGCTTCCAGACCTGTTGTAGCAGCCTGGTGAAATGGGGATGATGACGTGACTTTGTGATCTGCAGCAGAAAACATGCTGTGTGATGAGTTTGTGCACGGACTTTGCGCATCAGCAAGTAAACACGGTTTTCATACATACCAGCAACAGCCTGGGCTTTTTGTGTGGGTTGAGTGCCTGTCTGAAGGCCAATCTGTCGAGTGACATTTGCACTACTAATCTTGGAAGCTCCTGCACGACATGAGTATTGCTGTGAGAATGCCACAAATTTACTGACAAAGAACGGCGAAGAAGATTTTCGCAGCTGATTGTTGCTGTGTTAGAGAACATACCTGCGGCAGCATGCTGCCTAGCAGGGTTGATTGCTGCCTTTTGTTTCTCGCTTTCACGATTAACAATCTGCTGAAGGGGGCTCAGCACATCTTGCTGAGGCTGCCTAGAGCTGGCAGCAGTGGCCTGGCGCTTCTCTCTATCCTTGTCATACTGCTTGCCAATGCCCACTATCCTATCATGTGGTGGTGTTGGCTGTCTCTGTGTGGGAGGGAGTGCATGATTGTTCAACTGCATCCTGACATGCCTATGGCAGTGGCCAGTCTGGTGTGAGGCAGGAAGAGGTGCTGGTGGAGCAGACCTTGGCGCTTGTTGGGGAGTATTGCTAGCTGAATCATCACTGTCGCTGTCATTGTCAGCAAGATTCATCACTCCAGAATCAGGCGCACTACTGGTTTGGCGAGGTACTGACAAGGCCCTGGATGGCTGAGGTGCACCCTCTGTCAGGTCTATCACATCTGTTTTTTGCATTTGTTCACGTGTGTCGACATTCACGCGTTTCATCTGACAAACACAGTGTGATGTTGCTGCTGTTGCAAGCACAGGTACGCTTGGCAAGTTGGGGCAACCTGATCAGTAGCACTCAGACAGGTGGAGACCCGCAGGAACTGCCAGTCACATATCGTGAAGCTGCAAGACAAACGTAGGATCATGTGCGATTCGTCGGCTTTGCTGAGCCGGCTATAGTTGGTGCGACCGTATGAAGTGTCTCCAAGTGTAAAGCTTGGGTCTAACGATAGACTTCAGACAAGCAGACTCTGTGACACGCTCACTTTAGCGACACTGCTCCAGTTCCGTGCCGTGCAAGTCTACTGTGCAGATGGTAAGACAATCGCAACGGTACTGATTTGCCCTTCCGAGATCACGCACCGTGCTCAGCATGCTGAGTGAGAACCGTCATTGCCAGTTACCAGCGTCTTGCATCAGTTATCGTCAAAATAATTTGAGTTGTTGCATGCCTGCATCATGCTTTCTGGTGCGAAATCAAATTTCCTTGACAGATTGGACAATGAATTCACATCACAGAATGTTTCTTGCAAATGATTAACTGGTAGTCTACTTTAAGGATCAACCGGTAGGACCCTTTGCAGTGTACATGTGGCCTGCAGTGCACATCATTGCAGTGCACATCATTGCAGTGCACATGTGGCCTGCAGTGTGTATCCTGCACAGGCCCTGTTGGACTCCAGTACCAGCATATCAGCTTTGTCCATAATAACATTGTCATAGTGACAGTCTTTAGTCATTGTGATTAAACGTTACGCCGTACTTTACGCAGTACTTTGAATTGAAAGCCTTGATCTCGTGCTGTCTTTTGAACATGATGCGGTAGCGCTTGGCAGAGCGGTGCACAGAGGCTGTGTGACAAGCTGACTGTCTCTTGCACTTCGGCAAGTGTGCTTGCTCGCTGACGAACCGCTCACGAGCTTGACGTCGTGGTTACGCGTGGGAAAGTAGTCTTTCCGTTCGGCCTTAGGTTCGGTTGTGGTACCGCAGAGTGTCCATAGCAGAAGTGTGTGTTTGTGTGTCTGGATCTTGCATGCTTCCGAGCGTTCCTGTGTAGTCTTGGGTGGCAGTTTTCACGGAACGTGTCTTGTTTCCCTTGCAAGATGGTGCTACAAATCAAAAAGGTGAGAGCGCTGTCTCTGTAAGGAGTAAATTTGAAAGCATGTAAGCATAAGCAATGATGAACAGCACTGACGCGCAGCTGCTCAACATGCTTGTACTAAGTAGAATTTTTACACCAAGTGTATTTGCAGTGTGGTCCTTGTCTTGTCTGCTGCAGCACAACATATACATTAATTACTTGCACAGTGTGTGCACCATCTTTTTCAGCATTGCGTGCCTATGTCTTTGCTCACTGCATGTGCGTGCACTTATAAGCCAGCTGTCAGGTGCGTCATTTGAATTATACCTGTGCAAACTGTTCACCTCTGCCTTGTTTCTGTGCAGAGCACTCTTCAGCAACAACCTATAGCAAGCTGTATCTAGGAGTATGCCAGGACAGACATCAACAGCCAAGAAGGCAGCAAGGGGCACACAGAGACCTGCCAAGACCCCCACAGCAGAGGATGGCCCCAGGCCTGGCACTGCTCCAAGGACAGTCAGGCCACGTCAGCTGCATGTGAATGACAAGGTGCAACAGCAGCATGCATGTGGGTTGCATTCAGAAACATGCACTTATGCCCAGCCTCACATGAAAGACAGGTTGTGCAAGTAGCATATGTCATACATGCAGAGTTGACAGTGTGTCAAGAAGAATTTGTCCAAGCAGCACGTATATGCACACAGTGCCTTTCCAAATACTATGAAACCATTTTGCATCTTAGCGGTCTCTAATTGTTGGTACTCAACTGCATCTGAGTATAGATTGGTCTGAAGCCAGCTACATGCTATCATGTGACCCTTAGCACACACACATTCTGGCCCCCAAACATACCCCAGTACTGCAGATGCGCGTTGTAGTCGGCACTGATGACCCAGACATAGCTGGCATAGATGGCGGAGCCTTCCTGGAATATCTGCAGCGGCAGGAAGAAGAAGCACAGCAGGGAGCAAACTCAGTCAGACTGTCGGCCCTACCGCCTAGGGTCGCAGTAATAGGCCACACATTCAAGCCAATTCCTGCTAGCCTGGAGGCTCCTGAGCTCGGTGTCTTGGGCAAGCCTCTGCCTGCTGTCAGACAAGAGGCAGCCAGTGCTATTGCGACGCCATCATACACCAACATTCAGAGCAGCTCGGTCCAAGGTAGCAGTTTGTGTCCATTTTTGTTCTGCTCTGTTCCATTCTGTTCCTTTCTGCTGGGACTCAATAGATGTTGCACATACATTGCAATGTGCGTGGCGTTGTGAGAGTACCTTTTGAGCATTGCATGCACACCCCTGGTTATTGTGCTCATGCATCAAGCTGTCAGCAGAGATGTTTGACAAGACAGACGCATATCTTGGCAATACAGGACCCTGCTTTGTCACCTGTATGAAGCACACTCATGACAGCTCAGTTTGCACTCTCACATGGCTTGTTCATGCAGTACCAACTTTGGTCTTGTGCCTGTTTGTCTTGACTGTCACATAGTGACATGAGACAGCCCCACATTGGCAGCTCAAAATTGATTTGCACACGTCAGTAGACCTTTAAGCCACTTTTATGACACTTTTAGCATCCATGCACTGCTGCATGCTCTGTTCATGCCCAGAAAAGTGTCAAATGATGTACCAGGCTGTCAAGCAGACAGCACACGTGTGAGCAAACTTGGTACTGTGCAGAAAATTCACTTGGTGGCAAGTCTGCATACATTAGGTATGTGGTCCCCACACCTGACGATGAGGAGGCGACTGTTGAGTATGATCTGGACGAAGAAGACGAAGACTGGCTGCAGCATCACTGCCAGGTCAGTCATGCATCTACACTGTCACAAAATGTGCATTGCCTGAAGCATGACATTGGTCAAGTGAGCTGTACTCCTGCACACCTTGACTTGCAAGGCTCAGTAACTCACACGAAGCTGACCACTGGTCTGACTTGGCATCACAACTGCATTGCTTTATGCCTGATATTAGCAGTGTCTGATCTTGCATGAGGTGACAGCCTCTCGACATGTCTCATTAAAGTATCTGGCCGGAAACACCATGGTTAGGTCACATGAAGACAATGCTGCATGTGCCTGCTTTGCAAGCCTCCTTCAGTAACTGTCATATTGTTGAATCACAATCTGACAGTCACTTATGCTCCATAATGCATACTCCACAAGTGCAATACAACAATGAAATATGTTCCATGTTGGAGTGCTGTGAACTTGTCTTACAGGGTAAGCAGAAGATGTCAGAAGATGAGATGGAGCAGTTGATGGACGCACTGGAGAAGATGCACCACACTGAGCTGCAGAAGCATCCGGAGCGCTGGGCCAACCTCATTGGCTCACCCTTGCCTGCCAAGTAGGCAGTCAAACTCTGCCTATCATCTGCCGGTTGTGTGCCTATTGTTTGCTTACTGTCTGCCTATCGTCTGCTTACTGTCTGCCTGTCGCCTGCCTGCATGTCTGCAATGCTTCATACAGCACAAGCCTAGCAGCAATGGATCTTTCCCAATGCTGAGCAAGCAAGGGGCATCCGCATGCTGCCATGCACCTGCAAAGGCATCATCCAGGCGGTGGATGTTTGGGCTGATTAGTAAGCAAGCAGCGTCTGCATGCACATTTAAGAGCATCATCAAGGCAGTCATGACAGTCTGACCCCAGCAGGACTTGCAGTTACCTCTGCAGATAGCACACGCAATATCGCACCCCCGTTGTGCAACTGCTGCAGGGATGGCAAGGGAAAAGGGAAGGCCAGCAGTGACGGTCTGCAGCTGCCTGATGTGGACACAGTCCTCCCCCTTCAGACAGCCCTTCAGGGTCTCAGCAGCCAGCCTGCAGCAGCCGTCAAGGCGGTGTATCTGCACTGGTGCCATAAGAGGCAGTACTCTGAGAGGCCGCTTCTGCAGCGCTTGTGGTACGAGCCGCCCTGGCACAGGCTGACAGTTGCAGGTATGTCTGCGTAGAAAAAGAAAGAGAGTAGAGTAGAGCAGAATGGAGTAGAGCAGAGTAGAGTGCTCCCCTCAAACAGTGGCTTGAGAACTTTGAGCGCCTCTTCAAGGCCTTCTGCTGACCCAGGAGTCTGTGGCATGTCTGCTTACAATGAATACTGCGCTGCAGCTATGACCATTTGCGCTGTCAACATCGACACAACATGTCAACACACTAAGCTAGCAGCACGATACAGTGCAGCTGCTGTGCCATGGCATGCTGCATGGTTGCAGTCCTGTTGGCATCTCACATTGCTGTGGCAAGGACTGCTGCAGACCTGACAGTTGTGAGCCACCACAACATATGGTTTGCATTTCGTTTGCAATGTAGCGCATGCATTTAGAACAGTGACTTCCAAGGTGCAGTAACCTTGTCACCATTTACGCTTCAGCTCGCTTGTCAATATATGCACAGTGTCTGATGGAGTTGCTGGTTGATAATTAGCTCTGTGGTGTTCACTGCTTGAAGCAATCTGACAGTGCCCTGATGCTATATGTAGGTAGCAAGGGCAATTTGACAACGCCCTGATGCTGTGTACAGGCAGCAAGGGCAATTTCCACAATGCCCTGATGCCGTGTGCAGGCAGCAAGGGCAATTTTGACAGCGCCCTGGTGCTGTGTGCAGGCAGCAAGGGCAAAGCCAAGACTGAAGGTGAGTCTGAAGATGATGTGCCCTTCATGGCTCAAGAAGAACGCCGGCCTGTGCACAGAGCACGCAAAACCATGCAGCTGCAGGATGTGGATTCCAAGCTGCGTGACATGAGGTATGCCCTTTTTCCTTTGGGCTGTGGCTTTCTGTTTTAGCTCTGAGCTGCTGCCTTAGGAGGCTCCCTTTACTATTGTTAGAAGGCATAGAATTCTTTCCCCTTTTTTCCATGAGGTATGCTCAAAGATGTCCTGATACTGCACGCAGTCCTGCTTTTGTCAGCACGTGCTTTTCTGCACGGCTTGAAGCAGTAACAACACATTAGCATCTGGCCACATCAGTCCCATGGTCAGCAGCTAGCCACTGCTTGCCCACCAGCCAGGGCACCGTTCATCTTGTTTCAGATGTGCCATCACACAAGCCCTTGCACCTCATACAGGGAGCTACTCAGGACTGTATGTACTTGACCCTAGGGGGAAAAGCCACATGGCCGATGAACAAAATGAACGAGCATTTGCGTTATAGGGATGACCTGGAGCAAGTGCGTATCTTGGCCGACCAGTGCCGCCGCCGCGAGAAGCTCAGGAAGCGTGCCCTGGCCTCCTGGCAGCAGAACATGCATGTCTTGCTTCAGCAGGCAGTCAGTCTCGATCAGCGGCTCCTCGCTTCCTCTTCACCCAGCACTTCTGCCAAGCAAGTTTCACCCTGGAAGCCTGTGAAGCCACTCTTCATCAAGGCACAGTCTGGCAGTAAGCATGGCCACAGCAAGGGGAGCAGCAGCAAGCAGGCGAAGCAGCTAGCAGCAGAGATTGCGGACGCCAGTGAGAATGCACAAGCAAAGCTTGCACACGATATGGCGCTGTCGCTGCAGCTGACTCGTGGTGTGGCTGACGAGGCAGCTAAGCTGCATCATGTGAAGATCATCAGGGCATGTCCTGGACAGCCCAGATCAAGCAATGGTGCTGTTGGGCCATCAGAGGAGGCTGTGCCAAGTGGAGAGGTGTGTGCTTCCAACTGTTTGCTTGAGTCAGTAGTATGTTTGTCTGTCAGTGTGTATCTCCTAAAGTGCTTTGAGGTGAGGTCTAACAGCAACTCATTGATCTGTTTGCTGTGACTGTTAGGCGGGTTTCAATGATGTTGACAAGAAGCCATGCATTGCCTAGTTGCATGTGCTCGTGTATCTCTCTGAAAAGCCTATCTGCATTGCAAACTGCGTAAGCTGGTGCCATACGCAGCAGATAATGAGCTTCACATCAATCAATAGCCAGCAAGTCTGTTGCGCGCACATGCCTTCCAGGCAGTCTGAAACATGTACTGCTCTTGGTTGTACAAAGCATTGCGTCTCTGAGCAGGAGGAGCTGTTGAGCCTGCTTTCCAACTTATCTGCAGAAACTTGGCGCAGCAGCCGCTAATGGTCCTTCCTCTGCGTCCTGCAGGGCCACAGCCTCACACAGCAGCAATCGAGCCCTGTCACAGGGGCACATGACATTGCTGCTGAAGCATGTGAAGACCCCAAGTTTAGCGACCTTGGAACCCACCCAAGCAGCAAAAGTCCACGAAGGCTCACACGATCCATGCAAGCTGAAGGTCTGCTCAGTGTGCCCTCCCCCAGCGCAGTCAGCAGCAGCTGTGTCACTCTGAAGCCTGCAAATACAGACACACATCCCGGCATCAGCCCTTGTAAAGTCACTAGGTCTGCACAGTCCAGAGGCACGGATAGTGATGCTGCGCCCAACAGCCGTTCTCAAGCCCAACCTGTCCGTGAAGTGCACAGTGATCGGTCACAGCAGGCAGCTGTATCTCAGAGTCCTGTGCTTCAGAGGGTGACAAGGCCCAAGCAGGGACAAGTTGGCACAAGCATTGATCACCCCCTTGAAGCAGCAGGGCTGACCCCTGCGGGTCCCTCAGACAACGGCACCCTTCCTGTCTCTTTGTCTCCTTCACTCCTGTCCTTGCCACGGACCACCAGATCTGGCAAATCGTGCGTGAGTCAAGGTCCAGTCAGCTCTGCCAGTCAGAATCCAGTCAGCTCTGCTGCTGTATCACCTCGCACTCAGCATCCAGTCAGTCCAGCGCAGACACCTGACAAGCACTCACACATCAGCCAGCTCAGAGTTTCCACCAGATTGGCGCCAAAGGATGTTGCAGTCACGCCTGTGCTTGCTGAGGGCTCCACGCAGGAAGGGCAGGCTGGGACAAGCCCTAGGCAGACACGCAGTCAGAGGGCTGTTGCAAGCAAGGCTCAGCCCAGCTCATCAGCTCAAGGTGAGCTGCACCCAAACATGTGATGCTGTCTTGACGTCTTTTTGGCATTTGAATCATGACTCACTGTTCGCGATGGTGATGTTGTGCAGAGTTGTCAGCTGCCAAACCCTTCAGTCCAGTATAGTCATAGCTCTTTCCAGTGAAGTTAAGATGTTGTTTATGTTGCAGAAGACGCTGAAGAAGCTGACGATGACTCACAGCCTGCTGCGCCAGAAGCTGAGCAGGCACCTGTCAGCTCTCCTGTCATCACATCTGCTGCAAAGGCCCCTCAAGTGCTGAGGGCCTCTCAGCACAGCAGCCAGAAGAAGAGGATCAGGGCTGCCAGCACAGGCAAAGCTGTCAGATTCAGCAACAGCAGTCCTGAGCCCTTGCACATAGACAAGCCTACCAGTGCCAAGAAACAATCTGACCGTGTTGTCAGTGCATCTGACCCCTCAACAGCCGAGGCAGATGCACCAAACCCATGCAGCTTTCAAGACGGTGCTGTGAATGTGAGCCTGATAAGATCTACAAGATCTGGCCGGCTGCTAGGCGTGATATCTTCTGAGTCTGTCATTTCCTCAGCAGCGCCTGAATCCACTCATGCACATCCTGACAGCCACATACCACAGGCACTGCTCAACAAGCCACAGGTTCTGTCTGCAGCTCAGTGTGAGTCTGGTGATGAGGCATCCAATAGTACCAGGACCACCCGGTCTGGTCGCTTAATTGCTGCCAAACCAGGACCCCCTCTTCAACCAAACAGTATTAGCCAAACTGCCCATGAATCTGCCGACACAGCAGCAGCTTCTGAGCCAGGTGCTGTGCAGCCTGAGTCCACATCAGCTGAAGCACGAGCTGTTCCAGCAGCTGCTGCTGGTGGCTCATCGAGTCAGCCCTGGGACCGACCCCCGCTGGGTGTGGGGCTGTCTCTGGGCGTGCCTGAAGAGGCACGGTGGGCAGATCAAGGGAGACCCAGCACAGATCATCCCCGGCATAAGACCAAAAGTGCCAGCATGATGAGAAGGTATTGCATGACATTTATCTGAAAACTGTTGTCACACGGTTTGGAGACTTGGACCACAGGCTTGGAGGATGAGTCCCTGCATGTGGTTGTGTCATCAGTGTGTAGTGAGAAGGTGTTCTTGTCATATGGTGTCAGCACCAGAGGCTTGGAAGTTTAGTCATTGGGTGTGGTTGCACTTTTCGGTGCATGATCAGGATTGCACTCTTCACTGTCGTCACCAGAAATTTAAGTTTTTGTCAATAATTAGTCACAGGCAGAGCAGTCACAGGCAGAGCAAAGCAGGCAAATAGTAGCAAAAAGCTTGTCCAAGAAAAGTGGATGGTTTGTATAATAATGTTGTGGAATGGCAACAATGGAAGCGTGTACATTCAAGGTGACATTTAATGCTCTTGGGATCAGCTTGTGATCATTATCAGTGCATATCATTTCTTCACCGACTGCATTCGTGACACATGTTTTGATCCTTATACATGAATAATTTGCCGCATGTGGCCTTACAGGACTCTGAGTCCACCCCTCAGCTCACCAAGACCCTTACCCCCTCAGCCCCCCAAGTCACCCCCATCTAATCACCCTCAGGCCCTCTCTGGCCCCTCTCAGCCTTGTACTCAGTTTCTAAGCCAGCTTCCTGCCAGCCATTCACAGAGCATCAGAGTCACTGTCGACCGCGGCTGTGACCCTATTGTCTTCTCAGATGACTCAGGATCTGACAGAGAACCTGAAGAAGCAGGTGGTGCTGCAGCAGGAACGAAGTGCAAGCGGCCAGTTGCAAGGTACACATTGAGCGTGATCTCATTAGCTTTGTCATTAGAAGCTTGTCCAAAGTTTGGGGATCACTTCTGTACCGCAGCTAGTTTAGTCCATGTTCTAACATATGGTGGAGCTTTTGCTCATGGTGTCAGCAACCTGTGTCATGGTCTTTGGGCAATTCATTGTCATCACCAGCTGAACAAATGTTTGTTATGGTTGCAGCAAGTACATGCATATGCTGCTGAGCATATCACAAACCATAGCTGAGGATCTTGTGCTTCTGGCATGTAGGCAAGAGCCTGCAAGGAAGGCACAGAAGCATGTCGTGAGTGCAACACCCGGTGAAGTCACTCGGCGAGTCACAAGGCATGCTGCCAACCAGTCTGCAGGTGCTGCTCAGCATGTCCATGCGTCCACCACACTAGTAGACAGCACACGCCCTTCCATCAGTGCAGTAGACACTACACGTCCGTCCACCAGGGGGCTGCTGGCCTCAACCCATGCCTCACCCATTGCCACTGCCCACACGCACACACAATCAATGGCAGACATCAGCACATCAGCAGCAGGTCACGTGCTGTCTGCTGACCGACCACTCACCAGGGCTTTGAGAGCCGCTGGGGCTGTGACTACACCAGCTGCTGCAGCAGCCCCCAAGGCAGCCATTGGGGCAGCTACGATATCAGCCAGCAAGCCTCCTTTGCCGCCCACAGCGGCAAAGGCACTCACTGCCCACAAGGCAGCACAGAAGGGGAAGTCTGCTGGCCCAGTCGCAGCTTCAAAAGGAGGCTCTGCTCACAATCCTCTCCCAAGGGGTGAGTCAGCAACGCCTCACATGGCTACAGCAAAGAAGCAGAGCAGCACCACACCCGATAGATCTGCAGTCGCTGCTGAAACTGCAGATGCAGCTGCTGTCTTGGCAATGGGGGTGGACCCTGACAGGCCTGTGACCCGCCGGTCTGCAGCGCAGCAAGTCGCAACCCCCAGCACAGCTGCTGCTGGTGCTAGTGCTGCTGCTGCTGCTGATGGGACATCACTACCCAGGACATGCAACCGCAGTAGGAACAGCTGCAAAAATTTGGTATCATCTTCTGCCCAAGATGAAGGCAGACTGCAGCCAATGCCAAGTGGGGAGGCGGCAGCAAGGACACAGGCGCCGCCTGCAAAGAGGAAGAGGGGGCATGATGAGGTAGCTTCCATGGAGCTTGCAGCTCCAGGTGAGATCTGCCTCTCACAGTGTGCTGTAACACAGCATCATAAACCATGACACCCTGCGGCAAACTGTTTGCCTGCTCAATTCAATAGCCTTGAGTCACTCTGCTGCACCTAGTGTGCTACACCCAGAGCATGCTCAGCATGCATAGCAGGATGCTGCCCACAGTGTTTGCCCCTCCTATTGTGCAAATGCTGACATGACTGACTTGAATGACACCAATTCCAGCGGATCTGCTTACTTGAAAAGTGCTCCAGGCACCCTACTCAAGGTACCAAGACTGTGTATGGCTCGCAGGGAATGGACGTGCTGCACCTTCAGGCCAAGCAGCCGGTAACGCTGTGTCAGCTAGCAGACCAAAGCACCAAGGCGCCACAACAACCGCCTCCTCAGCTAGATATGCTGCCAACAGGATTGCCAAGAGCTTAGTCGCCGACGCCAGGTCAGCAAGCAGACAGGGCAGTGTTGCAGTTGCCCCAGCCAAGAAGCCCAGACTCCCTACACACCCATCTGGCCCTGCTGCTAGACCCCAGCTGCATGCGGATCCAACCCCAAGCGACGGCAAATCCTCTGTGGCAGCAGTTTTGCCTGCAGCTTCACCTGCAGCTGCAGCAGCTGCTCTGGAGCAGGCCGCTGCCTCAGGGAAAGTCGGCTGCCCCAAGTGTCGGTATGCCAAGTATGGGTGCAAGAAGTGCCGTAACGCATATGTCAAGAAGACAGGAGTGCTCATTCCTGTTGACAGAAGCGTCCAGGCTGCTGCCTTTGCTCTTCTTCAGCCTGCATCAGGGTCCAGTCAAGGGCCAAAATCTGGTCAACCAGTAACAAAGGTTAGTCAGCCACCATCAGCATCTGCCGCAGCAAGCCAGGTGACGGGCACAGGCATAGATCGGTCTGGTAAAGTCCAATCAGCCGCTCAGCTAAAACCTGCTAAGCGACAATCCCCTGTTTCAGAGATTGATCAGCAGCAAGTCGCAAAGAAGCAGAGGCGTGCTCCTGATAAGCCCATGGCAAAGCAGGCTGCCAGTTCAAACCAGGCAAGTGGTGGGACAGCTCCTGTCACTCAGGATGCCAAATCAGGCAAGCCAGCCACAGCTGTTTTGCCAGCTTCTTCTTCAGCTCCAGGCTCAAGACTGACTGGCAGTGTGAAGAAGAGCGGCACAGCAGCTCAGCCACATGCCTCTGAGGTGTCAGCCAGGCTTGCCAAGCGAGTACGTCCGGCCAGCAGCCCTGCCCCACCTCAGGGCAGTACTGACCCAGGTGACCCAGCAGCAAAGCGCAGCAGGTTGTCTGAGAGTGTGACTGCAGCTGATGCTGCTGCTGATGCCACTGCTCCTAGCGCAGTACAGGCAAAGCCCAGCAGAGCATCCCAACCCAATGCTGCTGATGCTGCTGCCAATCGCTCTGACAAAGGCAAGGCAAAGGCTGTGGGTGTCAAAAACAGCAGTGCTACTGCTCTACACAGACTCAAGCCTAGCTCAGTATCCAAGCCCTCTGCTGCTGCTGCTGCTACAGAAGCCCAGAAGCACAGAGGCAGCAGTAGTGGTGCCCCTCAGCCCAGCAGGTCCTCAGGAGCAGTCAGGAGGCCAGTCAGACTTGCACCTGCAGGGCCAAATCCCAGCAGCAGTAAGCAGCAGGATATGGTCAAGGGCAGCACAGCAGCTGTTCCAAGCGCAGGCCAGCTAGGCAAAGCAGTCAGTGCACCCAGATCTGCTGCAGGCAGGCGGAAATCTGATGTCAAAGCTGTGCAACTGCAACAGGATGCAGCCCAAGGCGCTGTTATTGCAATGCCCAAACAGGCTGCTGCGAAGGGCCCCAAAGCCACAGCTCCTAAACAGGCCGCTGGCAAGGGCCCTGCCCCTGCTGCGCTCAAACCGGTCATGGGTGCTCAGTCACGTTCAGTGCCTTTGCCTAAACAAGCTTCGAAGGCTGCTTCAGTACCTGCCAAGGCAAGGACAAAGTCAGTAGCTTCCCCCAAAGTCATGACTGCCGCCAAGATCCAGCGCACAGTGTCTGGCAAGGCAGCAACTGCTGCTGGGCATGCTGTGGCCGCAGCCCTTGACAGCAAGCTGGGATGCAGCAAGTGCCGCTTCGTGCCTACTGGGTGTAAGAAGTGCAGGGCAAAGCAGGCTGGGCAGTTGAGTCTGACTGCTGCTAAGTAGGCTTGATTTGTCTGGGTTTGTTCTGAGGTAAGATGACGGTTGCAGACAGGTCAAAGCTTCTGTGAGATGCATAAGGCATGCCTGCTATGCAACATGACGTTTGAGTCGGAAAAACCTTGCACAGCTGCAACATGCTAGCTGCTTGTCATCAGAAACTTTGTTGCCGGCATCCAAATTTCTGTCCGTTATGATCTCAGAACGAATTTCATTTGCCTTTGATTGCACGATTGACAGATGCTTGTAATGTTTTGTGCATTGACATCATGTGTGCTGCCCGCAGGACCGAAGAGCGCAAAATCGAATAAGAACATTGGATGGTGTCTGCCCTTTGTTCTCCAGCTTGGCTCTCATTCTGGTCACATCGTCAACACAAAGGGCATGTTCAAAAATCAAACATTGATTGCATTGGCCAAGTCTGATGGTGACATGGTATCCGTTTGTGATTAAGTCAGCAGACTTCATGTGCAAGTTGAATTTTGAGATATGTTGTCCACATCTGGTTGCTTCTCCGATTGGTATTCAATTGGGTTTATACCACTGAGAAAGTTACTGTTATATGCATGACGCCTTTTGATGCCTTTTGATCATCAGCCTGACATTTCATTGTGCATGTCAAATAAAGACATCTTGCTGTTAGGCTATACTTGAGTGTATTAATATTTGTGTGGCACTGCTGTACACATGTGAGCTCACAAGGTGTCGACCTTATAAGAAAGCCGGCAAACTTTGGATGCCGACATATATGTACTGGTACTGTAACACCTGATTTAGTAAGCATACACTTGTATGCACCTTTGGCATTGGCGTCGACAATCAAGCACATCAGGGGACAAGGTTCTCTGAATCCAAGGGGATGCAGCATATGTGCTTGATTAGCTGGGGTCTGTACTGTCCCCAATCCAAGTGACCAAAAATTGTTCCAAACAAGTCTACTGTACACGCAAAGCTGTCTCGTCCTGGTAGCTCGAATCTCTCGAAGTTCACGTTGCCATGTCAGGCAGAGGCAAGGGCGGTAAGGGTCTGGGAAACGGGGGTGCCAAGCGTCATAGGAAGGTTTTACGTGACAATGGCGTCTTGCACGACGTGGAGGTGTCAAGCGTATTTCAGGACTTATTCACGAGGAGACGCGCGGTGTTCTGAAGGTAACATCAGCCCAGATGGGGAATCATAAATGTTTGTACAACCAGTGCAAACAGGAGCGGAGTACCACAGTCTTATAAAACTGCAGCGTGAATACTGGTTGCTGTTGCCTGGCATCCTGCAGGTGTTTCTGGAGAACGTCATCCCGGATGCAGTAACCTATACCGAGCATGCCCGCCGCAAGACTGTCACAGCCTTTGATGTGGTTTATCCCCTCAAAAGACAAGGCCGTACCTTGTCTTTTGAGGGCATAAACCATGGTGGTTGAGCTGCTTTACTGATGCTGTTGCCTTGTATTGTGTCATGCTCCTAACCATACCAATCAGACTGTTCACGGAACCTACACAATACAGCTTGGGCTTTGGCAGGCAATGCTTGTGCAATCCTAATAACAAGCTTAGCATTGTATTCAGCCTGCAAGTATGCATCTGGTTATGGTGCATCTCAGCTGAGACGGTCTACATGACAAGTCAAGCCTTGTGCTGTCAACATGAAGAAGACAGTCATGAGCAGTTTGGGTTGTGTCTCTTCCTCGCAAATGGTTGTAGAGCAAAACTCTCTCGCAGTGCAACTTCTGTTTTTCTCTTCACATCTGTGTGACATTGCACTCTCAGTCGATGTTGCGTTTGTAGATACCCCTTGATGGGCATGACAACAAGCTGCCGCAGTAAGAGTCGACAGGCTACATGCAATGCATGAAATTAAATGTAATCGATTGATAGGCAACACGCGCATGAAATCATCGTCCAATGAATGTGGGTTGTCTCTTTTCTTTAAATGCCCTCATACCCTCAAGGCGGTCTTCTGTCGTCAAGATCTGCACCAACACAACTGCAAAGTCAGTGTCAAATAGTTGAAGTGATCTGCAGGACCCCACTGCAATGAGTATGCACAGGAAATCAATGTGCTGACCATGCACGTTTCCAAATCTACAGACAAAATCGACATGTGTATCCCCATGGGCAAAGGCAACTTTGGGGTTGTGGCATCATGCACAAGCTACGTTGCACAGCAGCAGCTGTGGAGTCAGCAGCAAACCTTACCTCAGCATAATGCTTTTCCTCCACCTTCATCCCACTTTCAAGGTCTGTTTCAAGGCCTTCATTGATGGCTGCCTTGGCACTCCTCAACGAGACTGGAGCAGCCTATGTGCAAGGACACATTTTGCTCATTGAATCTTTGGGATACAGCGCAAAAGTGCATGCAGTGTCTGGAGAATGCAGAAGCCAAACCCTGTGATGCATGGTGAGCTGCTGAGCCTCATAACATTGAGTTTGCCATGAACATCAGGACATGCAACAGACTGCTGAAGACATGACTCCTTGCCTGTGCAATTTCCCTGGCGAGATCCAGAGCAAGTTGTTCTGCAGAGCCAGACATGGTCATGTGATCCACAAGACCTGCATTCACCCATTCCTTGTTCATCCCTTTCTTTCTGCTGTGCATGACACAGCTTGACATCATGAGATGCTTCTGCTATACAAACAGAACAGAGCATTGTTTTGTGCTTGCATCAAAGACGTATAACACTGGCAAAGATGCATTGTTTATGTACACATCAAAGAGGCTTATATTGACTTTTGCTTTGGTGTTGAAGCGCTACCTATGTCAAGTGCCTCCTGTGGGCCAACAAAGCGGCCTGTGAAGATCATCTCTTTGGACTTGCTCCTGCCAATCAAGCGCGGCAGCCGCTGAGTCCCTCCTGCCCTTCAGATGCATCAAGCAAACACCTTTAAGCCAATCTGTGGTTGCAAGTTTGTCTGTCTGAGATCATGTGCTCCAAGCCATTCGGCAGGTACAAGGAATTGTTCGGTATCATACGCCCTTGGCAGTGCGCAAACAGGACTGTGCACATTTTGAGGACAAGCTTTGCCAACTGGCTGTAGCGGTGACCAGAGACAGGAGCACGCAGACAGGCCTACCCAGGGATAATGCCTAGCCTGGTTTCTCGCAAGGAAAACTTTGCGGATGGTCCTGCACAGCAACCCTGGTAAACATGAGAGGTCAAAGCATCACTTTGTCATGGTCAGCTAATGGATTTTAACTACACAAGCAAAGGTAAATGATCACAGCTCACACCTGCCACTCTCAGGTCTGCAGTGAGGGCAAGTTCTGTACCTCCACCTATCGCATAGCCATCTACAACAGCTATGGTTGGTACTGGCAGGCCCTGCACAGCTGACAGCAGCAAGCATGCATGTTGCTCTTGTGATCACAGCTCAGAATGGCAAAGAACAGCATGGACCAGCAAGCGTGTCACTGCTGCTGCTGCTGCATTGACTGATATGATTGGTGTCGTGCCTTTCTGTACAGCAACAGTGTACACAATTTGGATCTGTACCGCAAGAGCACTGAAAGTGGCGCGCAAGCCTTTGACGAACTCTCCACCTTCCTCTGGGGACATTGCTGCTCGTTCCTGTAGGACCTCAAACATGCAAAACTGTTGGAAACCATGTGTGTGTAAGGAGTGCATGTATCAATGATGAAACCTCTCAATGTTACCACAAGCACTGTGTGCCAGTCAACGGCTGAGACGTGAGTAGCTGTGTTCACCATGTTCATTCAGTGAAGTAGAATGTCACCTGCAGCTCTGCATCAGCTGCTGCGGAACAGGCCTTTGCCTCGGGCGTAGTCGGCTGTCCCAAAAGGCGGTATGCCAAGTATGGATGCAAGAAGTATTGCCATGCAGGATGCTCTGTCATCAGCCAAGAGGGAGGCCGTTGCGTCCTTTGGAGATGAGCGCATTCTGCTGGAGAGGTTCATCCAGCGACCCCGCCACATTGAAGTCCAGATCTTTGCTGACCAGCTCGGCAATGCCGTTTACCTGTTTGAGAGGGACTGCAGCGTGCAGCGTCGCCACCAGAAGGTGTGCCTTTGACTCTCGGGGATGCAGCAATGTGACTATGGCCTTGAGACTAATATCAGGCGTATCCATTTCAGTGGGTCTACTAATTAGTATACTTCTACACTGGGTTTTTTTGCACCAACAACAATGCATTCCTGCATTGTTGTTGGTGTTGTTGTCATCATGATCATGAGTGTGGTATGCCATTCCCACATTAGCTTGGTGCTTTACAGCATAGGGTTTGCATAGGGTATGCATAGGGTTTCGGGATGATCCTGGTTGTAGTTTTCAAGTTGATCCACAGCTGGCATGCATGAAGCTCCCACAAACTTATCTGTGCCTCACGAGAGACAGCCTATTCTTGTGTTGGTGAACACATACAAAGGCTCAACCTTTCTGCACAGACCAAAAAGCTGTCCTGATGCCTTTGGCTTTCTTATACAGCAAATCAGCTGCACCATCCTTGGCTTGATGTGGTTTCTACATTTAGGTGACAGAGCCTGCCGACTCCAAACATGTTGTGCCACTCTTTTTAGTTATAATCACAGCAATGATTATGTTTTCCGGCTAATGATGAGCTAGGGCAAGCCTTGTCTCTCCAGAGCTTTTGAGTGAGTACTCTTGCCTTGTTTGTATAGGTGATAGAAGAGGCACCAGCACCCAACATCTTACATGAAATAAGGCAGATCATAGGGCAAGTCATGTCTCTCCAGAGCTTTTGGGTGAGTGCACTTGTCTTGTGTTTATAGGTGATAGAAGAGGCGCCAGCGCCGAACATTTCTCTGGAGTTCAGGCAAAACATAGGGCAAGCAGCTGTGGCAGCAGGCCTGGCTGTGGGCTACCAAGGCGCGGGTACGGTGGAGTTCATTGTTGACACTGACACCGGCGAGTACTTCTTCATGGAGATGAACACCCGCTTACAGGTAGTAATAATACCCATCGTTGTCAACAATAATAATGAAAATGGTAAATAATAAAAACCTCCCTAAATCCTTCGGCCTTCTACGTTCTACCTTCTGCCTTCAACTTTCTACCTTCTACTTTCTACCTTCTACTTTCTACCTTCTGCCTTGTACCATTGCCTGCTACCTTCATCCAACACTATTTACCTCTCTTGAAAGCAGTCTATGCCATGACAGGTGGAGCACCCGGTAACAGAAGCCATTACAGGGCAAGACTTGGTGGAGTGGCAACTGAGAGTGGCTGCGGGCCAGGCCCTGCCGCTCACTCAGGACCAGCTGCATATCCAGGTAAGCACACCTCCCTCCAGAGGCAGTCTGCTCTTCGGGATATAGAAGCGTCATTTGCTTTTGGAAACGTCCCTTTCACAGCGTGAATGTAAACCTAATAAAGTCTGTGGAGTAGTAAAGAGTGTTTCTATATTGGGGGTGATATGTTGGCTCGTGTGAGATGTAATGTGTGTGTGCATCTACGTGTGAAGTGTAAATAGCATAATAGACATAGCAAACATATGTATGCGGCTAGTATTAGGTCTATATGTTATACTTCTTTGCGTGCTTTACATCTCTCCACGCATGCGGGGTGTCTGGTTCTAATCAGTAGCTTTCGTGTACATACCATTGCCATTCTCATGCACGCAATACATGCTAGTATGCCTTTTGCACAGCAATTAGTTGTAATGTCTGGGATGCGCTCTGAAGTTCTCATGACGACAACGGCCGTACCCTTTTACTACAATTGGTTTTGGACTCTGAGGCTTGTTGCCTGAATGTGGCAAGTTAGCAACATTGCACCGTGCTCCCACCCACACGCCCAGTGGTTCACTACCCTTTCATCTCCTGTCAAGCTATTCAAGTAGCATGCAGGGGCATGCATTTGAGGCAAGGCTGTATGCTGAGAGTGTGGCCAACAATTTTCTTCCAGCTACTGGCACTGTAAGGCGATGGCAAGTTCCGGCCAATGCCTCCTTCTTTGACAACAGCAGCACTGTCAGGATAGACAGTGGAGTATCTGAAGGTGATGCTGTGAGTAGCCTCACTCTCCTCTGCATTGTGAGCACATCTTTACACTGTCACTGTTGATGTTGCAGCCACACCTGAAACAATTTTACTGTTTTGGCAGCAAAGGCTGATATCATGCACAAAAGTGAATATCAAACTGACATGTAGTAAGTTGGTTAGATTGATCAAAACTTGTGTTGCAACTCAAGCTGGTCTGGTGTCGCTGTAAGGCAGGCTGAGTACAGTTAGCTCAAGCCAGAGCTATGCCAAAGCGACTTACACTGAGTTGCATGTATGCTGAGACATGAATCCAAACTAGGAAGCTACTCAGGACTGTTGAAACTTGACTCTAGGGGAAGACATGTATTGCACGAACACATCTTTGGAACTAGGACGGCTGCAAGTGCTTTGCCAACTTGAAAGCATTGAACTGTTATTATTGTCATAATTATCTTTGTTACTATTGTTATTGTTATTGATGTTATACTACATCTGGCAGGCCATCACCAGGCTTTAGAGCAGTGCATAGCTACAGCTTGTTGGCTGGCCAACTTTTCTAGTCTTCTTCTTCTTCATTTCCTTCTCCTCTGTCTTCTTCTTCTGATGATGAGACCAGACCACATTGCTGCACAGGTTGGGGTGAACTATGACCCCATGGTGGCCAAGGTCATTGCTAGAGGACCGGACAGACACACAGCTCTGGCAAGGCTCCACACGGCGCTGTCAGACCTGCAGGTCCATCTGTGCTGCTTCTGATGTGCTTGTTGTCCTGTTGTCCTGTTTTGGCAGCAAGAGCTGACAACGTGCACAAAAGTGAAATGATAATTGGATTAAACCGACATTTAGTAGAAGCACAGGGTGTCTTTTCATTTGTCCGGCTGGCTATCTACCTTGGTGTCAGCAGCCTCTGCTACCTGCACGCTACCCCTCCGAGTCATCCTTTCAGTGAAGAATAGGCCTTCTGGCTGCAGCATAATGTGGATGCATGTTGTGTTTTGCATTGAAATCAGCTGACAGGCAGCATGCTATGCACATGTTCACACTCATCAGAGGCTGAGCTGTCACTCAGACAAAACATGTGTTGCAGATCAGTGGGCTGCTGACTAATCAGGAGTGTCTGAACCAGTCTCACACTCACAAGAAGCTGAGTTGTCGCTCAGACAACATGTATCGCAGGTCAGTGGGCTACCAACTAACCAGGAGTTTCTGAAGCGACTGACCACACATCCAGCCTTCATTGCGGCAGAGCTGGACACCTCCTTCATCCAGCAGCACCATGCCAGCTTGGTGGTTGCAGAGCCCGTGGCGCAGCATGTCCTGGCTCTAGCTGCAGTTGCTGACCACCTGTTGCAAGTCCAAGAGGTGTGCACCTCTTGCAAGAAGGTCTCCTCTTCTGTCAGACAGAAGAGCAGAATATCAGCACGTCTGTCTGTCCATCTCTCGAAACATCTGTCTGTCTGTCTGTCTGTTTGGCTGGCTGTCTGTCTGTTTGTCTGTCTGTGGTTCAGTAGGAGAGTGAATATCAGGGTGCCTAGCACCATGACATCTGTCTGTCTGTCTGTCTGTCTGTACCACCACAAACAGATTGCGGCGCAGCCAAGTGCTGTGTTTATCTGCTGCAAACCTACCGGATGCACTAGCGTATTTATGACCTCACAAAGTGATACCTGCCAGGTCAGCTTTGCTTGCAGGCCCCGTCACATGCTCTCAAGCTGTTGTCTCCTGCTTGAACGTTGCTGAACAATGTGCTGCTGACAGTCTGCACAGCCACCTTAAACCCAATCGAAATGGCTGTGGAACCGCGCACATGCCATTGATAAACAATTTCACCATTGCACTTGCTGCACAAACACAGCTGTAACTGGGCTGCCACCCAAAGGGCTGAACGTGGGCAGCATGGTCAGTGTCCATCATCTATGACAGGTCAGCAAGCATCAAGTCAGCACGAGACAACTCACAAATCAACAAGCACCACATGAGCAGCACAGCTACTCTCTGACAGCTGTTACAAGTCAATAGTCAGCAAGCTTGCGTGTCTGATATCAGGGGCAGAAGATTGGGACATCTTTACCCGGAGCGTGGGGCATCTTGGACAGCAAGCGCATCAACCATGCCCTGACCAAGCCTGGCAGCCTTGAGCACCCTGCCAGTCAGACTCATCTTGCTTTTGACCTGACTGTGCATGGCCTGCAGAGCTTCACGGTGCAGGCAAGTATGCTTGACTGCGCCCACATGTCTCCCAAACCCTGCATGTCTACCAAGCCCTGTATGTCTACCAAACCCATGCATGTCTACCAAATGCTGCATGTCTACCAATTCCAGCATGTATCCAGCAGTAGTCCACACTGTGCAGGAAAGCATTTCTGATGTACTTTAAACCTATCGTGGCTTGTGCAATGCTCAGCAAAGGCTGTTTTGAGACTCTGCCACTCAATTTATGTTTTGTTGGACTGTGCGTGGCCTGCAGAGCTTCCTTGCATGCACAGTGCATTCATCTACGTATGTGCAGCATGCTGTGCACTGCAACCGATGTGAATGATGCTTGATCAGACCCTGATTGAGCTGCTTATCACTATGCTTGTTGTTGCCTTGTTCATCGTGATTATGTATGCTGTGAGCTCTCACTCCCATCTTTGCAGTGTGCTGAAACTCCTGTGGCTTGAGATGCATAAGATCAGCGCCATCTTTGTTTGCATAGGCAGGAGTCGCAGAGGCAATCAGTGTAACCAGGGCAGTACTCACTGGGGATATGCTGACAGCTGAGCTGGGTGACCAGCTATACAGAGCAACTGTGTCGACCCATACTTACTTGGATGAACAGGTACGCTGTCTGTGCCAGGCTCAGCAACAAGCATGCACAGATGCTCATCTTTTGGTTGCTCATAGCAGCTCCTTCTGAAGTGCCTGCCACAGTGAGAACAAGAAAAAAAGAAAACCTGTGCCTTTTCAGCAATCATGACAGGAGCCTCCTGAGGCAGCAGCCCAAAGTAGGCTCCCTTTATGATACCTACCGTCATGATGCGTGCTACAGTACCTTACACACATGCCGACAATCATCAAGTAACCCCTAATACGAACATGTCACAGGTGATTAGCATGTGGCTTAAGGGCAATTGCCATGAGTTCAGGCTGTACCCCGCAAATGTGATGCATATGTCACAGGTGATTAGCATGTGGCTAGAGGGCAATTGCCATGAGTTCAGGAAAGCTGTACCGCGTAAATGGTCACGCCTGGGAGCTGCTGCCAAGGTGGCAGGCACTGTGATATCCCCCATGCCTGGCAAGATCATCCAGGTGATCTCTTGTTGACTGAGATCTGACCACTCATTTCGCCATCGCTGCATGCCAGTGCTGCTTTGGAGCCAATCTGTCGTGCAACAACGGGAGCTTTGCAGGCACAGGCAGCACTGCAGAGCTATGCTTGAGCAAGGCTTGCAGCTGTCAGCTCAACCTGTTCAGTGTGACAATGTCCGGCCTGTAGAAGCAATGTGCACACAGGGTCCTTGGTCCCCACAGCCACAAGCCGCTGACAACCACCAACATAACACAGCATTCAAGTTGTGGCAAATCTGCAGGTGCTCGTGCAAGAAGGAGATACTGCAGAGGAGGGTGATGCAGTGGTTGTGCTGGAAGCCATGAAGATGGAGCACACAGTCCGCGCGCCCTGTGCTGGCACTGTCACAGACCTGCGCTGCTTTGTTGGTGCACAAGTGGAAGACGGTCACACTCTAGCAACCATTGTACCAGAATTAGCAGCAGCTTCAGCGTGATGTTTAGATTGAAGCTGATGGTTGAACCACTTAGTGTGCCGGTTCATGATTTTGTAAAAGAAGCCGGCAATTGGCACGTATGAGTTGTAAGAACGGGCTGTTGCCTACTCTCATCACCAAGCAGGCATTGTGATCACTCTGTGTGCTCTCCCACTACTAATCACGTTCTATGACTACTTCAGCGCTTAGGCATACATGTCTACTGGTGCTGTGATATTTAGGTGTGCTCTCCCACTACGACACATTCTTCACTTCTGCACGCTGACTTGAGTTGTGCAGCTGCTCAGACCTATCATTCAGATCCACTCGCTACACTGTCTGGACACAAGCCCATTCCAAGCTACAATGCATGCATAATATACATGCATACAGAGAGTCGAACAAAATAGGACTACGTCCTTGCAAAAATCAGAGACAAGACCAAGTATACACCTGTATATGACAGGTCCTGATTCTAACCCGCCGGCTCTGATTCTGTCTAGCCTGATACTAATGGAAAATGCTGCTGGGATGACCTTGCATGCCCGGCTGCTGATATGACCATTTTACAAAGCGTGACATCACAATTGGTGTGCTGAGCGCTCATTGTTGTCATTGCTGCTGAACAAGAAGCTCAGATCCTCCTGCAATTGCACGAGGGCTGTAATGCATTCGCTTCTTCAGAACCTGACAGTGCTGTTTGGTTTTGTAAGTTGATGTTGCGCACCAGACTTCCTAGCGATACATGATGTGACAACAGCCAGCCCAGCAACACCACAAGATGCAAAGCATGAATGAGCTCGCTTCAGCTTGAAAGCATGTTTTGCATGTTTGCATTGTGCAAGCAACAGCCGTGCTTGAGCTACCTTGTGAACACCTGAGCTACCTTGTGAACGTTGATGGCTGTCATCACTACATCATCAGGATGATTGTTTGCAAAATGAAGACATGGTCTCACCTGAGTGACCTGTACAGGCGTGATCTTGTTGATGGTCAAGCCAGCCTGACTTGCCCCTGTCTCCTGCAAGCCACCCCAGTACTCTTCTTTTGTCATGCCCATCTCCTGAGTCCACCAAGGCATACCAGAGCTCGTCAGTGCATCTGCTGCCTTTGTTGACATGGAGGCTGAAGCTGACAGAGTAGGTGAGGCTGAAGCTGGCAGAGTAGGTGAGGCTGAAGCTGACAGAATAGATGAGGCTGGAGCTGACAGACTAGGCAAGGCCGCTGCTGATGGAGGACCGAATGGTGCAGCTAGACTTGTGCTTGTCAACCCCATCCTGTCCTGCAGTGGCACCAATTGCTTGTGAGTACTATGTCATGGCGCATTCAGATATCCAAGCATCTAATGTTGACGAGTAAAAGCGTGCAGCCCAAAAACCCGTGTTGCGTGGCGCAAAACCAGCACAAGCTTCCTGTGCAGCACCAGCAGCTTTCCACAGAGCAACAACAGATTCGTAGACCAACAAAAGCATATTTATAGTGCACCAAAACCCAAATTTACAGTCAGGAATCTCAATTGTTCGTAAGCCAAGCGTCTTGAGTCTGCAACATCAGCTGAGAAATGACATAGCAGCAGGCATGTTATGGTTGCGCAGAGCTGCAATAGCTCACGCACCCTTTTCTTACGATGTGCTTGCTTCCTGCATATACATCATTGCTGCTTGACCTTTACGGTCCATCGCACCTGCAGCTGCTTGACCTGTGATCCCACAGCCTCCACTTGCTCAGTGAGCCTGTTGCGCTTGCTGGCCCTCTCCTCTTCATCATCCAGGCTCTCCCTGTCATCTTCACTTTGGAGGGTCTGCATGTCCTCGTCTTGGCAGCTTCTGTCGCCCTACAAAGCTAGAAACAGCTTGTATAACATATGGCTGAAAAGCATAAAGCCTGCACAACTGCAGGCCAGGATGCTCCTATGATACGGCAAGTGGGCACATGCAATGCAGCTGCACTACAGATCATAGTACTAGTATGCTGGTCAGTGTCTATTGCTTCCAGACAGTTTGTGGTCAGGAAGCTACAGCGTCTACAATTTGGATCTGTTCAAAAGAGCAGACAGCATCCCACTCAGCCCCTGCTTCCTGTCCAAAAGCAATGCCAGCATGCGTGCGCACACTGTCTGCCGGAATAACTGCTGGCTTAAGCTGATCTTGGCTTGCCCGTGCTCTCAAAGTCTGATACAGCACAGATCAAGATGATACAGGCAAGCTTCCATTCTGAAGGCTGAGTCATGATCACCTCATCATCTGAGTCAGCTGACATGTGCTTCATGCCCCATGGGTGTCCAGTCATCCAGGTGCTGTACAGGGCTTCCCTGTACTCTGCAGGGCTCATGCCGGGAACAGCCCTACAGCCAGTGTTGGCCATGCTGACGGCGTCTGCTGATGGCTTCAAGCCACCCTTGCCTCTTCTACCAGCTGCTGCAGCTGTGGCAGACCTGACCCCAGTACTGCGGCTTGTGGTGTTGATGGTGATACCAGGCAAGGTGCCATCAGCTGTGGCAAAGCATGACTCAGCAGTGGCACTGCTGCTGGCTGACTCAGGAGACTGTTGGGCTTCCTCGTCACTCCATTGAGTCATGACTTTGTTGAGCAGGTTTGCAGGAGTGATGTCGGCAGAGGAGCCGCCAAATAGACTCAGGTTGGGCTGTCCATTGTGACGTACCAGATACTGATAATCTGGGTGGCTGTACAGCTCTGCATGTTGAACAGTTTGTTTGCACAAGTGAGCATTCATGCAGTGCAAAGTTACTCTGTTGCCCAATTCATACACAGGCAAAGCAGCTCCATGGTTGGAGCTGTACATCAGAATGAGGGTTTGCAGAAGACAAATTGTTCCTTGCCAAAGTGCTTGGACAAAGCATTACCAAGCTGAGAAAACGCACAATATGTCATCGAACAGCAGAGTGCACTATGAGACAAGTATGTTGATGCGGTGTGTTGTGTGTGGCATCTGTACCTGCCAGGGCTTCCTCCTCTTCTTCAGTGTCATAGTAATCACTGTCTGCATCCCACACCTCATCCATGGATCCCCAACTGCTCAGGTCATTGTCACTGAAGGAGTCATACTCGTCATCAGATGAACACTCTTCTTCAGCAGATTCAGTAAATGCAGGGCCATTGCCAGCAGTCATGCCCTGAACAGCAGGGGCATTTGCAGGAGAGACTGGAGCCACCGGTCCAGTTTCCAAACAAGCCCTGGCAACAGGGCTGTTAGGCGCAGGGTCTTTGCCAGCAGAGACTGTGGCAACATGGCTCTTGGCAGAAGTATGTCTGGCAGCTGAGCTTGCAGTCATGTCAGCATCAGCGCTGGTTTGAATCCCTACAGTGTAACAGAAAAATTGGCATGAGCATGGAAAGCTTGCATTTTCTCTGCATCATGCACAAGGCTGCGTCATGCTGCATGACACCATGTCATGCAGCTGCTTGTTGCTGAGGTATAAGGTGGATGTCAGAATGCCTAATGCAAATGGCACTGCCTGCAGTAGACAAAACCTCGGTTGATGTAGGCTTATGCAGCGATTAATCAACTGATAGCCTGCTTGCTGTCATTTGTGGTGGGGTGCTCTCTTGTTATGAGCTCTTGTTCAGACAACATAGATGACGTCATACGGCTGGTGTGCATGATGCTGAGCAGATTTTGCATTGCAATCAAGGAGACAGCTAGGTGTGCCAGCTATTGAAACTGTCTGTGCAGATTGCTTTTCAAGTGCATGTATTCTCAAGGTGACGCTGCCTTGCCTTGTGTCATACTCTGCTCAGCAAGCCCAGCAGGTAAGGTCTGGGTCCCATGTGGTGCTGCTGCCAGGTCCTCAGCTTCAGCTGCAATGACAGCTTCCATTGCTGATGATTGCTTGCTGTCATTTGCTGAGGTGCCAGCAAGTGCAGGACCCAGGTGGCTCTGCTCAGCCTGCAGTGGGTTGGGTCCTGCAAGGGATGTCAACAGGTTGGAATTTGCCTCTAGCCGTTTGAGCATGTATGAGACGGATCAAGCTCAAGAATGCTGTAGATGGGCAATCACATGTGTGCAGTTATTGGTTCACCAGCAGTGAGCAGGTGCGTCACATGCATGAGCAGGCGCATGAGCATGGCATGGACATGAATGTGTCACCGATAAGCAATTGGGAGTACCTGACAGGTTGGTGCTGAGGTTCAAGCTGTCCTCTTGACTCTCTGAGTCAGGGAAATTGAGATGAGCTTTGCTGCAGATCATTCACATCTTTAGCATGCTGCACAATTGTAGGTGTGGCAGTACAAATGTGCTTTTGAATTCATCATATTTGTGGCTGCGGCAGCACAACAGGTTATTTCATCTGATGACAGAGATGTATATACAACATCCCTCCATGTCCACCAGGTCATCTGTGCCAGGGGCAGCTAATGCACCACGTACATGAGAGCCTGTTCTGCTTATCAGGGGTATGATTTCAGCCAAGCAGGTACACCAGTTCAGATGAGACCCTGCATCATGCAAGTTCAATAGATGAGATCACCTGCCAAACTGTTTCATGGCAGCCCGGTCATATGCGCGCGCTGCCTCCTCTTCATTCACATATCTCCCAAGATGAACTGTTTTGGAGGATACTCTGATTTGTGCATTGAACTTCTGAGATGACTTGCAGAAACACACACCCCTGTAGGCAGAGCTTCCTCTGGAGAACTTGAAAGATTCTGCTTTAAAAGCTGCTAAAAGCTGCTGTAGTGTGACACCCTCCAGCTGCTGCTCCTCATCTGCTGTGAGGCCAATCTGCATTTCCCCCTGTCTGTGCATGACAAAGAGGACTCTGCAGACAGGAAAGTTGGCTCAAGGCTTCAGTCCAGCTGCTTGAAAGTGAAAGCACCACATGCATTCAGCTTTCACAATACATGGGCAGTTCACCGCAACATCCTGGCAGATTCATGTTCTTCTTTTGGCTGACAGCAAGCGTGCTGTGTTCATGTGTATGCATAACGCCATGGCTTTGAACAACAACACTCTTCACAGCAGGGCACTATCAGCACTGACATCTGGCAAAAAGCTGTTTGAGACTGACAGACACAGACTGCCAGCACAGGCATGCTTGGATGTGCCCATGATGTGCATGTGCATGCCTTTGCACGTGGTCCTCAAGACAAAGATACTCACTTGTCTCGTGCTTTTGCAGCAGCAGCCTCCTGTTTGTAAAAGCCCAAATGGGTACGCCTGCTCTGGATAGACAGTTGCGCCCTCCATTTCGACTTTGTGTTGTTGAAAGCCACACCAGCATACTGAGAGCTCATCTTCTGGGTGGGTAGGAGGAGCTTCGAGAGCCTCCAACGCAGCCTCAGCTTGTCACTGCAGCAGCGGCCACCTTTGTCGACGGCAAACAAACGCCTATCGCGGCACAGGCGCTGGGGGTTTAGGCCGAATGCGGGGAGGGGAAACGCTTGGCTGTACCGATGGCGTTGAACGATCTGCATTTATTCAAATTCAAGAGCGTGGTGTGACTTACAATATGCCTGAACATTTATGCACTGCTAAAAACACAACAGCCGATGCTGGTGCTTTTGAGTATCACAGTATGTCAAGATAATATAGGCATTCTACTGAGTTTCTGAGAGATGAAAGGGCAGTGGGACACTGTCTGTCTAGCTGTGCGCATACGCAACAAGCATGGCGACTGCTCTGTCCGTGCTGCGAATTCCTTTCGTGCTGTGCTATCAGTGCTACATCAAGCTAAATGCATGTTTGCAGGCATCCTGTGTAGTTGCCATTTCAGCCACTGACACACAAGGCGCCAGTATGCATGTCAGCACTATGAAGCACAATCAGAGAGCACAATGCCAGGGTTGCAGCACCGAACTATCTTGTTCAAGTACATGGAGTAGGTTTGACCATCCAGATCATCACATTTTATAAAGCTGACTGCAAGCCTGTGGGCAACAAACACTGCACAGGGAGGATGACTCCTAAGCTTTGGCGTTGCATACAATAAGACAGACAGTGACCACGCTGACACAGCAGATACAAATCAGCAAGCTGATAAAATGTCTTCCTTTGTTGAGTCTATAGACAAGGGTGTAACCCATACAGATTTAACTTTTGCAGTCCAGGGCAGCGCTTCAGGAGCAGTTGCACACCCTCCCACGTGCAATGAACAGCATCCAGAGCAAACTCTTGCAGCTGTTGTAGCATGACAGATGGCGCAGCCGCCAGACTTGCAACCCCATTGTCAGTGATACATGCATTCCCTGAAGCACATGCCAATCTGTCAATGGCCGCGATATGCACAGCACTGTGTTGCTGCCAAACTTTGTCATTGTAGGTTGTGCCCATCTGTGGTGCTGTCTGCGGGCATGTGAGTATGCAAGTGTAAAGCTACACAACTGCTGTGCCCTAGCAGTGGCAAGGTTACTTGCACATACTTAGCCAGACACATTTCGGCTTCACGCCATAACCAACTGAATCGGCAGCTGGTATTGAATTAGGCAACAGGGACATGCAGACGGCAACAGGATGCTGAACAGAGAGGCAGCCTTCTACAGACTGCGCCCCCCTTGGTAAGAGCCACAGCTTTGCGTCGCATCACCTAATCAGCATGTACTTCAACATCCAAGATGTGCTTACTACAGGCATGCTCAGCTCACTTGTTGTCTCACTGCAGTTGCAGCACAGCATGTCAGCAGCTAAGAGTGCAACTCACTTGTGATGTAAAGCCCTTTGAGCATGCTGCAATGAGCAGCTACAGCCTTCAAGCCTGCGTCAGTGACAGTGCCGGCTGCAGACAGGGGTAGCTGGGGTTCAGACCCTGGGCGTGCAGGCCGTAAGGGGGGTCCTTGCATGCTCAGGTATGCCAGCTGGTGACAGCCTTTGACTACTGCTGCAAGGGCTAGGTCTGTGAGGCCACTGTCATGCATCTGGAGAACCTGCACCAAGCATATGGCATAAGGGACTTTGCTGTTTTAGTTTCCCACCCATTGAGGGGTTTTCCTGTTGCATCATGTGAAAAATCCCTCTGATCTGAAAATGTCGGCAATGGGTGAGTGTGCAACCATATGTGTTCAGCTTGAAGTCTGCTGCATCTTGGCAGAAGAGCAAAGGACGACAAGCCACCGTGACACCACACGGGCGCATTATTGTCAAAAAGGCTTTCAACCTTAATGCATGCTGGCTGTTGAAGAAGACGGTGCATGTATGATGTTTGGATGGCAGATCTGTACCAGCACTTCTGAGCAGCCGTTTTGTATGAGTGTGAAGGTAAGTCTGTTTTGGGTGCCAGGATCTGAAAGCACGCTCACGACAAGCCTTTGTGGCCGAGCAAGACTGACCTTGCACCTACCAAGCTAAAGCTGGCGAAAATTTGAACTATCTGGCCAATCCACACACGCATACCTGCAAACTGTGTTGTCTGGCGTGCCATTCTCTCAAACACAGATTCAGCAATGTCCAGTTGTGTGAAGGCCACCTTGGTCAGCTGCCGGCACCCCTCCAGCACTGTTGAGATGCCTAGGCTATCCACCACAGCCTCCTGCAATACACATGCAGGACTTCTGACTTGGATCTGTCAACTGGCATGGCACATTAAGAGCATGCACAGCATGGTACAAGGTTGATACGAAAGGCAGGCATGCCATTAGTGGGCTGGTTGTTTTGGCGCACATCACATGATGCTTCAAACACAGGCATTTCCCGTCCCCTTTCGCCTTTGCCGTCTCCTTCCCCTCCCCATCCCCTTTCCCCTTTCCCCTCCCCCTTCCCCTTCCCCTTCCCCTCCCCATCCCCTTCCCCTTTCCCCTCCCCCTTCCCCTTCCCCCTGCCCATCCCCATCCCCTCCCCCCCCCACTCCCCGCCCCCCGCGCCCTGTCACTGCAAGAGCTGTCTGGTACACCATTTAATGGCGTGATGGGTAAACTCACCTCCAGATGTTCCTCAGAAATGGTGAGCTCCTTGAGGTTAGGGCAGTTAGCTGCCATGGTGAACAGAGCGTGGAAGCCTAACTGCCATCTGCCCCAACCGTCCTGCAATGCATCATACACACTTGATCAGCACCTGTAGATGCATCATACAGGCTGTCATTATCTGCTGCTGCTTGATGCGCTGTTGCATGATGCATGCGCAGAGCCATGTGACCATCTCACAAAGCACGCTTTCGTCATGACTCGTCGTACATGTCATGCAGATTGTATATGTGTATATCTTATTGCATGTACACATTTATAATCATATGTGTCTACATATATGTATGTGCAGAGCTCACCGTTTGCCATAGCAGCAGGTCTTGAGCTGCATGCCATCTGGCCGGCACAATGTCAATCACCTCCAGCTCATGACACCTCTCAAACACTTGCACAATGGCTCTTTCAGACACCTGACAGGCGCAACGACAGTTGACATGCTGCATGACATATGTCTTGGGGGCTACGATCATGAGGCAAAAGGAGCCAAGCAATTATGAAGTTAACTTCAATGAGCGATATGTATCCTTGCAAGCATCTCAGCCTTGATAGCCAGTCTCACTTGATACAGTGTGCAAGCTGTATTTGTTTGTTTGAGGCAATGAAGTGCTTTGATGCATGATGTGGACCTTCATATTCTGTTGCAATCAGGCCTGTGCCACCCAACGCCTATATCGCAATGGTTGTCCAGGTCAGGTTTTCCAGCAAGTGCCTAAGATGCAAGCTACACCAAAAATATGTAGACAAACAGTCAATGCATGATGAAGCACAGCAAGAGCAGCTGACCACCTTTGGACAATTGTGCAGCTTGAAGTTGACCAGACCAGAGCAAGTGCGAGCAACCTGTCCAATAGCCTGGCCTGTTATTTGATTGCATCTCAACAACTCAAGGGACCTGCAGCAAACAGCACGCAGCTTTCAAGATCTATGCCTTGCTAAGCAACCAGGATGCAGCCTTGTGTATAAGCTGTGCCCACTGTGACAAAGGTTGGGAAGATGAGGTGAGGAAGGGTCAGAAAGGTCAAAACAGTTGGGAAGGTTAGGAAGGTGAGGAAGGTTGGGAGACATAAGTACGACAGCAGACAACAGACAGAGATGGCCAAAGAAACTCAAACATGGTGGGATGCATTGACTACAAGCCACCTTTGCATCATGCTGGCTGCAGCACATACAAAATGTAGCATGCATGCCTGCAACGGTGGCATCTCGCATGCAGGAGCAAATCTGTTGCTCAAAATTGCCATTTGCCAGCGGCTCCAGACTGACTGATCTGCTATGCAGTAATACATCGCCACATGACAACAGGCAAATGTGTGGCATTGATCCAAGAACGCATTTGAACAGTTGTTGTCATTGGCACAATGCAAGATGATGGGATGTGATTACTTGAGCTGATGGCAATTGTGTGCAATCTCAATCAAAGCTGCGTCTGAGATGACACTACAATAGTAGTCATCCAAGTGGTAGATGGACTCATCAGAGCCTTCAAAGCCTATGCACAGGTGTTGCAGCCCGGGGCATTGAGCTGCAAGAGCTTGGAAAGAGCTGTCATCTATCCCCAGCAACCTGCTGACACCATGAGCTTCAAGACAAGGTGTAGACTTCATTCGTGGCTTCATGCAAACTGGTGTATGGAACATTTACAGACTATGCAGAAATGCTACAGAATGAGACATTGTATGAAAGAATACAAAAGGGAGCTGCAGCTTCTCACAGCTCAAGGATCATGCAGCACATACAAGCCAGCACACTGTCGCAACTATGCAGATAGTAGCAGCTGCAGCATATTCAATAAGGGAGACACCTTTCTGCCTTCAAAAGCCTGAACAGCCTGTGCGCCAGCAATGCGCAGATGTGCACAAGTGTCATGCATGCAAACATGCATTCCTGAGATGCATTGAGCAAAAGCGGTGGCTGTCACTGCCCAGTACTTTCTGAACGGATCTGACATCATGCACTGTCAGACTCTCACTGCGTAGACATCCAGCGCATAGAGCCAGCCATACCTGCTGGGTACATTCACGAGCGTCAGGCTCTGCAGAGACGTGCAGTGACTCCAGAACTGTGACAACCGGAAGTGTGGTCTCTTTAGTAATGATGGATGGTCCCATGCGCCACCTCTCCTACTGCTGGCAACCTGACTAAGCCTGAGTGATAGCTCTTCCAGGTGCTTGCAGTGATGGGCCACATACTGTAGAGCCTGTGGTAGGTACTGGATGGTTCTGATGATGCCTGCCATGATATCGGCACCAGGCAGGGGAATAGTGTCTGCATTTGCTTGCAACTGTAGGTCCTGCAGCAGCGACATTCTGTTGGCTTTCATTTGCTGTGCACCTGAGCTGGTCTGCAGCAATGACAGCTGGCAATTGGGTAAATTGTATGCAAGTAGCACAGACAAAGGGGAGGTGAGCAAGAGCTGATGAGGTTTGTGCTTGCACAGTCTATAAGCAGTGTCAACAAGCAAGGCTATACCTGTAGAGATGCCAGCAAAGGCAAGTCATCTTGGCACACTGCTGCTCGCCTGCTCAGCGTCCCCTAAAGTGACATCACACAGGAAGTTTGCCAAAAGGAGGTCAAGTGTAACGCAAGCACACAGCAATCCGACCCGGCGCAACGACGGATCAGGCTTGAACGCTCTATGGCTGAGAAGATGCAGCAGATACAACGAATGGGCATGCGGGCTTGTAGACCAGCGAAGATTCGAGGTTCCGGAACAGCAAACCTAGGATCTAACGCACAGCATAAACGACAGTGTACCTGTGCAAGCGCTTTCAGCTCCTGGCTTACGCAGCAGCATGCCGCGCAATCGGAGACCCGTAATTGACCAAACACTACCTCCAATAAATGATCGGGAACAGCTGACATTTGAGTCCGACACAACGAACGACAGTGCATGCTTTCAGCCGAAGTTGAACTATCGTCAAAGCAGCAATCTTCAAACGGTATGTTGGGCTCGCGTTGTAGAACAGTCACGGTGACATATTGGGGTCTGCATTCGGGGTGACCTGCAGCAGTGTGTGCGTACAAGGGGGTTCCGGAAGTCCGAGATCCAAGATACAGTGTGGCGAAAGACGTTTGTCACAGCGGACTGCCGGATTGAACAGTCGAATCGGCACTGCACGGCCGCAAAAACCCTGCTGTGTCCTGCAATGCGCAGTGCAGCAGCGGTGCAGCGATGAGTCAGCCCCAACAACCGCAGAGAGATGCAACGATTGCTTGAGCATTACATTGCACGTTGATTACATGTCAAAGTATGCACAATCAGTGGTGCCTTGACTTACATGCTGCAGACCTTTCAAAACTGGCCGGAAAACCATGCTTAGCATGATCATTGCACACTGCACTAGTAGGGCACTATATAGTTTGCAGACAAAACCAAGAAACGAGTACTGTAGGGTGGTGCTCAAACAGAAAGCCTGTCCCCACAAACAGATGGCAGCTGCGCCATTTTGGCAACGAGCATCCGTTTCCCACACCACCTTGACACTAGGATGGCAGGAGGACTCTGCGTCGATCTGCTGACGATGGCTGTTGCCTACGATGTCTGCTCGGACCTCAAGCAACGGTGAGTGGGGAGGTGTTGCAGGTTGCCCTGCAGCAGCGGAACTGTGGCCCCATCCGCACGGCGATTTGACCGTGGGTCAGATATCGGTTTGACCTAAGGTCAAACCGAGTCTGACCTTGGGTCAAACAGAGTACGTCGCAGTATCAATTAATTCAATATGATTAGTAATTGTTAATTAGTAATTACCGATTCTGCGGAGCCGTCCAGATCCGCAAAACCATTGTTAATTGCGGATTAGTACTTCTGATCTGCATGGATTGTTACTTTAATTGATACACAATTGTGACCTGTATTCTGCGGCAGTTCTGCGACGGATTCTGCGGGCCGAGCCCGTTAGGTCAGGTGCATCATGAACGCTAACCCTAAACCCTAAACCCATTGGCAATGATGAGGATGCAGCAGAAATGGATCTACAACAAATGTTGGCATGGCAGTCATTGTCAATTTGTGTCCCTTTGCAGTGCACGATGAGTTTGTTGTCACAAGTAGATACCCTTGCCTTGCCTTGCCTAAGTTGAATGTGTTGCTGCACAACTCTGGTGCATCTGTGTTGTGAAAGTTTCACCGAAATGTTCATTGGGGCTGCAACTTTCACAATGGGTGCGT